>Ga0182737_1000034_pt1 | contig 322366 bp, 293 predicted proteins | sample eDN5th30CBELigOP_FD_128878 | JGI IMG/M metagenome (GOLD analysis project Ga0182737, IMG submission 128878) | Enriched Organic Plus compost microbial communities from Emeryville, California, USA - eDNA 5th pass 30_C BE-Lig OP (version 2) (version 2) ... | reverse complement strand
AGCTCGAGCGCGCCTCCTCCGACTTCACCCCGGTCGACACCGCGCCCGACGATCCGGCGATGATGATCTACACCTCCGGCACGACCGGCCCGCCGAAGGGCGCGCTGCACGGCCACCGGGTGCTGCTCGGCCATGTGCCGGGCTTCCAGATGCATCACGAATTCCTGCCGCAGCCGGGCGACCGCATCTGGACGCCCTCCGACTGGGCCTGGGCGGGCGGCCTTCTCAACGTGCTCCTGCCGGCGCTGCTGCTCGGCGTGCCCGTCGTTTCCTCGCCGGGCCAGAAGTTCGACCCGGACATGGCCTACCGCATCATGCAGGACATGGACGTGCGCAACGCCTTCATCCCGCCGACCGCGCTGCGGCTGATGAAGAGCGTCGCCAACCCGCGGGAAAAATACCGGCTGAACCTGCGCACCATCGCTTCGGCGGGCGAATCGCTCGGCCGCGAGACCTGGGAATGGGTGCAGGACACGCTCGGGCTCACCATCAACGAATTCTACGGCCAGACCGAGTGCAACATGGTGCTCGGTTCCATCGGCAAGCTCGGCGTCTCGCGGCCGGGGCCGATCGGCAAGGCCATCCCCGGCCATGTGGTGGCGATCGTCGATGCCGAGGGCAGGGAGCTGCCGCACGGCACCGTCGGCCAGGTCGCCGTGAAGCGCCCCGATCCGGTGATGTTCCTCGGCTACTGGCGAAACGAGACGGCGACGGCGGAGAAATTCATCGGCGACTGGATGACGACGGGCGACCTCGGCCGCATGGATGCGGACGGCTACGTCACCTTCTTCGGCCGCGACGACGACGTCATCACCTCCTCCGGCTACCGCATCGGCCCGAGCGAGATCGAGGATTGCCTTGCCGGCCATCCGGCCGTGCAGCTCGCCGCCGCCGTCGGCAAGCCCGATCCGGTGCGCACGGAAATCGTCAAGGCCTACGTGATGCTGCAGCCCGGCCATGCACCCTCGGCGGCGCTGGCGGCCGATATCCGCGAATGGGTGAAATCGCGCCTTTCCATGCACGAATATCCGCGCGAGGTGGAATTCGTCGATTCCCTGCCGCTGACGACCTCCGGCAAGGTCATCCGCCATCTGCTGCGCAAGCGCGCGGCGGAGGAGGCCTCGGCCGCCGCCTAGAGCATTTTCGCATTGTCCGGCGCCGAAGCGGCTTCGCTTCGGCTGGAAATGCTCTAGCGTTTCGCCAGCGAGCGGATCTTGTCGCGCAGCAGCCGCGCGACATTGCGCGTGTTGCGGTAGAGGTGGAGCTGCGTCGCCACCTGCCGCACGTCGCGGTCGCGGTTCTGCTGCAGGCCGATGACGAGCGTGCCCATGTCCTCGCGCTCCTCCCAGAACCGGCTCATCACCGGATGGTCCGGCACCGCGCAGGAATCCGAGCGGGCGATATTGGCATCGTCGAGATGCCATTCGGTGAGCTCGGCGACGAGCAGCTTGCCGGGCGAATACTTCGCGAAATCCTCGTCATAGGCCGTCTTCCACGTATAGGCCTCGCCGCCGGCGAGGAAGACGATCATCGAGGCGATGGCGCGCCCGTCGAGGTCGAGCGTGTGGATGCGCACGCCGTCCGTCTCGGCGAGGTTGGCGATCGCCTCGCGGGCGAAGGCGGCGCGGTAGCGGTCGTTGATCATCGCCGTGCGGCTCTTGCCCTTCCAGCCGGCGGCCTCCAGCAGCAGGAACTCCTCCATGCGCAGGCGGATGTCGGCGGGCTGGCGGGCGACGTTGTAGTTCAGCTCGCCCAGCCGGTCGAGCCCCCGCCATTGCCGGCGCAATTCGCGGAAATGCTCCGGCGAGATGGCGTGCTGGAGATAGGCCTGGCCGTCGAGCAGGCTTTCCAGCATCGGCCGGCGATAGGTGTCGGTGACCGTGACAGGCAGGTTGCGGCCGATGGCAACGGCGCGCATCAACTGGGCGAACGGGCCGCCCAGGCGAAGGTCCGGCAGGACGAGGATGGGCGGCAGGCCGGTGCCGGATCCGCCCAGCGCTTCCAGGAAATTGTCGAGCGTCTCGGCGGCGTCTTCCGCATCGACCAGCGGCGTTCCGAGCGGGCCGAACGGGTTCGACCAGGCGCGCAGGATGCTGGAGCCGATGGAAAAGCCCGGCTTCTCCACGGAGAACGGCATCAGCAGGCGGATGCGGCTGCGGCCGGCGCCCTCGTCGCGGATGACGGAAAGGCGCACGGTGCGGTCCTCCAGCCGCGGCATGGCCGGGGCGAGGAAGCGGCCGGTGAAGAAGACGTTCGCCTCCATGACGCGGTTGGACAGGAAATCGAGTTCCTGCTGCAGGTCGTAGCCGGCCGTCGCCGGATAGAGCGCAAGCGAGCGGCCCGGCCGGCCGACGGCGATGCGCTGGTCCGCCGGCGGCTGCGCGCCGGGTGCGGCCGGCGGCAGAACGGCCTGGGCGCGCCCTGCCGCGATGGCGTGGTCGAAGCCGTGGCTATCGGTCATGGTGGTCCGTCCCGTCGATAAGGCTCGCCTTCACCGGATTGGCGAAGGCGAAGAGGATGATGGAGAGCTTCGTGCGCACGGCGGCGTGCAGCAGCAGCGCCTCGACGACCATGGCGCCGGCCGTGGCGATGGCCGCGCCCTCGATGCCGAAAAGCGGAATGAGCGTGACGTTGAAGGCGATGTTGGCGGCAAGCGCCACGGCATAGACGACGACGCAGAGCCGCTGCTCGCCGGACATGGTGAGAAGCACCTCGCCGGGCCCGACCAGCGCCTTGGCGAGAATGCCGGAAAAGAGGATGAACATCAGCTCCCAGCCCGCCGTGAAGGCCGGGCCGAAGAGCGAGAGAAGGAGATGGCCGAAGGCCAGCACGCAGAGCCCGACGGCCAGCGACGGCCAGAAGCTCCAGCGCACCGTCTCGCCGGCAAAGCGGGCGAGCGCCACCCGATCGCCGGCGGCGAAGAGCGCCGAAAAGCGCGGCGCCGCGGCGGCCTTCACCGAGAAGAACACGAAATGCACCAGCGCCATCGTCTTGGCGGCGGCGAAATAGACGGCGACGCTCTCCGGATCGAGGAAGAGGCCGACGACGATGACATCGGAATTGGTGAGCAGGAAGCCGATGCCCTCGATAAGGAAGATCGGCAGCGCCGCCTGGATCCAGAGCGAGAATTCCACCTTGCGGGGACCGGCGACATAACGCCGGCCGAGCCGGTAGAGGATGTTGAAGAACTGGACGACCGTCGTGAGGTAGGTCGCGGCGAGCGCAGCGACCATCGCCGTCAGCGCCGTATGCGGCGCGCCGGACCGGACGGCCGCCACCATGAAGACGAGGATGAGCAGCGGACGCACGATATAGGTGGGGCTGAGCGCCACCAGCGCCCAGCTATGGGCGCGCGCCGTGCTTTCGAGGACGTCGCCGAGCGCGATCATCGGCATGCAGAAGAGGCCGATGAAGAGCGGCAGGACATAATAGTCCGTCACCGTGTCGCGGAAGAGGAAGAGGCAAAGGAAGCCGGCAGCCGCCAGCGTCGTGGAGGAAAGCATGGCGAAGATGCGGGCGGTCGAAGTGAGGCCGCGGATCTCCGCATGGGCGCTGCGGCCGGCATAATCAGGCAGGAACCGCACCACCGTCGTGTGGAAGCCGAGGCAGGACATGTCGCCGACGATGACGATGAGCGCCCAGACGAAGACGAAGATGCCGTATTCGAATTCGCCCATCACGCGCGCAAGGACGATCTGCGTGAGGAAGGCGATGGCGGCGCTGGCGATCCGGATGGCGAAGGCGGCGAGCGCCATGCGCTGGGCGAGGCTGTGCGGATCGCTGCCGGCAAGCGCCCGCAGCAGCGGCTCGGCCTTGCCGCGCAGGCCCGATGGCAGCAACCTCTCCGCCGATTGAATGACCGCCATCAACACAGGAACCCGAACGCTACGCAAAACTCACCGAGGGGAGTCTTGTCAGATCAGGGTTAACAAACGGTTGGATGACGGTGAAAAGACCCTCTCTGCCTGCCGGCATCTCCCCCACAAGGGGGAGAAGGGCTGGCGGCCCGCCTTTCCCTCAATCCGGGAATGCCAACGGTACCGCGTGTTAAGTCCCTCCCCCCTTATGGGCAGGGATTGGGGAGGGGTCTTTACCCGTCCGGTCAGGCCTGCTCGAAGGCCCCGTGGCAATGCTTGTACTTCTTGCCGGAACCGCAGGGGCAGGGCTCGTTGCGCGCGACGCGGCCCCAGGTCGAGGGGTCGTTCGGGTCGCGGTTCTCCGGCTCGACGGCGGCGTCCATCGGGCCTGCGGCCTCGTTGAAGTCGTCCTCGCCGGTCGTGCCGTCGATGTGATGGCCTTCCATGCTCGGCGGCACCGGAGCCGGCGCGTCGGCGGCCTGGCGCACCAGTTCCACGCGCATCAGCTGCGCGGTGACGGTCTGGCGCAGGTTCGCCAGAAGCGCCTGGAAGAGCTCGAAGGCTTCCGCCTTGTATTCCTGCAGCGGATCGCGCTGGGCATAGCCGCGGAAGCCGATGACGGAGCGCAGGTGATCGAGGTTGACGATATGCTCGCGCCACAGGTGGTCCAGCGTCTGGAGCAGGACGGAGCGCTCGACATAGGTCATGATTTCCGGGCCGAAGCGCTCGGCGCGGTCGGCGGCGGCTTCGTCGACGGCCGTCCTCAGGCGCTCCAGGATATCCTTCTCGTCGATGCCTTCCTCGGCGGCCCAGGCGTCGACGGGCAGGTCGAGGTTGAGCTGCTCGAGCACGCCCTTCTTCAGCCCGGCGACATCCCACTGCTCGGCATAGGCGTTTTCCGGGATGTGCATGTGCACGAGGTTCTCGACGACCTCGTGGCGCATGTCGGCGACGATCTCGGTGAGGTTCTCGCTGTCCATCAGCTCGATGCGCTGCTCGAAGATGACCTTGCGCTGGTCGTTGAGCACGTCGTCGTACTTCAGGAGGTTCTTGCGGATATCGAAGTTGCGGGCCTCGACCTTCTTCTGCGCGCGCTCCACCGCCTTGTTGATCCAGGGATGGACGATCGCCTCGCCTTCCTTGAGACCGAGCTTCTGGAGCATGGAATCCATGCGCTCGGAGCCGAAGATGCGCATGAGGTCGTCCTGCAGCGACAGGAAGAACTTCGAGCGGCCCGGGTCGCCCTGGCGGCCGGAGCGGCCGCGAAGCTGGTTGTCGATGCGGCGGCTTTCGTGGCGCTCGGTGGCGAGGACGTAGAGGCCGCCGGCGGCCAGCGCCTGCTCCTTCAGCTTCTTCACCTCGGCGATGATCGCCTCGCGCCTGGCGTCACGCTCCGGGCCCGGCTCCATGTCGGCCAGCTCGCGCTCGAGGCGCATGTCGATATTGCCGCCGAGCTGGATGTCCGTGCCGCGGCCGGCCATGTTGGTGGCGATGGTGACGGCGCCCGGCACGCCGGCCTGCGCGACGATATAGGCTTCCTGCTCGTGGTAGCGGGCGTTCAGGACCTGGAAATCCTTGAAGCCGGCCTTCTTGAGGAGCTCGGCGAGATGCTCGGACTTCTCGATGGAGGTCGTGCCGACGAGGACCGGCTGGCCCTTTGCCCGCGACGCCTTGATCTCCTCGATGATGGCCTGGTACTTCTCGTCCGCCGTGCGATAGACCTCGTCGTCCTCGTCGAGGCGCTGGATCGGCAGGTTGGTCGGCACTTCGACCACGTCGAGGCCGTAGATGTTGCCGAATTCCTCCGCTTCCGTCGCGGCCGTGCCGGTCATGCCGCCGAGCTTTTCGTACATGCGGAAATAGTTCTGGAAGGTGATCGAGGCCAGCGTCTGGTTTTCCGGCTGGATCGTGACCTTTTCCTTGGCTTCCAGCGCCTGGTGCTGGCCTTCGGAATAGCGCCGGCCCGGCATCATGCGGCCGGTGAATTCGTCGATGATGACGATCTCGTCGTTGCGAACGATGTAGTCCTTGTCGCGGGTGAAGAGCTTGTGGGCCTTCAGCGCGTTGTTGATGTGGTGGACGATGGCGACGTTCTCGACGTCGTAGAGCGATTCGCCCTTGAGAAGGCCGGCCGCGCGCAGCAGGTTCTCCAGCTTCTCCGTGCCGACTTCGGAGAAGTTGGCCGAGCGCTGCTTCTCGTCGATCTCGTAGTCCGCCTCGTCCAGCATGGGGATGAAGGCGTCGATGGTCGTATAGAGATCGGAGCGGTCGTCGAGCGGCCCGGAGATGATCAGCGGCGTGCGCGCCTCGTCGACGAGGATCGAGTCCACTTCGTCGACGATGGCGAAGAAGTGGCCGCGCTGGACCATCTGGCTGCGCTCGTACTTCATGTTGTCGCGCAGGTAGTCGAAGCCGAGCTCGTTGTTCGTCGCGTAGGTGATGTCCGAGGCGTAGGCCGCCCGGCGCTGCTCGTCGTCGAGGCCGTGCACGATGATGCCGGTCGAAAGGCCGAGGAAGCCGTAGACGCGGCCCATCTGCGCCGCGTCGCGGGTGGCGAGGTAGTCGTTGACCGTCACGACATGCGTGCCCTTGCCGGCCAGCGCGTTGAGATAGACGGGAAGCGTGGCGACGAGCGTCTTGCCTTCACCCGTCTTCATTTCGGCGATCGACTTCTCGTGCAGGATCATGCCGCCGATGAGCTGGACGTCGAAGGGGCGAAGGCCGAGGACGCGGAAGGCAGCCTCGCGGGCGACGGCGAAGGCCGGCACGAGAATGTCGTCGAGCGTCTTGCCGTTTGCGAGCTGTTCGCGGAATTCCACGGTTTTCGCCCGCAGGGCTTCGTCGGAAAGCGCCTTCATCTCGGGCTCGAGCGCATTGATGGCGTCGACGCGGGACTTGAAGGAGCGGACGCGGCGATCGTTCGAGGAACCGAACAACTTGCGGGCAATGCCGCCGAGGCTGACCATCAGGATGGTCCTTTCTTTCTGGGCGCCCGGCGCGTGACAGGTCGCACGATAATTGCGCGCAAAGCCGTGAAACGCCCGGAAACTGTTCTGGACGCGGGATTGCGTGACAGATAAGAGGGGGGTCGAATGATGTCAACGGCTCAGACGGTTGCACAACTGCCACATTCTGGTGGTGTTGAGCCGTCTGGCACCGGATATCGGCCCGATTCCGGCGAGGATGTGAAAGGTCTTTTCGATATGTTGAAGTATAGCAAGCTTGCGGCAGTTGCCCTCATCGCGATCGCTGCCGCCGCCGGCGGCGTCCGCGCGGAAGACGCCGCGGCGGACCCGGTCGTCGCCAAGGTCGGCGCCACCGAGATCCACGAATCGGAACTCAAGCTCGCGATGGCCGGCCTCGACCCGCAGCTCGCCAACCTGCCGGACGACCAGAAGCGCGTCGCCGCGCTCTCCTCCATCATCGACGTCAAGCTGCTTGCCGCCGACGCCAGCAAGGAAGGCCTGCAGGACACGGCCGATTTCAAGCAGCGCCTCGCCTTCCTGACGGACCGCGAGCTGCACAACGCCTACTTCAAGAAGCACGTCGTCGATTCCGTCACCCCGGAAGAGGTGAAGGCGCGCTACGACAAGGAAGTCGCCGCCATCGAGCCGCAGGACGAGATCCGCGCCCGCCACATCCTCGTCAAGACCGAGGACGAGGCCAAGGCGATCATCGCCGAGCTGGACGCCGGCAAGGACTTCGTCGAAATCGCCAAGGAAAAGTCGACCGACCCGAACAAGTCGGAAGGCGGCGATCTCGGCTATTTCGCCAAGGGCCGCATGGTGCCGGAATTCGAAGCGGCCGCCTTCGCCCTTGAAAAGGGCGCCTACACCAAGACCCCGGTGAAGACGCAGTTCGGCTACCATGTCATCAAGGTCGAGGACAAGCGCAAGCAGCAGCCCCCGGCGCTCGACCAGGTCGAAGGCCAGGTTCGCCAGCTCGTCATGCGCGACAAGTATCTCGACCTCCTGGAAAAGGCCAAGGCCGCGGCCCCCGTCGACATCACGGACGCCGCGCTGAAGACCGCCTACGACGCGGTCAACAAGCCGGAAGCCGAAGCCAAGGACGGCGAAGGCGAGGCTGCACCGGCCACCGAAGGCCAGCAGTAAGACACGGCAACGGCCCGGCTTTCGCCGGGCCTCTTTTTCCCGCAGGAAGGCAAGAATGTCCGGCTCGATTTCCCCGCTCGCCCCGAAAACCTATGCCGACATGCCGCCGGTGCGCGGCGTGCGCATGGCGACCGCCGCCGCGGGGATCAAGTACAGGAACCGGACGGACGTCCTGATGATGGTCTTCGACCGCCCCGCGGCGGTCGCAGGCGTCTTCACGCGCTCCAAATGCCCCTCCGCGCCGGTCGATTTCTGCCGTGCGAACCTTCCTGGCGGCGTTGCCCGCGCCGTGGTGGTCAATTCCGGCAATGCCAATGCCTTCACCGGCCGCAAGGGCCGCGAATCGACGAGGATGACGGCGGAAGCCGCCGCAAGGGCCGTCGGCTGCAGCGAAGGCGAAGTCTTCCTCGCCTCGACGGGCGTGATCGGCGAACCGCTCGACGCCACGAAATTCTCCGGCGTGCTCGACGGCCTTGCCGCCTCGGGCACCGAGGACTTCTGGTTCGAGGCCGCAAAGGCCATCATGACGACGGACACCTATCCGAAGGTCGCCACCCGTACGGCAAGCCTCGGCGGCGTCACCGTCACCATCAACGGCATCGCCAAGGGCGCCGGCATGATCGCGCCCGACATGGCGACTATGCTCTCCTTCGTCGTCACCGACGCCGACATTCCGGCCCCCGTGCTGCAATCGCTGCTTTCGGCCGGCGTCGGCCCGACCTTCAATTCCGTGACCGTCGACAGCGACACCTCGACCTCCGACACGCTGATGCTGTTTGCCACCGGCGCTGCCGCCGTCGACGGCCAGGCGCCGGTGACGGCCGACGACGCCGCGCTCGACGGCTTCCGCACGGCGCTCACCGACCTCCTGCGCGACCTCGCGCTGCAGGTCGTGCGGGACGGCGAGGGCGCGCGCAAGATGGTCGAAGTCACCGTCGAAGGCGCCGAAAGCGACGAAGCCGCCAAGCGCATCGCGCTCTCCATCGCCAATTCGCCGCTGGTCAAGACCGCCGTCGCCGGCGAGGACGCCAACTGGGGCCGCGTCGTCATGGCCGTCGGCAAGTCCGGCGAGATGGCCGACCGCGACCGCCTCGCCATCTGGTTCGGCGACGTGCGCGTGGCCGTCGACGGCGAGCGCGATCCCGCCTATTCCGAGGACGCAGCCTCCGCCGTCATGAGGCGCGAGGACATTCCGGTGCGCGTCGAGATCGGCCTCGGCAACGGCCGTGCCACGGTGTGGACCTGCGACCTCACCAAGGAATATGTCGAGATCAACGGCGATTACCGCAGCTAAAGCGCCTGCGAGAGAAACAGAGGCCCGGACAGCGTGACCCCTTCCGGACAGAAAACGACGATGAGCGATCTCCCGAAAGTCCGCCGGCTGGAAGCCGTCGGCTTCCGCGCCTGGCCCGCGGCCACCGTGCAGTATGACGGAAGCTGGCTCTGCCGGCTGACCGCCGGCCACCCCTCGCGCCGGCTGAACTCCGTCAACCCGCTCGACCCGTCCGATATCCGCGACATCGACATCCGCCTGGAAAAGGCGGCGAAACGCTTTGCCGACTACGGCCGCCCGCTGCTGGTGCGCCAGACGCCGCTCGCCGCCCCGCAGCTCATCGCCTACATGGACGAGGCCGGCTGGGCCGATATCGGCCGCACCGTCGTCATGACGGCCGACCTTGCCACCCTTCCCCGCGACGAGGGCCTCGATCATCTGCCGAGCCGCGACGTCGGCCGCTTCGTCGACGCGCGCATCCGCGTGGCCGGCGACGACCCGGCCTTGAAACCGGGCCTCACCGAGATCATTAACGCCATCAAGCCGGAGGCCGGCCTCTTCATCGTCGAAGAGCCGGGCTTCGGCCCGGCCGCCGTGACGATCGCGGTGCAGGACAACGATCTTGCCGGCATCCTCCAGCTCGGCGTGGCGGCGGAACGGCGCGGCCGGGGCCTCGGCACCGCGATCCTGCATGCCAGCCTGCGCTGGGCAAAGCTCAAGGGCGCCCGCCAAGCCTGGGTGCAGGTGGAGGCGGACAATGCGGCCGCCCTCGCGCTCTACCGCCGCGCCGGCTTTGCCGCCATCTACGAATACAGCTACCGGGGGCCAGCCGCGGCATGACCGAGACCATCGCCAAACAGCGCCGTATCCTCCTCGTCGCCGCCTGCGCGCTCGTCGATGCGGACGGCCGCGTCCTCCTGGCGCAGCGTCCCGAGGGCAAGACGCTTGCCGGCCTGTGGGAATTTCCCGGCGGCAAGGTCGAGCCCGGCGAGACGCCGGAGGAAACGCTGATCCGCGAGCTGGACGAGGAGCTCGGCATCACCACGAAGATCCCGTGCCTTGCCCCGCTCACCTTCGCCAGCCACACCTATGACGACTTCCACCTCCTGATGCCGCTCTATGTGTGCCGCCGCTTCGAGGGCACGGCGCACGGCCGCGAGGGCCAGGCGATCAAGTGGGTGCGCCCGAAGGCGCTGCGCGACTACCCGATGCCCCCCGCCGACGAGCCGCTGATCCCCTTCCTGATGGACCTCCTCTAGGCTGATCCCTGGGGATCTACCCGCAATTTTCCGGCCTGCGTTAAGCAAACGTTTAGCACCCTCGTTCAAAGATCGGCTTTGAACGTTGAATGCCTGCGAGACCTTGTGATGCGTGACGAAGACTTCTGGAAAGCCGTTCAGGAGAAGGATTTCACGCCGGCCGGCGATACCCGGACCGGCGCGCTCAATCTCGCGCTCCTCTTCGGCACGGCCGTGATCGCCCTGGCGCTGGTCCTCACCCCTGTCCTGTCCGCCAAGTCGGACAAGCGCATGATGGCGAACGTGCCGGACGAATTCGACATGATCTCGACGGGCTCGATCCCGAAGGAAGCCGGCGGCAAGCGCTACACGGTGCGCCGCTCCGTCCTGCAGGAAATGCCGGGCGCCGTCTGCATCGTCAACGGCACGGGCACGGCCGGCGGCTGCTGAACACGCTTATGGGCGCGGCGCGCCGGGGAGATCGGATGAGGTCGAAGCTGCTGAAATCAATCCTCGCCGACAAGGCCGGCGCCACGGCGGTCGAATACGGCCTGCTGGCCGCGCTCATCTCCGTCGGCATGCTCGCCGGCCTCTCGTCCTTCAGCGATACGCTGAACAACATGTTCGGCGAGCTCAGCAACCGCATCAAGGCGCCCGAATAGGCCTACTTGCGCTCCGCCTGCTTCAGCGCATCGGCAAGGCGCATCTTCGCCGAGCCCGGCTTCAGCGGCTTCTGCTGGCTTTCATGCGGCGCCCAGCCCGAAACGTAGATGATCGAGAAGGTCGCCCGGATGCGCCCGTCCGGATCGGAGAAGCGCTCGGCATAAAGCTCCGCCGCGCGCAGCAGCACGCCCCGCGCCAGCGGCCGGCGGCTGCGGCCGGTGAGCGGATTGGCCATGCCCATGGCGCGCAGGTCCTTCATCAGCGGGAAGATCGAATCGTAGCGCACCGTATAGGTCTCGGTGTCCGTCACCGGCAGGGCGAAGCCGCCACGCTGGAGGAGGCCGCCGATATCGCGCACGTCCGGGAAGGGAATGACCCGCGGGCTCGCCCCGCCCGTCGCCTCGCTCTCGGCCGCCAGAAGCACCTCGCGCAGCTCCTGCAGCGTGCCGCTGCCGGGAATGGCCGCCACGAACAGCCCGTCCGGCTTCAGGGCGCGGCGGATCTGCACGAAGACGCCGGGCGTGTCGTTGGTCAGGTGCAGCGAGAGCGGCGAGACGATGAGGTTCACCGATTGCGGCTCCAGCGGCACCGTCTCCAGCGGCGCGACGGTCACCGTCTCGCCGGGGCCGGCAAAGCGCGGATCGCTCTCCACCCGCTCGATCGTGCCGACCTTGCCCGTCGCGGCGATCGCCCGCGCGGCGGCGCCCGTGTGGCCGTGCAGCTCGACGGCCCGGTCGAAATGGCGCTCGATGACGCCGAGCCGCTCGGCAAGCTCCCGCGCCGCCACGTCGAGCAGGAAATCCGCCGGCCCGCCATTGAGCGCGCGCAGCCGGTTGGTGTCGATGAGGGCTTGGTCGAAGAGCGTTTCCATCGCGGCGATCCCGTTCGCAATTCCTTCGCTTTGGCCGCTAACTGCAGCTATTGTCAACCGCATGGGCGAAATCGAGGCCGCGGCATTGTCGACAGTCCCGATCCGGCAGGGCCTTGCCCGCCGGCTGCGCGGCCTTGCGGGCGCCGCCCTCGACCTCGTCTATCCGCCGGCCTGCGCCGGCTGCGGCGTGCTCCTCGGCAGCGGGGCGGGCCTCTGCCCCGGCTGCTGGTCGAAGCTCGCCTTCATCGAGCGCCCCTATTGCGAAGTGCTCGGCACGCCCTTCTCGCACGATCTCGGCCCCGGCATCCTCAGCGCGGACGCCATCGCCAACCCGCCGCCCTTCGAGCGCCTGCGCTCCGTCGCCCTCTACGACGACCTTGCCCGCAACCTCGTCCATTCGCTGAAATACCGCGACCGCACCGATCTTGCGCCGATGATGGCCGGGTGGATGCTGCGCGCCGGCGACGGCGCGGTCGAGGCGGCCGACGTCATCGTTCCCGTGCCGCTCCATCGCCTGCGCCTTATCTGGCGCAAGTTCAACCAGGCGGCCGAGCTCTCCCGGGCCCTTGCCGCGCTCTCCGGCACGCCGGTGCTCATCGATGCCGTGCGCCGCACGAAACGCACGCGCCGCCAGATCGGCCTCAGCCCGCGCGCCCGCGCCGAGAACGTGCGCAGCGCCTTTTCCGTCACGCCGGAGGGCCGCGAGGCGCTGTTCGGCCGCCGCGTCGTATTGGTCGACGACGTCTACACGACGGGCGCCACGGTCGCCGCCGTCACCCGGGCCCTGAAGCGGGCGGGCGCGGCGGACGTCACCGTTTTGACCTTTGCAAGGGCCCTTCCCGGACCTATATAAAAGGATGATTTTTCAAGGTTCGGAGCAGGAGCGCATGGTCCCCGTCGTCATCTATACGCGTCAGTTCTGCGGCTATTGCAGCGCCGCGAAGAAACTTCTCGAAACGAAGGGCGTCGCCTTCGAGGAGCATGACGCCACCCATGCGCCCGAGGTGCGCCAGGAGATGATCCAGCGCGCGAACGGGCGCAGCACCTTCCCGCAGATCTTCATCGGCGAGCGCCATGTCGGCGGCTGCGACGACCTGCATGCGCTGGAGCGCGCCGGCGAGCTCGACGCGCTGCTGGCCGCCTGAGGAGACCCGTCATGACCGCCACGATCGCCGCCATCCAGATGTGCTCCGGGACCGATCCCGTCCGCAACGTCGAGACGATGCGGCGCCTCGTGCGCGAGGCGGCCGGAAAGGGCGCGGTCTATGTCCAGACGCCCGAGATGACCGGCGCCCTCCAGAAGGACCGCTCGGGCCTGCGCGCCATCCTGCGGCAGGAGGCCGACGACCTCGTGGTCGCCGCCGCGGCGGAACTCGCCGCCGAGCTTTCCATCCATCTCCATGTCGGCTCCACGGCGATTGCCCTTGCGGACGGCAAGGTCGCCAACCGCGGCTTCCTCTTCGGCCCGGACGGCGCGCGCATCTGCACCTACGACAAGATCCACATGTTCGACGTCGACCTCGACAACGGCGAGAGCTGGCGCGAGAGCGCGGTCTATTCGCCGGGCGCCGTCGCCCGCATGGCGGACCTGCCCTTCGGCAAGCTCGGCTTCGCCATCTGCTACGACGTGCGCTTTCCGGAGCTCTTCAAGGCCGAGGCCCAGGCCGGCGCCGAAATCATCTCCGTTCCCGCCGCCTTCACCCGCCAGACGGGCGAGGCGCACTGGGAGATCCTGCTGCGCGCCCGCGCCATCGAGAACGGCGTCTACATCGTCGCCGCCGCGCAGGCGGGCGTGCATGAGGACGGCCGCGAGACCTTCGGCCATTCGATGATCGTCGATCCCTGGGGCCGCGTTCTCGCCTCTGCGGGCGGCACGGGCGAAGCCGTCGTGCTCGCCGAGGTCGACACCGCCGCCGTGAAAGCCGCGCACGACAAGATCCCCAACCTGCGCAACGGGCGCGCCTTCACCCTTGCCGTGACGGACGCACCCGCGAAGGGAGGCGTTGCCGCTTGATCCGCTATGAACTCTCCTGCGACAACGGGCACGCCTTCGAAGGGTGGTTCGGCTCGGCGGACGATTTCGACCGCCAGCAGGGGATGGCGCTCGTCTCCTGTCCCACCTGCGGCTCGACCCATGTCGCCAAGCGCCTGATGGCGCCCTCCGTCTCCACCGCCCGCAAGAAGGAACGCCGGCAGGAACTGGCCGTGCAGACCGGCCAGCGCGAGATGATGACGAAGCTCCGGGAGATCGTCTCCACCATCCGCGCCAATTCCGAAGATGTCGGCGAGCGTTTCCCCGAGGAGGCGCGCAAAATCCACTACGGCGAGGCCGAGCAGCGCGGCCTGATCGGCCGGGCCTCCGCCGAGGACGTGCGCGATCTCCTCGAAGAGGGCGTCGACGTCGCGCCCCTGCCCATCCTGCCCGACGATACGAACTGATCAGGCCGAAGCGCGGCGCGCTACCAGCATGTAGTTGACGTCCATGTCCTTCGACAGGTTCCACTGGTTCGTGAGCGGATTGAAGAAGACGCCGGTGCGGTCGGTGACCGTCAGGCCCGAGGCCGTCAGCGGCTTTTCGATCTCTTCCGGGCGCACCAGCTTCTCGTATTGATGCGTGCCGCGCGGCAGCCAGCGCAGGACGTTCTCCGCCGCGAAGATGGCGAGCGCCGCCGCCTTCAGCGTGCGGTTGATCGTGGCGACGAACATCATGCCGCCGGGGCGCACCATGGAGGCGCAGGTGGTGAGGAAAAAATCGACGTCGGAGACGTGCTCGACCACTTCCATGTTGAGCACCACATCGAAGGTTTCGCCGGCTTCCGCCAGCGCCTCGGCCGTCACCGCGCGGTAATCGACCGGAACGCCGCTGCCCGCCGCGTGGGCTTTCGCGATGCCGATGTTCTTTTCGGACGCGTCCGCGCCGAGCACGTCGGCCCCCATGCGCGCCATCGGCTCGGAGAGGAGGCCGCCGCCGCAGCCGATGTCGAGGATGCGCAGGCCCTCCAGCGGGCGATGCGCCTTCGGGTCGCGGCCGAACTGGGCGGAGACGAGATCGCGGACATAGGAGAGGCGGACCGGATTGAACTTGTGCAGCGGACGGAACTTGCCCGTCGGGTCCCACCATTCGGCGGCCATCGCCGAAAAGCGGTCGACTTCGGCCTGGTCGATCGTCGTGCGGGCTGCCTCGCTCATGGCTTTCTCCTTCGCGTCCTGTCTTCCGTGAAGTCGGCTTCCGGGGCGCGGATGTCAAGGGGGCGAAGCGTCTCAGCCGATCCGCGTCGCCGCAAGCCGTTCTTCGTCGAGCACGATGCCGAGGCCCGGCGTCTCGCCGAGCAGCAGCCAGCCGTTCTCGTGGCGGAGCGGCGCCCTCAGCGGGTAGTCGCGGCGCGCCTCGCTCCATTCCGGCGCGTCATAGGGATATTCGAGGAAGGGTGCATCGCCGGCGCCCGCCGTCAGGTGCGCATTGGCGAGCACGCCGATGCCGTTCGTCCAGGAATGCGGGGTGAAGGCGATGCCGGCCTCGCGCGCCTGGAAGGCGAGCCGCCGGCAGCCGGTGATGCCGCCGACCAGCGCCACGTCGGGCTGGATCACGTCGAAGGCCCGCTCCTCGATGATGTCGCGGAACTCGGAGAGCTCGCGCGTCATCTCCCCGCCGGCGATGCGGATATCGGTCGCCTCCTTCAAGGCCTTCATGCCCTTGCGGTCGGAGCGGTGCAGCGGCTCCTCCATCCAGTAGATGCCGAGCCGCTCCAGCTGGCGCGCGACGGCGAGCGCGTCCTTGAAGGTCCAGGGCAGCGTCGTGTCCCAGGGCATGCGCCAACCCTGGTTGCAGTCGACCATCAGCTCCAGCCGGTCGCCGGCGCGCGCGCGGATCGCTTCCAGTGCCTTCACGTCGTCGCGCCAGCCGCTCCGCCCGCCGGCGGAGGCGGAGAAACGCACCTTCATCGCCGGAAAGCCTTCGGCGATATAGCGCTCCGCCTGCTCGGCCATGGCGGCGGGATCGCGCAGGACACCGGAGGACGCATAGAGCCGCACCCGGTCGGCCCGCCCGCCGAGCATGCGCCAGACCGGCTCGCCCGTCACCTTGCCGGCAAGGTCCCAGAGCGCCAGGTCGAGCGGCCAGCAGCGGCCATAGTGAAAATTGATGTGCGAGAGCACCTCGTAATGCCGTTCGAGACGGCGCGGGTCCTCGCCGACGAAGAGGTCCTCGTGTCCCTCGAAGCCCTTCATGAGGTCGCCGGAGCCGATGCCTTCGCGGCCGCCGTCGTCGCGCACGCGCACGATGGTCGCGTCGAAATGCCGGCGCGGCCGCCCGTCCCAGCTCGCCTTGAAGGGCGGATCGAGCGGCAGGCGGTGATGGGTGATCGCGATGGAAACGATGCGGCTCATGCCTTCTCCTCCTCAGCCGAACTGCTGCCAGATCGTCTTGTAGTCGCAATATTTGTCGATGGCATGCACCGAGCGGTCGCGGCCGAAGCCGGATTGCTTGAAGCCACCGAAGGGCGTCGCGAAATTCGACATGTCGTAGGTGTTGATCCACACCGTACCGGCATGGATGGCTTCGGAGAAGCGGTGCGCCCGGTCCATGTCGCGGGTGAAGACCGCCCCGGCAAGGCCGTAGATCGTGTCGTTGGCGATGGCGAGCGCCTCCTCCTCCGTATCGAAGGCGATGACGGCGAGCACCGGGCCGAAAACCTCCTGCCGGGCGATGCGCATGTCGTTCGTCACGTCCGTGACGACGCCCGGCGAGACATACCAGCCGCCGGTTTCGGCAAGCACCCGCTCCGCGCCGAAGACGCGCCGGCCGCCTTCCTTCTCCCCCGCTTCGATCAGGCCGAGCACCTTTTCCATATGCGCGGCCTCGATGAGAGCGCCGATCTGCGCCGTGGGCTCGAAGGGATGGTCGAGCACGATCTCGCGCCTCGTCACCGCCTCGATCTTCGCGATCAGCTTTTCCTGCACCGGGCGCTGCACGAGAAGGCGCGTTGCGGCATGGCAGGTCTCGCCGGAATTGTAGAAGCAGCCCCAGGCGGCGGCGCTCGCCGCGGCATCGAGATCGGCATCCTCGAAGACGACCAGCGGCGACTTGCCGCCGAGCTCCAGCGCCACGCGTTTGAGGTTCGACTGCGCCGCATAGCCCATGATCAGCCTGCCGACCACGGTGGACCCCGTGAAGGCGATCATGTCGACATCCATGTGCAGAGCGAGCGGCTTTCCGGCTTCCGTGCCGAAGCCGGTGACGACGTTGAAGACGCCGGCGGGAAGCCCGGCCTCGACGGCAAGCTCGGCCAGCCGCAGCGCCGAGAGCGAGGATTGCTCCGCCGGCTTCAACACCACGGAATTGCCGGCGGCGATGGCCGGCCCCAGCTTCCAGGCGTCGATGATCATCGGATAGTTCCACGGCGTGATCGCCCCGACGACGCCGAGCGGCACCTTGCGAACGAGGGCCCGCGCCTTCGGCCCCGTCGGCGCGATCTCGTCATAGAGCTTGTCGATCATCTCGCCGTAATACTGAATGCCCTCGGCGCAGAGCCGCACGTCGACGCCGAGCGAGGCCTGCACCGGCTTGCCGACGTCGAGGGTTTCGAGAAGCGCCAGTTCCTCGCCATGCGCACGGATCAGCTCCGCCCAGCGCAGCATGATCTTCTTCTTCTCCAACGGTTCCCTGTCGCGCCAGACGCCGCTGGCGAAAGCCCGGCGGGCGGATGCGACCGCCCGGTCGATATCCGCCGCATCCCCTCGCGCCAGCACGGCGCCGGGCGCACCGTCCATCGGGCGCGTGCGGGTGAAGGTGCGGCCGGAAACGGCAGGCACCGCCCTGCCGTCGATGAAATGGCCGCGGGCCAGTGAGAGGCCGGCAAGACGTTCTTCCCAATAGGCGCGGCTATGCTGTTCGCTCATGTCGTCCTCAAAGCGTCTTCGGCAGGGCCATCATCCTTGCCGCGATGGCATCGATATCGGCATCGGTGACGTCGCGGATCGTCGAGCGGCGCATCGGCTGGTTCTCCGGCGCACGCATCTCGCGGGCAAGGTCCCCGGCGGAGAAGGCGGAAAAGGCCTTCGGCAGCGCGCGCACGATGCCGCAGCGGTCCATGAGGCCCGTCACGAAAGCCGGCAGCATCACCGCATCGGCAAGCCCGCAGGCCCGCGCCGCCGCCGCAAGATCAGCCGTGCCGGCCTCGACCAGCCATTCCAGCGTCGCCTCGAAGCCGAGCGCGGTGGCAAGCCCGTGGTGGACCGGCGCGAGCCCGGCCAGCGCATGGCTGATATTGTGGGCGATCGCCGTGCCGCAATTGTCGATGGCGATCCCGGCATAACAGGAGCCGAGCAGGACCTTGCCGCGCGCTTCGATATCCATAGGGTTCCGCACGGCCGTCTCCAGCGCGGCCGTCAAAAGCCCGAGCGCGGCGTGGGCGTAGAGCGCCGCGCCGGCATGGGCGTTACGGTTGGTCGCCGCCTCGAAGGCGTGCACGAAGGCGTCGAGCCCGCACCAGGCGGTGAGGTCAGCCGGCAGCGTCACGGTCAGCAACGGATCGAGCAGCACGAGGTCGGCCTTCGTCTCCGGGCCCCAGATCCAGAGCTTCCTGCCCTCGGGTCCCGCAAAGATCGTCGTCGCCGAGGTTTCCGAGCCGGTGCCGGCCGTCGTCGGCACCATGATCTTCTTCAGCGGCCTTTTCGGCAGCGGATTGGCGGCGAGCGCATAATGCATCGGCCCCTCGTCCGCCACGGCGGCGCAGGCGGCGATCTTGGCGATATCGAGCGCCGAGCCGCCGCCGATGCCGACGACGAGGTCCCTGCCCCGCGCGGCATCGCTTGCCGCCTGCACATGGGCAAGCTTCGGCTCGCCTGCAAAGCCGGAGAAAAACTCCGCCGCTATCCCCTCCGCCGCGAACTGTGCGGCAAGCTGCTCGCCAAGGCCGCTGGCGGCGAGGAAGCCGTCGATAACGACGAGCGCGCTCCGGGTTTCCAACGCGCTGGCGGAGGCGGCGATGCCGGCGTAAACGCCTTCGCCGAAACGGATATCAGGCACGAACGATGTTGCGAATGTCACGATAGTCCCCGCAATGACCGGAGAACCGTGCATCGCGATCTCAGATTTTCAAATCCTTGGATTTTTCAGGCTTTTTGATAACCTGAGATCATGAAAGCCACGATGCTCGCCCGTATCCCGCTGGAAGCCTTCCGCGTCTTCGACGCCGCCTGCCGGCACATGAACTTTTCCCGGGCGGGGCGCGAGCTGAACATCACGCAGGCCGCCGTCAGCCGACGCATCAAGGGGCTGGAAGATCATCTCGGCGCGCCGCTCTTCATCCGCAGCGGCAAGAACCTGGCGCTCACGGCACGCGGCGAAAAGCTGTTCCAGCGCGTGCGCGCCTCGCTGGATTATCTGGAGGAGAGCCTGGAGCCCTTCCGCAGCGGCGCGGGCGAGAGCATAGCGCTCGCCGCCAGCGGCTCCATCTCGCATCTGTGGCTCGGCCCCCGGCTTCGCGCCTTCGCCCGCAACAATCCCGATATCGCGATCCGGCTCAGCACATCGGATAGTCCGGCGGACCTCGCCTCGGAGAACAACGACCTCGTCATCCTCTATTCGACGGGAGAGCATCCGCGCTGGGCGCTGACCCCGCTGCTGGCGGAGGAGCTGGCGCCGGTCGCCGCGCCAGCCTATATCGCCCGCAAGGGGCTCGATCCGGCCGCGGTCACGCCGGCCGATCTCGCCCGCCTCGACCTCATCGACTACGAGCGCTTCAACGCCAACTGGATTTCCTTCCGGCCGTGGCTGGAGCGCGTGGCACCGGAGGCCTTCCGGCGGACGCCCCTTCCCCGGCCGCACCTCACCTTCTCCACCTATGCGCTGGCGCTCGACGCCGCCCTCAGCGGCGACGGTGTGGCGCTCGGCAGCCTCGGCCTCGTCGCGGCCCAGCTTGCGGAGGGAAGGCTGGTGCAACTGGGAACGGCAAGCCTCGTCACGGGCTACGGCTACCATCTCGGCCTGCCGAAATTCCGCACGCCCTCGCCCGAGGCGCTGAAGCTGCACGAAAGCCTGCTGGCACCGCCGTAACCTTCAGCCCCGGCCGAACTCGTCCTCGATGCGGATGATGTCGTCTTCGCCGAGATAGGAGCCGGTCTGCACCTCGATCAGTTCGAGCAGGATCTTGCCCGGATTGGCAAGGCGATGCACCTCGCCCTGCGGGATATAGACGGACTCGTTCTCGCGCAGCGGGATCGTCCTGTCGCCGATCGTCACCTCCGCCGTGCCGCGCACGACGATCCAGTGCTCCGAGCGGTGGTGATGCTTCTGCAGCGAGAGCCGCTTGCCGGGCGTGACGAACAGGCGCTTGACCTGGAAACGCTCGCCGTTCAGCACAGAGGTATAGCCGCCCCAGGGGCGGTAGGCGGTGGGATGCGTTTCCGTCAGCCTCGCGGTCTTCGGCAGGGCCGCAAGGTGCTTGACCAGCTTGCCGACGCTCTGGCTGTCCTCCAGCCGGCCGACATAGACGGCGTCCTCGCTGGCGACGACCGCGACGTTGTCGAGACCCTGCACGGCAACATGGATGTCACGCGAGATGACGAGCGAATTGCGGGTGTCGAGCACCGTCGTGCTGCCGTCCGCCACGTTGCCGGCCTCGTCCTGCCGGCCCGTCTTCCAGACGGAATCCCAGCTTCCAAGGTCCGACCAGGCGATCGGCGAGGGCACGACAGCGGCGATCGGCGTCTTCTCGAAGATGGCGTAGTCGACGGAAATATCCGGCGCGCGGGCGAAGGCCTCGTCGTCAAGCCGCTCGAAATCGAGGTCGTGCTTCGCCTTGGCGACCGCTTCGCCGGCCGCTTCCAGCACCTCGGGGGCATATTGCTGGAGCTCGCGCAGGAAGAGCGAGACCGGCAGCATGAACATGCCGGAGTTCCAGAGATAGCCGCCCTTGGCCAGCATCTCGGCCGCACGGTCCCGGTCCGGCTTCTCCACGAAGCGGCGCACCGCGTGGGCGCCGTTGCCGAGGTCCTCTCCGGTCTCGATATAGCCGTAGCCGGTCGCCGGCTCCTTCGGCGTGATGCCGAAGGTGACGAGACGGCCCGCTCGGGCGGCGGCGGCGGCCTTGGCGATGCAATCGAAATAGGTGGCGTCGGCCTCGATCTCGTGGTCGGAGGCAAGCACCTGCATGAGGGCGCCTTCGCCGTGCAGCCGCTCGACGACGATGGCCGCGGCGGCAAGCGCTGGCGCCGTATTGCGGGCGACGGGCTCGAGCAGGATCGAGCCGAGCGTCACGCCGGCGGCGCGCGCCCGCTCGGCGACGAGGAAGCGGAAATCGCTGTTGGTGACCACGATCGGCGCTTCGTAGAGGCCGGCATCCGAAACCCGCTCCAGCGTCTTCTGGAACAGCGTCGTCTCGCCGAGGAATTCCAGGAACTGCTTGGGCGCGGCGGCGCGCGACAGCGGCCAGAGGCGCGTGCCCTTACCGCCGGCCATGATTACGGGTACGATCTTGCTGCTCATCAATTCCTGGTCCTGATGCTGATAGGCCGGCGTGCCCGACATGGGGCCGATGGGACTACCTTCTATCCGCGCCGTAAAGAAACGGCAAATCCCGCAATCCAGCCGTGTCTTGCCGGGCGGGTTCCTGCCGGGAAGGTAAAGGAAGCCTTCCGCACGATGCGTAGGGCAACAAAAAACCCGCCGGAAGGCGGGTTCGATGTGGGGCTATCGTTTGCCGGTCAGGCCGGCAGGATCGCGCCCTGCAGCGTGGTGAGCTGCGAAAGATAGGTCTCGATGCCGAACTTCTGCTCGTCGGACGTTGCCGTCGAAAGGTCGGCGCGGGCGGCCTCGACGCGGCGGGCAATATCGTCGCGGTTGAATTCGTCGACATGGATGGCCGATTCGGCGAGCAGCGTGCAGCCGGTCGGGACGATGTCCGCGAAACCGCCGAAGACCACATAGCGGTCCTTCCTGCCGTCCGCGAACTTCACGGTGACGATGCCCGGCTTGATCGTCGTCATGGTCGGCGCATGGTTGGCCATGACGGTCATTTCGCCCTCGGTCGCCGGAATGACGACTTCGCTGACGCTGCCGGAAACCAGCAGGCGCTCGGGGGAAACGAGTTCAAAGTTGAAATTGTCGGCCATGACCATTCACTTCTTCTGATGTCGTCCGGCAGGAACGGGCGCCCTCATCGGGCGCCCGGATTCATCAAGCGGCTTCGGCAGCCAGCTTCTTGGCCTTTTCGACGGCTTCTTCCATGGAGCCGACCATGTAGAAGGCCGCTTCCGGAAGGTGGTCGTACTCGCCGTTGACGAGGCCCTTGAAGCCCTTGATCGTGTCTTCGAGGGCGACGAGCTTGCCCGGCGAGCCGGTGAAGACTTCGGCGACGAAGAACGGCTGCGACAGGAAGCGCTCGATCTTGCGGGCGCGGGCAACGGCCAGCTTGTCGTCTTCCGACAGTTCGTCCATGCCGAGGATCGCGATGATGTCCTGGAGAGCCTTGTAGCGCTGCAGGGTCGTCTGGACCTTACGGGCGACTTCGTAGTGCTCTTCGCCGACAACCATCGGGTCGAGCATGCGCGAGGTCGAGTCGAGCGGGTCGACGGCCGGGTAGATGCCCTTTTCGGCGATCGAGCGCGACAGAACGGTCGTGGCGTCGAGGTGGGCGAACGAGGTTGCCGGCGCCGGGTCGGTCAAGTCGTCGGCGGGAACGTAGATGGCCTGGACCGAGGTGATCGAGCCCTTGGTCGTGGTGGTGATGCGTTCCTGCATCTGGCCCATGTCGGTCGCCAGCGTCGGCTGGTAGCCCACGGCCGACGGGATACGGCCGAGAAGTGCGGACACTTCGGAGCCAGCCTGCGTGAAGCGGAAGATGTTGTCGACGAAGAACAGAACGTCCTGGCCCTTGTCGCGGAAGTCTTCGGCGACGGTCAGGCCCGTCAGGGCGACGCGAGCGCGGGCGCCCGGCGGTTCGTTCATCTGGCCGTAAACGAGGGCGGCCTTGGAGCCTTCGCCGCCGCCGAGCTTGTTCACGCCCGATTCGATCATTTCGTGGTAAAGGTCGTTGCCTTCGCGGGTGCGTTCACCGACGCCTGCGAACACCGAGTAACCACCGTGCGCCTTGGCGACGTTGTTGATCAGTTCCATGATGAGAACGGTCTTGCCGACGCCTGCGCCGCCGAAGAGGCCGATCTTGCCGCCCTTTGCGTAAGGGGCGAGAAGGTCGACGACCTTGATGCCGGTGACGAGAATCTGCGCTTCCGTGGACTGCTCGACGTAGGCCGGGGCTTCCTGGTGGATGGCGCGCTTGGACTTGGTGACCAGCGGGCCGGCTTCGTCGACGGGCTCGCCGATGACGTTCATGATGCGGCCGAGCGTCTCGTCGCCGACCGGAACGGAGATCGGGGCGCCGGTGTCGACGACCGGCTGGCCGCGGACGAGACCTTCGGTCGAGTCCATGGCGATCGTGCGGACGGTGTTCTCACCGAGGTGCTGGGCGACTTCGAGAACGAGGCGGTTGCCGTTGTTGTCGGTTTCCAGCGCGTTCAGGATGAGCGGCAGGTTGCCTTCGAACGCGACGTCGACGACGGCGCCGATAACCTGGGTAACGCGACCCGTCGCGCCGGCTGCGACCGGAGCCGCCGCCTTGGTTGCGGCAGCGGTCTTCGCTGCCGGCTTGCGCGCAGCCGGCTTCTTTTCCACTGCGGCGGTTTCCTTCGGGGTAGCTGCCTTAGCCATGTCTCTTACCCTCATTGTCCTGGTCCTTAGAGCGCTTCAGCGCCCGAGATGATTTCGATGAGTTCCTTGGTGATCTGAGCCTGGCGCTGACGGTTGTAGTTGAGCGTCAGCTTGTTGATCATCTCACCGGCATTGCGGGTCGCGTTGTCCATGGCGCTCATCTTGGCACCCATTTCGCCGGCGACGTTCTCGAGCAGGGCCCGGAAGATCTGCACCGAAATGTTGCGCGGAATGAGGTCGCCGAGGATCGCGCTGGCGTCCGGCTCGTAATCGTAGATCGCCGTGGCGCCGGTCGTGTCGGCAACGGCCGCCGGAGCGGATGCCGGAACGAGCTGGAGCGCGGTCGGGATCTGCGCGATGACCGACTTGAACTCGGAATAGAACAGCGTGCAGACGTCGAACTCGCCCTTCTCGAAGAGGCCGATGACCTTGCGGCCGATCTGGTCTGCATTCGTAAAGCCGATGCGCTTGACTTCGCGCAGGTCGACGCGGTCGATGATCAGCGAGGCGAATTCACGCCGCAGGATATCGAAGCCCTTCTTGCCCACGCACATGATCTTGACCGTCTTGCCGCTGGCGAGCAGCTTGCGGGTGTGGTCACGCGCAAGACGGGCGATCTGCGAGTTGAAGCCGCCGCAAAGGCCGCGCTCGGCCGTGCAGACGACGAGCAGGTGAACCTGGTCCTTGCCGGTGCCGGTCATCAGGCGCGGCGCCGAATCGTCCTGGCCGACGGCCTGGGCGATGTTGGCGAGAACGGCGCTCATGCGCTGCGAATAGGGCCGGGCGGCCTCGGCCGCTTCCTGGGCGCGCCGAAGCTTCGCCGCGGCGACCATCTTCATCGCCTTGGTGATCTTCTGCGTCGCCTTGACGGAGGCGATCCGGTTTTTCAGATCCTTAAGTGAAGGCATCCGTTTTCCGTCCTGTAACACGATCCGGAGGGATCATGCGTCAAATCCAAAGTTCGGGGCGCCTGCGCACCGTTAGCGCGCAGGGCTTGAACCGTCGGCTCAGCCGAAGGTCTTGGCGAAGGTGTCGAGGGCAGCCTTGATCTTGCCCTTGGTGTCGTCGCTGATCGCCTTTTCGGTGCGGATCGTGTCGAGGATCGCCTTGCCTTCGGTGCGCATGTAGCCGAGCAAGCCCTGCTCGAACTTGCCGACATCGCCGACCGGCAGCTTGTCGAGGTAGCCGTTGACGCCGGCGAAGATCACGACGACCTGCTCTTCCGTCTTCAGCGGCGAGAACTGCGGCTGCTTAAGGAGTTCGGTCAGGCGTGCGCCGCGGTTGAGCAGGCGCTGCGTGGCGGCATCGAGGTCCGAGCCGAACTGGGCGAAGGCCGCCATTTCGCGGTACTGGGCAAGCTCGCCCTTGATCGAGCCGGCGACCTGCTTCATCGCCTTGATCTGGGCGGAAGAGCCGACGCGCGAAACCGACAGGCCGACGTTCACGGCCGGGCGGATACCCTGGTAGAACAGGTCCGTTTCAAGGAAGATCTGGCCGTCGGTGATCGAGATCACGTTGGTCGGGATGAACGCCGAAACGTCGTTGCCCTGGGTTTCGATGACCGGCAGGGCCGTCAGCGAGCCGGCGCCCATTTCATCGTTGAGCTTTGCAGCGCGCTCGAGGAGACGCGAATGCAGGTAGAAGACGTCGCCCGGATAGGCTTCGCGGCCCGGCGGGCGGCGCAGCAGCAGCGACATCTGGCGGTAGGAGACGGCCTGCTTGGAAAGGTCGTCATAGCCGATGAGGGCATGCTTGCCGTTGTCGCGGAAGTATTCGCCCATCGCGCAGCCGGCGAACGGTGCAAGGTACTGCATCGGCGCCGGGTCGGAGGCCGTTGCGGCAACGATGATCGAGTACTGCAGAGCGCCGCGCTCTTCGAGGACCTTCACGAACTGGGCGACGGTCGAACGCTTCTGGCCGATGGCGACGTAGACGCAGTACAGCTTGTCGCCGTCCGGGCCGTTGTCGTGGATCGCCTTCTGGTTCAGGATCGTGTCCAGGATGATGGCGGTCTTGCCGGTCTGGCGGTCGCCGATGACGAGCTCGCGCTGGCCGCGGCCGACCGGGATGAGGGCGTCGATGGCCTTGAGGCCGGTCGACATCGGCTCATGCACCGATTTGCGCGGGATGATGCCGGGCGCCTTGACGTCGACGCGGGCGCGCTGCTTGGCATTGATCGGGCCCTTGCCGTCGATCGGGTTGCCGAGCGCGTCGACGACGCGGCCGAGCAGTTCTGGACCGACCGGGACGTCCACGATGGCGCCGGTCCGCTTGACGGTGTCGCCTTCCTTGATGTCACGGTCCGAACCGAAGATAACGACGCCGACGTTGTCGCTTTCCAGGTTCAGCGCCATGCCGCGGACGCCGCCGGGGAATTCCACCATTTCGCCGGCTTGGACGTTGTCGAGGCCGTAAACGCGGGCGATGCCGTCACCGACGGAAAGCACCTGGCCGACTTCCGAGACTTCCGCCTCTTTGCCGAAGTTTTTGATCTGATCTTTGAGAATTGCGGAAATTTCCGCGGCGCGGATATCCATCAGCCGACCTCTTTCAGTGCAAGCTTAAGAGTAGAGAGTTTGGTGCGAAGGGACGTGTCGATCTGGCGCGATCCCACCTTGACGATCAGACCACCGAGAATGGACGGGTCGACGGTGACGGCGATCGCCACGTCTTTGCCGGTGACGCCTTTCAGCGCCGCCTTCAATTCTTTTTCCTGCGCTGCGGTCAGCGCATGGGCCGAGGTGACGTCGGCCGTGATCTCGCCGCGGGCACGGGCCGCGATGGTGCGGTATGCCTTGATCATGCCGGGAACGGCGAAGAGGCGACGATTTGACGCGACGACCTTGAGGAAGTTTGCCACGAGGCCCGTGATGCCGGCCTTGGCCGCAACGGCGGCAATGGCCTTGGTCTGATCTTCGGCGGAGAAGACGGGGCTGGCGATCAGCCGCTTCAGGTCGGCGCTCTCATCGATCAGGGCCTGGAAACGGTCGAGATCGGCACCGACACCGGCAGCCGAACCGGCTTCCTGAGCGAGGTCGAAAAGCGAGGACGCGTATCTTTCTGCAACACCGGAAACGAGCTGGGATGTGTCTGCCACGGGCACAAGTTTCTCTTCTTTTCATCCAGAGCGCCGGGCGGCAGCAGAGCTACAGTCCTAACATTCTGAAATCGTTGCGGTAATCTTCAGTTCCCACAGGATTTTCGCCCGCTTTTCCTGAATTTCGCGGTTCGTCTAGCATACGAAACCCGGACTCGCAACACGCGCGGCGCAGGAATGCGCCATAAGTCGGCCACAGTCGCGGCAAAAGTTGACTGCGCGCACTCTGTTTTGTTCCCGGCGGGCGAAAAACGCCCCGATCCTCAGAAAAAGCCGAAGACATAGGCGAGCGGAAGCCCGCCGAGGAGCACCTGCGCGAAGAGCACGAGGAGGTTCTTCACGGTGAAGGAACGGTCCGACATCAGGGAGAGGATGCGCCCGAAGGCGGCGAGCGCGAAACCGCCGCCGATGGCCATGTAGATCCAGTCCTGCGCCATCATCAGCGCGACGATGGCAAGCCCCGCATAAAAGCCGCCGGCCGAGCGGACGAAGGCGAAACCCTCGCGGCTGCCCTCCCGCGCCTGGAGGCCCGCCAGCTTCAGCGCCATGCCCGGCGCGAAGAGGGCGAAGAGGCCGAAAAGCCCGGTGGCGATGGCCGCGCAGAAGGCGGCAAGTTCGCCCGTTTCGGTGGGAATGTAGAATTCCATCTCGACGCCTCTTCCGTCCGCTCCTGCCGTTCTATCGCACAGCCATGCCGCACGCTAAAGCGTGCCGGCCGACTTCGCACAACTCTTTGTTAACCCTGCGCGTCACAGGAAGCTCTGCGGGTCGATGTCGAGCTGCACCTGCAGCGAGGCGCGCTCCTTCGGCCCGTTCGCCAGCATGGCGCGCAGGAAGGCCTGCATGTCGCTGCCCCGCCGCCCGTGGACGAGCAGGCGGAAGCGGTGGCGCCCGCGCACGAGCGCCAGCGGCGCCTCCGCCGGCCCGAGGATCGAGATGCCGGAGACCTGAGGGGCGGCCTGCCTGAGCCCGCGCGCATGTCCTTCCGCCTCGCCCCGGCTGTCGGCCGACACGATGACCGAGGCGAGCCGGCCGAACGGCGGCAGCAGCGCCTTCTCCCGCTCGCCGATCTCCCGGTCGTAGAAGGCCTCAGCATCGCCCGAGACGATGGCCTGCATGACCGGATGGCCCGGCTGGTAGGTCTGGATGAGGCCGTGGCTCTTGAGGCCCGAGCGCCCGGCGCGGCCCGTCACCTGCGAGAGAAGCTGGAAGGTGCGCTCGGCCGCGCGCGGATCGCCGTTGGAAAGGCCGAGGTCCGCATCCACCACGCCGACCAGCGACATCAGGGGGAAGTTGTGCCCCTTGGCGACGAGCTGCGTGCCGATGACGATATCCGCCTCGCCGCGCGCGATGGCCTCCAGTTCCAGCCGGAGACGCTTGACGCCCATGAGGTCGGAGGAGAGCACGATGGTGCGCGCCTCCGGGAAATGCCGCTCCACCTCCTCGGCGATGCGCTCCACCCCCGGTCCGCAGGCGGCGAGATGGTCGAAGGTGCCGCATTCCGGGCAGGCTTCCGGCGTGCGCTCGGCATAGCCGCAATGGTGGCACTGGATCTGCCCGCGGAAGCGATGCTCCACCAGCCAGCTCGAGCATTGCGGGCACTGGAAGCGGTGGCCGCAGACCCGGCAGAGCGTCAGCGGCGCATAGCCTCGCCGGTTGAGGAAGAGCAGCGCCTGCTCCTCTTTCTCGATGGTGCACTGGATGCCGCGCAGGAGGATCGGCGAGAGGAAGCCGCCGCGCGCCGGCGGATGGCGGCGCATGTCGACAAGGTGAAGGTCGGGCAGGGCGGCGTCGCCGTAGCGCGTCGGCAGGTGCAGCTTGCGATAGCGCCCGACATCGCTGTTGACCCGGCTTTCGACCGACGGCGTCGCCGAAACGAGCACGGCCGGGAAATCGCCGATGCGGGCCCTCACCACCGCCATGTCGCGCGCATTGTAGAAGACGCGGTCCTCCTGCTTGTAGGCCGGGTCGTGCTCCTCGTCGACGATGACGAGGCCGAGGTCCTCGAAGGGCAGGAACAGCGCCGAGCGCGCGCCGGCGACGACCCGGACATCGCCCGTCGTCACCTGCCGCCAGACCTTCTCGCGGATGCGCGGGGCGAGGTCGGAATGCCATTCGGCGGGCTTGGCGCCGAAACGGTCCTGGAAGCGTTCGAGGAAGCTCGCCGTCAGCGCGATTTCCGGCAGGAGGATGAGCACCTGCTTTCCCCGCCGCAGCGTCTCGGCAATGGCCTCGAAATAGACCTCCGTCTTGCCCGACCCGGTGATGCCGTCGATCAGAGAGACGGAGAATTCGCCCTTCTGCACGCTCTCGACGAGAGCCGCCGCGCTTTCCGTCTGCGGCCCTTCCAGCCGCGGCGCGACATAGTCGGGATCGGGCGCGGCGACGACCGGCGGCGGCGGCAGGAAGACCGTCTCGAACGAACCCTGCTTCACCAACCCGTCGATCACGCTCGCCGAGCTGCCCGAGGCATGCGCGAGGCCCGACCGCGTCCACGGCACGCCGTCCTCGACCAGCTCCAGCACCCGCTCGCGCGCGCCCGTCAGCCGCTCCGGCCGGTGGCCGGTGAACCGCAGCCCCTCGATCATCGGCTCGGGATCGAAGGCGGCCGGCGCGCGCAGCGCCATGCGGGCGACGAGCCCAGGCGGCGTCAGGGTGTAGGCGGCGACCCAGTCGATGAAATCGCGCATCTCCTTCGAGAGCGGCGGGCAGTCGAAGACTTTCTCGATGGGGCGCAGCTTCTTCGGATCGACCTTGCCGTCGTCCGCGCCGTCCCAGACGACGCCTGCCACCAGCCGCGGCCCGAGCGGCACCTTGACGATGGAGCCCGGCTCGACCGCCACACCTTCCGGCACGGAATAGGAATAGGCAACGGGCGTCGGCACCGGCACCAGGACGGGCACGGTGCGCGGGAAAAGCTTCTCCCCGAAAAGGTCGGTCGAATCGCTGCTCATCGCCCGCGAAGATGCCTCCGGCGATGCGCGAAGAAAACCGCAAACATGTTCATTCGTCCTCGTCTTCCATTTCGCCGGTCAGCCGCATCCCCTCGATCCAGGTCGCGCCGTCGTTGCGGATGACGCGTTTTGCGCGGACGCCGCAGCGCGCCTCGATCTCCCGCGCCAGCCGCTCCGAATGGGTGACGATCCACAGCTGGCTCGTCCCGGCGGCCCGCGCGATCATGCCGGCAAGCGGCGGCAGCATATCGGGATGGAGGCTCGCCTCCGGCTCGTTGAGCGCGATCAGCGGCGGCGTGCGGTAGGAAAGGAGCGCGGCGGCGAGCGCCAGGAACCGGATCTGCCCGTCGGAGAGCTCGCGCGGCTGGAAGACCCGCTTGGGAAACTGCGGGAAGACGAGCCCGTAGGAGGCGAATTCCTCCGGCTCGGGGATGGTCAGCCGCGCGCCGCCGAACGCCTCGGCCACGGCGCGGTCGAGGTCCACCGTGTCCTGCCGGGTGGTGGCGAGCGTCGCGAAGACCGCCGCCATGTTCGCCCCGTCCTCGTCGAGCAGCGGCGCGGTGACGGCAAGGCACGGCTGGCGCAATGCCGAATCCCTGTCGGAGCGGAAGCCATGGAAGAAGCGCCATTGCGAGACCGCACGGCGGAAGGTGCCCACTTCCGGATAATGCCCGGCATCGCCGATGAGCGCGATGGCCGTCTCCGAGGTCAGCGCCTGTTCGGGATGCTCGGCCATGCGCCCGCTTTCGTTACGTACCGAAATGCCGGGTCCCGCCCGCTTCATCACCGTCACCGGCCGGCGTCCTGTCTCGATCGTCAGTTCCTCCGCCTTCACCTGCGGCTCGAAGGCAAAGCCCGCGGCGGCCGGCGGGCGCAGCCCCGCCTCGATCCGGTAGCGGAAGGTGATCGCCCGCTCCTCGTCCATGAGCTCGGCTTCCAGCCGGATGCGCACCGGCTCGTTCGGCCGCCTCTTGCCCGTCCACAGCGCCGAGGCCATGCCGCCCTCCGCCGCGATCTCATGGGCGAACGTGCCGCGCACGGCGGCCTGCACCAGTTGCAGCGAGTGGTAGAGGTTGGACTTGCCCGCCCCGTTCTCGCCGACGAAAAGGTTCACCCGCCCGAGATCCATGCGGATGGCGCGCAGCGAGCGGTAGTTTTCGGCGGACATGGACCGCAGCAGCATGGGCAGACCCGGATGATTGATGGCGACGACGCTCTATATAGGCGCCCCGACCGGCCCGTGAAGCCAACGTTAACGCAAATCGCCGATCCTCTCTGCATGACCGAGCTTCTCATCATCGCCGATCCGACGCTTCTCGCCGAGCGGCAGGCCTGGCTGGACGCGCTTTGCGATGAGCGGCGTCTTTCCGGCAATACGCTGGAGGCCTACGAGCGCGACACGCGCCAGTTCCTCGCCTTCCTGACGCAGCACCTCGCCGCCCCCGCCCGCCTCAGGGACATCGGGGACCTGCGCCCATCGGACCTGCGCGGCTTCCTCGCCGCCCGCCGCCGTGACGGGGCGGGCCCGCGCACGCTCGGTCGCGGCCTTGCGGGCCTGCGCTCGTTCCTGCGCCATCTGGAGCGCAAGGGCCTTGCCAATGCGGCCGGCGCATCCGCCGTGCGCTCGCCGAAACAGCCGAAATCGCTGCCGAAGCCGCTCTCCGACCGGCAGGCCATCGCCGTCGTCGATGCGCACGAGCAACTGGCCGAGGAACCCTGGATCCGGGTGCGCAATGCCGCCGTGCTCGCCCTCCTCTACGGCTGCGGCCTGCGCATCTCCGAGGCGCTGTCGCTGACGCCCGCCGACTTCGCCGACGGCCCGGCATCGCTGCGCATCGCCGGCAAGGGCGGCAAGACCCGCATCGTGCCGCTGATCGCCCCGGCCCGCGCCGGCGTCGAGGATTATATCGAGATCTGCCCCTTCCCGCTTTCCGGCGACAAGCCGCTCTTCCGCGGCGCGCGCGGCGGACCGCTGCAACCCGCCATCATCCAGCGCGAGATGCAGAAGCTGCGCGGCGCGCTCGGCCTGCCGGACAGCGCCACGCCCCATGCGCTGCGCCACTCCTTCGCCACGCACCTGCTTGCCGGCGGCGGGGACCTGCGCACCATCCAGGAACTGCTCGGCCATGCCAGCCTTTCCACCACGCAGGTCTATACCGGCGTCGATTCCGCCCGGCTGCTGGAAATCTACGACCGTGCCCATCCGCGCGCCTGAGACGTCAGGGGCGCGCCCAGGAGGCGTTAAGGGAATATGAGGATCGGAAGGCTAGGGTCCGGCGAAAATGCAGAAAGTTCGACCATGACAGTCCTTCTTCACACGAGCCGGCTGGCGCTTGCCGACCGGCTGGCCGATGCCGGCCTCCGGCTCCTTGCCGCGCTCCACATCGCGCTCGCGCTCTCCTTCCTCCTCCTGCTCGCCGCGCTTTCGCCGGCCCATGCCGGGGAACCGGCGGCCTGCGGCGGCGAGAACCTGCTGACGAAGCTGGAAAAGGACAACCCCGCCGCCTTCGCGAAGCTGCGCGCGGAGGCCGACGCCGTGCCGAACGGCAGGAATATCTTCTGGAAGATCGAGAAGGACGGCAAACCCGCTTCCTTCCTGCTCGGCACCATGCATGTGACGGATCCACGCGTGCTCGCCATGCCCGAGGCCGCCCGCAAGGCCTATGCCGATGCCGCCACCGTCGTCGTCGAATCCGACGAGATCGCCGACGAGAAGAAGGCCGGCGCGGCGATCATGGCCCGCCCGGACCTCACCATGTTCGCGGACGGCAAGTCCATCACCGATTTCCTCGACAAGGATGACACGGAGAAGCTGACCGAAGGCCTCAAGGGCCGCGGCCTGTCGCTTGCGGCCGTCGCCCGCATGAAGCCGTGGATGATCGCCAGCTTCGTGGCGCTTCCGGCCTGCGAGATTACCCGAAAGACGGCCGGCGCCGCCTTCCTCGACCAGCGCCTCGCGAAGGACGCGCTCGCCGAAGGCAAGAGCCTGAAGGGCCTCGAAACGCTCCTCGAACAGATCTCCGCCCTCGATTCCCTGCCGCTGGAGCCGCAGATCCACGGCCTCGTGCAGACGGTGGAGCTCGGCGATACGCTGGAGGACGTCATCGAGACGATGAGCCAGCTCTACCTTGCCGGCGACACGGGCATGATCATGCCGATGACGCGCGCGGTCAGCCCCGAGACGGACGAGGACGCCAGGGCCTATGCCGATTTCGAGCAGCGCATCATCGTCGACCGCAACCATGTCATGGCGACCCGCGCGGCACCGATCCTCGACGGCGGCAACGTCTTCATGGCCGTCGGCGCGCTGCACCTGCCGGGGCCGGAGGGCGTGGTGGAGCTGCTGCGCAAGGAAGGCTTCACGGTCACCGCCGTGAACTGACGACCCGGCGCCCGATCCCCGACAGCATCCGGCGCACGATCAGCTTGTGGAACGGCAGGACCGCCGCCAGATAGAGCCGGCCGAGAAGGTTGTTGCGGTGGACGAGCGTCATCACGCTGAGGGTCTGGCCGGAGGGCCGGTCGGCCATCACGTCGATGACGATGCGGAAATCGAGATGCCGGTCGTCGAAGCCGAGCACCACCCGGTCGTCGCTGGCGCTGACCACCGGAAAGCCGCCGATCTCCGCCTCCGACGTCTTCACCTCCTTTGCCGCGCCCTTCAGTCCGAGAGGCGCCACCAGCGCATTGCGCAGCGCCATCAGCCTGCGCACCCAGCCCGGCGGATATTCCAGCGCCAGCCGCGCCGCATCCCGCGCCGTCAGGCCGTCGACGGGCAGGCCCAGCGTGAAGCGATCCGCCCAGTCGGCGGCCGGGAGAAGCGGGTGGGGCAGGAAAACGGGTCTCGACACCGGCGACATGAAAACCTCCTTGCAGGCCTCCATGCTGCGCCGGTTCGACGAGCGACGACAGATGTCCGGTTGTCGCATCGGCCGCAAATGGCCGGGCCGCGACAACATGGCGCTGGCTTGACCCCGCGCAGATTGATCAATGCCAGGAATGGGCAGGGCCGCGAAGGAAATCCTCCGCGGCCCTGCCTGTTCAATGCCTGCGGCTTCGTCAGCCGATCACATGTGGATCGGCTTGGCGAAGGTGGCCAGCGCTGCTTCCTTGACGGCTTCCGACATGGTCGGGTGGGCGTGGCAGGTGCGGCCGAGGTCTTCGGAGGAGCCGCCGAACTCCATCAGCACGGCCGCCTCGTGGATCATCTCGCCGGCGCCGAAGCCGACGATGTGGACGCCGAGCACGCGGTCCGTGTCCTTGTCGGCCAGCACCTTGACGAAGCCGTCCGTGGCCAGCATGGCGCGGGCGCGGCCGTTGGCGGTGAAGGGGAACTTGCCGACCTTGTAGGCGATGCCCGCGGCCTTCAGCTCCTCTTCCGTCTTGCCGACGGAGGCGACTTCCGGCTGGGTGTAGACGACGCCCGGGATGACGTCATAGTTCACATGGCCGGCCTGACCGGCGAGGATCTCGGCGACGGCGACACCCTCGTCCTCGGCCTTGTGGGCGAGCATCGGGCCGCGCACCACGTCGCCGATGGCATAGATGCCGGGAACGCTGGTCTGGAAATGGTTGTCGATCTCGACGCGGCCGCGATTGTCGAGCGCGACGCCCGCTTCCTTGAGGCCGAGGCCTTCGGTATAGGGCTTGCGGCCCGTCGCGATCAGCACGACGTCGGCGTCGATGGTCGTCGCCTCGCCGCCCTTGACGGGCTCGAAGGTCACCTTGGCGCCCGAGCCGGACTTTTCCACGCCCGTCACCTTGGCGCCGAGCTTGAAGTCCATGCCCTGCTTGGCGAGCATGCGCTGGAACTGCTTGGAGACCTCGCCGTCCATGCCGCCGAGGATGGCGTCGAGATATTCGACGACCGTGACCTTGGCGCCGAGGCGCGCCCAGACCGAGCCGAGCTCCAGGCCGATGACGCCGCCGCCGACGACGACCAGATGGCCCGGCACCTTGTCGAGCGCGATGCCGCCCGTCGAGGAGACGATGACCTTTTCGTCGATCTCGACCGGAACGCCCGGAATGCCGGCGACGTCCGAGCCCGTGGCGATCACGATGGCCTTCGTTTCGAGGACCTGTTCCTCGCCCTTGTCGCTGGTGACGGAGACCTTCCCGGCGCCGAGCACCTTGCCGGTGCCCTGGATGCCGTCGATCTTGTTCTTCTTGAAGAGGAAGGCGACGCCGTCGACATTCGACTTCACCGTCGCATCCTTGTGCGCCATCATCTTCGGCAGGTTCAGCGTGGGCTTCACGCCCTCGATGCCGAGCGTCTCCATGCCGTGGGCGGCGTGGCTGTAGGTCTCGGAGGCATGCAGCAGCGCCTTGGAGGGGATGCAGCCGATATTGAGGCAGGTGCCGCCGTAGGTGGCGCGCTTTTCGACGACCGCGACCTTCAGGCCGAGCTGGGCCGCCTTGATGGCGCAGACATAGCCGCCGGGGCCCGAACCGATAACGATGAGATCATATGCCATGACAAGTCCTTCCTGCGCGGGCCGCCTAGCGGCCGCCGCTGACGTTGAGGGCGGCACCCGTCACATAGGATGCCGCATCGGAGAGAAGATAGAGAATGGATTGGGCGACTTCGTCGGCCGTGCCCGGCCGCTGCATCGGGATGAGCGCGGTCATCTCGCGCGCCCGGTCCGGTAGGCCGCCGGAAGCGTGGATGTCGGTGTCGATGATGCCGGGGCGCACGAGGTTCACGCGGATGCCTTCCGCCGCGACCTCGCGGGCAAGGCCGATCGTAAAGCTCTCGATGGCCCCCTTGCTCGCGGCATAGTCGACATACTGGCCGGCGGCACCGAGGAGCGCGGCCATCGAGGAGAGATTGACGATGGCGCCGCCCCGTCCGCCGTGACGGGTCGACATGCGGCGCACCGCCTCCTGCGCACAGCGGATCGAGCCCATGACATTGACGGCGAACATGCGCTCCAGCCGTTCGGCGGACATCTCGTCGACGCGCTGCGGCATTGCCACGATGCCGGCATTGTTGACGAGGCCGTCGAGCCGGCCGAACGTGCCGTCGACGGCCGAGAAGATCGAGGCGAGGCCAAGCTCGGTGCCGACATCGCCCTGAACGGCGACCGCCGAACCGCCGAGCGCGCGGATATCGGCGACGACGGCCTCCGCGGCATCGAGGTTGGACGCATAGTTCACCGCGACCTGCCAGCCGGTCGCGCCCGCCAGCCGGCAGACGCTCGCGCCGATGCCGCGGCTGCCGCCGGTGACGAGAAGAACGGGTGCTTCGCTCATGCCGAACATCCTTTCCGTTTGAAGACATCCGAGGGAACCGCGCGCGCCTTGCCCGCATCCCACAGCGCGGAATAGCGCAGCGACGGGCCGAAGCCGGCAAGCAGCAGGGTTTCGGCGGCCGTGGCGCTCTCCTCGGGCAGGAGATCCGCATCGCCTGCCCCGCCGAGCGCGTAGATGACGCCCTCCCAGACGGTGCAGGCGGCGATGTCCTCGCCGGTGACGTCACCCTCCGGGCAATCGTGCATGACCATGCCGTTGGAGCGCGCCGGATCGCCCGGCATGACGATGCCGTCGAGCACCGTGCCGCCGGAAAGCACCTTCATCTTGAAATGATGGCTCACCGCCGCCGCCTCGGAGCCGACAGGCTCGAAGGTCAGCTCATAGCCCCCGTCACGGTCCACATAGACCGCGCGGTCCTGCCGGCACTCGGCCGCAGACGCGGCTCCGGCGGCAAGCAATCCGGCAAGGACGAGGGCGAGGCGCATCGCTCAGTGGGCCTTTTCCGTGGCGAGCTTGATGCCGAGCGCGATAAAGACGAGGCCGCTCGTCCGGTCGATCCACTGGCTCATGCGCGAGAAGGCGGCCCGCATCTTCGGCGTCGTCATGAACAGCGAGACGCCGACGAACCAGGCGATGAGGCAGGTCGCCATGACGAGGCCGTAGCCGAACTTGACGGCGATGGGCGTTCCGGCGCTGACGACCGTCGAGAAGATCGACAGGAAGAAGAAGACCGCCTTGGGGTTCAGCGCATTGGCGAGGAAACCGAGGCCGAAGGCCCGCAGGGCCGACTGCTCGCCCTTGCCGTCCTCATTGCCCTTCACCGCTTCGAGGGAAAGGTCGGTCTTGCCGGCGCGCAGCGCCTTGATGCCGATATAGACGAGGTAGGCGACGCCGCACCATTTCACGATGTTGAAGAGGTAGATCGACTGGGAAATGATGAGGCCGAGGCCGAGGATCGTGTAGGTGACGTGGAACATCAGCGAGGTGCCGACGCCGAAGGAGGTGATGATGGCCGCCCGCCGGCCCTGCACCAGCGACTGGCGCATCACCATGGCAAGGTCCGCGCCGGGCGAGACGATGGCAAAGGCGAAGATCGCCATCAGGGAAGCCAGTTCGAAGAGATAGGGATGCATGTTTCCTCCCGCCGCGCCCGCGCGGCGCACGATCAGAACACGAGGGCGACGAACATCACCGCAAGGCCGATGGCCGAACCCAGCCAGACGACGGAGCGGATATAGGGGATGCCGGCAAGATAGAGCGGGATATAGACGATGCGGCAGGCAAGCCAGACCCCGGCACCGATGGCCCCGAGGCCCTCCGCCCTGCCGGCAACGACGAGGGCGAGCGCCAGCGCGACGAAGGCGGGATAGGTCTCGCGGAAATTCGCGGACGCCCGCGCGGCGCGGCCGGCAAGGACACCCTGCGGGCGCCGCCCGTCGTCCCGCGGACCGGCATTCCATGCCGATCCGAGTTCGCGTGTCGCAGCCATGCCCTGCAGCATGACATGGACGAAGAGCAGCACGACGCTCCAGCCGACGAGCGCAAGCAGGAAAGGTGCGGGTGCTGCGTCCATGGCGGTCTCCTCTTAGAGATCGAGAACGAGGCGTTCCGGATCTTCAAGGCTTTCCTTGACGCGGACGAGGAAGGTCACGGCTTCCTTGCCGTCCACCATGCGGTGGTCGTAGGACAGCGCCAGATACATCATCGGGCGGATGACGATCTGCCCGCCGACGACGACCGGGCGTTCCTGGATCTTGTGCATGCCGAGGATGCCCGACTGCGGCGCGTTGAGGATCGGCGAGGACATCAGCGAGCCGTAGACGCCGCCGTTCGAGATGGTGAACGTGCCGCCCTGCATGTCGGCCATGGACAGCGCGCCGTCGCGCGCCAGCTTGCCGAGGCGGCCGATATCCTTCTCGATCTCGGCGATCGACATCTGGTCGGCATCGCGCACGACCGGAACGACGAGGCCCTTGTCCGTGCCGACCGCGACGCCGATGTGGCAATAGTTCTTGTAGACGATGTCGGTGCCGTCGATCTCGGCGTTGACGGCCGGGATCTCCTTCAGCGCGTGCGTGACGGCCTTGGTGAAGAAGCCCATGAAGCCGAGCTTGACGCCGTGCTTCTTCTCGAAGAGGTCCTTGTAGCGGGCGCGCAGGTCCATCACGGCCGACATGTCCACCTCGTTGTAGGTGGTGAGCATGGCAGCGGTGTTCTGCGCGTCCTTGAGGCGCTTGGCGATGGTCTGGCGCAGGCGCGTCATCTTCACGCGTTCCTCGCGCGGCGCATCGGCCTGCGAGGAGGCCGGGCGGGCGGCAGCCTTGACGGGCTCGGCGGCGGCGGATGCAGCCGTGATGCCCTTGGCGACGGCGGCGATGACGTCACCCTTCAGCACCTGCCCGCGCTTGCCGGAACCGTCGACGTCGCCGGCCGACAGGTTGTTTTCGGCGAGCAGCTTGGTGGCGGCCGGGGCCGGCGGCATGGAAGAGGCGCCGGCAGCGGCGGGCTTGGCTTCGGCGGCAGGCGCGGCAGCGGGCTTTTCGGCCTTCGCGGCAGCGGCCGGAGCGGCGGCGCCGGCGGACGCGCCTTCCGCGATCTGGCCGAGCAGGCCGCCCGGCTCGACCGTCTCGCCGGCGGCGGCGGTGATTTCCGACAGGACGCCGGAGGCCGGGGCCGGCACTTCGATCGTCACCTTGTCGGTTTCGAGCTCACAGAGCGGCTCGTCGGCCTTCACGGTGTCGCCGACCTTCTTGAACCAGGTGCCGACGGTCGCTTCGCTGACGGATTCGCCCAAGGTCGGGACGCGGATTTCGGTAGCCATGAGTTGAGTTCCGTTCGTTCGTGTCTTTGCGTGAGAAGGGATAGGCCGGGCGGATTAACCGCCCAGCGCGTCCTCGAGGAAGGCGGCAAGCTGCGAGAGGTGCTTGGACATCAGGCCCGTCGCCGGCGAGGCGGCGGCCGGACGGCCGGTGTAGCGCACGCGCTGGTACTTGGCATCGATATGCGCCAGCACCCATTCGAGATAGGGGTCGATGAAGGACCAGGCGCCCATGTTCTTGGGCTCTTCCTGGCACCAGACCATCTCGGCGTTGCGGAAGCGCGACAGCTCGTTGATCAGCGCCTTGGCCGGGAACGGATAGAGCTGTTCCAGGCGCAGGAGGTAGACGTCGTCGATGCCGCGCTTCTCGCGCTCTTCCAGAAGGTCGTAGTAGACCTTGCCCGAGCACATGACGACGCGGCGGATCTTGGCGTCCTTCTGCAGCTTGATCGGGCCGTCCTTGATGACCTCCGCATCGTCCCACAGCAGGCGATGGAACGAGCTCTCGCCGGCCATTTCCGACAGCGACGAGATCGCCCGCTTGTGGCGCAGCAGCGACTTCGGCGTCATCATGATCAGCGGCTTGCGGAAGTCGCGCTTCACCTGGCGGCGCAGGATGTGGAAGTAGTTCGCCGGCGTCGTGACGTTGGCGACCTGCATGTTGTCTTCCGCGCAGAGCTGGAGGAAGCGTTCGAGGCGCGCGGAGGAATGCTCCGGCCCCTGCCCTTCATAGCCGTGCGGCAGGAGGCAGACGAGGCCCGACATGCGCAGCCACTTGCGCTCGCCCGAGGAGATGAACTGGTCGAAGACGACCTGCGCACCGTTGGCGAAGTCGCCGAACTGGGCTTCCCAGAGGGTCAGCGCGTTCGGACGGGCCAGCGAATAGCCGTATTCGAAGCCGAGCACGGCTTCTTCCGAGAGCATCGAGTTGATGACCTCGTAGCGCGCCTGCGTCGGCGAGAGGTTGGCGAGCGGGATGTAGCGTTCCTCGGTCTCCTGGTCGTAGAGAACCGTATGGCGCTGCGAGAAGGTGCCTCGCTCGCAATCCTGGCCGGAGAGGCGGATCTTCGTGCCCTCGACGCAGAGCGTCCCGAAGGCGAGCGCCTCGCCCATCGCCCAGTCGATGCCCTCGCCCGTCTCGATCATCTGCATGCGGTTGTCCATGAACCGCTGGATGGTCTTGTGGGCGTGGAAGCCTTCCGGGATCGTCGCGATCTTGCGGCCGATCTCCTTGAGCTGCTTCATCGGCACGGAGGTGCGGCCGCGGCGCTGTTCGTCCTGGTTGTCGGCGGCGCGAAGGCCCGACCATGCGCCGTCCAGCCAGTCGGCCTTGTTCGGCTTGTAGGACTGGCCGGCCTCGAATTCCTGTTCGAGATTGGCGCGCCAGTCGGCCCGCATCTTCTCGAATTCGCCCTCGGTGATGAGGCCTTCGGCGATGAGGCGGGCGCCGTAGAGGTTGACGACCGTCTTGTGGGCGCGGATCGCCTTGTACATCTTCGGCTGCGTGAACGCGGGCTCATCGCCTTCGTTATGGCCGAAGCGGCGGTAGCAGAAGATATCCAGCACGACCGGCTTGTGGAACTTCATGCGGAATTCGGTGGCGATCTTGGCGGCATAGGTCACCGCCTCCGGATCGTCGCCGTTCACATGGAAGATCGGCGCCTCGATCATCTTGGCCACATCCGACGGATAGGGCGAGGAGCGCGAGAAGGCCGGGTTCGTGGTGAAGCCGATCTGGTTGTTGATGATGACGTGCACGGTGCCGGCGACGCGGTGGCCGCGCAGGCCCGAAAGGCCGAGGATCTCGGCGACGACGCCCTGGCCCGCGAAGGCCGCATCGCCGTGCAGGAGGAGCGGCATGACCTTGACGCGCTCGCGCAACGGGATGATGTCGCCCTCGAAGACGGTCGCCATCTGGTCCTGCTTGGCGCGGGCCTTGCCCATGACGACCGGGTTGACGATTTCGAGATGCGAGGGGTTGGCCGTCAGCGACAGGTGCACCTTGTTGCCGTCGAACTCGCGGTCCGAGGAGGCGCCGAGGTGGTACTTCACGTCGCCCGAGCCTTCCACGTCGTCCGGCGCGTAGGAGCCGCCCTTGAACTCGTGGAAGACGGCGCGATGGGGCTTGGCCATCACGTTGGTCAGGACGTTGAGGCGGCCGCGGTGGGCCATGCCGAGCACGATTTCCTTGAGGCCGAGCTGGCCGCCGCGCTTGATGATCTGCTCGAGCGCCGGGATCAGCGACTCGCCGCCGTCGAGGCCGAAGCGCTTGGTGCCCTTGTACTTGACGTCGATGAACTGCTCGAAGCCTTCCGCCTCGATCAGCTTCTGCAGGATCGCCTTCTTGCCTTCCGGCGTGAAGTCGACGCCCTTGTCCGGGCCCTCGATGCGCTCCTGGATCCAGCCCTTCTCTTCCGGGTTGGAAATGTGCATGAACTCGACGCCGATGGTCGAGCAATAGGTGCGCTCGAGGATTTCCACCATCTCGCGCACGGTCGCGTATTCGAGGCCGAGCACGTTGTCGATGAAGATCTTGCGGTCGAGATCCTTCTCCTCGAAGCCGTAGTTAGAGGGCGAGAGCTCGTGATAGTCCTCGACCGGGGCGGCGATGCCGAGCGGATCGAGCTTGGCGTGCAGGTGCCCGCGGGCGCGGTAGGCGCGGATCATCATGATGGCGCGCACCGAATCGCGGGTCGCCTGGTTGACGCCGGCCTGGTCGACGGGCGTGCCGGTCTTTGCGGCGACGGCCTCGGCCTTCGCCTGCACCTTCTTCTCAAGCACCCGTTCGACGACGCCCCAGTTGCCGTCGAGCGCCGAGACGAGCTCGCCATTGGCGTGGATCGGCCAGTTCGCGCGCTTCCACGAGGCGCCCCTGGCAGCCTTCACGACGTCGGAAGGCTCTTCCTCGAGGGCCTTGAAGAAGGCCTGCCATTCCTCGCCGACGGAAGCGGGATCCGCCTCGTAACGGGCGTAGAGCTGTTCGATATAGGCCGCATTCGCTCCGTCGAGGAAGGACGTGGCCAGGAATTGTTCGTTGGCGTCTTGCCGTGCCATGGTGTCTTGCGGGCGAAAGCCCGCCTCCCGAACGATCGTGTTGACCGGGCCTTGCCGGTTTGCCGCCCGGCGCCGCTTCCGCATCGCGCCGGGAAGAGACGGATCGGCCGGCATTTTCAGCCGGCCCACCCTTTTCGTATCTTCAGCCCTTGAGGACTTCCACCAGCGTCTTGCCGAGGCGCGCGGGCGAAGGCGAGACGCGGATGCCCGCCGCCTCCATCGCCGCGATCTTGGATTCCGCATCGCCCTTGCCGCCGGAAACGACAGCGCCGGCATGGCCCATGGTGCGGCCCTTCGGCGCGGTACGGCCCGCGATGAAGCCGGCCATCGGCTTCTTGCGGCCCTTCCTGGCCTCGTCGATGAGGAACTGCGCGGCGTCCTCTTCGGCCGAACCGCCGATCTCGCCGATCATGATGATCGAGGTCGTGGCGTCGTCGGCGAGGAACATCTCCAGCACGTCGATGAACTCGGTGCCCTTGACCGGGTCGCCGCCGATGCCGACGGCCGTCGTCTGGCCGAGGCCTTCGTTGGAGGTCTGGAACACGGCCTCATAGGTCAGCGTGCCGGAGCGCGAGACGATGCCGACCGAGCCCTTGCGGAAGATCGAGCCCGGCATGATGCCGATCTTGCATTCTTCCGGCGTCAGGATGCCGGGGCAGTTCGGGCCGAGCAGGCGCGAGGAGGAGCGGTCGAGGCGGGCCTTGACGCGCACCATGTCGGCGACCGGGATGCCTTCGGTGATGCAGGTGATGAACGGGATTTCCGCATCGATCGCCTCGATGATCGCGTCCGCGGCGCCGGCCGGCGGAACGTAGATCACGGACGCGTCCGCGCCGGTCTTTTCCTTGCCTTCGGCGACCGAGGCGAAGATCGGCAGGGTTTCACCCTTGGAGCCGGTCCAGGTTTCGCCGCCCTTCTTCGGGTGGATGCCGCCGACCATCTTGGTGCCGTAATAGGCGAGCGCCTGTTCGGTGTGGAAGGTGCCGGTCTTGCCGGTCAGGCCCTGAACGAGGACCTTGGTGTTCTTGTTGACGAGAATCGACATGAGGTCTGGTCCTTCAGTTAGCCGTTGATCGCGGCGACGATCTTCTTGGCGGCGTCGTCCAGATCGTCGGCGGCGGTGATCGCCAGGCCCGATTCGTTCAGGATCTTCTTGCCAAGCTCGACATTCGTGCCTTCGAGACGAACGACCAGCGGAACCTTGAGGCCCACTTCCTGCACGGCCGCCACCACGCCTTCGGCGATGACGTCGCACTTCATGATGCCGCCGAAGATGTTGACGAGGATGCCCTCGACCTTCGGGTCGGCGGTGATGATCTTGAAGGCCGCCGCGACCTTCTCCTTGCCGGCGCCGCCGCCGACGTCGCAGAAGTTCGCCGGCTCCTTGCCGTAGAGCTTGATGATGTCCATCGTCGCCATGGCAAGGCCCGCGCCGTTGACCATGCAGCCGATATTGCCGTCGAGCGCCACATAGGCGAGGTCCCACTTGGAGGCCTCGATCTCCTTGGCGTCCTCCTCGGTCTCGTCACGCAGCGCCTTGATGTCCTCATGGCGGAACAGCGCGTTGCCGTCGAAGGAGACCTTGGCGTCGAGGACGCGCATGCGGCCGTTCTTCATGACGATCAGCGGGTTGATCTCCAGAAGGCTCATGTCCTTCTCGACGAAGGCCTTGTAGAGGATCGGGAAGAGCTTTTCCGCATCCGCCTTGGCTTCGCCTTCGAGCTTGAGGGCGGCGGTCAGCTTGGCGAGATCGGCCGCGGTGACGCCGGCTTCCGGGTCGATGGCGACCGTCAGGATCTTCTCCGGCGTGTCATGGGCGACGGCCTCGATGTCCATGCCGCCTTCCGTCGAGACGACGAAGGCGACCTGGCCGACGGAGCGGTCGACGAGCAGCGAGAGGTAAAGTTCGCGGTCGATGTCGGCGCCGTCCTCGATGTAGAGGCGGTTCACCTGCTTGCCGGCCGGACCGGTCTGCGCGGTGACGAGCGTGTTGCCGAGCATTTCTTTGGCATTGGCGACGACTTCCTCGACGCTCTTGGAGAGGCGCACGCCACCCTTGGCGTCGGGGCCGAGCTCCTTGAACTTGCCCTTGCCGCGGCCGCCGGCATGGATCTGGCTCTTGACCACGTAGAGCGGGCCGGGAAGCGACTTTGCAGCGGCCTCCGCCTCGTCGGCGGAGAAGATGGCCACGCCTTCCGCGACCGGCGCGCCGTAGCTCTTGAGCAGAGCCTTGGCCTGGTATTCGTGAATGTTCATGAGAAAATCCTGTCTGAGCAATTCCAGCAAAAGTGTGAAGCGGTTTGCGTCCGGAATTGCGTGAAACGAAAGAACCGGGATTACTTCAGCGCGGGCGCGATGTTGATGCAGGCTTCGCAAAGACCGGCGACGGCGCCGACCGACTTGTCGAAGGCTTCCTGCTCGGCCTTGTTGAGGTCGATCTCGACGATGCGCTCGACGCCGCCGGCACCGATGACCGTCGGAACGCCGACATACATGTCCTTGACGCCGTACTGGCCGGAAAGATGCGCGGCGCAGGGCAGCACGCGCTTCTTGTCCTTGAGGTAGGACTCGGCCATCTCGATGGCGGACGCGGCCGGGGCGTAATAGGCCGAGCCGGTCTTGAGCAGGCCGACGATCTCGGCGCCGCCGTCACGGGTGCGCTGGATGATCTCTTCGAGGCGTTCCTTGGTGACCCAGCCCATCTTGACGAGGTCGGTCAGCGGAATGCCGGCGACGGTCGAGTAGCGGGCGAGCGGCACCATCGTGTCGCCGTGGCCACCGAGAACGAAGGCGGTGACGTCCTGGACGGAGACCTTGAATTCTTCGGAGAGGAAGAGGCGGAAGCGGGCCGAGTCCAGCACGCCGGCCATGCCGACGACCATGTTCTTCGGCAGGCCCGAGAACTTCTGCAGCGCCCAGACCATGGCGTCGAGCGGGTTGGTGATGCAGATGACGAAGGCGTTCGGGGCATATTTCTTGATGCCGGCGCCGACCTGTTCCATGACCTTGAGGTTGATGCCGAGAAGATCGTCGCGGCTCATGCCCGGCTTGCGGGCGACGCCGGCCGTCACGATGCAGACGTCCGCGCCCTCGATGGCGGCGTAGTCGCTCGCACCCGTCAGCGAGGCGTTGAAGCCTTCCACCGGCGAGGACTGGGCGATGTCGAGGCCCTTGCCCTGCGGAACGCCGTCGGCGATGTCGAAGAGGACGATGTCGCCCAGTTCCTTGAGGCCGGCCAGATGCGCCAGCGTGCCACCGATCATGCCAGAACCAATAAGTGCGATCTTCTTGCGGGCCATGAAAGCTTCCTCTTGCTCCGATCAACGGTCCCCAATGTCGCAATTGCTGGACCTTTCGGCGCAAGGGATTACGCCTCTGGGGTTAAAAATTCAACACATACTTTTCGAATGAGAATTTTCAATCGGTTAGATACATAAATTCTTACGTAAACGTAAGAATTTATGTCATGCAGCCGACATATTTTCGCCGTAGCGGGCCCGGTGGTCGGCAAGATATTCCGTGCTGCGGATCTCGATGAGGCGGGAGACCGTGCGGTCGAACTCGAAGCCCTCGGTTCCCTTTCGGGTGACGAGCAGGTCTTCGGGCGCCGCGGCGGCGGAGGCGAAGAGCCGCGCCCGATGATCGTAGATCGTGTCGACGAGGTTGATGAAGCGCTTCGTCTCGTTGCGCTTCTCCGCCCCAAGCAGGGGAATGTGGTCGACGAAGAGCGTATCGTAATGCGCAAGGATTTCGAGATAGTCGGCGGCCCCGAGCGGCTTTTCGCAAAGGTCGGTGAAGGAGAAGCGCGCCGCGCGGCCCGCCGCCTGCGGCACCGCGATGGTGCGCCCGCGGAAGGCGATCGTCGCGGCTGCCACATCCCGGCCCGCCGTCGCGCGCTTCCAGGCCGCATCCATCGCCCTGTCGGCCTCGGGCCCGAGCGGATGGCGGAAGACCGGCAGGCCGCTGTCCTTCTCCAGCCGGTAGTCCGTCAGCGAATCCAGCGGCACGATCTCGACATGCTTCTTCAGGAGGCCGACGAAGGGCAGGAACAGGCCGCGGTTGAGGCCGTCCCTGTAGAGATCGTCCGGCTCTACGTTGGACGTCGCGACCAGGATGCAGCCGCGCTGGAAAAGCTCGCCAAAGAGGCGCGACAGGATCATCGCGTCGGCGATGTCCGTCACGGAAAACTCGTCGAAGCAGAGGAGCCGCGCTTCCTCGATGAGGCTGGCGGCGACGGGCGGCACGGGGTCCGCCTCCTTCGTCTCGCCGGCCTTCAGCTTCTGGCGATGCCTGTGGATGCGCTCGTGGACATCGGCCATGAATTCGTGGAAATGCGCCCGCCGCTTGCGTCTCACCGGCGCAAGCTCGAAGAACATGTCCATCAGCATGGTCTTGCCGCGCCCGACGCCGCCATAGATGTAGAGGCCCTTGGGAGCACTGACAGCCTCCGGCTTGCGGGAGGCGAAGAGCCAGCCGAGCGCACTCGACTTGCGGGCCGGCCTTTGCGCATGGACGTCGGCAAGCAGCCGGTCGAAGCGCACGGCCATTGCCTTCTGGGCGGGGTCCGCCTTCAATTCGCCGCTGGCGACAAGGGCTTCCAGCCTATCCGAAACGCCGTGTTCCGGGTGTGTCGAAACCCTGTCCCAGTCCTTGCCCATGGGCGGCGGTCATCCGTATCTGATGGAGGGATGCGATCAGCGCGAGAGGCTGACCGGCTGGCCCGAATTGGTCGAGCCGTCGAAGCGGGAATCGGCCGTCTTGTAGAGGCGTGCGATCGGGTTGCCGTCGCGGTCCTTGAGGATGACCTGCTTGCCGGCGACTTCCCAGGAGCCCATCGCCGTCAGCTCGCCCGCGCAGCCGCGCGTGCCGCCGCGCGAGCCGGCGCCGAGATTGGTCAGCGTCAGGAACATGTCGCATGAGGACGGGCCGTTGGCGACGCGCCAGTTGCCGACCATGGCTTCCTTCTTCACGTCGAGCGCGCCGGCGGCCGCCGCCGGATCGCCCGTGCCCGTCGCCATGGCCATGTCGGTCGTCGGCTTTTCGGGGAACTGGCTGGTGGTGCCGGTCGTGGGATCGGGAAGCTGGCTGGAGGAAACCGTGCCGATCGGCTGGGCTTCGAGCGGGGCAAGGTTCGGCTGCGTATTGACGCTGTCCATCGAAGCCGTCCGCTGGCAGCCCGCCAGAGCAAGCGCCATCATCAGTCCGCCGGCCGCATGGTAAATCCGCATGTCGATACTCCCGATGTCTGCCCGATACTGCTGCCCTGCAGCAATTCACGCCGAATTAACGTGAATCGCCCGCACGAATCAAGACGAAACGGCCCGATTGTCCGGGCCGCCTTCTCACGTTTCATGAACGCTGCTTATGTAGGTCAGAGACGGCGCTCGACCAGCATCTTCTTGATTTCGCCGATCGCTTTCGCCGGATTGAGGCCCTTCGGGCAGGACTGGGCGCAGTTCATGATCGTGTGGCAGCGATAGAGGCGGAAGGGGTCTTCCAGGTTGTCGAGGCGCTCGCCGGTCGCCTCGTCGCGGCTGTCGATCAGCCAGCGATAGGCCTGGAGGAGGACGGCGGGGCCGAGATAGCGGTCGCCGTTCCACCAGTAGCTCGGACAGGAGGTCGAGCAGCAGGCGCACAGGATGCACTCGTAGAGGCCGTCGAGCTTGAGGCGATCCTCGTGGCTCTGCTTCCACTCCTTGGCCGGCGTCGGCGACACGGTCTTCAGCCACGGCTCGATGGAACGGTGCTGGGCGTAGAAGTTCGTGAGGTCCGGAACGAGGTCCTTGACCACCGGCATGTGCGGCAGCGGGTAGATCTTCACCGTGCCCTTGATCTCGTCCATGCCCTTGGTGCAGGCGAGCGTATTGGTGCCGTCGATGTTCATCGCGCAGGAGCCGCAGATGCCCTCGCGGCACGAGCGGCGCAGCGTCAGCGTCGGGTCGATCTTGTTCTTGATGTAGAGGAGCGCGTCGAGCACCATCGGCCCGCAGTCGTCGACGTCGATGTAGAACGTGTCGACCGAGGGGTTCTTCCCGTCGTCCGGGTTCCAGCGGTAGATGCGCAGCTCGCGGGTGTTCGCCGCGCCTTCCGGCTTCGGCCAGACCTTGCCTTCGGTCATCTGCGAATTTTTCGGGAGAGCGAGTTCAACCATGTCCTGTTCTCCTCGATATCAGTAGACGCGGGCCTTGGGCTCGATCTTCTTGGGATCGATCCCGTCGGCGATGAGTTCGGTGTGCACCGGGCGATAGTCGAGCTTCACGTCGCCCGCCGCGTTCACCCAGGCGAGCGTGTGCTTGCGCCAGTTGACGTCGTCGCGGCCGGCGAAGGGGCCGTCGACATAGTCCTCGCGGGCATGCGAGCCGCGGCTTTCCTTGCGGGCTTCGGCGCCGTAGACGGTGGCGATGGCGTTGGCCATCAGGTTTTCCAGCTCCAGCGTCTCGACGAGGTCGGAGTTCCAGATCATCGAGCGGTCGGTGACCTTGATGTCCGGCAGTTCCTTCCAGATTTCCGTCATGCGCTTGCAGCCGCTTTCCAGCGATTCCTGCGTGCGGAACACGGCCGCGTCCTCCTGCATGGTGCGCTGCATCTTGTCGCGCAGCACCGCCGTCGGCGTGCTGCCCTTGGCAAAGCGCAGGCCGTCGAAGCGGTCCACGATCCTGTCGCAGGCGGCAATGTCGAGCGCCGGGACGGCCTCGTTGCGGTCGATCACCTGGCCGGCGCGGATGGCGGCGGCCCGGCCGAAGACCACAAGGTCGATCAGCGAGTTGGAGCCGAGGCGGTTGGCGCCATGCACCGAGGCGCAGCCGGCTTCGCCGACGGCCATCAGGCCGGGCGCCAGGCGCTCGGGGTTCTGGCTGTCGGCGTTCAGCACCTCGCCCCAGAAGTTTGTCGGAATGCCGCCCATGTTGTAGTGGACGGTCGGCAGGACCGGGATCGGCTCGCGCGTCACGTCGACGCCGGCGAAGATCTTCGCGCTCTCGGAAATGCCCGGCAGGCGCTCGTGCAGGACGGCCGGATCGAGATGGTCGAGGTGCAGGTAGATGTGGTCCTTGTTCTTGCCGACGCCGCGGCCTTCGCGGATTTCCATCGTCATGCAGCGCGAGACGACGTCGCGCGAGGCAAGGTCCTTGGCCGACGGCGCGTAGCGCTCCATGAAGCGCTCGCCCTCGGAGTTGACGAGATAGCCGCCCTCGCCGCGCGCGCCCTCGGTGATGAGGCAGCCCGCGCCGTAGATGCCGGTCGGGTGGAACTGCACGAACTCCATGTCCTGCAGCGGCAGGCCGGCGCGGGCGATCATGCCGCCGCCGTCGCCCGTGCAGGTATGCGCGGAGGTGGCCGAGAAATAGGCACGACCGTAGCCGCCCGTCGCCAGCACCACCATCTTGGCGGCGAAGCGGTGGATCGTGCCGTCGTCGAGGTTCCAGGCGACGACGCCGGTGCAGCGCCCGTCGGCCGACATGATGAGGTCGAGCGCGAAATACTCGATGAAGAATTCCGCGTTGTTCCTCAGCGACTGGCCGTAGAGCGTGTGGAGGATGGCGTGGCCGGTGCGGTCGGCGGCGGCGCAGGTGCGCTGCACCGGCGGGCCTTCGCCGTAGTTCTGCATGTGGCCGCCGAACGGCCGCTGGTAGATCTTGCCTTCCTCGTTGCGCGAGAAGGGCACGCCGTAGTGCTCGAGCTCGTAGACGGCTTTCGGCGCTTCCATGGCAAGGTACTGCATGGCGTCGACGTCGCCGAGCCAGTCGGAGCCCTTGACGGTGTCGTAGAGGTGCCACTGCCAGCAGTCCGGCGTCATGTTCTGCAGCGAGGCGGCGATTCCGCCCTGCGCGGCGACGGTATGCGAGCGCGTCGGGAAGACCTTGGTGATGCAGGCCGTCTTGAGGCCCTGCTCGGCCATGCCGAGCGTCGCGCGAAGGCCCGCGCCGCCGGCGCCGACGACGATCACGTCGAAGGAATGGTCGACATACTGATAGGCCTTGCCGTTGGCCGCCGGGGAGGAGATCGCTGCCATGATGGATTATCCTGCGAAGGCGATTTTGAGGACGGCGAAGAGACAGAGCCCGCCGACCAGGATCGCGAAGAAGGTGTTGAGCATGAGAAGCGCGATCTTCACGCCTTCGCCATGCACGTAGTCCTCGATGATGACCTGCATGCCGAGCTTCATGTGATAGAGGCCCGACACGACGACGAGGGCCATGATCACGGCGACTATCGGATGCGAGAGCGCCGCCGTCACTTCCGCGTAGGAGGCGCCGTTGTAACAGATGAGGAAACCGACGAAGAAGAGAAGCAGCGGGACGTTGGAAACGGCCGTCAGGCGCTGGCGCCAGAAATGCTCCGTGCCGTCCTTTGCCGAGCCGAGACCGCGGACCTTGCCGAGGGGAGTGCGCATGTCCATGGTTGTCTCCTCAGCGTGCCAGGTAGCCGGCGATCCAGATCAGCACCGTCAGGGCGACGGAGACGACCGGGGTCAGAAGGGCGAGCCGGGTGGAAAAATGCTTCTCGTAGCCGCGGCCCATGTCCCACATGAAATGGCGCAGGCCCCCGAGCATGTGGTGCATCAGCGCCCAGGTGTAGCCGAAGAGGATGAGGCGGCCGACGAGCGTGCCGAAGAACCAGCTCACCCAGTCGAAATAGGCTTCGCCCGTTGCCGCCGCAATCAGCCACCAGGCGACGAGGACGGTGCCGAAATAGAGCGCGGCCCCGGTAATGCGGTGCACGATGGACATGACCATCGTCGGGATCGGCTTGTAGACCTGGAGATGCGGCGAGAGCGGCCGGCTTCGAGTGACATTCGCCATCTGAACCTCACGGAACCCCGGAGAGCAAAAACTGGACGAATTTTCTCCGGAATTGCAGTATGTTGTGCACAATGCAGTGATTGCGACGTTTAATCACCGGAAAGCGGAACCACAAGTCTCATTGCGGTGCAAAATGAATTTAATCGATTAAACGCTCCCGGCGGACGGCAGCCGTCCGGGCCGCCGGCCGCGCGTTAACGATAAGTGCGGAATTCCCAATCGAATCCGTGACTTTCGCCCCCGCGTGACCCATCTTGCCGTTAAGGATTTGTTAAGTGTAATCCGGAAGGCAGGACAGAATGACTCTGTTATCAGCGTATCGTGCGACCAAAGTCTTAGGGCTTGCGGTCGTGCTTGCGGCAGGCGGCATGACGGCCGCAGACGCCGGCGGCCGGCGCCATCACCACCACCAGCACGACCATTCCGCCCGGCTGCGGTATGTTCCCCATCTCGACAATGCCTTCGGCGGGCGGGCCGGCAGCGTGCTTCGCTACGGCGGCAACCATGACCGGCAGGCCCGCGACCGCAATTTCTACGGCGGCGCCTTCACCGCCTATCGCGACAGCGGCGGCAGCCTCTATTTCTATGCCGACGAGGATGGCGTGATCGCGCGGTCCGAGCGGCGCACGCGCCGGACATGGGGCGGGCCGAAGATCATCACCGTGACGCCCGGCAATTACGGCTGCTCATGGGAAGCCGGCGTCTGCGTCATCCGGCCGCGCTGGTGAACCGCCACACCGTCGTCTTCTTGACCTCGCTGTCCTCCAGCGCCCGCGTCACCGGCACCTGGTAGGTCGCAAGCGCTTCCATGCGCTCGCGCGGGCAATAGGCGCGGCCGGGATCGCCGACGAGCACCGTGGCACCGCGCGCGGCAAGCGCTGAGAACCACGGGACGATCGCATCGGCGAAGGCGCGGTCGTAGAAGACGTCGCCGGCCAGCACCACGTCCCATCCCCCGTCGCGGCCCAGCATATCTTCGCCGGTGTAATCGAGCGTGACGCCGTTGAGCCCGGCGTTCAGCCGGATCGCCGTTCCGCTCCACGGATCGATATCCGCCGCAAGCACCGCCGAGGCGCCGGCCATTCGCGCCGCGATGCCGACAAGGCCGGAGCCGCTGGCGAAATCGAGCACCGTCCTTCCGGCGACGAGGCCGGGATGGTCGAGCACATGGCGGGCGAGCCCCTGCCCGCCGGCCCAGGCAAAGGCCCAGAAGGGCGGCGGCAGGCCGATCTCTTCCAGTTCCTCCTCGGTCTTCAGCCAGAGGTCATGCGCCTCCGTCGCGAGCCGCAGCCGCACCTCCGGCACATGCGGCGGGCAAAGCACGCCGGTGTTCTTTCGGATGAAGACCTCGGGGTCCGTTCTCACGCCGGCAGCATCAGCGCGGCGGGTTGTCGAGGCCGCCCATGCGGCAGACCTCGATCCACTCTTCCTCCGTCACCGGCTGCACGGAAAGGCGCATGGAGGTGACGAGCGACATGTTGGAGAGCGCCGGGTTGGCCTTGATCTCCTTGAGCGACACGGGCCGCGGCATGTCGCGCACGGCGCGGATGTCGACGCAGTCCCAGCGCGGGTCCTCGCCGGCCGTGGAATCGGGATGCGACAGGCCGCAGACCTCGGTGATGCCGACGATCTCCAGCCCCTCGTTGGAGTGGTAGAAGAAGCCCTTGTCGCCGATCTGCATGGCCCGCATGTTGTTGCGCGCCTGGTAGTTGCGCACGCCGTCCCATTCCTCGCCGGCCTCGCCCTTCGACTTGAGCTTGTCCCAGGAGAACTTGAAGGGCTCGGACTTGTAGAGCCAGTATGCCATATGAAATCAGGCCTCCGGCTTGTTGAAGACCCAGTTCCAGGCCCTCACCTCGACATTCGCGAAAAGGCCGGCCTTGGCGTAGGGATCGTTCCCGGCGATCTGCCGCGCCTCCTCGATCGTCTCGGCCTCGACCACGACGAGGCTGCCGACCGACTTGCCGTCACCGTCGAGGAAGGGGCCGGCAAAGCCGAGCTTGCCGTCCGCATTGAGCGCATTGAGGTAGGCGAGATGCTCCGGGCGGGTGTCGAGGCGTATCTGGAGCGCGCCGGGCTTGTCCTGGCAGATGAATGCGAAATGCATGGGACGATCCTTTCCTTCCGTCATTCCTGGGTGATCGGGCGCGTCATGAGCTGCCCGATGGCGGTCTTCACGTCGAGCGTGCCGTCGATGATGCGGGCGACGGCATCGGTGATCGGCATGTCGATGTCCTTCTGCGCGGCGACGGTGGAAGCGACCGAGGCGGCGAAGGCGCCTTCGACAAGGTCGCCCGACCAGCCGCGCGCATCGCCTTCCCGGCCGAGCGCAATGCCGAAGCGCAGGTTGCGCGACTGGTGGCTCGTGCCGGTGAGAACAAGATCACCGAGGCCGGAAAGCCCCGTCACCGTCGCCCCGTCGCCGCCATGGGCGGCGATGAAGCGCGACAGCTCCGCAAGCCCGCGCGAGATGAGCGCCGCGCGCGCCGAATCGCCGAGCCGTGCGCCCTCGATGATGCCGCAGGCGATCGCCAGCACGTTCTTCAGCGCGCCGCCGAGCTGCACGCCGATCCGGTCCGTCGAGGGATAGAGCCGGAAGGTCGGGCCGGACAGCACCTGCGCCAGGGCCGCGCCGATCTCTGCCGTCCGCGCGGCGATCACCATCGCCGTCGGCAGGCCCTTGGCGATATCGGCGGCAAAGCCGGGGCCGGAGAGCACGGCGATCTCGCGGCCGGGCAATTCCTCCTCCAGCACGTCCGTCAGCAGGCGGCCGCTTTCCTTTTCCATACCCTTGGCGCAGATCACCACCGCCGTGCCTGGCGCCAGCAGCGGCGCGAGGCTGCGCGCGGCCATGCGCTGCGCCTGCGAGGGCATGGCGAAGAGCACGATGCCGGCGCCCCGCACCGCTTCCGCATCGGCGCTGTAGGCGAGCGTTTGCGGCAGGTCGATGCCGGGCAGGACCTTCTCGTTGCGCCGCGTCGCCCGCAGGGCTTCGACGACGTCGGCATTGCGGCCGATCAGCGTGACGTCACCGCCGCTGGCGGCCGCGACGCTTGCCAGCGCCGTTCCGAACGCACCTGCGCCGACGACGGCGATCCGCGAACTGACCGTCATGCCTTGGCCCCCCGCTTGCCCGATCCGAGGAGCGTCGCCGCCTCGCGGTCGAGCGGCCAGCGCGAGCGCGGCGCCACGGCAAGGTCGTCCGGCGCAAAGCCGGCCGCCATGCGCTCCAGCCCGGCCCAGGCGATCATCGAGGCATTGTCCGTGCAGAGCGCGAGCGGCGGCGCGACGAAGCGGAAACGGTTCTTGTCGCAGAGCGTCTGCAGCGTCGAGCGCAGCTCGGCATTCGCCGCCACGCCGCCGGCAACGACGAGTGCCGGCGCTTCGATATTTGGATAGAGCGCGCGGAACCGCTCCAGCCCGCGGCCGATGCGGTCCTTCATCGTGCGCGAGACGGCGCGCTGGAAGGAGGCGCAGATATCGGCGATATCCTGTTCCGTCACCGGCTCGATGGACTGCGCCGCCTGCCGCACCGCCGTCTTGAGGCCGGAAAAGGAGAAATCGAGCCGCGCCTCGCCGACGAGCGGGCGCGGGAAGGTGAAGCGTTCGGGATTGCCCGTCTTCGCCATGCGCTCGACCGCCGGCCCGCCGGGATAGGGCAGGCCGAGGAGCTTTGCCGTCTTGTCGAAGGCTTCACCGAGCGCATCGTCGATGGTCGTGCCCCAGCGCTCGTAGTCGTCGACGCCGCGCACCAGAACGAGCTGGGTATGGCCGCCGGAGACGAGCAGCATGAGATAGGGGAAGGAGAGCCCGTCCGTCAGCCGCGCCGTCAGCGCATGGCCTTCGAGATGATTGACGGCATAGAGCGGCTTGCCGGTCGCGCGCGCGATGGCTTTGCCCGTCATCAGCCCGACGATGAGCCCGCCGATCAGCCCCGGCCCGCTCGTCGCAGCGATCGCATCGACATCGCCGAGCGATTTCCCCGCGCGCAGAAGCGCCTCGGAGATCAGGCTGTCCAGCGCCTCGACATGGGCGCGCGCCGCGATCTCCGGCACCACGCCGCCATAGGCGCTGTGCTCCTCGAGCTGGCTCAGGACCACCTCGCCGAGGATCTCGCCCCGGCCCTCGGCGTTGCGCGAAACGACGGAGGCGGCGGTCTCGTCGCAGCTCGTTTCGATGCCGAGAATGGTCAGGTGGGGCGACATGAAGCACTTGGATCGATTGCGGGCGGCCGTAAAGCCGGTTACGAGACATCCCGGTAACAATGGATCAGGGCGGATGCAAACAAAACCTTTCAGGATCGGCACGCGCGGCAGCCCGCTGGCGCTCGCCCAGGCCCACGAGACCCGCGCGCGCCTGATGGCGGCGCACGGCCTGCCGGAGGATATGTTCGAGATCGTCGTGCTGTCGACCAAGGGCGACCGCATCACCGACCGCTCGCTGGCGCTGATCGGCGGCAAGGGCCTGTTCACCGAGGAGATCGAGGCGCAGCTTTCCTCCGGCGAACTCGATTTCGCCGTGCATTCCTCCAAGGACATGCCGACGAAGCTGCCGGAGGGCCTCTACCTCTCGGCCTTCCTGCCGCGCGAGGACGTGCGCGACGCCTTCATCGGCCGCACCGCAAAGCGCCTCCTCGACCTGCCGGAAGGCGCGACAGTCGGCTCGGCCTCATTGCGCCGCCAGGCGCTCATCCGCCGGCTTCGGCCGGATCTCAATGTCATCGTCTTCCGCGGCCAGGTCGATACCCGCCTCGGCAAGCTCGCCGAAGGCCAGGCGGATGCGACGCTGCTCGCCTATGCCGGCCTGAAACGCCTCGGCAAGGAGGACGTGCCGACGGAGATCCTCGATCCCGCCATCTTCCCGCCCGCGCCGGCGCAGGGGGCGATCTGTATCGAGAGCCGCGTCGGCGACGCGCGCATGGATGCCCTTCTGTCGGCCATCGACGACCGCGAGACCCGCGCCGCCGTCTCCTGCGAACGCGGCTTCCTCGCCACGCTCGACGGCTCCTGTCGAACGCCCATCGCCGGCTACGCGACCGTCGAGGGCGATCACCTCTCCTTCCGCGGCATGATCCTGACGCCGGACGGCAGCCGCTTCCACGAGATCGAGGCGAGCGGCCCGGCCGCAAACGCCGCAGCGCTCGGCGAAGAGGCCGGCGCGGCGATCCGCACCAGAGCCGGAGCGGATTTCTTCGCAAGCTGGGGCTGACCCATGCGCGTCCTCGTCCTCCGCCCCGAGCCTGCGGCGAACCGCACCGCCGGAAAGCTCGCCGCGCTCGGACACGAGGCCGTGCGCCTGCCTCTGTCGAAGGCCGAACACGACGTCGCGGCGGTGAAAGCCGCGCTCACGAAGCCCCATGAGGCCATCGCCATCACCAGCGCGGAGACCGCCCGCCTCCTCGCCGGGATCGGCGAGAACCTTGCGCCGCACCGACAGACCCCCCTCTTCGCCGTTGGTGAAGCTTCGGCAGAAGCTGCCCGCCGCGCCGGTTTCCGCGCCGTTGTCGTGGGCGGCGGCGACGGGGAAAGCCTTGCCGAAACCATCCTCGCCCATACCCGGTCGGACGGTGCGATCCTCTATCTTGCCGGCTCTCCGCGCGCGCCGGGCTTCGAGCACCGGATGAAAGAGGCAAGCATTCCCTTCCGCACCGTCGAGGCCTACCGCATGGTGCCGCTCGCCCCCTCGCCGGCCGAGATCGAGGCGGCGCTTCTTGCGCCCGTGCCGGATGCCGTGCTCCTGTATTCGCGCGAAAGCGCCCGCGCCTTCTTTGCCCTCGCCCCGCTTGCCGAAGCGCCGGAGCGCTTTCTTGCGATGCGCCTCCTTTGCATGAGTGCGAATGTCGCAGCCGCCGTGCCGGAATCCTTTACGGCAAGGGCCGCCATTGCCGCCGCTCCCGACGAGGAAAGCCTGCTTGCCCTTCTCTAAGCGCAAGTCCCGGCGGAGGAATTTGCCGCAAGGGTCTTTCCCTCTCTGCCATCCCTGTCTACGTTTAATGCAATGCACATGAACGCGAGGAGGTCGCCATGGAACCGGAAACCCCGTCCCGTCGAAAGAAGGCCGGCGAAGAGCCCGTGACGATCGACCTCGAAGCCGTTCCGCCCTCCGCCAGCAACGAGGCGCTCGCCGCCGGGGAAGCCGTGCCGGAATCCGAGGCCGCGGAAACGCCCGCCGCCGAAACCGCCGCCGCGGACACGCCCGAGGAACCCGTCGAGGAAAAGCAGGAGCCGCTGGAACCCGCCCGCCCTGCCTACGAGGAGCCGACCCGCGCCGAGACGCCGCCACCCGCGCAGCGCGGCGGCAATGCCGGCCCGCTGGCCGCCGGCATCCTCGGCGGCCTGATCGCCCTTCTCGGCGCCGGCAGCCTGCAATATGGCGGCTACCTCCCCGCGCTCGGCCCCGAGCGGGCCGGCGACGATAGCGCGGTGACCGCCCTTTCCAACGAGGTCGCGGCCCTGAAGACGCGCCTTTCCGATCAGGCAGGCCCGGTCGACCTCCAGCCCATCGAAACGCGCCTTGCCGCCCTCGAACAGGCCGCGGGAAGCGCGAAGGACGCGGCCCCGTCCGAAGCCTCCGAAAAGCTGGAGGCCGACGTCACCCGGCTGACGACCGAGCTTGCCGCGCTGCGCGAGGCCGTCGCCCGCACGAATGACGCCGTCACCAGCACGGAAAGCGAGCTGACCGAGCGCATCGCCGCCGCGGAGGAGAAGCTGGAGGCGCCGAGCGACGTTTCCATGGCCCGGGCCGTCGCCGCGAGCGCCTTGAAGACCGCCATCGACCGCGGCGGCCCCTATCTTGCCGAGCTGGAGGCCTTCGCCAGCGTCGCACCTGACGATCCTTCCGTGGCGGGCCTTCGCGAGCATGCCGCCGTGGGCGTGCCGTCCCGTTCCGATCTCGTGCGCGATTTCGACGGCGCAGCCGACAATATCCTCGATGCCGTGCACCAGCCGGAGGGCGACCAGGGCATCATCAACCGGCTGATGGCGAGCGCCGCCTCGGCGATCCGCGTGCGCCCGGTCGGCAGCATCGAGGGCGATACGCCCGAGGCGATCGTCGCCCGCATCGAGAACAAGCTGCAGAACGGCGATTTCAAGGGTGCCGCCATCGAATGGCAGGCGCTGCCGGAAAAGGGCAAGGCCGCTGCCGCGGACTACAAGAACAAGCTCGATGCGCGCGTTCGCGTGGAAGAGCTGGTGGGCGCCGCGGTTTCCGGCGCCATGACGAATGCCGCAAGGCAGGGCTGAGGAGAGGGCTTCATGATACGCATTCTGGTCTTCGCGCTCTTCGTCCTTGCCCTGGCCGGGGGCTTTGCCTGGCTGGCAGACCGGCCCGGCGAACTCTCCATCATCTGGCAGGGCCAGCGCGCCGACATGAGCCTGATGGTGGCCGCGACGCTCATCGTTTCGCTCATTGTCGCCATCATGCTCTGCTGGTGGCTGGTCCGCGTGATCTGGACCTCGCCGCATTCGATCCAGCGATATTTCCGCGCCCGCAAGCGCGACCGCGGCTATCAGGCGCTCTCGACCGGCCTCATCGCCGCCGGCGCCGGTGACGCCGCCGGCGCAAGAAAGATGCTCGGCCGCACCAGGGGGCTCCTCAGCGCCGACCAGGAACCGCTCATCCACCTCCTCGAAGCGCAGGCCGCGATGATCGAGGGCCGCTACGACGACGCGCGCAAGAAATTCGAGCTGATGGCCGACGACCCGGAGACGCGGGAGCTCGGCCTGCGCGGCCTCTATCTCGAGGCCCGCCGTCTCGGCGCCAACGAGGCCGCCCGACAATATGCCGAGCGCGCCGCCGAAAAGGCCCCGCAGCTCCCCTGGGCGACGGAAGCCGCGCTCGAATACCGCTCCGAGGCCGGCGACTGGGACGAGGCGCTGAAACTCCTCGGCGACGGCCGCTCCGGCTCAACGGAGGAGAAGAAGGCCTATGCCCGCCGCAAGGCCGTGCTGCTCACCGCCCGCGCCGCCGAAAAGCTCGACGCCGACCCGAAGGGCGCACGCGAGGATGCACATCAGGCCCTGAAGCTCGACGAGAATTTCGTGCCGGCCGGCCTCATCGAGGCGAAGGCGTATCTGCGCGAGGACAACCTGCGCAAGGCCGCCTCCATTCTCGAAAGGCTCTGGAAGGCGACGGCCCATGGCGACGTGGCACGGCTCTACGTGCGCGCCCGCAGCGGCGATTCGGCCGTCGACCGCCTGAAGCGGGCGGAGAAGCTGGAGGCGATGCGCCCCAACAATGCCGAGGCGCTCTATGCCGTCGCCGAGGCGGCGCTCGAGACGCGCGACTTTACCCTTGCCCGCGCCAAGGCGGAGGCCGCCGCGCGCCTTGCCCCCCGCGAAAGCGCCTTCCTGCTGCTCGCCGACATCGAGGATGCCGAGACGGGCGACCAGGGCCGCATCCGCCACTGGATGAACCAGGCCCTGAAGGCCCCGCGCGATCCCGCCTGGACCGCCGACGGTATCACGTCACCGGAATGGCGCGCCGTCTCGCCCGTCACCGGCCGGCTCGACGCCTTCGAATGGAAGACGCCGGTCAGCGTGTTGCAGGGGCCGATCGAGGAAGGCTCCGCCAATACGGTGGACGAGGCCATCCGCACCCTGCCGCCCATCGCCATCGAGACGCGGCCCGCCGTGAAGGCGGAGAAGGTCGAGACCGTCAAGGCCGAGCCGCCGGTCGTCGTTACGGCCGCTGCCGAGCCCGTCCCGGCAAAGGCCGAAACGCCGCAGAAGGCGGATGCCGTCCCGGCGGGAAGCGAGGAAGAGGAACGCCCCTTCTACGGACTGCCGGACGATCCGGGCGTCAAGGCCGGCGCCGTCCGGCGAGACGATACGAGCAGCTTCAAATTGTTCTGAAGATTTCAAGGGACGGGGCGCATCACCGATGTTCGAACGCTTGCAGCATTTCCTGGCGAGCCTTTCCGGCGACGACAAGCCCGCCTTCGCCGCCGACGATCCGCGCGTTGCCGTCATGGCGCTCTGCATCCAGGTGATGGAGGCGGACGGCAAGGTGCTGGACGTGGAGAAGCAGGCGCTGCGCACCAGCTTCCGCGAATTCTACGGCGGCGTGGATGAGGCGGAGCTGGACGCGCTCGTCGCGGCCGGCAGCGACGCCGAGAGCGAGGCGATCGATTTCTTCCGCTTCACCTCGGAGCTGAAGCGCCAGCTCACGGAGGAGCAGCGCATCGGCCTCATCGGCCTTCTCTGGGAGATCGTCTATGCGGACGGCGACCGCAGCGAGATGGAGGATCACGCCATCTGGCGCATCGCCGACCTTCTCGGCGTGTCGGGCCGCGAACGCATCATGAAACGGCAGGAAGTGGCCGGACGCATCGGCGCGGCGACCGGGCAGGAGCCGCCGAAGGACGGTTGAGCCATGCTTGATTTTCCGCGCAAGGCACATCGCAGACGGCCCGTCCTCATCGTCCTGCACCAGGAAACCTCCAGCCCCGGGCGCGTCGGCCACATCCTCCAGGCGATGGGCCACGCGCTGGATATCCGCCGCCCGGTGCTCGGCGACCCGCTGCCGGAAACGCTGGAACACCATGCCGGCGCCGTCGTCTTCGGCGGGCCGATGAGCGCCAACGACACCGAGCCCTATGTGCGCCGGGAGATCGACTGGCTTTCCCTGCCGCTGAAGGAGAACCGCCCCTTCCTCGGCATCTGCCTCGGCGCGCAGATGCTCGTGCGCCATCTCGGCGGCACGGTGCGCAGCCACGAGGAGGGCTGGGCGGAGATCGGCTGGTATCCGCTGAAGGCGACGGAGGCGGGCGCGGCCCTCATGGCCTGGCCGGACATGGTCTACCAGTTCCACCGCGAGGGCTTCGACCTGCCGAGGGACGCGACGCTGCTCGCCACCGGCCAGCACTACGAGAACCAGGCCTTCCGCTACGGCGAGAACGCCTGGGGCATCCAGTTCCACGGCGAACTGACGCTCGCCATGATGCACCGCTGGGTCGTGCGCGGCGCGCACCGCTTCGAGCTGCCGGGCGCGCAGGTCGGCCGCGCCCATCTCGACGGCCGCCTCCTGCACGATGCGGCGCTCCGGCTCTGGATGACGGCCTTCCTCGACCGCATCTTCCACGCGGGCTGAGGGGCAAAATCGCCCCCGTCGTTAAACATGTTGCCGCCCCGCCCCGGCTGCGGCCTTGCTGGCCGGGCCGGCAATGGCTACATGTCAGCACGAAAACCAATCGGAGACGCCAATGATAGCGGTCATCAACACCCTATTGTTCATCATCAACATCGCGTGGTTCCTGGTGATCGCTTCGGCGATCTTCTCCTGGCTCTACGCCTTCAATGTCATCAACGCGAACAATCAGGTGATCGCCACCATCGGCCGCTCGCTCTACCAGCTGACCGAGCCGGTCTATCGCCCGATCCGCCGCGTGCTGCCGAATTTCGGCGGCGTCGACCTGTCACCGCTCGTCGTGCTCGTCATCCTGTTCTTCCTCGAACAGGTCATCCGCACGGTCCTCGCGCCCGCGATCCTCTGATCACCCGCGCGATCCCAAAGAAAAACCCTCCGGACCGAGCGGCCGGAGGGTTTTGTCATTTCAGGCGGATGATGCTTACTTCGACGCCTTGTAGCGATCGACGGCTTCGACGATCATCTTCTTGGCGACGGTAACGTCCTGCCAGCCGGCGATCTTCACCCACTTGCCGGGCTCCAGATCCTTGTAGTGCGAGAAGAAGTGCTCGATCTGCTTGAGCGTGATTTCCGGCAGGTCGGTGTAGTTCTCGACCTTGTCGTAGCGGCGCGTCAGCTTCGGCACCGGCACGGCGATGATCTTCTCGTCCTTGCCGCCGTCGTCTTCCATCACCAGAACGCCGATCGGGCGCACGTTGATCACGCAGCCGGGAACGAGCGGGCGGGTGTTGGCGATGAGGACGTCGATCGGGTCGCCGTCTTCCGAGAGCGTGTGCGGCACGAAGCCGTAATTGCCCGGATAGGTCATCGGCGTATAAAGGAAGCGGTCGACGACGAGCGCGCCGGCTTCCTTGTCCATCTCGTACTTGATCGGCTGGCCGCCGACCGGCACCTCGACAATGACGTTCACGTCGTCCGGCGGGTTCTTGCCAACGGAAATCGCATCGATACGCATGGGGGCTCCTGAAGTGCGGTTGATTGCGGGCTTCCTAATGCGAATCCCGTTGCAGCGCAACATGACTTTCGGCCGAGGCCGAATAGACCGCCGCCGCGCCCCGTTTCAGAAAGACCGGAGGAAGCCCCGATGAAGCCGACATCCTTCTTTCTCGCCCTCCTGATCGCCGCTGCCGCAGCAACGGCCGGCAGGGCCAATGAAAGCGCCTATAGCGAGCGCGACCTCGACGCCTGCAAGACGCTTTCGCAGGAAGAGGAGGGCGCGAGCGTCACCTTGGAATGCGCCGGCTACAAGGACCTTGCGATCTATTTCAAGGAGGGCGACCTGCGCCAGAGCCAGGCCTACGGGCCGATCGGCAGGGCCTGGCTCGACGAGGCCTTCGAGAGCTTCGGCCCGTTCAACCACTCCAACGCCACGGTCGAATGGCGGCTCGATGCCGGGGGCGTGCCCTTCGCCGCCATCGTCCGCTGGTTCGTGTCGGACCCGGAAACGACGAGCGATACCGACACGCGCTACGGCCAGGTCCTCGTCGTCTCGACGGTCGCAACGGCAGAAAACCCGACGAGCTGCGTCGTCGGCTATGTCGATGCGCTGGAGAACAGGGACGCCAACGCGCTCGCCCGGAAGGTGGCGGACGAGAACGCCCGGGATTTCGCCTGCGGCCTCAACGAGCCGCAATGGCACGGCGCGCGGGGAAAGCTTGCGGGCGAGCCGATGCGCTCCCTGCCGCACGCGATGGAATGAGCCTCAGGACCAGACGAAACCGATCTTCTTGAGTTCCTTTTCGCCGAAATTCTCCATGCCCTCGGCAATGTCGCGTCCGCCGGAGGAGCGGAAGAAGCGATAGGCATGCTCGCTGTCTTCCAGGCACCAGACGATCAGCCCGTTGCAGCCGAGCGACTTCAGCAGCCGCCGTGCCTCGCCGAAAAGCAGCCGGCCGAGGCCGATGCCCTGGTATTCGGGGCGCAGGTAGATCTCGTAGATCTCGCCTTCCTGCGGCAGCGCGCGGGCCCGGTTGAGGCCGAGCGTGGCGTAGCCCGCCACCGTGCCGGCAACATCAAGCACCAGCAGCGTTGCCGAACCACGCGTCGCCTTGCGCCACCAGGCCTCGCCGCGGCGGTCGACCATCTGGTTGAGCGGCTTGTGCGGAATGAGGCCGCCATAGGCCTGCAGCCACGACACCCGGTGCGTTTCGGATATCGCGCGCGCGTCCTGCGGCTCGGCCCGCCGCACATCGATCGACAGTGTCTTCATAACACGACTCATATTCCGGTGCCGATTCCACCGGAATCCCGTCAAAGGCGAAGGCTTCCTTTGCCCACAGGCGAGTTCCGGGCGGCACCGGAAAAAGTTAACGCTTTTTTAACAAACGTCACAAGCCGCAAAAACTGGCACACACATGAAAAACCCCGGCGCGGTGGCCGGGGTTCGACATGTATCGTTTCGGAAAGGAAGCGCTCAGGCCACGCTGGCGGCGCGCTGCTTTTCGAATCGCTTGCGGTCGTTCGGGTCGAGATAGAGCTTGCGCAGGCGGATCGACTTCGGCGTCACTTCGACGAGTTCGTCGTCCTGGATCCAGGACAGCGCGCGCTCCAGCGTCATCTTGATCGGCGGCGTCAGGCGGACGGCTTCGTCCTTGCCGGCGGCGCGGATGTTGGTGAGCTTCTTGCCCTTGAGCACGTTCACTTCGAGGTCGTTGTCGCGGGTGTGGATGCCGACGATCATGCCCATATAGACCTTCTCGCCCGCGTCGATGACCATCGGGCCGCGGTCTTCAAGGTTGAAGAGCGCGTAGGCGACGGCCTCGCCCGCTTCGTTGGAGAGCAGCACGCCGTTGACGCGCCCGCCGATCTCGCCCTTGTAGGGCTGGTAGTCGTGGAACAGGCGGTTCATGATCGCCGTGCCGCGGGTATCCGTCAGAAGCTCCGACTGGTAGCCGATGAGGCCGCGGGTCGGGGCGAAGAAGACGAGGCGGACGCGGTTGCCGCCGGACGGACGCAGCTCGACCATCTCGGCCTTCCGCTCGGACATCTTCTGCACGACGACGCCGGAATGCTCCTCGTCGACGTCGATGACGACTTCCTCGATCGGCTCCAGCATCTGGCCGGTCGCCTCGTCCTTGTGCATGACGACGCGCGGACGCGAGACGGCAAGCTCGAAACCTTCGCGGCGCATGGTCTCGATGAGGACGGCGAGCTGCAGTTCGCCGCGGCCGGAGACGAAGAACGAATCCTTATCGCCCGATTCCTCGATCTTCAGCGCCACGTTGCCTTCGGCCTCCTTGAAGAGGCGGTCGCGGATGACGCGGCTCGTGACCTTGTCGCCTTCCGTGCCGGCGAGCGGCGAGTCGTTGACGATGAAGGACATGGTGACGGTCGGCGGGTCGATCGGCTGGGCCTTGAGGGCTTCCGTGACCGACGGATCGCAGAACGTGTCGGCGACCGTGCCCTTGGTGAGGCCGGCGATGGCGACGATGTCGCCCGCATGGGCTTCCTCGATCGCCGTGCGCTCGATGCCGCGGAAGGCGAGGATCTTGGAGATACGGCCGTTCTCGATGAGCTGGCCGTCCTGGCCGAGGACCTTGACGGTCTGGTTCGGCTTGATCGAGCCGGAATGGATGCGGCCGGTGATGATGCGGCCGAGGAAGGGGTTGGCTTCGAGGATCGTGCCGATCATGCGGAACGGGCCTTCGGCGACCTTCGGCTCGGGAACGTGCTTCAGCACGAGGTCGAGCAGCGGCGCCATGCCTTCGTCCTGCGGACCTTCCGGGTTGACGTTCATCCAGCCGTTGCGGCCCGAACCGTAGAGGATCGGGAAGTCGAGCTGCTCGTCGGTCGCGTCGAGATTGGCGAAGAGGTCGAAGACCTCGTTCAGCACTTCTTCGTGGCGGCCGTCCGGGCGGTCGATCTTGTTGATGGCGACGATGGGCTTGAGACCGACCTTGAGGGCCTTGCCGACCACGAACTTGGTCTGCGGCATCGGGCCTTCCGACGAGTCGACGAGGACGATGGCGCCGTCCACCATCGAGAGGATGCGCTCCACCTCGCCGCCGAAGTCGGCGTGGCCGGGCGTGTCGACGATGTTGATGCGGACACCCTTCCACTCGACCGAGGTCGCCTTGGCGAGGATGGTGATGCCGCGTTCCTTTTCGATGTCGTTCGAGTCCATCACGCGTTCGGCGACGCGCTGGTTTTCACGGAACGAGCCGGATTGCTTCAGAAGCTCGTCGACCAGCGTGGTCTTGCCATGGTCGACGTGCGCGATGATCGCGATATTGCGGATGGACATTGTATAATCTCTGAGGTTCAGGGGCGCGCGCAAAACGAGGGCGCCGTCTTCAATGGCCGGGCTCATACATGTTTTTGCGCAAATGCGAAAGGGGCGGGCCGCAACTCTGTTGCCAGCCCGGCGCACGGCTCGACGGAAAGACGGCGGCCTTCAGGCCGCCAGGCCCTTCTTCTCCAGCATCGCCTCCGGGCTCGGCAGCTTGCCGCGGAAGGCCTTGTAGGCGTCCTCCGGGTCCACCGAGCCGCCGACGGAATAGATATAGGTCTTCAGCCGCGCGGCCATTTCCGGGTTGAAGGCGTCGCCCGTCTCCGTGAAGGCGGCGAACGCGTCGGCGTCCAGTACCTCCGACCACATGTAGGAATAGTAGCCGGCCGAATAGCCGTCGCCGGAAAAGACATGCTGGAAGTGCGGCGTCGCGTGGCGCATGACGATGGATTGCGGCAGGCCGATCCTTTCGAGCACCTCCGCCTGCACCGCCATCGGATCGTCCACCGGACCCTGCGTATGGAACGCCATGTCGACCAGCGCCGAGGAAGTGAACTCCACCGTCGCAAAGCCCGAATTGAACGTGCGTGCGGCCAGCACCTTGTCGAGCAGCGCCTGCGGCATCGTCTCGCCCGTCCGGTCGTGCACGGCATAGCGCGTCAGGATCTCCGGCACCGTCAGCCAGTGCTCGTAGAGCTGCGAGGGCAGTTCCACGAAGTCGCGCGAAACGCCGGTACCCGAGACCGACGGATAGGTGACGTTGGAGAGCATGCCGTGCAGCGCATGGCCGAACTCGTGGAAGAGCGTGCGCGCATCGTCGAGCGACAGAAGCGCCGGCTTGCCTTCGGCGGGCTTTGCGAAGTTGCAGACATTGTAGACGATCGGAATCTCGCCGACGGAGCCGTTCGGCAGCGGCAGGCGGTGCTGGCTCTGGTAGGAGCTCATCCAGGCGCCGGAGCGCTTGGAGGCGCGCGCGAAATAATCGCCGAGGAACATGGCGACGAGCCTGTCCTCACGGTCGCGGATCTCGAAGACCCGCACGTCCGGGTGATAGACCGGCACGCCCGTCTTCTCGACCGCGCGGATGCCGAACAGGCGCTCGGCGACGTCGAAGCAGGCCTCGATGATCTTTTCGAGCTGGAGATAGGGCTTCAGCTCCGCCTCGGAGAAATCGAATTTCTTCGCCCGCAGCTTTTCCGCGTAGTAGCGCCAGTCCCAGGGCATGACGTCGTGGTTGCGGCCCTCCTCGGCGATCAGCGCGGCAAGCTCCGCCTCCTCCTCGCGCGCCCGCGCCACGGCCTTTTCCCAGACCTGCATCAGGAGCCCGTTCACCGCCTCCGGCGTCTTCGCCATGGTGTTGTCGAGTTTCAGCGCGGCGAAATTTTCATAGCCGAGCAGGCCGGCCTTTTCCGAGCGCAGCGCCAGCGTTTCCTTCACGATGCCGCGATTGTCCGTCTCGCCGCCGTTCGCCCCGCGCGCCACCCAGGCGCGGAAGGCCTGCTCGCGCAGGTCCCGGCGGGCGGAGAAGGTGAGGAACGGCTCGATGATCGAGCGCGACAGCGTCACGGCATAGCGCCCGTCATGCCCGCGCTCGCGCGCGGCGGCCGCCATGGCGTCCTTCAGGAAATCCGGCAGGCCGTCGAGCGCCTCGCCCTCGTCGAGGAAGAGCGCCCAGTCCTTCTCGTCGGCAAGCACGTTCTGGCCGAATTTCGCGCCGAGCCCGGCGAGCCGCTCGTTGATCGCCGAAAGCCGCTCCTGCTCGGGCTTTGCCAGCTTGGCGCCGGACTTGACGAAACCCTTCCAGTGCCGTTCCAGCACCCGCGTCTGCTCCAGCGAGAGGTTCAGCGCCGCACGGCCCTCCCACAACGCATCGATGCGTGCAAAGAGCGCCGCATTGGTGCCGATCTTCGAGTAATGCCGCGACATCTTCGGCGCGATCTCGCGCTCCAGCGCCTGGATCGTATCGTTGGTGTTGGCGCCGGCCCGGCTCCAGAAGAGGGCCGAGACGCGCGACAGCGCGTCGCCCGCGATCTCCAGCGCGACGACGGTATTCTCGAAGGTCGGCGCCTCGGGATTGTTCGCAATCGCGTCGATCTCCGCCTCGTGGGCCGCGAGCGCCGCATCGAAGGCGGCCGCGAAGGCCTCGTCCTTCACCAGATCGAAACGCGGCAGGCCGCCCGGGCCGCTCCACTCGACGAGGGCGGGATCGATACGGGTTTCGGCCATGATGCGTCCTTTCCGGCAAATCAGCGTGCGCCGAATATAGGAACGGACGGGGGCCCTGGTACAGGGCGCCGGCATAAAAAGCGGAACAGAAAGCCGCCTGCCGCGTTGCACGGGCTGCGGCACCCTGCCTCTTGACGCGGAGGGCGACTTCGGTGAAAACATCGGCCACCGCGGCCTTTGACATCGGTTGCCGCGGTGAACCCTGGTGCCGGGCCCCTCTGGCGAGAGTTTTTACGGCGCTCTCGTGATGTCGGTACCGCCAGCAATGAGCCGGCGGATTCAAACGCACATGAACATCCTCACCATGCCTCGCCCGCATGCCCGTCGTGGTATGCGCGATTTCACCTTGCCTACCTCCTCCAGCAGGGAGGCGCTGTCATGATCGGCAACGGCGAAGGCAAGTCCACCCTCTCCTACCTCAAATGGGCCTTCATCTTCACGGCCATCGGCCTTGCGCTCGGCGCCTGGCTCGGCTGGCAGTCGACCGGAACGCTGTCCGGTATGGCGACCGTCTTCTTCATCTGCACGGTCCTCGCCGTGCTGGAGATCTCGCTCTCCTTCGACAACGCCATCGTGAACGCCAACAAGCTCAAGGACATGGCGCCGGTCTGGCAGCATCGGTTCCTGACCTGGGGCATCCTCATCGCCGTCTTCGGCATGCGCATCGTCTTCCCGCTGCTGATCGTCGTCATCGCGGCCGGCATCGGCCCGGTCGATGCCCTCGTGCTTGCCGCGCGCGAGCCGCAGGAATACGCGCGCATCATGAACGAGGCGCACCTGCCCATCGCCGCCTTCGGCGGCACCTTCCTGATGATGGTCGGCCTCACCTACTTCTTCAACCATGAGAAGGAGGTGCACTGGATCGGCTTCATCGAGAAGCACATGGCGCGCTCGGCGACCGTCAAGGGCATCGAGATCGCCTTCGTCCTCGCCCTCATCCTCGTCTTCTCGAGCCTCTTGGAAGGAGAAGCGTCGAACACCTTCGTCCACGCCGCCGTCTACGGCCTCCTCACCTTCCTTGCGGTAGAGGTGGTCGGCGGACTGCTCGACGCCTCGCAGAAAGCGATGTCTGAGGCGGCCAAGGGCGGCCTCGGCGCCTTCATCTACCTGGAGGTGCTGGACGCCAGCTTCTCCTTCGACGGCGTGATCGGCGCCTTCGCGCTGACGCAGAACCTCTTCGTCATCGCCATCGGCCTCGGCATCGGCGCCATGTATGTGCGCTCGATGACGATCATGCTCGTCGACAAGGGCACGCTCGCCGAATACCGCTACCTGGAGCATGGCGCGTTCTATGCGATCCTGATCCTCTCGGTCGTCATGTACTGCCAGACGCTGGTGCACATCCCCGAGGTCATCACCGGCCTTGGCGGCGCAACGCTGATCGGCATCTCCCTCTGGTCCTCGATCCGCCACAACCGGCGGGAACGGACGCAAGGCGACCACGCCGGCAACCGCGTCGCAACGCAGCTCGGCGAGAAGGCCTGACAACGAGCCGGCCGCTCCGGCGGCCGGCTTCTTCGGCAATATCTCGAACAACCTCTCTATCGTCATGGTCGGGCTTGACCCGACCATCCATGCCACGGATGCGACGGTGCGGATGTGTGGATCCTCGGGTCAAGCCCGAGGATGACGGAGGAGAAGGCACCGGCTTATCGAAAGCGTACCCCAAAAAACACAGAAGGCCCGCTGGTCTTGCGACCGGCGGGCCTTTTTATTCGGGGGAATTCTCTTGCCGCGTCAGGCGCGCGGCAGGTCGGCGGGGTTGATGCCGAGAGTCTTCAGGTCGCGGTCCTTCGGGCGGCGATGCCCTTCGACAGCCGCGGCGGCTGCGTTGGCAGCGCTCAGTACGGCGAAGGCCCGGCCGAAGAAGCCCTGGGCGAAGGAGTTGCGGAGGGAGGTCATTGGATTGCTCGCTTTCTGTTTTAGCTTACGAGCGGAAGATGATGCTTTCGCCGCCGAAGTACAACGGACGGAATCTCAGCCCAGCCATGCAATGCATGCAGGCCGGGAACGGGGTTCCCGGCCTGCATTTGTTTTCTCAATGACGAAAGGTCTCAGTCCTCGTTCGCCGCAAGCTGCGAAAGGACTTCGCCCTTGCCGCGCGCCCGAAGGATCAGCGGCACGATGATCGCAAGCAGGGCAAGGACGAACAGTAGGGCCGCGATGGGCGACATGACGAGCGCCGTCACGTCGCCCTGGCTGATCGCCAGCGCGCGGCGCAATTGCTGCTCGGCCATCGGCCCGAGGATGAGGCCGACGACCACCGGCGCGATCGGATAGCCGAAGATGCGCATGGCAAAGCCGAGGAGGCCGAAGGCGAGCAGCATGCCGAGCTCGAAGACCGACGGATTGGCGCCGATGGTGCCGAGCGTCGCGAAGACGAGGATGCCGGCATAGAGCCACGGCTTGGGGATGCTCAGCAGCCGCACCCACAGGCCGATCAGCGGCAGGTTCAGTACCAGCAGCATGAAATTGGCGATGAGGAGGCTGGCGATGAGGCCCCAGACGAGCTGCGGGTTGGAGGCGAACAGCAGCGGGCCGGGCTGGAGGCCGTACTGCTGGAAGCCGGCCAGCATGATCGCCGCCGTCGCCGAGGTCGGAAGGCCGAGCGTCAGCAGCGGCACGAGCGTGCCGGCGGCGGACGCGTTGTTGGCCGCTTCCGGGCCCGCCACACCCTCGATGGCCCCGTTGCCGAACTCTTCCGGATGCTTCGTCAGGCGCTTTTCCGCGGCATAGGAGAGGAAGGTGCCGATCTCCGCCCCGCCGGCCGGCATCGCGCCGATGGGAAAGCCGATGACGGTGCCGCGAAGCCAGGGCTTCCACGAGCGCGCCCAGTCGGCGGCGTTCATCCAGACGGAGCCCTTGACGGCCTCGATCTTGTCCGGCTCGCTGTCGCCCTTGGAGGCGATGTAGAGCGACTCGCCGATGGCGAACATGGCGACCGCCAGCGTCGTCACTTCCACGCCGTCGAGCAGATCGGGAATGCCGAAGGAAAGGCGCGTCTGGCCGCTCAGCTGGTCGATGCCGATGATCGCCAGCGTCAGGCCGACGAAGAGCGAGGTGAGGCCACGCAGCGTCGAATCGCCGAAGGCCGAGGAGACCGTCACGAAGGCGAGCACCATCAGCGCGAAATATTCGCGCGGCCCGAAGACGAGCGCGAGCTTGACGATGAAGGGCGCGATGAAGGCGAGCGCGAGCGTGGCGATGAGGCCGGCGACGAACGAGCCGATGGCCGCCGTCGCAAGCGCCGGCCCGCCGCGCCCGGCCCGCGCCATCTTGTTGCCCTCGAGCGCGGTGACGATCGAGGCACTCTCGCCGGGCGTGTTGAGAAGGATGGAGGCGGTGGAACCGCCGTACATGCCGCCGTAGTAGATGCCGGCGAACATGATGAGCGAGCCCGCCGGGTCGAGCTTGTAGGTGACCGGCAGCAGGAGGGCGACCGTCAGGGCCGGGCCGATGCCGGGAAGGACCCCGACCGCGGTGCCGAGCGTCACGCCGATGAGTGCGTAGAGCAGGTTCATCGGCTGGGCCGCGACGGAAAGGCCCTGCAGGAAGAATTCGAATGTGCTCATGATCTGCCGCTCCCTTCAGAAGAACAGGTGTTCGAGCGGTCCGGCGGGCAATGAAAGCTGCAGCAGCTTGGCAAAGATCACCCAGACGATGAAGGAAAGGACGATGCCCACGGGGATCGTCGCCCAGAGCTTGCGCCGGCCGAAGCCGCATGCGGTGAGGGCGAAGAGCATGCCCGTCGCGACGGAGAAGCCGGCCGGCCTCAAAAGCAGCATCTGCGCGGCAAGCCCGGCGACGAGCCAGACGACGGGGCCGATGGCGACGGCCTCGCGCTTGGGGAAATCGCCGCGCCAGGCCTCGAAGCCCGACCAGACACCGAGGATGACCAGGCCGATGGCGACCCAGTGCGGCACCGTCGCGGGGCCGATGGGAGCATAGGTGCTGGTGGTAGCGAGGCGGGCGACATCCCACCAGATCACGGCGGCGGCCGCGATCAGCGCCGGGGCGATGATGAACGCCGCCCTGTCGGGGCGGCGCGTTTTCCTGGAGGACGGGACCTCGCTCATTTGACGAGCCCGATATCCTTGAGGACGCTTTCCGTCGAGGCGACGTCCTTGTCGAGCTGTTCCTTGAAGGCGTCGCCGGCAAGGTAGGTGTTCGTCCAGCCCTTGGTCTTCAGGATGTCCTTCCAGGCGTCGGAATTCGCGGCCTTCTCGATATCGGCGTTGATGGCCGCGACCTGCTCGTCCGTAAGGCCGGGCGCTGCGGCGACCATGCGCCAGTTCTCGACGACGACGTCGAGGCCGCCTTCCTTGATGGTCGGGGCGTCGATGCCCTCGATGCGCTCGGGGCTGGAGAGTGCGATCAGGCGCAGCGTGCCGGCCTTCACCTGGCCTTCGAATTCGCCGTAGCCGGAGATGCCGGCCGTCACCTGGTTGCCGAGGATCGCGGCAAGTGCCTCGCCGCCGCCCGAATAGGCGACGTAGTTGATCTTGGTCGGGTCGGCGCCGGCTGCCTTGGCGATGAGGCCTACGGCGATGTGGTCGACGCCGCCGGCCGAACCGCCGGCCCAGGAGACGGCGCCCGGATCGGCCTTCAGGGCCTTGACGAGGTCGTCCATGTTCTGGATGGGGGAAGCGGCCGGAACGACGATCGCCTCATATTCGCCGGTCAGGCGCGCGATCGGCGTGACGTCCTTGAGCGTCACGGGCGACTGGTTGGTGAGGATCGCGCCGACCATGACGTAGCCGCCGACGATGAGCGCGTTCGGATTGCCCTTGTTCTGGCTGGCGAACTGCGCAAGGCCAATGGTGCCGCCGGCGCCCGGAACGTTCACCACCTGCACGCTGCTGGAGATCTTCTCGTCCTGCAGGACCGTCTGCAGCGAGCGGGCCGTCTGGTCCCAGCCGCCGCCCGGGCCGGCCGGTGCCATGATGGAATAATCGGCGGCAAAGGCCGGAAGCGCCATCGCGCCGGCGATAAGGGATGCCAGGAAGAAATGTTTCAAGTGTCTGTCCTCCGTCAGGCGCGGCTTGTGCGCGCGCATCGTTGCTTATGGCGGGAGGACGGCAGCCGGCTGCGACGCGGATCGCGAGCATGGCGGCGGCTGGATTTCCTCCCGGTCTTTCGTCCGCCTCCACGGACGAGAAGAGCCCTAAGCCAGCACAAGAAGCTGACATCTACCTGACATGGTAGCGCATGGACCGGCGATGTCGAGCCGCCAGGCGCCTATTGCGTGCGCAGGACCTCGTTCCAGCGGGCGATCAGCCGGGCGCGCTTGACCTGGTCGAGATAGACCATGAGGCCGGGGCTCACGGGCACGGGCTTCAGCTGCGCGCCGAGCAGCGCGCTCATCGTGCGCGCCGTGTTGGAGCCGGAGACGTCCGGGCTGACGGCGGCGATCTGCAATTCGCGCGAAAGGATCTCCTGCCCCTCCTTCGACATGAAGAAGGCGAGGTAGCGCCGGCCGAGTTCCGGCGAGGCCGCCGCCTGCGGCACGAGGCCGATGCGCGACATGACCACGGTATAGTCCTTCGGCAGGACGATGCCGACATCGGGATGGCGCGAGGCCCAGTCGGCCGCATAGGAACCGAGGATGTTGTAGCCGAGCACGAAGCGCCCGTCGGCAACGCGCTCGAGGATCGCCGAGCTCGTCGAGTAGAGCTTGACCCCGGCCGCCCCCATCGCCTGGATCACCGTCCAGATGTCGCCGAACTGCTCCTGGTCGCGCGCCATGAAGAGGAAGCCGACGCCGGAGCGCTCGATGTCGTAGGTGCCGATGCGGCCATAGACCTTCTCACCCTCCTTCTTCAGGTAATCGACGAATTCGGCGCGCGAAGCGGGCGGCTTGCCGCCCTTGAAGCTCGGCTTGTGGTAGACGAAGACGGCCGGCTCGAAGGTGAGCGCATAGGCCGTGTTGCGCCAGTTGGCCCAGGCCGGCCAGCGCTCGCTCATCGGCAGGTCGCTGCGCTGGGCATAGCCGTCGTTGCTGAGCTTGACCTGGAGGTCCATCGCCGAGGAGAAGGCGAAGTCGGCGGTCTTTTCGCCGGCGTCCGTCTCGCGCACGATGCGGTCGTAGACTTCGCCGGTCAGCATTTCGTCGTAGCGCAGCGCGATATCGGGATTGGCCGCCTGGAACCCCCTGATCATCGGCCGGGCGAGCGGCTCGTCGAGCGAGGAATAGACGACGAGCACCGGCGCGTCCCTGTTGCCGTCCAGCGCGGGGAAGAAGGCCGGCTCAGCCTGCGCGGAAAGGGCCGGGGCGAGGAATGCAAGAAGGGTGAGGACAAGACGCATGGCGCGACCTTGCCAAAGCGCGCGCCCGTTCACAAGTGCGCCGGCCGCCGCTAGACTTGTCCGCGGGAGGACGAAACGTGCGCATTCTACTGGTGGAGGACAACGAAGCCCTGGCGGACGGCCTCTCGGCCATCCTGAAAGGCACCGGCCATGCGGTGGACGTGGTGCGCGACGGCGCCTCCGCCGATGCCGCCATCGCATCGGAGAACTTCGACCTCGTCATCCTCGACCTGACGCTGCCGGAAATGGACGGGCTCGACGTGCTGCGCGCCATGCGCGGGCGCGCCAGCAAGGCCGCCGTGCTGATCCTGACGGCGCGCGGGGCGCCGGAAGAGCGCGTGCGCGGGCTCGACCTCGGCGCCGACGACTACATGATCAAGCCCTTCGATATCTCCGAATTCGAGGCGCGCGTGCGCATGCTGCTGCGCCGGCAGGCGGGCCTTCGCTCCTCCGCCGTCACCTTCGGCGGCATCGCGCTCGACCTCAATTCGCGCACTTTCTCCGCCGAGGGCGCGCCGCTCGACATCCCCGCCCGCGAGCTCGGCCTTCTCGAGATCCTCTTCATGCGCGCGGGCAAGGTGGTGGCCAAGGAAGCGATCATGCAATCGCTCGCCGCCTTCGACGACGACCTTTCCGCCAATGCCATAGAGCAATATGTGAGCCGGCTAAGGAAACGGCTCGCGCCGCACGGCCTTACCGTGCGCACCGCCCGCGGCATCGGCTACTATCTCGACAAGGCGAGCGCAGCTTGACCTTCCTTCCGGCCTCATCGCTTCGCCGGCGCCTGCTGCTCTGGCTGCTCGTCTCGACGGCGGTGATCGGCGTCATCGCCCTTGCCGACACCTACCGCGAGGCGGTGAAGACGGCGAACGCGGTCTCCGACCGCGTGCTCGCCGGCTCGGCGCTCGCCATCGCCGAGCGCGTCGTGGTGACGGAGAACGGCGTGCTGGAGGTCGACATTCCCTATGTCGCCCTCGAAATGCTGACCTCGGCGGCGCAGGACCGCGTCTTCTACCGCGTCGACGGGCCGCCCGGCCGCTTCATCACCGGCTACCAGACGCTGCCCACCATCGCCGACATGGGGGGCCGCGCCGTCGGCTTTGCCGATGCGAACTTCCGCGGCGAGCCGATCCGCATCGCCGTCCTGCAGCGTTCGGCCTCCACGGGCATCAACTCCGTCCCCTTCGCGGTGACGGTCGCCGAAACCACCATCGCCCGCCGCCAGTTGACCGAGACCATCCTGCTGCACTCGGCGCTGCGCCTTGCCATGATGATTGCCGGCGCGGCGGCCATCGTGTGGATCGCCGTCACCGTCTCTTTGCGCCCGCTCTACCGCCTCGGCGATGCCATCGCCGAGCGCAACCCGGACGACCTGCACCCGATCGACCAGCATGCACCGAGCGAGGTGCAGGGCCTCGTCGACACGGTCAATTCCTTCATGGTGCGCCTGCAATCGGCGCTCGACGCGCTGCGCCATTTCTCCGGCAATGCCAGCCATCAGTTGCGCACGCCCCTTGCCATCATCCGCACGCAGCTTGCCCTTGCAAGCCGCGCCGGAACGCTCGAAGAGGCGCAGGAAGCCGCCCGCAAGGGCGATGCCGCCGTCGCCCATGCCGAACGCATCCTCGCCCAGCTCCTCCTGATGGCGAAGATCGACGCGGCCGGCTCCAGCGAGCCGCAGAAGCCGGCCTCCATCGACATCGCCGCCCTTGCCCAGCAGCTTACCGCCGACCGCGTGCCCGCCGCCGCCGAGGCGGGCATCGACCTCGGCTATGCGGGCGACGGCCCGGCGTTCGCCCGCGCCGAGCCGCTGCTCTTCGGCGAACTGCTGCGCAACCTCGTGGAGAACGCCATCGCCTATGCCGGCCGCGGCGCGGAGGTGACGGTGAGCGTGCGGGAGGCGGCCGGCGCCACCCTCCTCACCGTGGAGGACAACGGCCCCGGCATTCCGCCCGAGCGCCGGAACCTCGTGCGCCAGCGCTTTTCGCGCGGCGAGCATCGCAACGCCCCCGGCATGGGCCTCGGCCTGCCTATCGTCGAGGAGATCGCCGCGCTGTTCGACGCGACGATGACGCTGGCGGACGGTGCAAACGGGCACGGCCTCGCCGTGACGATCCGCTTTCCGGCCGGATAGCTACGATTTGCGCCAGCCGAAAAGGCCCGGCGCGGCATGCCAGACGGCCTGCACGGCAAACCCCATGAAGAGCAGGCCCGAGGCGCGCACGATGGCAAGCTCGTGACGGCGGTAGAAGCGGCGCACGAGACCGGCGCCGATGATCGAGACCAGGATGACGTCGGCAATGAGGAAGCCGCAGAAGGAGGCGCCGAGCAGCGTCGGCAGCGCCTTGAATTCCAGCGCGTTCGACGAGCTGGCGAGCAGCGCCGTGAAGGTGGCGAGGGCCACCGGATAGCCCTTGGGATTGGTGAGGCCGAAGATCAGGCCGCGCCTTAGCGGCCGTTCCACCGTCACCATCGCCTCGCCTTCCGTACGCCGGCGCGCCGTCAGGGCCGACCAGCCGATCCAGGCGAGATAGGCGCCGCAGAAGAGGCCCAGCACGTCGAAGACCAGCGTGCCGATGGTCTTGGCCCCGACGATCGCCACCAGCGCCAGCGTCGACCAGACAAGGTCGCCGGCAAGGTGGCCGCCGAGGAAGAGGGCGCCGGCCTTGCGCCCCTGCCCCACGCCGATGCCGAGAAGGGCGAGGAAGGCCGGGCCAGGGATGAGCACATAGAGAAGGGCCGCCAGGAAGGCGCCGAAGAGCATGGAAGCGGTCATGGAAATCCCCGTGGAACGTGGCGGCATTCCAGTCCCGCCCGCAGCGTTCGTCAAGGGGATGGCGAGGGGAATCTGCCGTTTCGCAGGGCAGCCATGCAGAGCCGCCTCGGCTCCGCCGTTGCCCCTGCCGACAGCGCATAGTAAGGTCCGCTTACGATAAGCCGAAAGCAATCATGTCCCCACGCCCCGATCCCGACGCCCTCGGTTTCGTCCTCACCGACGTTGCCCGAATGTTGCGCCGCGCCTTCGAGCGCCGCATCGCCAATGCCGGCCTCGGCCTGACGCCGGGCGAGGCGCGCACGCTCGTGCGCATCGCCACGCTGGAGGGCGGCCGCCAGCTCGACATCGCCCAGCGCCTCGGCATCGAGCCGATGACGCTCTCCACCTATCTCGACCGCCTGCAGAGCCTCGGCTATGTCGAGCGCCGCCCGGACCCGGCCGACCGCCGCGCCAAGCTGATCTTCACCACGCCCGCCGCCGGCGCGATGATCGCCGGCATCCGTACCGAGCAGGTCGAATTGATGCGGCAGGTGACGAGCGGGATCGCAGAGGAGGACGTGGACCTCATCCGCGACCGGCTGCGGCAGCTCCGCGCCAATCTTTCCGCGATCGAGGAAGACGGTTCCGCCCTCGCACCTGCCCGGGGAACAGGACGCTGAAACGAGAAAGGCCCGCTGCCGTTTCGGGCAGCGGGCCTTTCTTTCGTTGGTCCGGTCAGCCGCGCTTGTTGCGGGCGGCAAGCGTGCGCAGACGCAGCGCGTTCAGCTTGATGAAGCCGGCGGCGTCCTTCTGGTCGTAAGCGCCCTGGTCGTCCTCGAACGTGACGAGCTTGTCGGAATAGAGCGACTTTGCAGATTCGCGGCCGGTGACCATGACGTTGCCCTTGTAGAGCTTCAGCGTCACTTCACCTTCGACATGCTCCTGGCTGCGGTCGATCGCGGCCTGCAGCATCTCGCGCTCCGGCGAGAACCAGAAGCCGTAATAGATCAGCTCCGCATAGCGCGGCATCAGCTCGTCTTTCAGGTGCGCGGCGCCGCGGTCGAGGGTGATGCTCTCGATGGCGCGGTGCGCGGCGAGCAGGATCGTGCCGCCGGGCGTCTCGTAGACGCCGCGCGACTTCATGCCGACGAAGCGGTTCTCCACGAGATCGAGGCGGCCGATGCCGTTATCGCGGCCGTAAGTGTTGAGGGTGGCGAGCAGCGTCGCCGGCGACATGCGCACGCCGTTGATGGAGACGGCGTCGCCCCGCTCGAAGCCGACCTTGATGACGGTCGCCTTGTCCGGCGCCGTCTCCGGCGAGATGGTGCGCATATGCACGTATTCGGGCGCCTCGACGGCCGGGTCTTCCAGAACCTTGCCCTCGGAGGAGGAGTGCAGCAGGTTCGCGTCGACCGAGAAGGGCGCCTCGCCCTTCTTGTCCTTGGCGACCGGGATCTGGTGCTGCTCGGCGAATTCGAGCAGATGCGTGCGGCTCTTGAACGACCAGTCGCGCCACGGCGCGATGATCTTGATGTCCGGGTTCAGCGCATAGGCGGAAAGCTCGAAGCGGACCTGGTCGTTGCCCTTGCCGGTCGCGCCGTGCGCGATGGCGTCCGCGCCGGTCTTGGCGGCGATCTCGATCAGGTGCTTGGAGATCAGCGGGCGGGCGATCGACGTGCCGAGCAGGTAAACGCCTTCATAGACGGCATTGGCGCGGAACATCGGGAAGACGAAATCGCGCACGAATTCCTCGCGCACGTCCTCGATGAAGATCTCCTTGATGCCGAGCATCTCGGCTTTCTTGCGCGCCGGCTCCAGCTCCTCGCCCTGGCCGAGGTCGGCCGTGAAGGTCACGACTTCCGCGTTAAGTTCGGTCTGCAGCCATTTCAGGATGATCGAGGTGTCGAGGCCGCCCGAATAGGCCAGCACGACTTTCTTCACGTCTTTATGTGATGCCATGATGATGAGGTCCGTTGCATGAAGGGATGCGGCAAGCCCGCGAAAGCCCGGTGTCGCGGCACTTTTAGCGAGATTGGCGCGCGACGCAAGGGCAAGGCCCGCCGCTTGCCGGCGCGGGCAGGGTTTGACCGGACTGCCGAAGTCCCCATATTCCGCCCGGTGGACCATTGAAGGGACGATCCCATGACGAAGATTTCGGATATCATCAAGCCGGCCAACGTCGCCGTCATCACGGGCGGCGCCTCCGGCATCGGCCTTGCCGCCGCGAAGCGCATCGCGGAGGCCGGCATGTGCATCGCGCTTGCCGACCGCGATGCCGACCGGCTCGGCGAGGCCCGCGCGGAAATCGAGGCCATTTCGGGCGAGGCCAATGTCATGGCGGTGGAAACCGACGTTGCCCACCGCCACGAGCTGGAAGCGCTGCAACGCGCCGTGCTGCAGCGCTTCGGCCGCGTGCATGTGCTGATGAACAATGCCGGCATCCAGCCGGATACCTCCATCTTCAGCGCCGAGGCGAACTGGGACCATATCCTTTCCGTCAACTTGATGGGCGTCATCCACGGCACGCAGGTCTTCGGCCCCGACATGCTGGCCCATGGCGAACCGGGCCTCATCATCAACACCGGCTCCAAGCAGGGCATCACCACGCCGCCCGGCAACCCGGCCTACAACGTCTCCAAGGCCGGCGTGAAGGTCTTCACCGAGGCGCTGGAGCACGAGCTGCGCAACACCGAAGGCGCGAAGGTTTCCGCCCATCTCCTCATCCCCGGCTTCGTCTTCACGGCGCTCACGAGGGGCGAGCGCACCGAAAAGCCGGATGCCGCCTGGACGCCGGCCCAGACCGTCGAATTCATGATGGAGAGCCTGGAGCGCGGCGATTTCTACATCCTCTGCCCGGACAACGACGTGCCCCGCGCCCTCGACGAGCGCCGCATGGCCTGGGCGATGGGCGACGTCATCGAGAACCGCCCGCCGCTCTCGCGCTGGCACAAGGACTATGCGGAGAAATTCAGGGCCTTCGTGGAGGAGGGCTAGGACCGATCGACATTCAGTTCAGGCCGAGCCGAAAATGGTGGTTTTCCGGGACCCGGAGCGCAGCGTACTTTCGGTACGTGAGCACCGGGAGCCCGGGAAAGCGCCATTTGCAGGCCGGATTGGGCTGAATGTCGATCGATCCGAACCCATCTCCATCACGGTAACAGCCCATCATAGACTTTGATTGGTAATCTTCCGAAAGCCGGATTAGACGTCTTCCATCTTCTCCGACTTCCGGAAACCGTCGCCATGGACTTCCTGCCCACGCTTGCAACGCTCCTTGCCTTCACGGCCGCCAGCCTGCTGCTGGCCATGACGCCGGGTCCCGACATGACGCTCTCCATCAGCCGCGCGCTGTCGCAGGGCCGCGGGCCGGCGCTCTTTGTGGTGATCGGCACCAGCCTCGGCATCGTCGTGCACACGATGCTCGTCGCCTTCGGCATCTCGGCGCTGATCACCGCCTCGCCGACGGCCTTCCTGATCCTGAAGACGGGCGGGGCCGCCTACCTGCTGTGGCTCGCCGTGCAGGCGATCCGCTACGGCTCGAATTTCACGGTGAAGGCGGCGGCGGGCCCGCGCGGCACCGTGCTTGCCAATATCTCGTCCGGCTTCTGGGTGAACCTGCTCAATCCGAAGGTCATCATCTTCTTCATGACCTTCCTGCCGCAGTTCATCTCGGCCGGCGATCCGAACGTCACCGGCAAGCTGATCTTCCTCGGCCTGTTCTTCATCGTCGTCGGCATTCCGGTGAACGTGATCGTCATCCTTGCCGCCGACCGGCTGGCAAGCTGGCTCCAGCAGAACCCGAAGGTGCTGCGCGGCATCGATTATACCTTCGCCGGCGTGTTCTCGGTCTTCGCGATGAAAATCTTCCTCACCCAGTCCCGCTGACCGGCCTCAGCCGATCAGCAGCGCGTCGTCGTCCAACGTCTGGCCGCGCATCTTGCGGAACATGGCGATGAGGTCTTCGACCTGCAAATTCCTGCGGTTGTCGCCGGCAACGTCCAGCACGATCTCCCCGCCATGCAGCATGACGGTGCGGTGGCCGTAGTCGAGCGCCTGACGCATCGAATGCGTCACCATCAGCGTCGTCAGCTTGCGCTCGGAGACGATCTTCTGCGTGAGGGTCATGATGAACTCGGCCATGCCCGGATCGAGCGCGGCCGTGTGCTCGTCGAGCAGCAGCACGTCGGAGCCGGCAAGCGTCGCCATGACGAGCGAGACGGCCTGCCGCTGGCCGCCGGACAGAAGATCCATCCGGTCGCGCATGCGGTTTTCGAGGCCAAGGTTCAGCTCGGCGATGCGCTCGCGGAAATGCGCGCGGCGCTGCGGGCCGAGCGCTGCGGCAAAGCCGCGCCGTTCGCCGCGCCTTGCGGCAAGCGCAAGGTTCTCCTCGATGGAGAGCGCGCCGCAGCTTCCCGTCAGCGGATCCTGGAAGACGCGGGCGACGCGGCCGGCGCGGGCGGCTGTGCCCTGGCGCGTCACGTCGGCCGTGCCGATCTTCACCTGGCCTTCGGTGGCGATGACGTCGCCGGCGAGGACGCCGAGCAGCGTCGACTTGCCCGCACCGTTCGAGCCGATGACGGTGACGAACTGGCCTTCCTCGATGGTGAGGCTGACGCCGTTCAGCGCCTGCTTCTGCAGCGGCGTGCCCTTGCCGAAGACGACCTTGATATCGGAAACGGAGATCATCAGGCGGCTCCCCCGCGGCGAAGGCGCGGCAGCACGAGCGCCACGGTGACGAGCACCGCCGTCACGAAATTGAGGTCGGAGGCCTGCAGGCCCAGGACGTCGGACGACAGGGCGAGCTGGATGGCGATGCGGTAGAGGATCGAGCCGACGACGCAGCCGATCAGCGCGGCGAGAATGCCGCGCGCGCCGAACAGCGTCTCGCCGATGATGACGGCGGCAAGGCCGACGACGATGGTGCCGACGCCCGAGGTGACGTCGGCAAAGCCGTTCGTCTGGGCGAAGAGCGCGCCGCCGAGGGCGACCAGCGCATTGGAAAGCGCAATGCCGAGATAGATCTGCCGGTTGGTGTCGACGCCCTGCGCGCGGGCCATGCGGGCATTCGCCCCGGTCGCACGCATCGAAAGGCCGGCATCGCTCTCAAGGAAGCGCCAGACGACGATGACCGCGACGACGACGAGGACGCCGACGAAGAGCGGACGGACGTAGAAATCCCTGAGGCCGTGGCCGAAGAAGGGGCTGATCATCGTCTCGGCATTGATGAGCGCGACGTTCGGCTTGCCCATGACGCGCAGGTTCACGGAAAAGAGCGCGATCATCGTCAGGATCGAGGCGAGGAGGTTGAGAATGCGGAAACGCACGTTCAGCATCGCCGTGACGAGGCCGGCAAGGGCGCCCGCCACCATGGCGACGGCCGATGCGAGCCAGGGATTGAGCCCCGCGATGATCAGCACGGCCGCGACGGCGGCACCGAGCGGAAAGGATCCGTCCACGGTCAGGTCCGGAAAATCCAGCACGCGGAAGGCAAGGTAAACGCCGATCGAAACGAAGGCGAAGACCAGCCCCAGTTCGACGGCACCCCAGAAGGCAATCAGGCTCACGGTTCTCGGCTTTCTCTTGGCACTACCCGTTCCGCGTTCCCGCGGGATGGGCCTTCTTAACAGATCAACCGCCGCCGGGCGATCCGGCAGCGGTTGATTCCGGTTTCGATTGTCCGGGAGCCCGGATTATTCGATCACGCGGGTCGCGCGGCCGATGACGGCTTCCGGCAGGGTGACGCCCATCTTGGCGGCTGCGGACTTGTTGACGACGAGGTCCGTGCCGGCCGCGACCTTCACGGCGATGTCGCCGGGGTTTTCGCCCTTGAGGATGCGCACGACGACTTCACCCGTCTGCTTGCCGACGTCATGGTAGTTGAAGCCGAGGGCCGCGATGGCGCCGCGCGAAACGGAATCCGTGTCGGCGGTGAAGAGCGGGAGTTTCGCTTCTTCGGCAACGGCGACCGCGCCTTCCAGCGCCGAGATGATCGTGTTGTCCGTCGGGATGTAGATCGCGTCGGCGCGGCCGACCAGCGCGCGGGCGGCGCCCTGCACTTCGGCCGACTTGGTGGCGGCGGATTCGACGACCGTGAGACCGGCTTTCTCGGCTTCCGCCTTCAGGACGGCGAGCAGCGAGACGGAATTGGCTTCACCGGAATTGTAGAGGAAGCCGATCGTCTTGGCGTTGGGCAGGATTTCCTTGATCAGCGCCAGATGCTCGGCGACCGGCGACATGTCGGAAAGGCCGGTCACGTTGCCGCCGGGCTTGTCCATATCCGTGACGAGCTGCGCGCCGACCGGGTCGGACACGGCCGTGAAGACGACCGGGATATCCTTCGTGGCGGAAACGACGGCCTGGGCGGACGGCGTGGAGATCGGCACGATGACGTTCGGGCCTTCGCCGACGAACTGGCGGGCGATCTGCGCGGCCGTCGCGGGGTTGCCCTGCGCCGATTCGTAGATGAACTTCAGGTTCTCGCCTTCCTTGTAGCCGGCCGCTTCCAGCGCTTCCTTGACGCCGTCGCGGGCGGCATCGAGCGCCGGATGTTCGACGATGGCAGTCACGGCGACCGTGACGTCTTCGGCCTGTGCGGGCAGCGTGATCGCGAGCGTTGCCGCGAAGGCGAGCAGGATATGGCGCATGGATGGGTCTCCCTGAATGATTTTAGGCCGTTTCTAGGCAAAACGGCCGGTCAAATCAATTCTCGCGACCCGCTCGGTCGATCATATTTTCTGATGGGACGTGGGAGTGCAGCCTGCTCCTCAGTCGTCCTCGCCGTGCCCGGCGATCATCATCGCCTCGAAGGCCATGCGCTCGACCTTGCGCATGCGCTCGGATTCCGACTTGAGCTGGCCGCAGGCGGCGAGGATGTCGCGGCCGCGCGGGGTGCGGATCGGCGAGGCGTAGCCGGCCTGGTTGATGAAATCGGCGAAGCGCTCGATCTGCTCCCAGTCCGAACACTGGTAGTTCGTGCCCGGCCAGGGGTTGAACGGGATGAGGTTGATCTTCGCCGGAATGCCCTTCAGGAGCTGCACCAGCAGCTTGGCATCCTCCAGGCTGTCGTTGACGTCCTTCAGCATCACATATTCGAAAGTGATGCGCCGCGCGTTCGACAGGCTCGGATAGGCCCGGCAGGCCTCCAGCAGGTCCTTCAGCGGATATTTCTTGTTGATCGGCACCAGCATGTCGCGCAGCTCGTCGCGCACGGCATGGAGCGAGATCGCCAGCATGACGCCGATCTCCGAGCCGGTGCGGTAGATTTCCGGCACGATACCGGAGGTCGACAGCGTCACCCGGCGCTTGGAGAGCGAAAGCCCGTCGCCGTCCGTGGCGATCAGCAGCGCCGTCTTCACGCTCTCGAAATTGTAGAGCGGCTCGCCCATGCCCATCATGACGATGTTGGAGACCTTGCGGCCCTCGGCGGGAACGATGGCGCCGGCCGGCGTGTCGCGGTCGGGGAAATCACCGAGCCGGTCGCGCGCGAGCAGGAGCTGGGAGAGGATTTCCTCCGCCGTCAGGTTGCGCACCAGCTTCTGCGTGCCGGTGTGACAGAAGGAGCAGGTGAGCGTGCAGCCGACCTGGCTGGAGATGCAGAGCGTGCCGCGGCCCTCTTCCGGAATGTAGACGGTCTCGATCTCGACCGGCCGGCCGGCGCCGCGCGGGGGAAAGCGCAGGAGCCACTTGCGCGTTCCGTCGCTCGACACCTGCTCCTCGACGATTTCCGGGCGCGCGACGGTGAAATGCGTCTTCAGCATCTCGCGCATGTCCTTGGAGACGTTCGTCATGTCGTCGAAATCGGAGACGCCGCGCACGTAGAGCCAGTGCCAGAGCTGGCTGACGCGCATCTTCACCTGCCGCTCCGGCACGCCCTTTTCGGCGAGCGCGCGGCCCATGTCCTCGCGCGAAAGGCCGATCAGCGACGGCTTTTCGGCGGCCGGGAGATTGCGGACGACCGGCGCCTTGGCGGGTTCGGCCGTGTTGAGAAAGTCCATGCTTGCCATCGGGTCATTCCTCGGAACGCAGAGCAGCGGCGCAGGCTTTTGCGCCGCAAGCGGTCCATGCTCGACTGAAGTTCATCGTGGACCCGAAAGCGCCGGTCATTGCGGCACACGGTCCGGTTGGCGGCCCTTTAGCATTGTTCCGGCGGAAAGTCACCTGCCTTGCCCGCAGCCGGCCCGGGCCAAACGAAAAGGGCCGGCGCAAGGCCGGCCCCTTCGTCGAATGCCGATCAAAAATCAGCGGCAGCTTTCGATCTGCTTCAGCGCGGCCGAGATGCCGGAGAGCGAATAGGAATAGGAGGTCGCCGTGCCGCGGCGCGATTTCGCCTGGACCTGCATGTCCTTGCCGCCCTTCATAGCCGCGACCAGCGCCGGCTCCTCGGCGGCGTTCTCCACCCAGGCCGAGTTGCCCTTGGTGAACATGACGAAGGTGCGGCCGTCGACGACGACGTTGACCTTGGAGCTTTCCTGCAGCGGATAGCCCATCATCGCCTGCGGCTCGTAGGAGATGTTCTGGCCGGGGCGCTGCGAGACGAGGAAGAAGACGTCGCCGTGGTCGACGCCGGCCGGGTTCTTTTCCTTCGGCACCGAGAGCACGTAGCAGACCTTGCCGCCGTTCGACTGGTAGGAATAGGCACCCCAGGCATTGAACTGCTGAATGCGCGTCGGCGTCTGTGCCGAGGCAACGCCTGCGGTCGTCAGAACGAGGGCGAGTGCGGTTGCGAGCTTTCTTACGAACATGTTTTCCTGCCGGTTGTCTTGCCAGTGTTTGCCCGGCCGAAGGCGATGCCTTCCACGCCGGTGTCGGCCATGCATGATAACGATTTGGTTCATTTTGACTTAATTCAGGTTACCAAACCGTCAACAGACGCCTATTTTACGAAGGTCTTCCGCGCCGCACCGGGACAAATCTGCATCGATGTCCGCCACGCCTTTTGCAGGAAAGGCGGGCGTGCCCAGCCCCCAGTTGGTGAGATGAAACCCGTCGATGCCCTTAAAGGCACAAGGAATAGGGCAAGAATTTGACCCGAATCCGGCAGGGCCCGCGCAACCCGCGGGTTGCATGTCCGCTTCGTCCGCAAGCGCCTTGTCGGCGGAGGCGTAATGGTCCTCGCGGATATGGCCGCGGATCGCCGCGAAGGCCGCCGTCAGCACGGCGATATCGTCGGAAAAGCCGACGATCGCGAAGAAATCCGGAATACCGTCGAGCGGCAGCACGAAATAGGCGAGCGCCGCGAGCAGGATGCCGCGCACCTTGGTCGGCGTGCGCGGATCGAGCGCGCAATAGTAGGACGCCACGAGATCGCGGGAGAACGGCACCTGCCGCATCGCGCGCTTGAGAACCGGCCAGAACCGCTTCTTCACGCGCCGGCTCTGGCGCTCCTGTTCGTCCTCGTCCCCCGGCAGAAGGATCTCGCCGATCTTCACGTCATCCATGCATGGCCTCCTTCAGGTGGCGATGCCGGCATAGCCCGGCGGATCATCATATGGGAATGCGCCCATGCGCCTTCAACTCTTCGTGCGCAGGGCCGCGGCCTTGTCCATGGCGGCCGCCAGCTTGAAGTCGAGCTCGGTAAGGCCGCCCGCATCGTGGTTGGTCAGCCGCACGTCGATGCGGCTGTAGACGTTGAACCATTCGGGATGGTGGTTGAACTTCTCCGCGGCCAGCGCCGCCTCCGTCATGAAGCCGAAGGCTTCGCGGAAGGACTTGAACCTGTAGCTCTTCTCGATGGCGACGCCGTCGCCCGACCGCGTCCAGCCGTCGAGGCCGGCCAGCGCCTCGCCGATCGCCTCTTCGCCCAGCTTTTCCTGTTTCATGGCCTCTTTCCGCCTCCGTGCTGCGAATGAAAACGGCGCCCGTAGGCGCCGTGTTCCGTTTCCCCGGCCAGCCTCAGACGAAGAACTGGCCGCCGTTCGCCGAGATGGTCGAGCCGGTGATGAAGCCGGCGTCGTCCGAGGCGAGGAAGACGACGATGCGGGCGATCTCGTCCGGCTCGCCGAGGCGTCCGACCGGGATCAGCGGGATGATCCGCTCGTTCAGCACCTTTTCCGGGATGGCGCGCACCATTTCCGTGCCGATATAGCCGGGGCAGATGGCGTTGACCGTGATGCCCTTGGCCGCGCCCTCCTGGGAGAGCGCCTTGGTGAAGCCGAGGTCGCCGGCCTTGGCGGCCGAATAGTTCGCCTGGCCCATCTGACCCTTCTGGCCGTTGATCGACGAGATGTTGATGACGCGGCCGAAGCTGCGGTCGCGCATGCCCGACCAGACCGGATGCGTCATGTTGAAGAGGCCGGTGAGGTTGGTGTTGACCACCGCGCCCCACTGGTCGGGCGTCATCTTGTGGAACATCGCGTCGCGGGTGATGCCCGCATTGTTGACGAGGATATCCACCGGCCCGAGATCGGCCTCCACCCGGCCAATCCCCTCGACGCAGGCCTCATAGCTCGACACGTCCCACTTGTAGACCGGAATGCCGGTCTCCGCCTTGAAGGCGTTCGCGGCATCGTCGTTGCCGGCATAGTTCGCAGCCACCTTGTATCCGGCGGCCTTCAGCGCAACCGAAATGGCTGCGCCGATGCCCCGCGATCCCCCCGTTACCAGTGCTACTCTGCTCATGTGGCTCACTCCCCTCGATATTGTTTTCGTGGTGACCCGTCGCCCTGCCGGCGGCAGGTCCTGGCAAAGCAGTCCGTGAAAGGATGCCTACATGCGCTCGACGCACATGGCGACGCCCATGCCGCCGCCGATGCAGAGCGTGGCAAGGCCTTTCGAGACGCCGCGGCGCTTCATCTCGAAGAGCAGCGTGTTGAGGACGCGCGCACCGGAGGCGCCGATCGGATGGCCGATGGCGATGGCGCCGCCGTTGACGTTGACGATGGCGGGATCCCAGCCGAGGTCCTTGTTGACCGCGCAGGCCTGGGCGGCGAAGGCCTCGTTGGCCTCGACGAGGTCGAGATCGCCGATCTTCCAGCCGGCCTTTTCCAGCGCCTTGCGGGAGGCGGGGATCGGGCCGGTACCCATGATCTTCGGGTCGACGCCGGCCGTCGCCCAGGAGACGATGCGGGCAAGCGGCTGGATGCCGCGGCGAGAAGCCTCGGCCTCGCTCATCAGGAGGGTCGCGGCCGCCCCGTCGTTGAGGCCGGAGGCGTTGGCCGCCGTCACCGTGCCTTCCTTGTCGAAGGCCGGCTTCAGCTTGGCCATGGCGTCGAGGGTGGCGCCGTGGCGGATATATTCGTCGGCATCGACGGTGATGTCGCCCTTGCGGGTCTTGACGATAAAGGGAACGATCTCGTCCTTGAAGCGGCCCTCCTTCTGGGCGGCCTCGGCCTTGTTCTGCGAGGCGACGGCGAAGGTGTCCTGCTCCTCGCGGGAAAGCTGCCACTGCTTGGCGACGTTCTCGGCGGTGATGCCCATGTGGTAGCCGTAGAAGGCGTCCGTCAGGCCGTCCTTGATCATCGTGTCGATCATCTTGAAGTCGCCCATCTTCACGCCGGCGCGCAGATGCGCGCAGTGCGGCGCCATCGACATGGATTCCATGCCGCCGGCGACGATGATGCCGGCATCGCCCGTGGCGATCTGCTGCATGCCGAGCGCGACGGCGCGAAGGCCCGAGCCGCAGAGCTGGTTCATGCCCCAGGCGGTCGCCTCCTGCCGGAGCCCCGCCTTGATCGCGGCCTGGCGGGCCGGGTTCTGGCCCTCGCCGGCCTGGAGGACCTGGCCGAGGATCACCTCGTCCACCTCTTCGGCCGCCACGCCCGCGCGCTCCAGAACCGCCGAGATCACGGCCGCGCCCAGTTCGTGGGCGGGCGTGTTGGCGAAGGCTCCGTTGAAGGACCCGACCGCGGTGCGGCCGGCGCTGGCGATGACGATGGACGGGGTGCTCATGATGTGCTTCCTCAGTTCTGACGGCCTTTCGGCCGGCCTTGGAACCGGGCCCGGCGCACGAACGGCGCAAGCCCGGCGGTTCTCCCGGAACCAAAACTGGCAAAGCGGGCAGGGAGAGTCAAACGGGATATCCGATGCCGCTAAAATTTCATCGGGGCGACGCGCAGCATGAATTTCCATGTTGCGCAGCATTCCTCGCCGCATCGCACAATTCGATTGTCAGCCGCCGTCTTTTTGCCGATACTCCCCGCAACCAAAAAGCACATGGGAACACGGGGATGAGGAGACCCTAATGGCCAGGAACGACGGTCAGATCGTCATCAAGAAATACGCCAACCGCCGCCTCTACAACACGGGCACCAGCACCTATGTGACGCTCGACGATCTCGCGGTCATGGTCAAGAAGGGCGAGGATTTCACCGTGCAGGACGCAAAGTCCGGCGAGGACATCACCCATTCGGTGCTGACGCAGATCATCTTCGAGCAGGAATCCAAGACTGGCAACACGCTGCTGCCCATCTCCTTCCTGCGCCAGTTGATCTCCTATTACGGCGACCAGATGCAGATGGTCGTGCCGAGCTATCTCGAGCACTCCATGCAGGCCTTCACCGAGCAGCAGTCGCAGATGCGCGAGCAGATCAACAAGACCTTCGGCGACACCCCGCTCGGCAAGAACCTCCAAGTGCCGATGCAGCTCATCGAGGAGACGACGCGGCGCAATACGGAACTGTTCCAGCAGGCGATGAAGATGTTCTCCCCCTTCGCCAACGCCGCCCCGCAAAAGGAAACGCGCAAGGCCGAGGCGAAAGACCTCGACGAGCTGAAGGAACAGCTTCGCGCGCTGCAGACGAAGCTCGACAAGCTGAGCTGAGAAAGGCGGCGCGGGCCGGCAGAGCCCGCGTCCAATCTCCCCGTCGTCATGGTCGGGCCTGACCCGACCATCCATGCCAAGCGCAGACGCGGCATTGGCGGGGCGAAGGCCTACTGAAAAACCGCGGCCCGGTTCCTCTCCCGTCAGAGCCCTATCGAGACATCCCGCCCCGCCGTGCGGATCGACACGGAGAAGCCTGCGATCACGTCGATGAACGAGATCGTCATCAGGATGAAGAAGATCTGCGTCGCTGCGCCCTGCACCAGCAGGAACTCGACGAGGAAGACGACGAACAGCACCATCGACAGCATGTGGTCGAAGAGGGCGCGCGAGCCGGGGCGCGTCGCCTTCAGGATCTCAACGAAGAGCAGCACCAGCGCGATGAAGATGAGGAGGTCCCCGAAGGCCATGGTCCAGGTCGTGCCGGAGAGCATGTTGACCGCCATCACCTCGCTGTCGAGCACGGCAACGCCCCCGTCGCCGAAAAGCCCCGTCATGGCGAGGTTGTAGAGGGCAAATGGAATGATCAGCAGCGGTATGGCCAAAAGCATGTGCGACGCTCCCTTGGGTTGTTCTCGCGACAACCTTTCCGCCGTCTTAGCCGAAGATTCGGCACAAGAAAATGTCGCGCGCCCGGAAAGAATAAGGGGCAAAAGAAAAGGGCCGGTCGAGCCGGCCCTTTGATCTTGGCTTATGCCGAAACGCTTATGCGTTTTCCTTCGGCGTCAGGACCTGGCGGCCACGGTACATGCCGGTCTTCAGGTCGATGTGGTGCGGACGGCGCAGTTCGCCCGAGTTCTTGTCTTCGATATAGGTCGGAGCCTTCAGGGCGTCTGCGGAACGGCGCATACCGCGCTTGGACGGGCTCACTTTTCTTTTCGGAACGGCCATTTCATAAACTCCACTTATCGGGCAAACACATCCTCAGGCCACCGGATGGCTGACAGGGACGTGCCGTTATCTCGGAAATTGGCCGGGCTTATACATGGCAAAACCCCGCTTGACCAGTCCCCGGCCGGATTTTTTCGTCACGCTTCATCCTCGGGGACGATCCAGGGCTCGGCGAGCGCCGCCGCCTGCCATTTCTGCCAGGCCGGATGCGCCTTCACGCGCGCCATGTAGGCAAGCACCGTCTCGTCCTTCGTCAGGCGGTAGATCTCGAAGCGGTTGACGACCGGCGCATACATGGCGTCCGCGGCGGAGAAGGCGCCGAACAGGAACGGCCCGCCCGAGCGGGCAAGCGCCGCCTTCCAGATGGCCTCGATGCGGGCGACGTCGTCGCTCACGCCCTCTGGCAGGTCGATCTCGCCCGGCGCGCGGCGGATGTTCATCGGGCAGGCGCCCCGCAGGGCCCGGAAGCCCGAGAGCATCTCCATGGAGATCGCCCGCGCCTCGGCGCGCGCCGCCCGGTCCTTCGGCCAGATGCCGGCCTCGGGAAAAAGCTCGGCGACATATTCGATGATGGCGAGCGATTCCCACACCCGAACATCGCCGTGATGCAGCACCGGCACCCGGCCGGTCGGCGAGATCTTGCGGAATTCGGGATTGCCGGCGGCGAAATCGAAGGGGATCACCACGTCCTTGAAGGGCACGCCCACCGCTTCCATGGCGATCCACGGCCGGAAGGACCAGGAGGAATAGTTCTTGTTGCCGACATAGAGGGTGAGGTCTGACATGGGGGGCTCCTTGGGATGCATCGGACCCTATGCGCTCAGGCGCGCGCACGCCAATGAAAAGCCCTGAACTCACTCATAAAGGCACTTGATATATTCGCCCGAACGGCTCGCCCGCCGCTCGATCAGCCGCGCGAGGTGCTGCAATCCCCGCCCCGGCTTGCCGGCGTTGCGCTCGAAGGGATTGGGCAGCGAGACGGCGAGCAGCGCCGCCTGCCGGCGCGTCAGCTTTGCCGCCGACACGTTGAAATGGTGCCGCGCGGCCGCCTCGATGCCGTAGATACCGGGGCCCCATTCGGCGATGTTGAGATAGATCTCCATCAGCCGCCGCTTGCTCCAGACGAAATCCGCGGCGACGGCCAGCGGCAGTTCCATCGCCTTGCGCACGAAGGAGCGGCCGTTCCACAGGAAGAGGTTCTTGGCCGTCTGCATGGGGATGGTGCTCGCCCCGCGCGTCTGCTCGCCGGCGAGCGCCTCGTTGACCACGGCGCGCATCTGGCCCCAGTCGACGCCGGCATGGAAGCAATACTGCCCGTCCTCCGACATCATCACGGCCTGCACGAGATTGGGCGAGATGTCGTCGAAGGACACCCATTGCCGGTCGTAGCCGCGCAGGAGCACGAGATCGCGCAGCATCAGCGTCGAGACCGGTCGGACGAACTCGACGGCATAAAGGAGGATCAACACATAGGGCAGCGCCGCGAGGGCGACGAAGGCAAGGACGACACGGCGCCATTGCCGGCGAAGTCGGGTCATCCAGCCGTCCCCCTCACCGGATCGAACCTCCGTCTCTGCCCGTGTTTCCGGTACGATGTCCAAGAGCCGGTGCCCCTCCTCCCGTCGCTCGGCCTTCATACCGTCCCAGCCTGGCAAAAACCAGTCTGCGGCGCGAATCTTTGAGACCCGCGCGGGCATTGCCGTTGCGTCCCCCGAAAGCCCATGTCAAAGAGCGGCCATGAGCGAACGTCACCAGCAGTTCCAGACCCTTCTGAAAAGCAATGCCGAGGCGGTGGAGGCGCTGCTCGCCGCCCTGCTCTCCGGCGGCCTGCAGACGGACGAGATCGCCCGCCCCGAGCGCCTGCTTTCCGCCATGCGCCATGGGGTCCTCAACGGCGGCAAGCGCCTGCGGCCCTTCCTCGTCATCGAATCCGCCGCGCTCTTCGGCGACGCGGCAAGGGAGAGCGCGCTGCGCATCGGCGCCGCGCTCGAATGCATCCACTGCTATTCGCTCGTCCACGACGACCTGCCGGCGATGGACGACGACGACCTGCGTCGCGGCCAGCCGACCGTGCATATCGCCTTCGACGAGGCCGCCGCCATCCTTGCCGGCGACAGCCTGCTGACGCTCGCCTTCGACATCGTCGCCGCGCCCGAGACGCGCCTGCCGGACGCCGCCAAGACAGCGCTGGTGCTGGCGCTTTCCCGCGCCGCCGGCCTCGGCGGCATGGCGGGCGGCCAGACGCTCGACCTTGCGGCGGAGAAGGTGGCGCCCGACGAGGACGGCATCGTCACCCTGCAGGCGATGAAGACCGGCGCGCTGCTGCGCTTTGCCTGCGAGGCCGGCGCCATCATCGCCGGCGCCTCCGCCGAGGACCGGCGGACGCTGCGCCGCTACGGCGAGACCATCGGCCTTGCCTTCCAGATCGCCGACGACCTGCTCGACCTTACCGCCGACGCCGCCACCATGGGCAAGGCGACCGGCAAGGACGCCGGGCGCGGCAAGGCGACACTGGTTTCCCGCAGGGGCCAGGCCTGGGCGGAAAACCGGCTCAAGGAACTCGTTGCGGAGGCCGAGGCGCTGCTTGCGCCGTTCAGCCATCGGGCCGGCATCCTGATCGAAGCCGCCCATTTCATCGCAAATCGCAGGAATTGACGCCATGAGCAAATTCTGGTCGCCGATCGTCGCCACGCTCAAGCCCTATATCGCCGGCGAGCAGCCGCGCATTCAAAACCTCACAAAGCTCAACACCAACGAGAACCCCTACGGCCCCTCGCCGAAGGCGCTCGCCGCCATGCAGGCCGCAGTAACGGACAGCCTCAAACTCTATCCCGATCCGTCCGCGCTGGCGCTGCGCCAGTCCATCGCCCGCTTCCACGGCGTCGACGCGGACGAGGTCTTCGTCGGCAACGGCTCGGACGAGGTGCTGGCGCACGCCTTCGTCGCGCTCCTCAAGCACGAGAAGCCGCTCCTCTACCCGGACATCACCTACAGCTTCTACCCGACCTATTGCCGCCTCTTCGGCATCGAGTCCGTGGAGATTCCGCTGAAGGACGATTTCACCGTCGGCCTTGCCGATTACGCCCGGCCGGCCGGCGCGATCATCCTGCCGAATCCGAATGCGCCGACCGGCATAGGCCTGCCGCTTGCGGCAATCGAAAAGCTCGTCGCCGAGCATCCCGACCTGCCGGTGGTGATCGACGAGGCCTATATCGATTTCGGCGGCGAGAGCGCGATCCCGCTGACGAGGAAATATGACAACCTGCTCGTCATCCACACGCTCTCCAAGTCCCGCTCGCTGGCGGGCCTGCGTGTCGGCTATGCCGTGGGCCAGCGCCCGCTGATCGATGCGCTGGAGCGCGTGAAGGACAGCTTCAACTCCTACCCGCTCGACCGCGTCGCACAGGCCGGCGCTGCCGCCGCCATCGACGACCGGGAATGGTTCGACCTAACGCGCGGCAAGGTGATCGAGCAGCGCGAGCGCGTCACCGGGGCGCTGCGCCAGCGCGGCTTCGAGGTGCTGCCCTCGCAGGCGAACTTCGTCTTCGCCCGCCACCCGGATCACGGCGGCGAGGCGCTGGCAAAGGGCCTTCGCGAACGCGCCGTCCTCGTGCGCCACTTCGCCAAGCCCCGCATCTCGGATTTCCTGCGCATCACCATCGGCACGGCCGAGGAATGCGACCGGCTGGTCGCGGCGCTCGAGGAGATCGTCTGAGGAAGCGCAGCCTCGGTACGCCACCGCTTCATAGCCCTCCGCTTCGCTCGATGGCCTGCCTTCCCCCACCCACCGACGTCATCCTCGGCCTTGAGCCGAGGATCCATATACCGCAACGGTGATGGATGCTCGGGTCAAGCCCGAGCATGACGGAGGAGAGGTTTGCGGAATGCGGGATACAGGATGCGGCCGGAACTGCACTTTCACACGCCGGCAGACTGCCAGCCTTACTCGGCGGCCGCCTGACCCGTACCGTAGCGCTTTTCGATATAGTCGTTGACCAGCGTCTCGAACTCGCCGGCGATGTTGGTGCCGCGCAGCGTCATCGCCTTCTTGCCGTCGACATAGACCGGCGCGATGGGAAGCTCCCCGGTGCCGGGCAGCGAGATGCCGATATCGGCGTGCTTGCTCTCGCCCGGCCCGTTGACGATGCAGCCCATGACGGCGACCTTGAGGCCTTCGACGCCCGGATATTTCTCCCTCCAGACCGGCATGTTCTTGCGGATGTCGTCCTGGATCTTCTGCGCGAGTTCCTGGAACACCGTCGAGGTGGTGCGCCCGCACCCCGGACAGGCGGCGACGACGGGGATGAACTGGCGGAAGCCCATGACCTGCAGGAGTTCCTGCGCCACCTGCACCTCGCGGGTGCGGTCACCGCCGGGCTCCGGCGTCAGCGAGATGCGGATCGTGTCGCCGATGCCCTGCTGGAGGAGGATGCCGAGCGAGGCGGAGGAGGCGACGACCCCCTTGGTGCCCATGCCGGCCTCCGTCAGACCGAGATGCAGCGCATGGTCGGAGCGCGCCGACAGCATGGCATAGACGGCGATGAGGTCCTGCACGTTGGAGACCTTGGCCGACAGGATGATGTGGTCGCGCGCAAGGCCGATCTCCTCGGCAAGCTCGGCCGAAAGCAGCGCTGACTGGCAGATCGCCTCGCGCATCACCTCCTGCGCCGTCAGGGGCGAGCCCGCCGCCTGGTTCTCGTCCATCAGCCGGGTCAGGAGCTCCTGGTCGAGCGAGCCCCAGTTGACGCCGATGCGCACCGGCTTGTCGTGGCGGATCGCCGTCTCGACGATGGCGGCGAACTGCCGGTCCTTCTTGTCCTTGAAGCCGACATTGCCGGGATTGATGCGGTATTTCGCAAGCGCCTCCGCGCAGGCCGGATGGTCGGCGAGCAGCTTGTGGCCGATATAGTGGAAGTCGCCGACGAGCGGCACGTCCATGCCGAGGTGCAGGAGCCGCTCGCGGATCTTCGGCACCGCCGCCGCGCTCTCGTCGCGGTCGACGGTGATGCGCACGATCTCGGACCCGGCGCGGAAGAGCGCGGCCACCTGCGCCACCGTCCTGTCGATATCCGCCGTATCCGTGTTCGTCATCGACTGGACGACGACCGGCGCGCCGCCGCCGACCAGTACGCCGCCGACATCGACGCCGACGGACCGGCGCCGCGGCTTCGGTTCAAAGTCGAAGGAAAAGGACATTTTGGAGCCTCTTGCTCGAAAAGCGGCCGCGCATGGCCTCGGGCGCGGCCTTTGCCCTCAGGTGGATCAGGAAATGTGGCTTGTCAACCGCAAGCGCCAGCAGGCGCGACGATTTGATCGCCGCGCGCCGCGCCGGCCGTCAATGGCGCTCGCGCACGTCGGCATGCACCGCATGGTGCGAGAGCAGCAGCACCACGATGAACAGCACCGGCAGCAGGGTGAAGACGAGCGCAAAGCCGATATGCTCGGCGACGAAGCCGATGACGGAGGGCGCGAAAAGCGCGCCCGAATAGCCCATCACCGTCGTCACGGAGAGCGCCACGCCCTGCGCGAAGCCCGGCAGGTTGCCGGCCGCGGAAAAGGCGATGGGCACCATGTTGGAAATGCCGACCCCGCAGAGCGCGAAACCCGCCATCGCCACATAGGCATCCGGCGCCGTGCCGGCGATCACCATGCCGGCAATCGCCATGACGGTGCAGAAGCGCAGCGTCTTCACCGCACCGAAACGGTCGCGCACATGGTCGCCGGCAAAGCGCATGACGGCCATGGTGAAGGAGAAGGTGCCGAAGGCGAAGCCCGAAAGGGCGACGGAGGCGCCGAGCTCGTTGCGCATGTAGAGCGCGCCCCAGTCGAGGATCGCGCCTTCCGGCACCATGCAGAAGAGCGCCATGAGGCCGATCAGCCAGGGCAGCGGCGTCATCGGCAGGCGCGCCTTCTGGCGCTCCTCGCTCGGATGCGGCGCATCGTGCAGCACGAAGGGCCAGGCGAGCGCGAGGGCCGCGGCACCGGCGACGGTGAGCAGGACAGCATGGCCCGTCACGCCCAGCGCCTCGATGAGGAAGCCGCCGGTCGTGGCGCCGATGAAGGCGCCGAGGCTCCAGAAGGCGTGGCAGGACGACATGATCGCCCGCTTCATGGATTTTTCGACCTCCACGGCATTGCCGTTCATCGCCACGTCCATCGCGCCGAGCAGGCCGCCGAAGAGGAAGATGGCGACGACGCCGAGCGGCACGGTCGGCGCGAGCGACAGCCACAGCATGGTCGAAAGGAACAGCGCCGCCGCGCCCTTCAGCGTGCGCGTCGTGCCGAACCGGGCGATCATCACGCCGGCGATCGGCATCAGGACGAGCGAGCCGATGCCGAAGCACATGATCATCAGGCCGAGGCCGAATTCGGAAAGCCCGAGGCGGCTCGCAAATTCCGGGATCCTCGGCGCCCAGGCGCCCGCGAAGGTGCCGTTGAGCAGGAAGAGGCCGGAGACCGCGAGCCGCGCAGGCGGGAAATAGGTCCGGGCAAGGGAATTGCCGGCAAGGGCGTTTTCAGGCGTCGTCATGGGAGGTCCGTTCCGGGAGGTCATGCCGGCACCTTGTCGGCGCGCAGCGTTTCGATGCCGGCCGCCGTTAGTGCGGCGGCCTCGGTTTCGTCCGCATCCCCTTCGATGACGGCCTGCGCCAGACGGGCGAGCGGCACGACCGAATAGGGGGCGGCGGTGGATAGCTTGTCATTGGTCACGACGACCATGACGGCGCGGCTGCGCGAGGCGACGAAGCGCTTGAACTCCGCTTCCTCGAAGCTCTCGGCGGTCACGCCCGCCTCCGGGTCGATGCCGCAGACGCCGAGGACGAGGAGGTCCGGCCTGAGCGCCTCGGCATCGCGCATCGCCTTGGCGCCGATCGCCGCGCCCGCGCGCGGGTCGATCAGCCCGCCGAGCTGGATCGTCGCAAGGTCGCGTTCGAGGAGGGCGGCGGCGATGGCGGGCGCATTGGTCGCGACCGTCAGGCCGTGCCCCGCCGGCAGCGCCCGGGCAAGCGCAAGGTTCGTGCTGCCGGCATCGAGGAAGACGGTGGCGCCGGGCGGGATGAGCCCCGCCGCACGGCGCGCGAGCGCGGCCTTGCGCGCGCCGCCGACCGCCATGCGCTCGTTCATGCTGGTCGAGGCGGCGGCGATGCGCAGTGCCCCGCCATAGACCCGGCGGCAGAGGCCGGAGGCGGCCATCTCGCGAAGATCCCGGCGGATCGTGTCCTCCGACACGCCGAGCTCCTGCGCCAGCGCCGCCGCGATCACCCGCCCCGAAAGATCGAGGCGCGCGCGGATGAGCGCCTGCCGCTCGCCGAGAAGAAGATCCTGTCTGGACACCGATTTCACCAGATCATGCATGATTGTGCGTTAATGCGCATGAATCGGCACCAACGTCAATGAACGGGCGCATCACGTTTGCTTGCGGCCCAAACAAAAAACCCGCCGTCTCCGGCGGGGTTTTTGAACTCAGCCACCCGGCTGCGTGCCTCAGTCGCGGTTGCCCATGAAGCGCAGCAGGAACAGGAAGAGGTTGACGAAGTCGAGGTAGAGCGTCAGCGCGCCCATGATGGCCTTGCGGCCGGCCACGGCGACGTCGTCGGCTTCGAAGTACATTTCCTTGATCTTCTGCGTATCCCAGGCGGTGAGGCCGGCGAAGACCAGGACGCCGATCGCGGAGATCGCGAAGTCGAGCGCCGAGGAGTGCAGGAACAGGTTGACGAGCGAGGCGATGATCAGGCCGAAGAGGCCCATCACCAGGAACGAACCCATTGCCGACAGGTCCCGCTTCGTCGTGTAGCCGAACAGCGACAGCGCGCCGAAGGCGGCGGCGGAGACGAAGAAGGTCTGCGTGATGCTCGCGCCCGTATAGACGAGGAAGATCGAGGACAGCGACAGGCCCATCAGGCCGGCATAGACCCAGAAGGTCGCCTGCGCGGCGCCGACGCTCATCGCGTGGATGCGGAAGCTCAGGAAGAACACCAGCGCGAGCGGCGCCAGCATCACGACCCAGCGCAGCGGGCTCAGGTAGATCGCCTGGCCGAAGGCGGTGAGCTGCCCGTCGGCGATGGCGGCCTGCGAGGCGAAATAGGCCACGAAGCCGGTAATGGCGAGGCCGAGGGCCATCAGGTTGTAGACCCGGAGCATGTAGGCGCGAAGGCCCTGGTCGATGACGGCGCCGGCCTGCGTGCCGGCATTGGCCGTTCGGGTCTGGTAATTGCGAAGATCAGCCATGTTTTCCTCTCGTAAGCCCCCTGGAAGAGACGGTGTCGGGCTCCCGCCCGTCCGCTTCGGGAAACGAAGCGCTCGCGGGGTCCAGGCAGCCGCTGCGGGGCTCCAGCTTGCCTGATGTAAATATGCGCATGAATTGTGTTCCGTACAAGACCCGCAACCTCCCGGCAGGCCGGGAACGGCCGATTTTAAAGCTCGCGCAGCACCGGCGCGGCCTTCTGTCCCAGGATGCGCCATGTGCCGGCAAGGCCGATGCCGACCGTCAGCACCAGCGCGATGAGCACGGTCGTCACCGCCACGTCCGGCAGGAAGGCCGACGGCAGCTTCATGATGCGGCTCACCACGAACCACGCCGCCGCCCCGCCGGCAACGAGCGCGAAGACCGCCGTCGCCAGCCCCAGCATGAGATATTCGTAGCTGAAGGCGCGGATCAGCGTGGAGCGCGTCGCCCCGAGCGTCTTCAGCACGACCGCGTCGTGCACCCGCGCCCGGTTGCCGGCGGCGAGCGCCCCGGCAAGCACGAGGATCGAGGCGATGAGCGTGACGGCCACCGCCGCGCGGATCGCCGTCGCAAGCTGGCCGACCAGTTCGTCGATGACGTCGAGCGCATCCTTGACGCGCACGCTCGTGACCGTCGGATAGGCGTTCGTCACGGCCTTCAGCGTGGCGGCCTCCTCGGCCGCCGTCGCCCCGGGGTCGATCACCGTGGCGAGCCAGGCGTGCGGCGCACCGGCAAACGTGTTCGGCGAGAAGACCATGACGAAGTTGATCGACAGCGATTCCCATTCGACGGTGCGGAAATTGGCGATGCGCGCGGTGATGTTGCGCCCGAGCACGTTGACCGTCACGGTATCGCCGAGCCTGAGGCCGAGTTCCTTGCCTTCCTCCGCCGAGAAGGAGACGAGCGGCTCGCCGGAATAGTCGGCCGGCCACCACGCCCCCTCGGAAACCGTCGAATTCTCCGGCACATTCTTCGCATAGGTGATGCCGCGATCGCCGCGCAGCACCCATTGGCCTTCCGGCGGCACCGTGACCTTGGCGACGTCGACGCCGTTGAGCTCCATGACGCGGCCGCGCAGCATCGGCACCTCGACGACCTTGCCTTCCGGCAGGTTCGCCTTCAGCACGGAGCGGAACCCGTCGAGCTCGCTGCCCTGGATGTCGACGAAGAAGAAGTTCGGCGCGCGCTCCGGCAGGCTGCCGGTGAGCTCGCGGCGCAGGTTCCCGTCGATCAGCGTCAGCGTGACGAGAAGCGCAAGGCCGAGGCCGAGCGAGAGCACGACGGAGGAGGTCAGCGCGCCCGGCCGGTGGATGTTGCCGACCGCAAGCCTCAGCGCCGGAGAATTCACCCGCGGGCTGCGCCGCGCAAGTGCGGTGATCAGCCAGGCGACGGCGCGCAGCACGACGAAGGAGAAGGCGATGGCCCCGAGGAAGACGAGGGCGATCCTGCGGTCGTAGGCGGTGAGGACGGCAAGCCCCGCCAGCGCCGCCAGCAGCAGCCCCGCACCCAGAAGGTATGGCCAGCCCGGCAGGCCGCGCGCTTCAAAACCCTGCTCGCGGAAAAGCGCCGTCGCCGGCACCGCGCGGGCATGGCCGAGCGGCAGGACGGCGAAGGCGAGCGCGGTCAGGAGGCCGAAGACGGCGGCAAGCACAAGGGCGGAGGGATAGAGCGCCGCCTCGGCCGGCACCGGCAGGATGCCCTCGAGGAAGCGCATCGCCACCATCGGCATCAGCGCGCCGGCGACGAGGCCGATGAGGATGCCGGCCGCCGCGATCAGCGCGATCTGCGCGAGATAGACGAGCGCCACCAGCGAGGCAGGCGCCCCGAGGCACTTGAAGGTGGCGATCACCGAGCGCTTGGAATCGAGATAGGCCCGCACGGCATTGGCGACGCCCACACCCCCGACGATGAGCGCCGTCAGGCCGACGAGCGTGAGGAATTGCGAGAAGCGGGTGATGTTGGCGGTCAACGACGGCGCGGCGGCGTCCGCGGTGCGGATCGACCAGCCGGCGGACGGGAAGGCCTTGCCCGCCGCCTCGCGGATGCCGGCAAGCGGCAGGGCGGGATCGGCAAGGCGGATGCGGTAGGCGTTCTTGACGAGGCTGCCGGTCTGCACCAGCCCGGTCGCCCGAAGCGCCTCCTCGGAGAGGAGAAGGCGCGGGGCGAAGCCGAAACCTTCGGAGACGGCGTCCGGCTCGCGCACCAGCGTCGCGGTCACCTTCAGCCGCGCCGTGCCGAGCAGGATCTCGTCGCCGACGGCAAGGCCGAGCCGGTCGAGCAGCAGCGGCGCGACGACCGCGCCATAGGCCTCGCCGGTTTTGGCGAAGAGCCCGGCCGCCGGCTTCTGCGGCGCGGTTTCCAGCGTTCCGTAGAGGGGGTAGAGCCCGTCGACGCCACGCGCCTCCACCAGCGCCTGGTCGGACCCGTCCGCAAGCCGCGCCATCGAACGCAGGCCCGTCGAGAGCGAGACGTCGCCGAGGCTCTCGAAATACGCCATCTCCTCGGGCGTCGCGAAGCGGTTGGTCAGCTCGAAGCGCACGTCGCCGGCAAGCAGCGTCTGGCCCTGCGTGCCGATCGCCTGCGTGATGGCGGCGGAGACGGAATTGACCCCGGCGATGGCCGCCGTGCCGAGCGCGATGCAGGCGAGGAAGATGTAGAAGCCCCTGAGGCCGCCGCGCATTTCGCGCAGCGCCAGCCGAAGGGCGAGCGGCAATTGCCGGAGGGTCCCGCCCCGCCTCACGCCGGCACCGCCTCGCCGGCGGCGGCCGGGAGCGGCGCCGCATCCGAGACGATCTCGCCGGAGCGCATGGCGACCTGCCGGCTGCAGCGGGCGGCAAGCGTCGGGTCGTGCGTCACCAGCACCAGCGTCGTGCCGCGCTCGGCCTGCTTGGCAAAGAGAAGGTCGGCGATCTGCCGTCCCGTCTCGGTATCGAGGTTGCCGGTCGGCTCGTCGGCGATCAGGAGCTTCGGCGACGGCGCGAGCGCCCGGGCGATGGCGACGCGCTGCTGCTCGCCGCCGGAAAGCTGGCCGGGATAGTGCGACAGGCGCTCGCCGAGCCCGACGGCGACGAGCTCGCGCCGGGCGATCTCGAAGGCGTCCTTCACATTGGCAAGTTCCAGCGGCACCGCGACATTCTCCAGCGCCGTCATGTTGGGAATGAGGTGGAAGGACTGGAAGACAATACCGATGTTCCGGCCCCGGAAATCGGCCACCTCGTCCTCGCTCATGGCATGCAGGCCCGCGCCATCGATGTGGATCTCGCCGCTGTCCAGCCGTTCGAGCCCGGCGAGCACCATGAGCAGCGTCGACTTGCCCGAGCCGGACGGGCCGACGATGCCGACCGATTCGCCCGCATCGATCGCAAGGTCGATCCCCTTCAGCACATGGACGGAGGCGGCGGCCTGCCCGAGGGTGAGATCGGCCTTCCTGAGATCGATGATGCTTTTGGCCAAGAAATTTCACCCTATATGTAACGGAACAACTGGAATGCCAGCAATCTAGGAACAGCCTCATGTCGTTTAAAGCGGCGCTCGGATTTTTCGCCTCCCTTGCGATCACAGCTTTGTTATCCGCCGGTCCCATCCGGGCCGAACCGCTGAAGCTCGTCGGCTTCGGCGACAGCCTGATGGCCGGCTACCAGCTTCCCGCCACCGACGCCTTCCCGGCAAAGCTCGAAAAGGCGTTGCGCGACAAGGGCCACGCCGTCGAGATCGCCAATGCGGGCGTTTCGGGCGACACGACCTCGGGCGGACTTGCCCGGCTCGACTGGTCGATCCCCGACGGGACGGACGGCGTCATCCTGGAGCTCGGCGCCAACGACGCGCTGCGCGGCATTGCGCCGGAGGAGACGGAAAAGAACCTCGACGCCATGCTGGCGCGCCTCAAGGAACGCGGCATTCCCGTCCTCCTCGCCGGCATGCTGGCCCCGCCGAACATGGGCGCGGACTATGCCGCGCGCTTCAACGGCATCTATGCCCGCCTTGCGCAAAAGCACGGGGTTCCGCTCTATCCCTTCTTCCTCGACGGCGTCGCCGCCCATGCCGACCTGCAGCTCGACGACGGCATGCATCCGAACGCCAAGGGGGTCGATGCCATGGTGGCGGCGATGCTCCAGCCTGTGGAAACATTCATCACGTCGATACAGGCGAAGGAGTAGTTCTCGCGGGTGCGAAATAAGGGTTGCTTAAAAGGCCGTCGCGTGATTCGCTGACGGTACATTCCAGCAGGGAGAAGGCGCCATGCCGAGACTTTTCGTCGCCCTCGAAGTGCCGCGGAACGCGGCGATGAGCCTCTCGCTCTTGAGAGGCGGCCTTCCCGGAGCCCGCTGGATCGACGTCGAGAACTTCCACATCACGCTGCGCTTCATCGGCGATATCGACGGGCGCACCGCCGACGAGGTGGTCGACAGGCTCGACCGCATCGAACGCCCCGAATTCCAGATCGCCCTGTCCGGCATGGGCTCCTTCGGCTCGAAGAAGCCGCACGCGGTCTTCGCCGGCGTTACCCCGGCCCCGGAAATGTACGCGCTCCAGGCGGAAATCGAGCGCATCTGCCAGCGCCTCGGCCTTCCCGCCGACCCGCGCAAGTTCACCCCCCACGTCACCCTCGCCCGCCTGCGCAACGCCCGCACCGAGGACGTCGCCCACTACCTTTCCGGCCGCGGCAACTTCCACACCGCGCCCTTCACGGTGAACCGCTTCGTGCTGATGTCCTCCAAGGAATCCGTCGGCGGCGGCCCCTACCTCACCGAAGAGGTCTTCCCGCTCTATGAAGCCGGCGGCGCCTCGGACGCGGCAAGCCTGCACGATCATCTTGCCTGATCCCGCCGTCTGGCGTATGGATTGACCGTCGCGAAAAGCGACCGCTTCCCTTGATCCGCCCGTTGGCGGAGTAAACAGGTGGACGAATGGTCGTCCAGGTGGTCGAGCACACGCCGTCCATGCGCTTTGCCGCAGGGACCGGCCAGCACTCCCCGTAAACCGCCGCCTGATCTCCATCAGGCCATGACGCGCATCCGGCGCCGCGTGGCGTCCGCATGCCTGCGTCCAATGGAACGCGCCATGAACAGATCCCTCATCGTCATCTTCACCGCCATCCTTCTCGATGCCGTCGGCATCGGCCTCATCTTTCCGATCCTCCCTGCCCTGCTGCGCGAGGTCACCCATACCGAGGACGTCGCGCCCTATATCGGCACGATGACCGCGCTCTATGCGGTCATGCAGTTCCTCTTCGCACCCGTGCTCGGCGCCCTCAGCGACCGGCTGGGCCGCCGGCCGGTCCTGCTGCTCTCGCTTGCCGGCGCGGCCGTCAACTATGTGTTCCTCGCCTTCGCGGCCAGTCTCTGGCTGCTGCTGCTCGGCCGGGCCATCGCCGGACTGACGAGCGCGAACATCTCCGTGGCGACGGCCTATATCACCGACATCTCCCCGGAAGACGCCCGCGCCCGCCGCTTCGGCCTGCTCAACGCCATGTTCGGCGCGGGCTTCATCGTGGGGCCAGTGCTCGGCGGCATCCTCGGCGACCACTGGCTGCGGCTGCCCTTCATGGCGGCCGCCGTGCTGAATGCCGGCAACCTCCTGCTCGCCCTCTTCATCCTGCCGGAATCGCGAACGCCGGACAGGGGGAGGATCGACCTTGCCGCCCTCAACCCGCTGCGGCCACTGCGCTGGGCCTTCTCGATGAAGAGCGTGCTGCCCGTCATCGCCGTCTTCCTCCTGTTCAGCGCGACGGGCGAGGCCTACGGCACCTGCTGGGCGCTCTGGGGAGGCGATGCCTTCCACTGGAACGGGTTTTCGATCGGCCTGTCGCTCGGCGCGTTCGGCATCTGCCAGACGCTCGCCCAGGCCTTCCTGCCCGGCCCCGCCGTCCGGCTGCTCGGCGAACGCGGCGCCATCCTGACGGGTGTTGCCGGCGTCAGCGCCGCGCTCCTCGTCATGGCCTTCGCCACGCAAGGCTGGATGGTCTTCGCCATCATGCCGGTCTTCGCCCTCGGCGGCATCGGCGTGCCGGCCCTGCAATCGCTGGCCACCCGGCAGGTCGACGCGAACCGGCAGGGCCAGTTCCAGGGCGTGCTGGCGTCCGTGATCAGCCTCGCGTCCATCGTCGCCCCGCTCGGCTTTTCCAGTGTCTATTTCGTCGTCCGCGACGCGTGGCCGGGCGCCATATGGCTGACGGTCGCCGCGCTTTACCTCACGAGCGTGCCGCTTATCCTCGGCCTGCGGCTGGCAAAGCCGCAGGCAAGTCCCGCGCCGGCAGGCTGACGCGCCGGCCGGGACAAAAGCCCTCGGAAAAACATCCGATGCCGCCTTGCCCCTTGCCATTCCCCATCCCGATGGGCATCTGTGAGCCGGAAGTTGAAACCTGCCGGGGCGTGACTTGTCGCAAGCACCCATGATCCTGAGCGGCCGTGGGGTCACCGCGGTCCTCGGGCCTACCAATACGGGCAAGACCCACTACGCGATCGAGCGCATGGTGGCGCATGAGACGGGCATCATCGGCCTGCCTCTGCGCCTTCTGGCGCGCGAGGTCTATACGCGCCTCGTCGAGAAGGTCGGCCAGCACAATGTCGCGCTCGTCACCGGCGAGGAGAAGATCACGCCGCATATGGCGCGCTTTTCCGTCTGCACGGTGGAGGCGATGCCGCGCGAGACGCGCGCCGCCTTCGTCGCCATCGACGAGGTGCAGCTTGCCGGCGACCTGGAACGCGGCCACATCTTCACCGACCGGGTGCTGCACCTGAGGGGTCGCGACGAGACGCTGCTGCTCGGCGCGGCCACCATGAAGCCGATCCTCGAGCAGCTCCTGCCGGGCATCCACGTCATCGAGCGGCCGCGCCTGTCCCAGCTCTTCTATTCCGGTTCCAAGAAGATCACCCGCCTGCCGCAGCGCACCGCCATCGTCGCCTTCTCGGCCGACGAGGTCTATGCCATCGCCGAGCTCATCCGCCGCCAGCGCGGCGGGGCGGCGGTCGTGCTCGGCGCGCTCTCGCCCCGCACCCGCAACGCGCAGGTCGCGCTCTACCAGGAGGGCGACGTCGAATATCTGGTGGCCACCGACGCCATCGGCATGGGTCTCAACCTCGACGTCGACCACGTCGCCTTCGCACAGGACCGCAAGTTCGACGGCTACCAGTTCCGCAACCTCAATCCGGCCGAGCTCGCCCAGATCGCCGGACGCGCGGGCCGGCACCTGCGCGACGGCACCTTCGGGGTTACGGGCCGCGTCGACCCCTTCGACGACGAGCTGGTCAAGCGCATCGAGACCCACCAGTTCGACCCGGTCAAGGTGCTGCAATGGCGCACGACCCGCTTCGACTATTCCTCGCTGCAGTCGCTGCGCCAGTCGCTCGACGCCCCGCCGCCCATCGGCGGGCTGACGCGCGCGCTGCCGGCCGTCGACCAGCAGGCGCTGGAGCATCTTTCGCGCTATCCCGACGTCAGGGACCTCGCCACCACGCCCGAGCGCGTCGAAAAGCTCTGGGAGGCCTGCGCGCTGCCCGACTACCGCCGCATCACGCCCGCCCAGCACGCCGACCTCATCTCGGCGCTCTATGCCGACCTCGTGAAGCGCGGCACGGTCAACGAGGACTTCCTTGCCGACCAGGTCCGCCGCGCCGATCGCACGGATGGCGAGATCGACACGCTTTCGGCACGAATCGCACAGATAAGGACCTGGACCTATGTGTCGAATCGGCCCGGATGGCTTGCCGATCCGACACACTGGCAGGAAAAGACGCGGGAAATCGAAGACCGATTGTCCGATGCGCTACATGAACGGTTGACGAAACGCTTTGTTGATCGCAGGACATCTGTGCTCATGAAGCGCCTGAGAGAGAATGCGATGCTGGAAGCTGAAATCAGTGTGAATGGCGATGTCTTCGTAGAAGGACATCATGTCGGGCAGTTGGCCGGGTTCCGGTTCACGCTGGCCTCCGGCACGGAAGGACCCGATGCGAAGGCCGTGCAGGCGGCTGCGCAGAAGGCGCTTGCGCTGGAGTTCGAAGCCCGTGCCGCGCGCCTGCATGCGAGCGGCAATGCCGACCTCGCGCTCGGCTCCGACGGCACCGTGCGCTGGCTCGGCGATCCCGTCGCCCGCCTTGCCGCCTCCGACCACGTCATGCGTCCGCGCGTCATCCTGCTCGCCGACGAGCAGTTGACCGGCAATGCGCGCGACCACGTCGCCGCCCGCGTCGAGCGTTTCGTGAACCATCATATCGCGACGGTCCTGAAGCCCCTCGACGATCTTTCGCGCGCGGAAGACCTGCAGGGCCTGGCCAAGGGCCTCGCCTTCCAGCTCGTCGAAAGCCTCGGCGTACTCTTCCGCCGCGACGTCGCCGACGACGTGAAGGCGCTCGACCAGGACGCCCGCGCCTCCATGCGCAAGCACGGCATCCGCTTCGGCGCCTACCACATCTTCATGCCGGCGCTCCTCAAGCCCGCGCCGGCCGAACTCATCACGCTGCTCTGGGCGCTGAAGAACGACGGCCTCGACAAGCCGGGCTACGGCGACCTCATTCCGGTGCTCGCCGCCGGCCGCACCTCGGTCGTCACCGACCCCGCCTTCGAGCGCGCCTTCTACAAGCTCGCCGGCTTCCGCTTCCTTGGAAAGCGCGCCGTGCGCATCGACATCCTGGAACGCCTCGCCGACCTCATCCGCCCGCTCCTCCAGTGGAAGCCCGGCACGCCGCGCCCGGAAGGCGCCTATGACGGCCGCCGCTTCATGGCGACGACCGCCATGCTCTCCATCCTCGGCGCGACGCCGGACGACATGGAAGAGATCCTCAAGGGCCTCGGCTATCGCGCCGACGCCGTGAAGGCCGAGGAGGTCGCAGCCTTCCTCGCCGCGCAGGCCCCGGCCGAAGCGGCGACCGAAACGCCGGCGGAAGCAGGTGCGGAGGCTTCCGACGAGCACGATGCCGACGCATCGGAAACGGAGAGCGAAGCCCCGGCCGAAAAGCCGGAGGCCCCCGCAACCGAGACTGCCGAAGCGCCCGCTGCCGAAGCTCCGGCCGAGACGGAAGCAGCAGCAGCCACCGAAGGCGAACCGGCCGAGGTCAAGCCTGTTCTGCTGTGGCGCCCCGGCTCGCGGCACGACAACCAGCGCCAGGGCGGCCAGCGTCAGGGCGACCGCCAGGGCCAGGGCGAACGGCGCGGCGGCGAACGCCACCGCAACCAGCCGGCCGGCGAACGCGGCGAGCGCCGTGAAGGTGGCCGTGGCGGCCGTCCGGATCAGGTAAAGGGGCGCGACGGCAAGCCGCAGGGCGGCAACCGCCCGGACCGCGGCGAGCGCAACGAGCGCGGCGGCAAGCCGCAGCAGGCGAAATTTGAGGCCCGGCCGCCCCGCAAGGAAAAGCCGATCGACCCGGATTCGCCCTTCGCAAAGCTCGCGGCGCTCAAGGAGCAGATGAAGAAGTAGGCAATGACGCGCAACGAGGAACAGCCGGCAGGTCAGGCGCGACAGCGCATCGACAAATGGCTGTTCTTCGCGCGGCTGCGCAAGTCCCGCTCCCTTGCGGCCAGATCGGTCGAGGCGGGCGATGTCAGCGTCAACGGCGCGAGCGTCCGCCAGCCTTCGCACATGGTGCGCCCCGGCGACGTGATCGTGCTCTCGCTCGACCGCCACGACATGGTGGTGAAGGTGCTCCTGCCCGGCGAACGCCGCGGCCCTTACGAAGAAGCAAGGCTCCTCTACAGCGACATGACGCCGCCCCCGCCGCCGCGGGAGGAGCGCAGCCTCTTCGCCCAGGCGACGCGCGAACGCGGCGCCGGCCGGCCGACGAAGCGGGAACGCCGGGAAACCGACCGGCTGCAGGACTTTTCCGGAGACGGCGAGGATTAGAATTCTATACCTCGTCCGGCTCCCGCAGCGCATCTATTACGCTTGCAAAGCGCCCGCAAAGCCTTTACCTCAGCCTCCGGAAAGCCCCGAGCCTGCGTCCCACGCGGCCTCCTTCCTCCGGCCAGCCGATCGCGCGACGGGCTCTTCGGTGACGACGGCCTTGCCGCCGCCCGGTTTGAGACGTTTCTGGAGTGAATCATGACGTATGTCGTGACCGACAACTGCATCCGCTGCAAATACACGGACTGCGTGGAAGTCTGCCCCGTCGACTGCTTCTACGAAGGCGAGAACTTCCTCGCCATCCATCCGGACGAATGCATCGACTGCGGCGTCTGCGAGCCGGAATGTCCCGCCGAGGCGATCAAGCCGGACACCGAGCCGGGCCTCGACAAGTGGCTGAAGATCAACGCGGAATATGCCGCGATCTGGCCGAACATCACCGTCAAGCGGGATGCGATGCCGGAAGCCAAGGAAATGGACGGCGTCGAGGGCAAGTACGAGCAGTACTTCTCGCCCGAACCCGGCAAGGGCGACTGAAGCCCGTCCGAAGCGGCGGCCGAACCTGGGGAAAAACGTCTGCTCCCGTCGAAAGGCGATGGGACAGGCTTGATGACCCATGCGAAGCAAATTATTGATTTCGGCACTTTTTTGTGGTAGGGTCGCAATACTGATCCACATCGCGGCATTTTTGCGTGCCCGAACACCACCACGAAAGCAAACGATCCCTCAACGTCGCTCACCTCCCATAGGCAACTTCGGTTGCTCAAACGTGATCGCGTCGCCGGGGACCTTTTTGCGCATGGCGGACGGACCAGCGCGGTGACACCTCAAGGTGCCCCCCGTCTTTCCCGGGTCCCCGGACCCACCCGGCCTGTCGCCGGGGAGCGTAACAGGGAGTATTTGAACAGAATGACGACCCAGCAGAAGAAATCCTCCACGCGCCAGGGCTTCAAGACCGGCGAGTCGATCGTCTATCCCGCCCACGGTGTAGGCCAGATCGTCGCCATCGAGGAGCAGGAAGTCGCCGGCATGAAGCTCGAGCTTTTTGTCATCGACTTCGAGAAGGACAAGATGCGTCTCAAGGTGCCGGTTGCCAAGGCCGTTTCCATCGGCATGCGCAAACTGTCGGAGACCGATTTCGTCGAGCGTGCGCTGAAGGTTGTCCAGGGCAAGGCCCGCGTGAAGCGCACCATGTGGTCGCGCCGCGCGCAGGAATACGATGCCAAGATCAATTCCGGCGACCTCATCTCGATCGCCGAAGTGGTCCGTGACCTTTACCGCGCCGAGAACCAGCCGGAGCAGTCCTATTCCGAGCGCCAGCTTTACGAAGCTGCCCTCGACCGCATGGCCCGCGAAATCGCCGCCGTCAACAAGATGTCGGAAACCGAAGCCGTCCGTCTCGTCGAGACGAACCTCGCCAAGGGTCCGAAGCGCGGCAAGGCCATCGACGAGGACGACTCCCAGGACGAAGCGGCCTGATCTAGGGCACTTCTCCGGAATTTAAAGCCCGGCCGTCAGCGGCCGGGTTTTTTTTATGGAACTTTTTTGCGGTTGCGCAGTTTTGCGCCCGAGGACGACCCGCTTCGGGCGGCCGCGTGCGGGGCAACCCTTGTTTCTCGAAAACCGATTTCGGGCGATCCGCCGGTCCATCTGAAACGTCATCGTCAAGCAGGGCGCAAGGCCCCTCCTTGCGCCGGTTCGGTTCACGTGGAGAAACCCGCCATGGCTACGACGACCGCAGACCGCCGCATGATCAAGCTCGCAATGTCCGCACCCTACCTCGAACGGGAGGAGGAACAGGCCCTCGCCCAGGCCTGGAAGGACAACAAGGATCAGGAGGCGCGCAATCGCATCGCCATGGCCCATATGCGGCTCGTCGTCTCGATGGCGGGCCGGTTCCGCAACTTCGGCCTGCCCCTCGGCGATCTCGTGCAGGAGGGCTATATCGGCCTTCTGGAGGCCGCCGCCCGTTTCGAGCCGGAACGGCAGGTGCGCTTTTCCACCTATGCAAGCTGGTGGATTCGCGCATCCATCCAGGATTACGTGCTGCGCAACTGGTCGATCGTGCGCGGCGGCACCAGTTCGGCGCAGAAGGCCCTTTTCTTCAACCTCCGGCGCCTGCGCGCCCGGCTTGCCCGCGGCGACGCGCACCTGACGAGCGAGGCGATGCACCAGGAGATCGCCGCCGCGCTCGGCGTCAGCACCGCCGACGTGCGCACCATGGACGCCCGCCTCTCCTCTTCCGACATCTCGCTGCAGGCGCCGATCTCCTCGGCGGAGGGCGAAAGCGGCGGGAGCCGCCTCGAATTCCTCACCAGCGATGCGCCCCTTCCCGACGAGCAGGCGGTGGACAGCATCGACGGCGAGCGCCGGCGTCACTGGCTGCACTCGGCCCTCGGCCAGCTCAACGAGCGCGAGATGAAGATCATCCGCGCCCGGCGGCTCACCGAGAACGGCGCGACGCTCGAAGAGCTCGGCATCCTCCTCGGCATCTCCAAGGAGCGCGTGCGCCAGATCGAGAACCGCGCGCTGGAAAAGCTGAAGGCCGCCCTCGTCAGCAAGACGACGGATTTCGCCTACGCCTGAGGCAAGGCGCCGCTTACGGCGCCGTGCCTTCTTCCGGCGGCTCGACCGAGTAGCGCATCACGAGCGGCATCTGCGCCAGCGTGAAGAGGATGGTGATGGGCATGGTGCCCCAGACCTTGAAGGCCACCCAGAAGTCCGTCGAGAAATTGCGCCAGACCACTTCGTTCATCACGGCGAGCACGAGGAAGAACAGGCCCCAGCGCAGCGTCAGCTTGCGCCAGCCTTCCTCGGTGAGCTTGAAGGCGGCGTGGAAGACGTAACCCAGCAGGGATTTCCCGAAGAAGAGGCCGCCGAGCAGGATCGCGCCGAACAGCGTGTTGACGATGGTCGGCTTCATCTTGATGAAGGTGTCGTTCTGCAGCCAGAGCGTCAGCGCGCCGAAGACGAAGACGACGATGCCGGAAATCAGCGGCATCATCGGCAGCGTGCGCGTCATCACCCAGGAAACGACGAGCGCGATGGCGGTCGCGGCCATGAAGAGGCCGGTCGCGATGAAGATCGGCCCGCCCATCTCGGCAAGGACCGGAAAGTGCGAGGCCAGCCATTCGCCGCGCGAATTGGCGAAGAAGAAGACGACGAGCGGCCCGAGTTCCAGCACCAGCTTGAGGAGGGGACTGACCTTCTCCTCCGTCGTGGCGGGTTCCTCCAGCGTTGCCTTGCTCATGCTCCAACTCCTGCGATCGCTTCCGCGAAATCCTTGGCCTCGAAGGGTTCGAGATCGTCGATCCCTTCGCCGACACCGATGAAATAGACCGGCAGCTTGTGCTTGGCCGCAATGCCGACAAGGATGCCGCCGCGGGCCGTACCGTCCAATTTTGTCATGATCAGGCCCGTGACCCCCGCAACGTTACGGAAAATCTCCACCTGGTTCATCGCGTTCTGGCCGGTCGTGGCGTCGAGCGTCTGGAGAACGGTGTGCGGCGCGTCCGGATCGAGCTTGCCGAGCACGCGCACGATCTTCTCCAGCTCCGCCATCAGCTCGGCCTTGTTCTGCAGGCGCCCGGCGGTATCGACGATCAGGACGTCGCTCTTCTCCAGCTTCGCCTGCTCATAGGCCTCGTAGGCAAGGCCCGCGGCGTCCGCCCCGAGCTTCGAGGACACGATCTGCGAGCCGGTGCGCTCCGCCCAGATATTCAACTGCTCGATGGCCGCCGCGCGGAATGTATCGCCCGCCGCCAGCATCACCTTGAGGCCTGCGCCGGAGAGTTTTGCGGCGAGCTTGCCGATGGTCGTCGTCTTGCCGGTGCCGTTGACGCCGACGACGAGGATGACGTGCGGCTTGTGGCTGAGGTCGAGTTTCAGCGGCTTTGCCACCGGCGAGAGCACCTTGGTGATCTCGCTTGCCATGATGCGCGAGACATCGGCGCCCGTCACGTCCTTGCCGTAACGCTCGGCGGCAAGCGTATCGGTGATGCGCAGCGCCGTCTCCACGCCGAGGTCGGCCTGGATCAAGAGGTCTTCCAGGTCCTGCAGCGTGTCGTCGTCCAGCTTGCGCTTGGTGAAGAGGCTGGTGATCTGGCCGGAGAGCTGCGAGGAGGTGCGCGCCAGTCCCTCGCGCAGGCGCTGGAACCAGCTTCGCTTCGGCTGAACGGCCTCCGGCACCGCCGCTTCCACCGGCGCATCGGACGTGACGGCAAAACCCTTTGGCAGCGCGGGTTCGGCACGGACCGCCTCTTCGAGGACCGGATCCTCGGCTTCGGCCGGCGGTTCATCATCGATGGCTTCCGCAACCTCTTCGGCGGGCGCCTCCGGCTCCTCGGCAGCGATCTCTTCCTCCGGTTCGACCGCCTCGGGTTCCGGCTCCGCCACGGTCTCCGCCTCGGCGGCCGGCAGGTGGGGATCGTGCGGCAGAGGATAGATCTCCGGCTCCACGTCCTCGGGAATGTGGTAGTCGGCCTCCGGATTGGCGGCTTCCGCCTCGTCCAGCAACGCGTCGCGGTCGTCCGAAAGCGCGGCTGCCGGCGTTTCGGCGGGTGCGGCCGGCTCGGCGACCGGCACCCCGGCAGCTTGTGCTTCCGCCTCCGGCTTCGGTTCGGCCGCCGTGTCTTTTCCGAATGTAAAAATCTTCTTGATGAAGCCGAGGGCCATGAAAGCTATCCGCTGGTTGCGAAGGAGGCGGCGGCCGCGATAAGGGGCCGCATCGTCAGGTGTTTTCCATTGTGGCCGGTGATCGTCACCGGCACAAGATCGCGGGGTTTCAGGCCGGCGGCATCGACGAGCGTGAAGTTTTCCGTATGCGCAAGGCCGTTGTTCTCGACGAGGACCGTCTCCTCCCTCCCGATCATGGAATCGAGATGGGACTCGGCGAGCCGTTTTCCAGTCTCGCGCAGGCGTCCGGCGCGCTCCTTGACGAGCGCGCGGTCGAGCTGCGGCATGCGCGCGGCCGGCGTTCTGGGACGCGGGCTGTAGGGAAAGACGTGGAGATGGGCGATGCCGCAGTCTTCCGCAAGCCGCACGGCATTTGCGAACATCGCCTCCGTCTCCGTCGGAAAGCCGGCGATCATGTCCGCGCCGAAACTGACCTCCGGCCTGAGGCCCCGCACCCGCGCGCAGAAGGCGCGGGCATCGGCGCTCGAATGGCGGCGCTTCATGCGCTTGAGGATCAGGTCGTCGCCGTGCTGCAGCGAAAGGTGCAGGTGCGGCATGAAGCGCGGCTCGTCGGCGATGAGATCCCAGAGATGGTCGTCGGCCTCGATGCTGTCGATGGAGGAAAGGCGAAGGCGCCGGATGTCCGGCACCTGCCGCAGCAGCACCTTGGCGAGATATCCAAGGCTTGGGCTACCCGGCAGGTCGGCGCCGTAGCTGGTCGCGTCCACCCCGGTCAGCACGATTTCCGAGTAGCCGCTCTCGGCGAGCTTTCGCGCCTGGTCGACGACCGCGCCCATCGGCACGGAGCGGGAATTGCCCCGGCCGTAGGGAATGATGCAGAAGGTGCAGCGATGGTCGCAGCCGTTCTGCACCTGCACAAAGGCGCGCACATGGCCGTCGATCAGCCGCACCATCTGCGGCGCGGTCTCGCGCACGCTCATGATGTCGTTGACGCGCAGCTTCTCCTCCGCCGAGACGCCGAAATCCGGCAGCGCGCGATAGGAGGCGCTCTTCAGCTTCTCCTCGTTGCCGAGCACGGCGTCGACCTCCGGCATGCCCGCAAAGGTCTCCTTCTCGGTCTGCGCGGCGCAGCCGGTGACGACGATGCGGGCATGGGGATTGTCACGCCGGGCGCGGCGGATCGCCTGGCGGGCCTGGCGCACGGCCTCGCCCGTGACGGCGCAGGTATTGACCAGCACGGCGTTGTTCAGCCCCGCCTTCTCGGCCTCGGTGCGCATCACTTCCGATTCGTAGGTGTTGAGCCGACAGCCGAAGGTTATGACGGTGACGCCGCTCAACGGGCGGCCGCCGCGGTCTCGTCCCGGCGGAAGGCGCCGGTCGAGGGATCGAGCGTACCGGACCATTCCCATTCGGCCGGCCCGGTCATGACGACATGGTCGTCCCCGCGCCATTCGATGGTGAGCGTGCCCCGGTTCGGGCTGCTGGCGACGGTGACGGCGACCGTGCGGCCCGTGCGGCCCGTGCGCGCGCCGCTGACGGCAGCCGCGCAGGCGGCCGAACCGCAGGCGAGCGTCAGGCCCGCGCCGCGCTCCCAGGTGCGTGTCGTCATGGCGGAGGGGGATGTCACCTGCGCCAGCGTGATGTTCGCCTTCTCCGGAAACATCGGGTGGTTTTCGAGGAGCGGGCCGAAACGGTCGAGGTCGAAGCTCATCGGATCACGGTCGACCCAGAAGACCGCGTGCGGATTGCCCATCGACATCGCCGCCGGCGAATGCAGCACCGGCGCGTCGATCGGCCCGATCTGGAGCTCGATGCGGCTGGTGTCGTAGAATTCCTCGGCCAGCGGAATGCGGTTCCAGTCGAAGACCGGCGCGCCCATGTCGACGGAGATCGTGCCGTCCTCGTGCTCGACGGCATTGAGGATGCCGGCGACCGTCTGGAAGGTGAAGACCTTCCTTCCCGTCTCGGCCGCGAGCGCCTGCACGACGCAGCGCGTGCCGTTGCCGCAGGCCTGCGCCTTCGTGCCGTCGCAGTTGAGGATGTCGATGAAGGCGTCGGTGCCGTCGACCTTGGGATCGTGGATCGCCATGATCTGGTCGAAGCGCGTGGCGGAGTCGGCATTGAGCGCGACGGCGGCAGCCGGCGTCACGGCATCGCCGCGCCCGCGCATGTCCACGACGAGGATCATGTTCCCGAGCCCGTTCATGCGGGCGAATTGCGCTTCAGCAGCCATGCCGGATCTTCCGTTCGGGACGCCGTCGCGGGCGTCCTCCGTCCTTGGGCGTATATGGCGCAAACGGGGCGGAATTACCAGACGCAGTCTGCACCGCAAGCGCCGGCGGATCGCGCGAAAATATTTCCCTTGTCCGCGCTTGCCGCTATCCTCGCCGCACATGTTCGCCTTCCTCCGAAAGATTCTCCGGCAAACGGCCCCCGATAACGTGGCCCAACAGAGACGGACGCGCCTCGCCCTCGATCCGGCCCGCGCGCCGGTCTATGCGATCGGCGACATCCACGGCTGTTACGCGGCGCTGGTCGCGCTGGAAGACAGGATCCGGCGGGATATCGCCCGCACCGGCGCGGGCCGCCCCCTCATCGTCTATCTCGGCGACTATATCGACCGCGGCCCCGATTCCCGCCGCGTGCTGGAGCACCTTTCCGGCGGGAGTCCCGCCGACGGCATCGAGCGCATCGCGCTCTGCGGCAACCACGACGACACCTTCCTGAAGTTTCTCCGCGAGCCCGCCGGAAATGCCGCCTGGCTGGATTTCGGCGGCGATGCGACCCTCCGCTCCTACGGCCTCGGCCATCTTGCGCACCTGCGCCGGCCGAAGGAACTGGCCCGGGCGGCGGATGCGATCCGGGCCGCGGTGCCGCGCGAACACGTCGCCTTCCTCGAAGGCCTGCCTGCAATGCTCGTCCAGGGCGGCCGCGTCTTCGTGCATGCCGGCATCCGCCCCGGGCTTCCGCTCGATGCCCAGTCCGACGCGGACCTTCTCTGGATCCGCGAGCCCTTCCTTGCCGAGGGGCCGGGCCTGCCGATCACCGTCATCCACGGCCATACGCCAGGCGAAGAGCCGGTCTTCGGACCCGGCCGGATCGGCATCGACACGGGCTGCTTTGCCACCGGCCGCCTGACGGCGCTGAAGCTCACGGAGGCGGGCGCCGCCCTTCTTTAGCAGGCGATCCTTGACTTTCCGGGCATCTTCCTGTTTAAGCCCCGCATCTGCGACAAGTAAGAACGCTTGAAGCCACCGACCGGGACCCGTGAAGGTATAAAGAGATCCCGGAGGTCAACACCCGACAGCGCGATGCGCCCTCGGGTGCTTTTTGGCTTTGCGTCTTGTTTTCGGCGCCGATAGCACCGACGTTTCCGCCACCAGTGGAAACAAGAAGGAAGACGTGATGTTTGAAACACTCCAGGACCGCCTTGGCTCCATCCTGAATGGACTGACAGGCCGTGGCGCGCTTTCCGAGGCGGATGTCGCCGCGGCGCTGCGCGAGGTCCGCCGTGCGCTGCTCGAAGCGGACGTGGCGCTGGAAGTGGTGCGCTCCTTCACCGATGCGGTGCGCGAAAAGGCCGTCGGCGCGGAAATCCTCAAATCCATCAAGCCCGGCCAGATGGTCGTCAAGCTTGTCCATGACGAGCTCATCGCCATGCTCGGCTCCGAGGGCGTATCGATCGACCTCAACGCCGCCGCTCCCGTCGTCATCATGATGGTGGGCCTGCAGGGCTCGGGCAAGACCACGACCTCCGGCAAGATCGCCAACCGGCTGAAGACGCGCGACAAGAAGAAGGTCCTGATGGCCTCGCTCGACACGCGCCGCCCGGCCGCGCAGGAGCAGCTTCGCCAGTTGGGCGTCCAGACCGGCATCGACACGCTGCCCGTCATCGCCGGCCAGTCGCCGACCGACATCGCCGCGCGCGCCGTGCAGGCCGCAAGGCTCGGCGGCCATGACGTCGTCATCCTCGACACCGCCGGCCGCACGCATATCGACGAGCCGCTGATGATCGAGATGGCGGAGATCAAGCGGAAGTCCAACCCGCACGAGATCCTGCTCGTCGCCGACGCGCTGACCGGCCAGGACGCCGTCAACCTCGCCCGCAACTTCGACGACCGCGTCGGCATCACCGGCCTCGTCTTGACCCGCATGGACGGCGACGGCCGCGGCGGTGCTGCCCTTTCCATGCGCGCCGTCACCGGCAAGCCGATCAAGCTGATCGGCGTCGGCGAAAAGATGAGCGAGCTGGAGGAATTCCATCCCCGGCGCGTCGCCGACCGCATCCTCGGCATGGGCGACATCGTCTCGCTCGTCGAGAAGGCGGCAGAGAACATCGACGCCGAGAAGGCGGCCGCCATGGCCGCCAAGATGGCCAAGGGCAAGTTCGACCTCAACGACCTCGCCGACCAGCTTCGCCAGATGCAGAAGATGGGCGGCATGGGCGGCATCATGGGGCTGATGCCCGGCATGGCCGGCATGAAGGACAAGATGTCCGCCGCCGGCCTCGACGACAAGCTCTTCGGCCGCCAGATCGCCATCATCAACTCGATGACCAAGGCCGAGCGCGCGAACCCCGACATTCTCAAGCATTCCCGCAAGAAGCGCATCGCGGCCGGCTCCGGCACCGATGCCGCCGACATCAACAAGCTTCTGAAGATGCACCGCCAGATGGCGGACATGATGAAGATGATGGGCGGCAAGAAGGGCGGCGGCCTGATGAAGCAGATGATGGGCGGCCTCGCCGGCAAGATGGGCCTCGGCGGCGGCATGGGCGGCATGCCGGACCTGTCGAAGATGGACCCGAAGCAGCTCGAGGCCCTCGCCAAGCAGGCGGAAGCGGCCGGCATCAAGCCGGGCAGCATGCCGGGCCTTGGCGGCGGCGGTCTTCCGGGCCTCGGCGGCGGGCGCCTGCCCGGCCTCGGCGGCCTGCCGGGCCTTCCCGGCCTGCCGAAGAAGAAGTGAGGGAACGACTATGACGATCGATCCGAAGGTCAAGCATCAATTGGGGGAATACCGGCAGTCGATCGACAATATCGACGCCGCCCTCGTGCATATGCTCGCCGAACGCTTCCGCTGCACCAAGGCGGTCGGCGTTCTCAAGGCGACGCATGAACTGCCGCCGGCCGACCCGGCGCGCGAGGAATACCAGATCGAGCGCCTTCGCCGCCTGGCGAAGGAAGCCAATCTGGATCCGGATTTCGCGGAGAAGTTCCTGAACTTCATCATCCGCGAGGTGATCCGGCACCATGAAGCCATTGCCGCCGAACACAGCGGCGCAAACCACACCGCTTGAGAAAAGCGGCCTACCATCCAAGGAGAAATGACATGGCACTGAAAATTCGTCTCGCCCGCGGCGGCTCCAAGAAGCGTCCGTACTACCAGATCGTCGTCGCCGACGCCCGTTCGCCGCGCGACGGCCGCTTCCTCGAAAAGCTCGGTTCCTGGAACCCGATGCTCGGCAAGGACGACGCGAACCGCGTCCAGATCGACGCCGACCGCGCCAAGGAATGGCTCGCCAAGGGCGCCCAGCCGACCGACCGCATCGCCCGCTTCCTCGACGAAGCCGGCGTCCTGAAGCGCGAGACCCGCAGCAACCCGGAAAAGGCAAAGCCGGGCAAGAAGGCTCTCGAGCGCATCGCCGAGAAGAAGCAGAAGGAAGAAGACGCCGCTGCCGCCGCCGCCGGCGAATAAGCGATCTTCCCATCATTTCGAGACGGGCGGCGTGCTTCATGCCGCCCGTTTTCGTTTGTCGCCCCGGCGGCAAACGTCGTAAAAGGCTTCGAGAAAACACACGGAACCGAACCATGGCGAAACTGGAAAACCCCGTCCTCATGGGCACCATCGGCGCGGCACAGGGCCTGCGCGGCGAGGTCCGCGTGAAATCCTACACCATCGACCCCACCGCCATCGGCGACTACGGCCACCTGCACAGCGAGGACGGCCGGTCTTTCGAGGTGCTGGAGGTACGCGAGGCGAAGAACGTGGTCGTCGTGCGCTTCCGCGGCGTCAACGACCGCAACGCCGCCGAGGCGCTGAACGGCATCGACCTCTATATCGAGCGCGACAACCTGCCGGACGAGGAGCTGGATGAGGACGAGTTCTTCTATGCCGACCTCGAAGGGCTGGAGGCGGTAGACACGACCGGCCGCATCCACGGCAAGGTGACCGGCATCTTCGATTTCGGCGCCGGCGACCTCCTTGAGCTCAAGGGACCCGGCAAGCGGCCGGTGCTCATTCCCTTCTCCGAAGCCGCCGTGCTCGAAATCGACCTTGAAGGCGGGCGCCTGCTGATCGACGCCGTCGCCGCAGGCCTCGAGGACGAAGGCAACGACGGCCCCGGCAGCCGGCGCCGCCGCCCGCCGCAGGGCGAGGGAGAGTGACGTGGCTTTCCGCGCCACCATCCTGACGCTCTATCCGGAGATGTTCCCGGGCTTCCTCGGCCAGTCGCTCTCCGGCAAGGCGCTCTCGCGCGGCGACTGGTCGCTCGATTGCGTACAGATCCGCGATTTCACCACCGACCGCCACCGCACCGTCGACGACACGCCGGCCGGCGGCGGCGCCGGCATGGTGCTGAAGCCGGACGTGCTGGCGAAGGCCATCGACTATGCCTCCGAGGGCGACGACCGCCCGCGCCTCCTGATGAGCCCGCGCGGCAAGCCGCTGACGCAGAAGCGCGTGCGGGAACTGGCCGCCGGCGAGGGCGTCGTCATCGTCTGCGGCCGGTTCGAGGGCGTCGACCAGCGCGTCATCGACGGGCGGCAGCTCGAGGAGGTCTCCATCGGCGACTATATCCTTTCGGGCGGCGAGCCGGCGGCGATGATCCTCATCGATGCCGTCGTGCGCATCCTGCCCGGCGTCATGGGCAACGCGCTCTCCGGCGAAAACGAAAGCTTCGAGGGCGGGCTGCTGGAGCATCCGCACTATACCCGCCCGCAGGTCTGGGAGGGGCTGGAGATTCCCGGCGTGTTGACCTCCGGCAACCACGCCGCCATCGACAGATGGCGCCGCGAGGAGGCCGAGAAGCTGACGCGCGAGCGCCGGCCGGACCTTCTCTCCGGTCAGCCCGTCACGAAATAATAGACCGTCAGCGCAAGGCCGACCGCGACCACCAGGGCGCGGATCACCGGCTGCGGCACGCGCCGCGCCGCCCATACCCCCGCATAGCCGCCGACCGCGCCCGCCGGCACCATGACGGCGGCCTGTGGCCAGCCGACCACCTTGCCGCTGGCGAAGACGACGATGGCCATGGCCGCGATCACCACGGCGAGGAAGTTCTTGAGCGCGTTCAGCCGGTGATAGTCGCCGCCCTTGGTGAGGCCGAGCACGGCGAGCGTCATGATGCCCATGCCCGCGCCGAAGAAGCCGCCATAGATGGAGGTGACGAACTGGCCGGCAAGGCCGAGCGGCGAGACCGGCTTTTCCGGGCTCAGCGTCTTCGGCTTGAGATAGGGACCGGCCGCGAAGATGGCGGTCGCGGCCAGCAGCAGCCAGGGCACGAGCGCGCGGAAGGACGGGTTGGAAAGCGACAGCAGCAGCAGCGCGCCCAAAAGCCCGCCGACGAGCGAGAGGCCGCCGAGGATCAGGGCTTCCTTCCAGTCGGCGCGGATTTCCTTCGCATAGGCGAGCGTCGAGGTGACATAGCCCGGGAACTGGGTGATGGAGGAGGTGGCATTGGCAACGATCGGCGGCAGGCCGGTCAGCGTCATGGCGCCGAAGGTGAGGAACGTGCCGCCGCCGGCAATGGCATTCACCACGCCGGAGAGGAAACCGGCGACGAACAGCAGGATGGCATCGGCAAGCGTCATGATAGTCCCCCGGGCGGCGGCTGCACGCCGCTCGCTCCCCCTTGCCGGGTGATATCGCGCCGCCGCCGGAGCGGCAAGGCCGGTTCGCGCACCGCCTGCATCCGATTCTTTCGGCGCGGGGGATGACAAGCCGGCGCGATTGGTGTATTGGCCCGCACGGATTTGGGATTAGTCCCGCCGACCTGCAAGCAAAGAATGGCGAATCCGCTCCGTCCGGCAACGGACTAACCGCACGAGGCACGACCTCGAAGGTGACCGTCGAGCGCTCTGGCTGTTTCAGAAGAACCGAAGGTTAGACCGATGAACATCATCCAGCAGCTCGAAGCCGAACAGGCCGCGAAGATCGAAGCCAAGCGCACCCTCCCGGAATTCTCCCCGGGCGACACCGTCCGCGTCAACGTGCGCGTCACGGAAGGCACGCGTACCCGCGTCCAGGCCTATGAAGGCGTCTGCATCGCCCGTTCCGGCGGCGGCATCAACGAGAGCTTCACCGTCCGCAAGATCTCCTACGGCGAAGGCGTCGAGCGCGTATTCCCCGTTTACTCGCCGCTCGTCGAAAGCGTCGAAGTCGTCCGCCGCGGCAAGGTCCGCCGCGCCAAGCTCTACTACCTGCGCGATCGTCGCGGCAAGTCGGCTCGTATCGTCGAGAACACCGGCACGCGCGCCCGCAAGCTGAACGACGCCGAGCGCCAGGCCATTGCCGAGGAAAAGGCACGTCTGGAAGCCGAGAAGGTCGCAGCCGCCCAGGCGCTCGCCGCCGAGAAGGCCGCAGCCGAAGCTGCTGAAGCCGCCGCAAAGGCCGAAGCCGCCGCCGAATAAATCGCGGCAGCCGCATCCGTCACGAAAGCCGTCGGCCTTGGCCGGCGGCTTTTTGTTTTACGGAAAAGCCTTCGCACGCAAGCGTCGTGCTTGCCTCGCTCCCTGCACCTGTGACAGTGTTTCGCCGCCACAATTCAGGAGCATATTTCGATGTTTTCCCGCCGCACCGTCCTTGCAGGTCTTGCCGCCGGCCTGCTCATGCCCGCCATTGCCCTTTCGGCCGACCTTCCCGATCTCGGCGGCAAGACCGTCGTGGTCGTCACGGAAAACGCCTATCCGCCGCTGCAGTTCGTCGATCCCAAGTCCGGCGAGCAGATCGGCTGGGAATATGACGCGATGAACGAGATCGCCAAGCGCCTGAACTTCAAGGTCGAGTACCAGAACACGAGCTGGGACGCGATGATCCAGGCCGTCTCCGACAACCAGTACAACATCGGCATGACCGGCATCACCATCAAGGACGACCGCAAGGAGAAGGTCGATTTCTCCGATCCCTACATGCGCTCGCAGCAGTTCATGCTGGTGCGCGCCGACGAGAACCGCTTCACGGACGCCAAGTCCTTCGACGCGCTCAAGGACGGCCTGATCGCCGCCCAGCCCGGCACCTCGCCCTTCTATACCGCCGTCTACGAGATCCTCGACGGCAACGAGCAGAACCCGCGCATCAAGCTGTTCGAGACCTTCGGCGCGACCGTGCAGGCGCTGCAGGCCGGCGACGTCGACCTCGTGCTCACCGACAGCGTGGCGGCCAAGGGCTATGTCGACGCCTCGGGCGGCAAGCTGAAGGTCGTCGGCGAGCCGCTCGGCACGGAAGACTTCGGCTTCATCTTCCCGAAGGGCTCCGACCTCGTCGCGCCCGTCAATGCGGCCATCGCCTCGCTCAAGGCCGACGGCACGCTGGATGCGCTCAACAAGAAGTGGTTCCTCGATTACAAGATGGGTGAGTGACGGGCGGCCATGGCTTCCGTTCCTCCTGACGCGGTGAAGGGCGACCGGCCCTGGTGGCTGGTCGCCCTCGTCGCGATCGCGCTGGCGCTTGCCGGCGTCATCGTCGCCAACGATCTCTACAGCCAGGTCTTCGGCGTCGTGGTGAAGGGGCTCTGGGTCACGGTCTTCGTGACCCTTATCGCCTTCCTGCTCGCGACCGCCCTCGGCCTCTGCATCGCGCTGATGGCGCTTTCCGAGAGCAAGGCGCCGCGCCAGGTCGCGCGCTTCTACACGGAGGTGATCCGTGGCGTGCCGATCCTCGTCCTGCTCTTCTACATCGCCTTCGTCGGCGCGCCGGCGCTGGTGGCGGTCGTCAATGTCGTGATCGGCCCGCTCGTGGCGACCGGCTATGTCGAGCCGATGCAGGTGCGCGACGTCTCCCTGATGTGGCGGGCGATCATCGCGCTGATGATCGGCTATTCCGCCTTCATCGGCGAGGTCTTTCGCGCAGGCATCCAGTCGGTCGACCGGGGGCAGGTGGAGGCCGCCAAGGCGCTCGGCCTCTCGCGCTTCCAGCGCTTCCGCCTCGTCGTCTTCCCGCAGGCGATCCGCGTCATCCTTCCCCCGCTCGGCAACGACTTCGTGGCGATGGTGAAGGACTCGTCCCTCGTCTCCGTCCTCGGCGTTGCCGACATCACCCAGATGGGCAAGGTCTACGCCTCCGGCTCCTTCCGCTTCTTCGAAACCTACTCCATCGTCGCCTACGTCTACCTCATCCTCACCATCGGCCTCTCGCTGGCGCTGCGGGCGATGGAAAGACGGCTCAGGCGCGGCGTCGCCCACTGACTCTTCGCAATTGCCGAAACCCGCGAAAATCGCTATATGCCTTCCATGGAATCCAAATTCGGATGCACGGAAACGCATGTCGTCGTGCTGCAGGACCACAAGCGCCTGCCGGCACGCTTCTTTGCGCGCGTCTTCGGGGCGCTTACCGGCCGCCTATCCCGATCGCCTGCCTGACCCGCACGATCCCGCCACAGCCACGGCTGCGGATTTCCAGAACCCCAAACATGCCAGCGGATGAAGAGCCATGAGCGCACCCCGTACACTTTACGACAAGATCTTCGACGACCATATCGTCAGCCAGCAGGAAGACGGCACCTGTCTTCTCTACATCGACCGTCACCTCGTTCACGAAGTGACGAGCCCGCAGGCCTTCGAGGGCCTGCGCATGACCGGCCGCAAGGTCCGCGCCCCGCAGAAGACGCTCGCCGTGGTCGACCACAACGTTCCGACCTCCCCGGATCGCCACCAGGGCATCAAGAACGAGGAAAGCCGCATCCAGGTCGAGGCGCTGGCGAAGAACGCCGCCGACTTCGGCGTCGAATACTACTCCGAAAAGGACGTGCGCCAGGGCATCGTGCACATCGTCGGTCCGGAGCAGGGCTTCACGCTCCCCGGCATGACCATCGTATGCGGTGACAGCCACACCTCCACGCACGGTGCCTTCGGCGCGCTGGCGCACGGCATCGGCACCTCGGAGGTCGAGCACGTCCTCGCCACCCAGACGCTGATCCAGAAGAAGGCGAAGAACATGCTGGTGCGCGTCGACGGGAAGCTTCCCGAAGGCGTCACGGCCAAGGACATCATCCTTGCCATCATCGGCGAGATCGGCACGGCCGGCGGCACCGGCCACGTCATCGAGTTCGCGGGCGAAGCCATCCGCTCGCTGTCGATGGAAGGCCGCATGACGATCTGCAACATGACGATCGAAGGCGGCGCGCGCGCTGGCCTCATCGCGCCGGACGAAACGACCTTCGAATACATCAAGGACAAGCCGCGCGCCCCGAAGGGCAAGGCGCTGGAAATGGCGCTCGACTACTGGAAGACGCTCTACACCGAGGAAGGCGCGCATTTCGACCGCGTCGTCGTGCTCGATGCCGCGAACCTGCCGCCGATCGTCTCCTGGGGCTCCTCGCCGGAAGACGTCGTCTCCGTCCAGGGCATCGTGCCGAACCCGGACGATATCGAGGACGAGACCAAGCGCTCCTCCAAGTGGCGCGCGCTCGACTATATGGGCCTCAAGCCCGGCACGAAGATCACCGACATCGCCATCGACCGCGTCTTCATCGGCTCGTGCACCAACGGCCGCATCGAGGACCTGCGCGCCGTCGCCAAGGTCGTCGAGGGCAAAAAGGTCGCCTCCACCGTCGACGCCATGATCGTTCCGGGCTCCGGCCTCGTGAAGGAGCAGGCCGAGCGTGAAGGCCTCGACAAGATCTTCAAGGAAGCCGGCTTCGACTGGCGCGAGCCGGGCTGCTCCATGTGCCTTGCCATGAACGACGACCGGCTGAAGCCGGGCGAGCGCTGCGCTTCCACCTCGAACCGCAACTTCGAGGGCCGCCAGGGCTTCAAGGGCCGCACGCATCTCGTTTCCCCGGCCATGGCCGCGGCTGCGGCGATTGCCGGCCACTTCGTCGACATCCGCGAATGGAACTGATTGCGGCATTCCTGCCGTTATGAACAAAAGGCCGGGAACCTGAGGTTCCCGGCCTTTTTCGTCAGAACGCTGCCGTCATCGGGTCCGGCCCGATGCGCTTGCCGTCCTTCTCGAGGCTGGCGAAGGCCGCCATGTCCTCGGCGTCGAGCCTGAAGTCGAAGACCTTGAAGTTCTCCTCGATGCGCGAGGGCGTCACCGATTTCGGGATGACGACGAGCCCGTTGTCGATGTGCCAGCGGATGATGACCTGCGCCGGCGTGCGGCCGTGCTTTGCCGCGACCTTTGCAACGACCGGGTTTTCCAGCAGCGTGCCCTGCCCGAGCGGGCTCCAGGATTCCGTCACGATGCGGTGCTTCTCGTGCCAGGCGCGGTTTTCCTTCTGCGGAAAGTCGGGGTGCAGCTCGATCTGGTTGATGACGGGCGTGACGCCGGTCTCGTCGATCAGGCGCTGCAGGTGCTCGGGTTGGAAGTTCGAGACGCCGATGGAGCGGGCGCGGCCTTCCTTCTGGAGCTGGATGAAGGCCTTCCAGGTATCGACATACTGGTCGCGCTTCGGCGCCGGCCAGTGGATGAGGTAGAGGTCGACATAGTCCGTGCCGAGCCGCTTCAGGCTGGCGTCGAAGGCCTTGAGGGTGGAATCGTATCCCTGGTCGGCATTCCAGAGCTTGGTCGTGAGGAAGATTTCCGAGCGCGCGATGCCCGAGGCGCGGATGCCTTCGCCCACCCCGTCCTCGTTCTCGTAGACCGCGGCGGTGTCGACATGGCGATAGCCGGCCGAGAGCGCGGCCTGCACGGCGGTCACGGCGGTGTCGTTGGGGGTCCGCCAGACGCCGAGGCCGACCTGCGGGATGCTGTTGCCGTCATGAAACAGGATTGTGGATTGATCGCTCATCAGAATGTCTCCGTGAAAAAGGGAAGGAAGGCGAAAGGGGTGAGGCTGATATAGGTTCGCCTCCCACCGTTTCAAAGGACGCGCACGCGCATGCCGCGCCGCATATGCGGCAGGATGCGCAGCATGTCGCGCCGCCCAACCGCGATGCAGCCGGCGGTCGGCTCGTAGCCCGGCCGGACGAGGTGGAAGAAGATCGCCGAGCCGGCATTGCGGCGGCGTGATGTCACGTTCCAGTCGAGCACGAGGCAGATGTCGTAGAGCCCGTCGGCGCGGCTCATCTCCTCGTGGCTCGGGCGGAAGGGGGTGTGGACGAGACGGTTGTAGCTCGGATGCTTCGGCTCGTCGCACCAGAGCATGGCGGGCCGGATACGCCGGAGCGGCAGGGCCGTCTTCGGCATGGAAAGCCGGTCGCCACGCAGGAAGCCGCCGAGGAGCGGCATGGCGGCGATGGGCGTTGCCCCGTCGCCCTCGCGCTTGCGGCTGGTGCGCCCCGTTCGGCCGATGGCGGCGGGAATGCGCAAGGGGCCGAGCTGGACGATGGCGCGGCTTTTCCGGCCTGGCGCGGGGCGCACGAGGATCGTCTTCACGCGATGTTCATGGGATGTGATCGACTTCATTGCGTCCTGCCATAATCGCGCCTTGCGGCCGCCCGACTGGCTGGGTCAAGGGCGGGCTTGCCAAAAGCATCAGTTCCCTTACTTTCCAGAGGAATGCCGAGAGGTAAAGCATGACATCCCGAACGATTCTCCTTGTCGACGACGACAACGACCTGCGCGAGACCCTCGTCGAGCAGCTTTCGCTCTACGAGGAATTCTCCACGCTGGAAGAAACGACGGCCGGCAAGGGCATCCAGACGGCGCGCGCGAACCAGATCGACCTCCTCATCATGGATGTCGGCCTGCCGGACATGGACGGGCGCGAGGCGGTGAAGCTCCTGCGCAAGGGCGGCTTCAAGGCGCCGATCATCATGCTGACCGGGCACGACACCGATTCGGACACGATCCTCGGCCTCGAAGCGGGCGCCAACGACTATGTGACGAAGCCCTTCCGCTTCGCCGTGCTGCTCGCGCGCATCCGCGCCCAGCTCCGCCAGCACGAGAGCAGCGAGGACGCCACCTTCACCGTCGGCCCCTACACGTTCAAGCCCGGCCAGAAGCTGCTGACCATGGAGAACGGCCAGAAGATCCGCCTCACCGAGAAGGAAGCGGCGATCATCCGCTACCTCTACCGCGCCGACCAGAAGGTGGTGACGCGCGACGTGCTGCTGGAGGAGGTCTGGGGCTACAATTCGGGCGTCACGACCCACACGCTGGAGACCCATGTCTACCGTCTGCGGCAGAAGATCGAGCGGGACCCTTCCAATGCGGAGATTCTCGTGACAGAGAACGGCGGCTACAAGATAGTCCCGTAATGCAATGAGGAGCGCCCGACGTGGCTCTCAGCGACGACATCGCCCTTCTTTCCAAGGTGCCGCTTTTCGCGGGGCTTTCCGACGACAAGCTGCGCCTGATGGCCTTCGGCGCCGAACGGCGCCGGCTGGTCGAGGGCCAGACGCTGTTCCGCGAGGGCACGTCGGCCGATTGCGGCTTCGTCGTCGCCGAAGGCGCCTTCCAACTCGCCTCGACGCGGCGCGACGGGTCGACCCGCGACGAGGGCGTCGCCGGCGAGGGCACGCTGCTTTCGGAGCTGGCGATGATCTCCGCCGTCGAGCGCAAGTATACGGCAATCGCGCTGGAGGACAGCGAGGTCATCCGCATCAACCGCCCGCTCTTCCGGCGCATGCTGGAGGAATATCCGGACGTCGCCGTCCTGGTCGACGCGCGCATCCGCGAGAACCTCGCCGCGATGATCGGCGAGATGAAGGGCCTTGCCGGGCGGTTCGCCTGAAAATCTGAAGGCCCCTCCCCAACCCCTCCCCACAAGGGGGAGGGACTTACCGTGCGGCACGCCCAGCATTCAAGACTTGAAGGAAAAGCAGGCTCCCAGCCTTTCTCCCCCCTTGTGGGGGAGATGCCGGCAGGCAGAGAGGGCCTTGTTCATCCTCAGAAGTCGAATTCCGCGATCACCGGCACATGGTCGGACGGCCGTTCCCAGCCGCGCGCCTCGCGGATAACGGAGATGCCGGCAAGGTGCGGCTCGAGGTCGGCGGAGGACCAGATATGGTCGAGGCGGCGGCCCTTGTCGGCGGCCTGCCAGTCGGCCGAGCGGTAGCTCCACCACGTATAGAGCTTTTCATTCACCGGCACCTTGCGGCGCATGAGGTCGACCCAGGCGCCCTTCGTCATCACGTCGATCAGGCCTTCCGTCTCGATGGGCGTGTGGCTGACGATCCTGAGGAGCTGCTTGTGCGACCAGACGTCGTGCTCCAGCGGCGCGATGTTGAGGTCGCCGACGAGGATGGAGGAGATACCGGCCTCGGCCTCGGCATGCAGCAGCTTCATCTCCTCGATGAAATCGAGCTTGTGGCCGAATTTCGGGTTGATCGTCCGGTCCGGCTCGTCACCGCCGGCCGGCACATAGAAATTGTGCAGGCGGATCGACTTGCCCCGATGGTTCAGGACGACCGAGACATGGCGCGCATCGCCGACGCCGCAATAGTCGCGCCGCTCGACGAGCTCGGTCAAAGGCAGGCGCGAGACGGTGGCGACGCCGTGGTAGCCTTTCTGGCCGTGCATGACGATGTGCTCGTAGCCGAGCGCCTTCAGCGGCTTCGACGGGAACTGGTCGTTCGGGCACTTGGTTTCCTGAAGGCACAGCACGTCCGGCGCGAAGGTCTTCAGGAAATGCTCGACGAGCGGCATGCGCAGCCGCACGGAGTTGATGTTCCACGTCGCAATCGAAAATGCCATGCCTGCCCCCGGAAAGTCTCCGGGGGTCTTAACGCATGGAGGGCGAAACGGAAACGGCTTTCTCAGTTGGCGCCGCGGTTGCGGATCTCGTCATAGGGGATGGCGAAGACCTTGTCGTCGAGGGAAACGCCCGTCTTGACGTTGAAGATCATCACGGAGGTATCCTTGCCCTGCGCGTCGGTGATCGTCCACTGGCGCAGGTCGTAGGTCTTCGGGTCGAACATCATGGTGATGGTCGAATCGCCGAACATGCCCTTGTCGCCGAGCACGATGGTCGTCAGGTCCGCCTCTTCCTTCACGTTGCGCACCATCTTGCCGGAAAGGTCGATCTTGTTGCCGAGCAGAAGGTTGAGCGGCGTCTTGGAGAGCGGGTAGATGTCCCAGGTCTTGAGCTTGCGATTGCCGATGACGACGGACTTGCCGTCGGCGATCACGCGCATCGGCGAGGGATCCTCGTAGTTGAAGCGGATGCGCCCGGGCCGGTCGATGTAGAACTTGCCGCCGGTCTGCTCGCCGCGCGGGCCGAACTGCACGAATTCGCCCATCATGGTCTTCACCGAGGCGAAGTGGTCGGCGATCTTCTGCGCCGTGCCGCTCGCCTGGGCAAAAGCCTCGACCGGCGAGAGAACGGAAAGGCCGGCCGCGAACGTGAACGCCAGAAGGCAGGAAAAGCCGCGGCGGGTGAACGAGGCGGTCGCGCGGCCCTTTTCGGATCGGTTCATGTCAGTCTCCTTCATATGCGTTTCATGCGGGCCAAAGGCGGCGCCATGATGGCATCGCCCCGGCGCGGCGCTCGACGGCAAAAACGCCATGGGAAGGCGCTGCGTTCCCGGTCATCGCCCGATGATGTCTTCTTCCGTCGGCACGAGGATCTCGCGCTTTCCGGCGTGGTTGGCGGGGCCGATCAGCCCCTCCTTCTCCATGCGCTCGATCAGCGAGGCGGCGCGGTTGTAGCCGATGCCGAGGCGGCGCTGGATGTAAGACGTGGAGGCCTTGCCGTCGCGCAGCACCACGGCGACGGCCTGGTCGTAGGGATCGTCCGAATCGTCGAGATTGGCGGTGCCCGCCGGGCCATGGCCGCCTTCGCCGTCCTCGTCGTCGTCCTCGGTGATCGCGTCGAGATATTGCGGCGCGCCTTGCGTCTTCAGATGCGCGACGACCGCCTCCACCTCGTGGTCGGAAACGAACGGGCCGTGCACGCGCTGGATACGCCCGCCGCCGGCCATGTAGAGCATGTCGCCCATGCCGAGGAGCTGTTCGGCGCCCTGCTCGCCAAGGATGGTGCGGCTGTCGATCTTCGACGTCACCTGGAAGGAGATGCGCGTGGGGAAATTCGCCTTGATCGTGCCGGTGATGACGTCGACGGACGGACGCTGCGTCGCCATGATGACGTGGATGCCCGCCGCGCGCGCCATCTGGGCGAGCCGCTGCACGGCGCCCTCGATGTCCTTGCCGGCGACCATCATCAGGTCGGCCATCTCGTCGATGATGACGACGATATAGGGCATAGGCTGGAGGTCGAATTCCTCCGTCTCGTAGATCGCCTCGCCCGTCTGGCGGTCGAAGCCGGTCTGCACGGTGCGGGTGATCTGCTCGCCCTTGGCAAGCGCCTGCTCGACGCGGCTGTTGAAGCCGTCGATGTTGCGCACGCCGATCTTCGACATCTTCTTGTAGCGCTCCTCCATCTCGCGCACCGTCCACTTGAGGGCGACGACGGCCTTCTTGGGATCGGTGACGACGGGGGAGAGGAGATGCGGGATGCCGTCATAGACGGAAAGCTCCAGCATCTTCGGGTCGATCATGATCAGGCGGCACTGTTCCGGCTTGAGGCGGTAGAGCAGCGACAGGATCATGGTGTTGATGGCGACGGACTTGCCCGAGCCGGTCGTGCCGGCGACGAGCAGGTGCGGCATCTTGGCGATATCGGAAATGACCGGCTCGCCGCCGATCGTCTTGCCGAGCGCCATGGCAAGGCGCGCCTTGGAGGTCTCGAAATCGCGGGATGCCAGGAGCTCGCGCAGGTAGACGGTCTCGCGCGTCGCATTCGGCAGCTCGATGCCGATGGCATTGCGGCCCGGCACGACGGCGACACGGGCGGCAATCGCACTCATCGAGCGGGCGATATCGTCGGCAAGGCCGATGACGCGGGAGGACTTGATGCCGGGGGCGGGCTCCAGTTCGTAGAGCGTGACGACCGGGCCGGGACGGACATGGATGATCTCGCCCTTGACGCCGAAGTCCTCCAGCACGCCTTCCAGCATGCGGGCGTTCTGCTCCAGCGCATCGGCCGAAAGGGTCGCATCGCGCACCTGCCCCTTCGGCTCGGCGAGGAGATGCAGCGAGGGAAGCTGGAAGCCGTCGGGACCGACGAAGGAGGCCTGCGCCTCGCGGTCGACGCGCTGGCCGGGCTTCGGCCGGGCGGCGGGCGCGACGACGCGGGCACCGGCGGCCGGCGCGGGCTGGCGGGCCGGGGCGCGGCGCGGCGCCCAGTCGGCGGCAACATCGTCCTCGTCGTCGTCCGGCAGGATGCCGCTCGGGCGGGCGATCGGCTCGTCCATGTCGAAGGGCAGGTCGTCGTCGAGCTCGATGGAGGGGGCGGAGACGGTCCGGCGGCCTTCCATGGAGGGCTCGACGCGCTCGGAGGAACGCACGGAGGCGCGGGCGCGCACCGGCTCGTTGAGGGTGCCGAACTCGTCCTCGTTGAAATCATAGGGCTGCTCGATGCCCCGCGCCCTGCGGCGCTGGCCGGATAGGCCGAAGAGGCGGCGCACGCGCGCCTGGCTGGTGAACCAGGCATGGGTCATGGCCCCGGCAAAGAGCGTGAGCGGGCCTTCCCGCTCCTCGTCGTCGTCGTCGGCTTCCGCAACAGGGCGGGCGCGGCTCTGCACCGGCACCGGCGCGAAATCCTCCTCGTCGTCGACGGCGGGGGCGCCGATGAGGCCGGCGCTGAACACCATCATCCAGGCGGCCGGCACGGCGATGATGCAGCCGAGGACGGTGGCGAAGACACCCGTCGGGTAGGCGCCCGTGAAGAGGGCGGGAAAGCGCAGGATCATGTCGCCGAAGACGCCGCCGAGCCCCGTCGGCAGCGGCCAGGTGACGGGGCCGGGAATGCAGGCGAGCGCCGCCGAGGCGAGGATCGCCCCGCCGAACCAGGCGGCGGCGCGCTGCGGCACGCGGCTGAAGCGCCGGCCGCTGACCATGGCGAGCCCCCAGGCGACGACCGGCAGCAGCGCGATGACGCTGGCAAGGCCGAAGAATTGCATGAAGAGATCGGCGAAGACCGCACCCGGATAGCCGAGGATGTTCTTCGGCTCGCCGCTGGAGGCATAGGAAAGGCTGGGGTCGGAGACGTTCCAGGTGGAGAGCGCGGCAATGGCGAGCGCAAGGCCGAGGAAGATGGCAAGCCCGAGGAGCGCCTGTACCTGCCGCCAGACGAATGCCGACAGAACGAAGCGGTCGTGACGGTTGTCCAGTCCTGCCGAAATGCTTCTGCTCATGGTTACAGCCTGTGCCTACAAAAAATCGCGGCAACCCGGCGTGATTCGCGGGCGTGCCTGACTGCGAACCCTACGAAGGAAGGCTTAATGGCGTGTTAACCATGCCCGCCCCGACATGGTTTACACCCATAAACGGCAAAGGCCCGGACCAGGGGTCCGGGCCGGAAGCGGGCGGCAGGCCTCTTACGAGTGGTAGGCCGCTTCGCCGTGGGACGAGAGGTCGAGGCCCTCGCGCTCGGCTTCGACGCTTACCCGCAGGCCGACCACCATGTCGACGATCTTGTAGAGGATCGCCGAGACGACGGCGCACCAGACGATGGTGATGACGACGGCGGTGAGCTGCGTCATGAACTGCGAGGCGATGGAGAAATCGGCCCCGCCCGTGCCGCCGAGCGAGGGCGCGGTGAAGATGCCGGTGCCGAGCGCGCCGATGAGGCCGCCGACGCCATGGACGCCGAAGACGTCCGCCGTGTCGTCGTAGCCGAACTTGTTCTTCACGACGGCGACGAAGAAGTAGCAGATCGGCGAGGCGATGAGGCCGAGCACGATGGCACCGAACGGGCCGACCGAACCGGCTGCCGGCGTGACGACGACGAGGCCGGCGATCATGCCGGACGCCGCGCCGAGCAGCGAAGCCTTGCCGCGGGTGAAGGTCTCGACCACCGACCAGGCGAGGATCGCGGCGGCCGTGGCGACGAAGGTGTTGACGGTGGCGAGGACCGCGCCGCCCGAGGCTTCGAGGTTGGAGCCGGCGTTGAAGCCGAACCAGCCGAACCACAGCATGGCCGCACCGACGAGGGTGAGCGTCATGGAGTGGGGGGCCATCATGTCCTTGCCGAAACCCGTGCGCTTGCCGACCATGATCGCGCCGATGAGGCCCGCGACGCCCGCATTGATGTGCACGACGGTGCCGCCGGCGAAATCGAGCGCGCCCATGTTGAAGATGAGGCCGTTACCGTCCCAGACCATGTGGGCGATCGGGAAGTAGACGAAGGTGGCCCACAGGATCGTGAAGAGCAGGACGGCCGAGAACTTGATGCGCTCGGCGAAGGCGCCGACGATGAGGGCCGGCGTAAGCGCGGCGAAGGTCATCTGGAACAGCATGAAGATGTATTCCGGGATGACGACGCCGTCGGAGAAGGTCGCCGCCGTGCTGTCGACGGTGACGCCCGTCAGGAACAGCTTGGCAAAGCCGCCGAAATAGGGGCTCGTCGAGCCGCCGAAGGCGAAGGAGTAACCGTAGACGACCCACACCATCATCATCATGGCGCCGATGACGGTGCACTGCATGAGGACGGAGAGCATGTTCTTCGTGCGCACCAGGCCGCCGTAGAAGAGGGCAAGGCCCGGGATCAGCATGAAGAAGACGAGCAGCGTGGCGACGAACATGAAAACGGTATCCGCCTTGTCCGGGACGGGCACGGCGGGGGCGACCTCCTGCGCGAAGGCGGCGACCGGCGCGAGCAAGCCTGCCGTGGCGACGGCCACGCGGGAGAGGATATGGGGAAGTTTGAACGACATGTTGAATAGGCTCCCTGATAGGCCGTTTGCTTAGAGCGCTTCGGAATCGGTTTCGCCCGTGCGGATGCGCACGGCATGGTCGATGGCGTAGACGAAGATCTTTCCGTCGCCGATCTGCCCGGTCTTGGCCGCGGCGGCGATCGCTTCGACCGCCCTGTCGGCAAGGTCGCTGGCAACGGCGATCTCGATCTTCAGTTTCGGCAGGAAGCTGACGGCATATTCGGTGCCGCGGTAGATTTCCGTATGCCCCTTCTGGCGCCCGTAACCCTTCACTTCGGTCACGGTCAGGCCCTGGATGCCGACAGCGGTGAGGGCCTCACGCACCTCGTCGAGTTTGAACGGCTTGATAATGGCCATTACGATTTTCATCTGGTTTCCCATCCTTCGTGCTTGTCCCCAGCCGGGGCCATCTCTCCGAGTTGCCGGGACAGGCTGTCCGCGGCGACCGAGGCTACACATTCAAGGGGCGTGCCAGATTCGAATGACTTCTCTAAGTTATTGAAACTAAAATATTAAAAATAAGAAACGTATGGCGGCGCAAAAATTCGCCACCGCAAATGATCAAAAAATGAGCGCTATTGGAATAGTGGGCAGAATTTAATCAGTTGCCCTTTTCCGAATCAGCCCCTCCTGGGCGACCGAGGCGATGAGCGTGCCGTCGCGGGTGAAGATCGCGCCGCGCGTCATGCCGCGCGCGCCGGAAGCCGAAGGGCTGTCCTGGCTGTAGAGCAGCCAGTCGTCGAGCACCGGCGGGCGATGGAACCACATGGCATGGTCGAGGCTGGCGACCTGCAGCGAGCGGTCGAGCACGGAGGTACCATGGGCGAAGAGGGACGTATCGAGCAGCGTCATGTCGGAGAGATAGGCGAGCACCGCCATCTGCAGGCGGCGGTCGTGCGGCACCGGCCCCGTCGTTCGCACCCAGATGTTCTGGTGCGGATCGAGCTTTTCCGAAGAGAGATAGTGGGCAAGGGAGACCGGGCGCAATTCGATCGGCCGCGGCCGCTCCCAATAGGCGCGGATATGCGCCGGCGCACCGGCCATGAACTGCGCCTTCAGCTCCGCCTCGCCGAGGAGCTTTTCCGGTGGCGGCACGTCCGGCATCGCCGTCTGGTGCTCGAAGCCGTCTTCGTCGTCCTGGAAGGAGGCCGTCATGAAGAAGATCGGCTTGCCGTGCTGGATGGCGATCACCCGGCGCGTGGCGAAGGAGCCGCCGTCGCGTACGTTCTCGACGTCGTAGATGATCGGCACGGCGGGATCGCCCGGCCGCACGAAATAGGCGTGCAGCGAATGGGCGAAGCGGTCCTCCTCCTCCACCGTCCGCGTCGCCGCGACGAGCGCCTGACCGATCACCTGTCCGCCGAACACCCGCTGCCAGCCGACCTGCGGGCTCTTGCCGCGGAAGAGGCGCACCTCCAGCCGCTCCAGGTCGAGCGTTTCGAGAAGAATATCCATGGCGGGATTTTCGGCGGATCGACGCGACATTTGGGCATGGCCTCCACGGTAGGAAACTGCGTCCTCCTCCTCTATATAGACGCAAACGAGACCTCAAGCGGCCAGGAGATTGCCATGACCGATGCCCCGATGCTCGACGTCCTTGTCGCCGGCGGCGGCTATGTCGGCCTGTCGCTGGCGGTCGCCGTCAAGAAGGCCGCGCCGCACCTTGCCGTCGAGGTGGTGGACGGCGCGCCGGAACATGTCTGGCAGAAGGACGAGCGCGCCTCGGCCATCGTCGCGGCCGCGCGCAACCTCCTCGATGTCCTCGGCGTGTGGAACGAGATCGCCCCCGAGGCCGAGCCGATCCGCCGCATGGTCATCACCGATTCGCGCACGGCCGATCCCGTGCGCCCCGTCTTCCTCACCTTCGAGGGCACCGGCTCGACCGACGACGGCCAGCCCTTCGCCCATATGGTGCCGAACCGCGCGATGACCGGCAGCCTGCTGCGCCAGGCCGAAAGCCTCGGCATCCCCGTGCGCTGGTCGACCTCGGCGGAAGGCTTCTCGACGGGCCAGCACGAGACGACCGTCCGCCTCTCCGACGGCACGGAACGGCTGACACGCCTGCTCGTCGCCTGCGACGGCGTGCGCTCGAAGCTGCGCGACATGGCGGGCATCAAGACCGTGCGCTTCGACTACGGCCAGTCCGGCATCGTCACCACGGTCGAGCACGAGCGCCCGCACGACGGCACGGCGGAAGAGCATTTCCTGCCCGCCGGCCCCTTCGCCACGCTGCCGCTCACCGGCAACCGCTCCTCGCTCGTGTGGACCGAGCGTACCGAGGACGCCCGCCGCCTCGTCGAGAGCGACGACCTCGTCTTCGAGGAAGAACTGGAGCGCCGCTTCGGCCACAAGCTGGGCGCGCTGAAGGTTGTCGGCGGCCGGCGCGCCTTCCCGCTCGGCCTGACGCTCGCCCGCGCCTTCGTCGCCCCGCGCTTCGCGCTCGCGGGCGATGCCGCCCACGGCATCCACCCGATTTCCGGCCAGGGCCTCAATCTCGGCTTCAAGGACGTGGCGGCGCTTGCCGAGACCATCGTCGAGGCCGACCGCCTCGGCCTCGATATCGGCGCCCTGTCCGCGCTGGAGCGCTACGAGGCCTGGCGCCGCTTCGACACCGTGCGCATGGGCATCACCACCGACGTCCTGAACCGCCTCTTCTCCAACGACGCAACGCCCCTGCGGGTGCTGCGCGACGTCGGCCTCGGCATGGTCGACCGCCTGCCGGGCCTCAAATCCTTCTTCATCCGCCAGGCCGAAGGCACCGCCGGCGGCGGCCACCCCCGCCTGCTGGTAGGACAGCGCATCTGAGCCTCGCTTCCCCACGCCTTTTCGTTCGTCATCCTCGGGTTTGACCCGAGGATCCACGCGACACCCGCGGCTGTGGATGCCCGGAGCATGACGAAGGAGAGCGCAGCACCCATCGCGCACTGGCCCCGCGAACCGCGAGCTCAGTCCTTGATTTCCCGCGCTTCCGAAATGAGCATGATGGGAATCCCGTCGCGGATCGGGTAGGCGAGCCTGGCCTTTTCCGAGATCAGCTCGCGCGCCTCGGCATCGTAGGTCAGCCGGCCCTTGGTCAGCGGGCAGACGAGGAGTTCGAGCAGTTTCGGGTCGACCCGGCTGGCGCTGGTATCCATAAGCCCCACCTATTGCAGCCGCGTGTCGACGTCGCCGTAGCCGCGCGCCAGCACGATCTCGGTGATGGCGATCAGGGTCTCGGCGCGGGTCTTGAGGTCCGGCGCTTCGAGGAGGGCCTGCTTTTCCGCCGGCCCGTAGGGCGACATCATCGCCATGGAATTGACCAGCGTGGCGTTGCTGGCCCGTTCCACGCTCTCCCAGTCGGCCTCCAGCTTGTTGGCGTCGAGATAGGCCTTGAAGGCGGCGAGCAGCGCCTCCCGGTCGACGCTCTTCTCCTCGTCGCCCGCCGAAAGGTCGGCGATGAAGGGCGCGATGTGGAAGCTGCGATAGGATCGGTCACCACGCAGCTCGTCCAGCAGCCGGTAGCGGCAGACGCCCGTCAGCGAGACGATGTAGCGCCCGTCGCCCGTCTCGGCGAAGGAGGTGATGCGGCCGATGCAGCCGACCTGGCAGAGCGCCGGCACCTCTGTCTCGGCTTCCTGCATGCGCTCACCGCCGAAGACCGGCTGCACCATGCCGATCAGCCGGTGCGTGGAAAGCGCGTCGTCGATCATGGAAAGATAGCGCGGCTCGAAGATGTTCAGCGGCAATTGCCCGCCGGGCAGAAGCAGCGCGCCCGTCAGCGGAAATACCGGAATGGCCTCGGGCAGGTCCTCCGGTTTCAGGTAACGCGCGTTTCCCACATGCATGGCATTGCCTTCCCGTTCCGCGGCGCGGCGTTTCCCCGCCCCTCGTCATCGCGCCCTTTCGGAATGTGGGGTAGACGCGGCATTTCTCAAGAGACGCCGCCCCTCACCTTCCGTAAAAACCTTACGAAAACAGGATCGACGACAGCTTGCGGCGGGCGGCGATCGTCGCCGGATCCTTCGGTCCCCAGACGTCGAAGAACTGCAGCAGCTCGCGGCGCGCGCCGTCGTCCTCGAAGGCGCGGTCGCGCTTCATGATGTGGAGCAGATGATCGGCCGCCGCCTGGCGGTCGCCTTCCACGTTGCGGATCTTCGCGAGCTTCAGCCGCGCGGCGTGGTCGTCCGGGTCCTGCGCCAGCGCCTGTTCGAGCGCGGCCGGATCGCCGAGCTTGCGCGCTTCCTCGATCTGGTCGAGCTTCTTGACGACCGCCGCGACGGCCGGGTCGGCCGCAACCGCTTCCGACACGTTCGTCAGCATCTGGCGGGCGTTCTCCGGCTGGCCGGCGGCGATCATGCATTCGGCAATGCCGGCAAGCGCGGCCGCGTTCTCCGGGTCGGCCTGCAGCAGCGCGCCGTAGAGGTCGGCCGCCCCGCCGAGGTCGCCGGCATCGAAAAGCGTCTTCGCCTCGGCCAGCAGCGCCTCGATCTCGGCCTTCTCGTCAGCCCCGGCGGGACCGGCGATCTTGTCGATGAACTGGCGGATCTGGCTTTCCGGCACGGCGCCCATGAAGCCGTCCACCGGCCGGCCGGCCACGAAGGCGACGACGGCGGGAATGGACTGGATGCCGAGCTGGCCGGGAATGGAGGGATGGTCGTCGATGTTGAGCTTGACGAGCTTCACCCGGCCCGCGCTCTCGCGCACGACCTTCTCGATGATCGGCTGGAGCTGCTTGCAGGGGCCGCACCAGGGCGCCCAGAAGTCGACGAGGACGGGCTGCTGGCGCGAAGCCTCCAGCACGTCGCGCGAGAAATTCGCCGTCGTCGTGTCGGCGACCAGGTCGTCCGCCGGTGCCGCGCCGCCATAGCTCGCCGAAACGTTCATCTGCCCGCCGTAGGACGATGCGTAGGGGTTGTCGCCTGCACTCATGGGTTTCTCCTGTGGCGCGGAAGCGCCTTCTCTGCTTGCGCGTCTGAGATCGTATGTCAGGCCGTGACTTTCAAGACAAGCGGCTCGTGCCCCGTCGCCGCGATGAAGCGCAGGAGATCCTTCGAGCCGATCGAGGTCGTCGCGTCGTTGCGCAGCGGATGGCAGTTGATCGTATCATATTCCATGAGATCGGCATCGATGATGATCTTCACCTTGCCGTCCGTGTCGTTGATGACCCCGAAGGCGGTGACCGCGCCGGGGATGACGCCGAGATATTCCATCAGCTTTTCCGGCCGGCCGAAGGAGACGCGGCTTGCCGCGCCGATGACGGTATGGATGGTCTTCAGGTCCACCGCCGCATGCTCCTCGACGGTCATCAGGAAATAGTTGTCCTTCTTGTCCTTCACGAAGAGGTTCTTCGTGTGGCCGCCGGGAATCTCGTCGCGCAGCGCCACCGATTCGGCGACGGTGAAGACCGGCGCATGCTCCTTCGTGGCATGGGCGATGCCCAGCCCGTCGAGAAACTGGAAAAGGTCCTTGTCGGTCTTCGGCTGCGTCTCGCTCATGTCATGGTTCCCGGCAGATTGCTCCTGCCCGCTGATAGGGCGTCCCCCGCCCGCGCGCAACCGCCCGGAAATCCGGGACCTGCAATGCGGCTGCATTTTTTTCTCCCAAATCCGGCATTTCCCTGTTGCATTTGAAAAATCCTTGGGCCATATAGCGCCCGTCGCCGCAACGCAGCGACCTTCGGCCAAGCGAACTACCCCGGGCCGATGACGATGAGCGGGTGTAGCTCAGGGGTAGAGCACAACCTTGCCAAGGTTGGGGTCGAGCGTTCGAATCGCTTCACCCGCTCCATTCTCTTCAAAGTTTTCCAAGCCTCGGTTCTGCCCGAGGCTTTTGTGTTTTCCGGCTTCGGAATGAGCGGGTGCCGTTTGCGCCTTGCCGCACGCAAAAACGGGCGGCGACCGTTTCTTGGGTCGCCGCCCGTTTCTGGTTCGAGCCCGGGGGCTGCTTATGCGGCGCGGCGGTGTCCCGGGGCCGCGGCGCGGGGGTCGGCGATGTGGAACTGCGAGAGGGCGGTCTGGAGCTGGGCGGCTTCGCCGGCGAGCATCTGGCTGGCGGCCGTGGTTTCCTCCACCATCGCGGCGTTCTGCTGGGTCATCTGATCCATCTGGTTGACGGCCATGTTGATCTCGCCGAGGGCGGCGGACTGTTCCTGCGCGGCACGGGTGATCGAGACGACGTGGTCGTTGACGCGGTTGACGAGGTCCTTGATCTCCGAGAGCACGTCGCCCGTCGACAGCACCAGCGAGACGCCGCCCTTCACCTCGCCGGCAGAGGCGTTGATCAGGGTCTTGATCTCCTTGGCGGCATTGGCCGAGCGCTGGGCGAGCTCGCGCACTTCCTGCGCGACGACGGCGAAGCCGCGGCCGGCCTCGCCCGCACGCGCCGCCTCGACGCCGGCATTGAGGGCCAGCAGGTTCGTCTGGAAGGCGATTTCGTCGATCACGGAGATGATCTGGCTGATCTTCTGCGAGGACTGCTCGATGCGGCCCATGGCGTCGATGGCGCTCTGGACGATCTCGCCGGACTTGTCGGCGCTGTCCTTGGCCTCGCGCACGATCTCCGACGCCTCGATGGCGCGGGTCGTGGAGGTCTTCACCGTGGTGGTGATCTCTTCCAGCGCGGCGGCGGTCTCCTCGAGCGAGGCGGCCTGCTGCTCCGTGCGGTGGGCGAGCTGGTCGGCAGCCGCCGAAAGCTCGCGGGAATTGCCGGTGATCGTGCCGGCGGTGGTGAGGATGCCGGCCATGGTGCTGCGCAGCGTCAGCATGGCGCCGTTGACGTTGGCCTGGAGCTCGGCGAAATCGCCCTGGAAATGGCCGGCCATTTCCTGCGTGAGGTCGGCATGGGAGAGCGAGGCGATGACGCGGCGCACTTCGCTGACGCCCCGGTCGACGTTCTCGACGAGCTCGTTGACGCTGGTTGCGAAGCGGCTGAGATCCTCGTCCTCGTACGCCTTGGTGATGCGGCGGGAGAAATCGCCGGCGGCAGCGGCGGCGACGATGGTGCTGATGTTCGACTGCAGGTCCTTGCTCTGCGCCTGGAGGGCGGCTTCCTGCGCCTCCATCTCGCGCATCTGCATCTCGTTGGCGCGGAAGACGTCGAGCGTGCGGGCCATGGCGCCGATCTCGTCCTTGCGCTCGGTACCGGGAATCACGTCGTCGAGCTTGCCGGCGGCAAGGTTCGACATCACGCCGGTAAGGTGCTGGATCGGCCGCACGATGCCGTTGCGGGCCAGCAGCATGCTCGCCAGCATGCCGGCGACGATGCAGACGAAGGCGGTGACGAGCAGGAGGGCCTGCGTGGTCGTCGAGCGCGAGATCGCGGCGGCGCGCGCGGTCGAGAGCGTCTCGGCGGAATAGGTCGTGTATTCCTTGAGCGCGACGGTGACGGCCTTCTGGCCTTCCAGCGCCTTGTCGAGCGCGGCGAGGACGGCGGCCCGATCCTGGCCCTTGTCGGAGCCGGCAATGGCCACCATGGCGCGGATGTCGTCGAAATAGGGCATCAGCGTGCCGCGGATGCCGTCGAGCAGCTTTTCCTCGTTGGCGTCGGCGGTCGAGGCGATCTTCGGCAGGCGGTCCAGCATTTCCTTGGCGCGCTTTTCCGTCTCAGCGGCGAAATCGGCCGCCTTTTCCGGCGCCATGGCGAGCTGGTAGGTCATGCGGCTGATGGCGATGACGTCGATGCGCAGGTCCATGGCCTCGCGGGCGACCTCCTCGCGCGCGCCGGTATCCTCCAGCGCCGAACCGAGCGAGGTGAGGCCCCGGCTGCCGACGGCGGCGATGGTGCCGGCGGCAATGCCCATCAGCAGAACGAGAAGCCCGACTTTCCGGGAAATGGAGAGATCCGAGAGTTTCATGGAGACAGATCCTGTCAGGGAGACCGGCGCTGTCCTGGCGCGTTCAATCCCGCACAACCCGGCATCATTCCGGGTCCTTGCCTCGGGTTTTCCGTCAGAAAGGTTTCGATTTTGTTGCCTTGCAGCAAACCCGTGCCGGAAGGCTCAGGCCTTGCGGAACACGTAGTCCGTTTCCTGCCGCAGCGTCTTGCCGGGGCGCAGCACCGCATCGGGGAAATTGCCGTGGTTGACGGCATCCGGCCAGACCTGCGTTTCAAGGCAGAAGCCGGCGAAAGGCCCGTAGTGCCGGCCGTCGAGACCGGGAACGGGAGAATCCACATAGGCGCCGGTATAGAGCTGCACGCCGGGCTCGGTGGTCGAGACCGACAGCGACACGCCGGAAAGCGGGCTGCGCACCTCGGCGACGGGGCGCTTTTCCTGCCGCGTGGCGGAAAGGCAGAAATTGTGGTCGAAGGCAATGCCGCCCTCCTCCGTCTGGCGGCGGAGCGGCGTCCAGTCGCGAAGGTCGAAGGGCGTGCCGGCGACGGGGCGGACCTCGCCGATCGGGATGAGGTTTTCGTCGACGGGCAGGTAATGCTCGGCCGCAAGGCGGATCTCGTGGCCGAACGCATCGGCGCCGCCGTCGAGGATGAAATAGCTGTGCTGGCAGAGATTGGCCGGCGTCGGCGCATCCGTGGTCGCCTCATAGGCGACGGAAAGCGTGCCGCCGCCGGAAAGGCGATAGGTGCAGGCAATGGCGCAATTGCCGGGATAGCCGGCGCGGCCCGCGGGATCGGTGACCGTCAGTGTGACGAAATCCGGTCCCTGCGCCGCAATGCGCCAGTTCCGCCGCCCCGTGCCGTCGCTGCCGCCGTGCAGGTGCGTGACGCCGCGTTCGTTGCATTCGAGCCGATAGGCCGTGCCGTCGATGGAGAAACGTCCGCCGGCGATGCGGTTGGCGCAGCGCCCCGGCGTCGCGCCGAAATAGGGGGAGTGTTCGAGATAGGAGGCAAGATCCTCGAAACCGAGCACGAGGGGCGCATCGTGGCCTTCGAGGCGAAGGTCCTGGATGACCGCGCCCCAGGTCAGCACATGGGCCGTGAGGCCGCCGCCCGCGATCGTGATGCGCTCGACCGCCTCGCCGGAGGCAAGGCGCCCGAAGATCTCATTTCCTGCACTCACGCCTGTCTCCCCCCGTCCGGTCATCCGCGCGGCAACCTGCTGCAATTTTCTCCGGTCCGCAATCGGAAAAGTCATACTTTTTAGAATCCGTCTCAGAAATTCTTCTGGTAGACGATGAAGGGCGTCTTGTTGGCGATGCCGTCGTAGAGTTTTCGCGCGGTGGCGTTGAACTCCTGGGTCATCCAGTAGACCTCCGGCGCGCCGGCCTCCGCGGCCCTGGCGTAGACGCCCTCGATGAGCGCGCGGCCGATGCCGGTGCCGCGCACGTCAGCATCGGCAAAGAGGTCCTGCAGGTAGCAGATATTGCCGAGCGTCCAGCAGGAACGGTGGAAGAGGTAGTGCGCAAGGCCGACGGGCCGGCCGTCGAGCGTGGCGAGAAGACCGCGATACTCGCCCTGCGCACTCTCGCCCGTCAGCCGGGCGAAGGTGCTGGCATAGACCTCTTCCGGCAGCACCGTCTCGTAGAAGGCGAGATAGGCGGTCCACAGGCGCCGCCATTCGCCTTCGTCATGCGTGTGCAGCGGGCGGATGACGACGCGGCTCATGGATATCAGGCTCCCGTTCCGATTTTCTGAAGGTCGTAGGGCGTCGTCTGGTAGATCTCGTTGATCCAGTTGCCGAAGAGCAGGTGCGCATGGCCGCGCCAGCGGTTCTGCGGCGTCAGCGACGGGTCGTTGTGCGGGAAATAGTTCTTCGGCAGCTTGATCGGCACGCCGGCCGAGACGTCGCGGAAATATTCGTCGGCGAGCGAGGTGGAATCGTATTCCACATGGTTGAAGATGTAGAGCCGGTTGCCCGCCTTCTCCTCGACCAGGCACACGCCCGTCTCGTCCGAATCGAGCAGGATCTCGAGCGCCGGCACCTTGCGGATGTCCTCGGTGCGGATCTCCGTCCAGCGCGAGACGGGCACCTCGAAATCGTCGGAGAAGCCGTTGAGATAGACCGAGGAGGGCTTGCGGTTGTGGTGGCGGTAGACGCCGAAGGCCTTCTCGTCCAGCGTGCGCTTGGGCACGCCGTGGAAGTGGTAGATCGCCGCCATCGCGCCCCAGCAGACATTCAGCGTGGAATGCACGTTGGTCTCGGTCCAGTCGAGGATCTGCTTCATCTCGTCCCAGTAGGTGACGTCCTCGTAGTCGAGGGTCTCCACCGGCGCGCCGGTGATGATGAAGCCGTCGAACTTGCGGTGCTTCACCTCCTCCCACGTATCGTAAAAGGAGAGCAGGTGTTCTTCCGAGGTGTTCTTGGCGCGGTGGCCGCCGACGCGCACCAGCGACAGCTCCACCTGCAGGGGCGAGGCGCCGACGAGGCGCGCCATCTGCACTTCCGTCTTGATCTTGTTCGGCATGAGGTTGAGCAGCCCGATCTGCAGCGGGCGGATATCCTGCCGGATCGCCACCGTTTCGGTCATCACCCTGACGCCCTCGTTCACGAGGGTTTCGAAGGCGGGGAGCGTATCGGGAATCTTGATGGGCATCTTTCACTCGATCGAAAACAAAAACCGGCCGCAACGATGTCACAGCCGGTCCACGGAAGGTTTTCCTCGCGCGGCCCTTTAGCGACTTGTTTAACGTGGCTGCAAGCCGGCCGGCCAAATCACCACGGTCTCCTTGATAGCGCTACTTCAAACGCGAATCAATCGGCGCGGCAAGGCCCGGACGCGGGCGGCATCCGGGCGGGCGATGGTCAAGCCCGAGCATGACGATAGAACGTACCGGATGACGGCAACGTCGTTCAGCCCTCCAGCTCCTCCCGCAGCATTTCCAGCTCCAGCCATTCCTCTTCCATCTTCGTCAGTGAGGAGCGCAGCTTTTCCAGGTCCGCGGCGAGCTTGTTGAAGGCGGCGGGGTCCTTGGTGAAGAGGGTCGGGTCGGCCATCTTCGCCTCGCGGGCGGCGATGTCCTTTTCCACCTTCTCCATCTCCTTCGGCAGGTTTTCGAGGGCGAATTTCTGCTTGTAGGAGAGCTTTGCCTTCGCCTTGTCCGTCGGGGCCGCGGCGGGCGCGGCATCGGCGGCCTTCGCCTTCTCGGCCTTCTCCGCCCTGCGCTTCTCCTCGATGGCGCCGCGGCGCTGGGCCATCATGTCGGAATAGCCGCCGGCATATTCGATCCAGCGACCGTCCGGATTTTCCGGGTCGGCGGGGGCGATGGTCGAGGTGACGGTGCGGTCGAGGAAATCGCGGTCGTGGCTGACGAGCAGCACCGTGCCGGCAAAACCCGCGACGATCTCCTGGAGGAGGTCCAGCGTCTCGATGTCGAGGTCGTTGGTCGGCTCGTCGAGGATGAGGAGGTTCGTCGGGCGCGAGAGGATGCGCGCCAGCATCAGCCGGGCGCGCTCGCCGCCGGAAAGGTTGCGGATCGGCGTGCGGGCCTGCTCGGGCTGGAAGAGGAATTCCTTCATGTAGCCGGTGACATGACGCTGCTCGCCGTTGACCAGCAGCGTCTCGCCACGCCCGTCGGTGAGATAGTGCGCGAGCGTGTCGTCGAGGTTCAGGTCCTCGCGGCGCTGGTCGAGCGTGGCGATCTCCAGGTTCGTGCCGAGCTTCACCGTGCCGCTGTCGGGCGCAAGCTGGCCGGTCAGCATCTTCAGGAGCGTCGTCTTGCCCGCGCCGTTCGGGCCGACGAGGCCGATGCAGTCGCCCCGGTGCACGCGGATCGAGAAGGGTGCGACGATGGTGCGCGCGCCATAGGCCTTCGTGATCTTCTCCGCCTCGATCACCAGCTTGCCGGATTCCTGCGCATCGGAGGCGCTCGCCTGCACGCTGCCCTGCGGCCCCTTGTGGCCGCGGTAGCGGGCGCGCAGGTCGTGCAGTGCGCCGAGGCGGCGCATGTTGCGCTTGCGACGGGCCGTCACGCCGTAGCGCAGCCAGTGCTCCTCGCGCTCGATGGCCTTGCCGAGCTTGTGCTGCTCCAGCTCTTCGGCCTCCAGCACCTCGTCGCGCCAGGCCTCGAAATGGCCGAAACCCCGGTTGAGGCGACGCGACTGGCCGCGGTCGAGCCAGACGGTGGCGTTGGAGACCTTTTCGAGGAACCGGCGGTCGTGCGAGATGACGACAAGCGCGGAGCGGGTCGATTGCAGCTCGCCTTCCAGCCACTCGATGGTCGGAAGGTCGAGATGGTTGGTCGGCTCGTCGAGAAGCAGGATGTCCGGCTCCGGCGCCATGACGCGGGCGAGCGCCGCCCGCCGCGCCTCGCCGCCCGAGAGCGATTTCGGGTCCTCGCTGCCGGTAAGGCCGAGATGCTCGAGCAGGTAGGTGACGCGGTAGGGATCGTCGGAGGGGCCGAGGCCCGCCTCCGCATAGGCGGCGACCGTGTCGTAGCCCTCGAAATCCGGCGCCTGGTGCAGGTAGCGGATCGTCGCGGACGGATGGCGGAAGACCTCGCCGGACTGCGCCTCGGCAAGGCCGGCGGCGATCTTCATCAGCGTCGACTTGCCCGAGCCGTTGCGCCCGACGAGTGAGATGCGGTCGCCGGGCTCGACCTGCAGGCTCGCACCGGCCAAAAGCGGCGTGCCGCCGAAGCTGAGGAAGATATCGTCGAGTTTGAGGATGGGCGGTGCCAAGGGTCAGGCTCCTGAAAGGTCATAGGGCCGCGCGATGAGGACGGCGCGGCCGGAGGCGAGCGAAAGGCGGATCGGGCCTTCCGCGACATTGGAGATGGTGCGCGAGGAACCGAAGGGCAACGAGAAATCGGTGAGCGGATAGCGCACATTGCCGAGGAAGAGACCCGAGAGCGGCGAAAGGCCGAGGACGGAGAAGAGGCTATCCTTCGGCAGGTCGATCTCGCGGGTGCCTGGCAGGAGCGGCCAGGCCTCCTCCTCGCCGGAGGTGAGCTTGATGGCAAATCCCTCCTCCGCCAGCGAGACGGCATGAAGGAGATGCATCAGCGCATGGTCGCTGCGCTCGCCGCCGAGCGCGCCGGCAAGGACGATGCTTTTCGCCCCGCGTTCGGCCGCGGCGGAAACGGCGATTGCCCCGTCCGTCTCGTTCTTGGCGGTCGGATAGGGCTGGCGCTCGACGTCCGGCCATGCGGCGAGAAGCGCGGGCGGCGTGGAATCGAAATCGCCGACCCAGACATCCGGCGCGACGCCGAGGCTGGCGGCGTGCCGCATGCCGCCGTCCGCCGCGATGAAGCGGGCGCCGGCGATGTCCGCGGCAAGCCTCGGCGTCGCCGTGAGGGCGCCGCCGAGGAGGACGACGAATTTTTCGGTCTGGTCCGGCATGGTCATGGCCGATGCCCTTAGCGCATGTCGGGCGGAAAGGGAAAGATTTTGCCGGCCGTACGGCAGGAACCTAGAGGCGCGCGCCCGCGAAATGGGCGACCTGCGCCCCGAGCTCGTAATAGCCCTCGCGCAGCGTCCGGAACGACTGGGCTTCGGCATCGGTGACCGGCAGCGGCAGGTCCATTTCCGTAATCGCGCCGGAAACGAGCTCGGCAAGCGTACGGCCGAAGACCGTACCGGGCGCGATGCCCCGGCCGTTATAGCCGGAAAAGCCGACGACGTTCTCGGCAAGGCGGTGAAAGCGCGGCAGGTTGTCGGTCGTCATGCCGATCTTGCCGTACCATTCCGCCTCGAAGGCGACGTCGCCGATGGCCGGGAAGAGCTTCTTCAGCGCCCGCCGCGCCCAGGCCTTGTGAACGGCCGCGCCCGAACCGCGCAGCGCCCCGACGCTGCCGAAGACCAGCCGGCCGCGCTTGTCGAAACGGAAGGAAGAAAGCACCTCCTTCGTATCCCACGCGCCCTGCCGTTCCGGCAGGATCTTGGCCTGCATCTCCGCGGAAAGCGGCACGGTGGCGAAGTTGAAATAGGGAAGGTGCACGAGCTCGGCCCGCACCTCGTTCCACGGCGAAACGGTATAGGCATTGGTGGCGACGACCACCCAGTCCGCCTTGATGGACCCGTGCGGGGTCTTCACGCTCCAGCGCTTGCCGGTCCGCTCGGCGCCCGTCACCGGGCTGCCGGTGAAGACTTCTGCCCCGGCCGCCATCGCCGCGCGGGCAAGGCCGCGCACATAGGCGAGCGGCTGGATCGTGCCGGCGCGCATGTCGAGGAGCGAGCCTGCATAGGCCTCCGTGCCCACCTTCGCGGCCGTCTCGGCGGCATCGAGCAGGCGGACCGGCGCGCCGCGACGAGCCCATTGTTCGGCGCGCTGCTTCAGTTCGTCGAGGCCGGATTGGCCGACCGCGCAGTGCAGCGTGCCGGCCGGGTTGATCTCGCAGTCGATCGCATGTTTTTCCACGAGGTCGAAGACGAGGCGCGGCGCGTTGCCGAGGAGTTCGAGAAGCCGGCTGCCGTAGAGATCGCCGAGGACGCCCGGCAGTTCGTCGGGCATCACCCACATGCCGGCATTGACGAGGCCGACATTGCGGCCCGAGCCGCCGTAGCCGATCTCCGCTCCTTCCAGCAAAACCACCCGCGTGCCGCGCTCGGCAAGGTGCAACGCGGCGGAAAAGCCGGTGAAGCCGCCGCCGACGATGACGACATCCGCCTCCGCAGTGCCGGAAAGGGATGCGGTTTCAGGAGCAGCCGGAGCGGTCATCTCCCAGAGGCCATGGGAGCGCGGGTCGTTGAGCATGGTGGTCTGTCTTTTCGGAAGGAGGATTATCCTCGCACCATCGGCGAAGCTGCACCACGACTAAAGCAAAAAATCAGAACCGGGTCATGCCCCCGCCGCATGAAGGCGTCAGGGGACCTGCCTGGCGATCCATGCCCGGAAGGCCTGGCTCAGCGGGTTCTCCAGCTTGCCCTCGGGCACGACGAGATAATAGCTGTTCTCCGTCTCCATCGGCCGGTCGAAGACGACGGCAAGGCGCCCGTTCGCAAGCTCCTGCTCGATGAGATATTTCGGCAGCAGCGCGAAGCCGAGGCCGGCGACGGCCGATTCGATCACCATGGAGAACTGGTCGAAGCGATGGCCGCGATAGGCCGTGTCCGCCGAGCCGCCGTTCAGCTCGAACCATTGCGCCCAGAGCTTGGGGCGCGTGGCGAGATGAAGGAGCGGCGCCGCCTCCAGGTCCTTCGGCTCGGAGGGGTTCCAGGCTTTCAGGAGATCCGGGCTCGCCGCGGGCAGGATCTCCTCGCTGCACAGATAGGAGCACGCCGCGCGCGCCCAGACGGGCTGGCCGTAATGGATTGCGAGGTCGAAATTCTCCTCGTCGAAATCGAACGGCGCGGAGCGCGAGGCGATGTTGATGATCGTGCCGGGATGTTCGGCAAGGAAGCCCGGAATGCGCGGCGTCAGCCAGCGGCTGCCGAAGGTCGGCAGCGTCGCGATGGAGAGGCTATGCTCGGAGGAGGCCGAGGCCATGGCGCGCAGCATGGTCTCTTCCGTCTGGTGCAGGAGCTTCCTCACTTCGGGAAGGAACCGGCGGCCGTCGTCGGAGAGCACGACGCGCTGGCGCACGCGCTCGAAGAGCAGGACGCCGAGCTGTTCCTCAAGGTCCTTGATCTGCCGGCTGACGGCGCTCTGGGTGAGGTTCAGTTCATGCGCGGCCTGCGTGAACGAGCCGTGGCGCGCGGCGCATTCGAACGCCTGCAGCGTGGTGACGTCCGGGATGAGCCTTCGACTGAGCTTCATTCATTCCTCGCATCAACATAGTCAGAACGGTCGCAATCGCTGGGGGAAACGATCCGGTATGATCCGTTTTGAGAATGATCAGGGCCTCCCACCCTTGTAAGATGAGACCGCTTCCCATGAAAGCAAATTCGTATGTTCGCGCGGACGAGATCCGCTCCGGTTTCTCTGCCGCCATGTCCGCCATGTACCGGGACGAGGTTCCGGCCTACGGCACGCTGATGGCGCTGGTCGCCGATGTCAACGACGAGACGCTCGCCGCCGACCCGCAGCTGAAGGCGCGGCTCGAAGCCACCGATTCCCTCGACCGCATCTCCGAGGAGCGCCACGGCGCCATCCGCCTCGGCACGCCGGAAGAGCTTTCCATGATGCGCCGCGTCTTCGCCGTCATGGGCATGGCCCCGGTCGGCTACTACGACCTTTCGACGGCCGGCGTTCCCGTCCACTCCACCGCCTTCCGCCCGGTGGGCGCGGAAAGCCTCAGCCGCAATCCGTTCCGCGTCTTCACCTCGCTGCTGCGCCTCGACCTCATCGCGGACGAGGCGCTGCGCGAAGAAGCCGCCGCAGTTCTGGCGGCCCGCAGGATCTTCACGGACGAGGCCGTCCGGCTCGTGGAAAAGGCCGAGCGCGACGGCGGCCTGAACGAGACCGACGCCGCCCGCTTCGTCACGGAAGCGCTCGAGACCTTCCGCTGGCACGACCGCGCCATCGTCAGCGCCGACCTGTACAGGCGCCTGCACGACGCGCACCGCCTCATCGCCGACGTCGTCTCCTTCAAGGGCCCGCATATCAACCACCTGACGCCGCGCACGCTCGACATCGACAAGGTGCAGGCGCGGATGCCGCAGGAAGGCATCGCCCCCAAGGCCGTCATCGAAGGCCCGCCGACCCGCAAGTGCCCGATCCTCCTGCGCCAGACCTCGTTCAAGGCGCTGGAGGAGGCCGTCTCCTTCATCGGCGAGGACGGAAGCTGGCAGAAGGGCTCGCACACGGCCCGCTTCGGCGAGATCGAGCAGCGCGGCGTGGCGCTGACGCCGAAGGGCCGCGCGCTCTACGACCGGCTGCTTGCCGAGACCCGCGCCCGCGTGCGCCCGGCCGCCGACGGCTCGAATGCCGCCGAATACGAAGCCGCGCTCGCCGACGTCTTCACGGCCTTCCCGGATGATTGGGACGGCATCCGCAAGGCGCGCCTCGGCTATTTCCGCTACTCGCTGACGGAAAAGGGCAAGGCCGTCACCGGCCGCAATGCCGACCTCGAAACCGCTATCGAAGCCGGCCTCATCCAGTTCGATCCGATCGTCTACGAGGACTTCCTGCCGGTCAGCGCGGCCGGCATCTTCCAGTCGAACCTCGGCGACGACGCGACGCAGGATTTCGTCGCCAGCCCCAACCAGGTGATGTTCGAGCGCGACCTCGGCGCAAGCGTGCTGGACGAATTCGCCCATTATGCCGGCATCGAGCGCGCCTCGCTTGAAATGTGCCTCGGCATCGTCAACATGGCTGCCGCCGCGGAGTGACGGACGAAAGCATGATCGAGGCACGCCATATCGAAGCGCTGAAGGGTATCACCGGCGAGAAGGGCCTTCTCACCGGACCCGACATGGCGGCCTACGAGACCGGCGCGCGCTACGACAAGGGCCGCGCCGTCTTCGTCGCCCGCCCGGCCTCGACAATGGAAACCTCCGCCGTCGTTTCCTATTGCGTGAGGAACGGCATCGCGCTGGTGCCGCAGTCCGGCAATACCGGCCTCGTCTCCGGCTCGACGCCCGACGACAGCGGCCTTCAGGGCATTCTCAGCCTCGACCGCCTGACCGCGCCCTTCGCACTCGACCGCGTGAACCGCTCGGTGAAGGCCGGTGCGGGCCTGCGCCTCTCCGACCTCAATGGCCGGCTGGCGGAGAGCGGCCTGTTCTTCCCCATCGACCTCGGCGCCGATCCGCGCCTCGGCGGCATGATCGCCACGAACACCGGCGGCTCGCGGTTCCTGCGCTACGGGGACGTGCGCCGCAACACGCTCGGCCTCACCGTCGTCCTCGCCGACGAGGAAGGCACCGTGCTCGACCTTTCCTCGGACCTGCGCAAGAACAATACCGGCGTCGACTGGAAGCAGCTCTTCATCGGCACCACGGGCGCGTTCGGCGTCATCACCGAATGCGTCCTCAACCTGGAGCCTGCGCCGAAACAATCCGCGACCGCCCTGCTCGTGCCGGCCTCGCCCGAAGCTGTCGCAACGCTGCTCGTCGCCATGGAAGACGCCCTCGGCAGCTACCTTTCCGCCTTCGAGGGCATGTCGGGCAATGCCGTTCGCGCCGCGCTCGACCATGTCCCCTCGCTGCGCAATCCCTTCCAGGGCGGCGTGGTGCCGGATTTCGTCATCCTCGCGGAAATCTCCCGCTCCACCCCGCCGCGCGAAGGCGAACAGCCGCTCGACGCCGTGCTCGAAGAAGTGCTCGCCGCGATCTGGGAGCAGGAGGGCGCGCCGCTCACGGACGCCTTCGTCGGCCCGCCGCACGAGATCTGGGCGCTGCGCCATGCGCTGTCGGAGGGCGTGAAGCATAGCGGGCGATTGATCGCCTTCGATCTGTCCTTCCGCCGGGGTGACATCATGCCGTTCCTCGCCCATATGAAGGCGGAAATGCCTGACCACTTCGAGGACGTGACGATCTGCGACTTCGGCCATATCGGCGACGGCGGAGTGCACTTCAACCTCGTCGTCGTGAAAGACGACCCGCGCCTTGCCGATCCCGATTTCGAGGCGGACCTGCGCGCCTGGGTCTTCACCGTCGCGGTCGAGGGTTTCGGCGGCAGCTTTTCGGCAGAACACGGCATCGGCCGCAAGAACCAGATTTTCTACGACCAATACACCCCGGAAAAAATCCGCGCGCTTGCGGCCGGGCTCAAGTCCATCACCTCGCCGGGCCTGCTCGGCACCATGACCTTCTGAGAGACAACAGGGAGATACCCGATGACGAAAGTCGACGTGAAAAAGGAAACCGAAGCCCTTCTCGACAAGCTGGGCGTTGCCCGCTCCGCCTGGCAGGGTGGCGACATGGCCTCCTACAGCCCGGTCAGCGGCGAGGAGATCGGCAGGCTGAAGACGGTTTCCGCCGCCGGGACCGACAAGGCGATCGACGCCGCCCACGAAGCCTTCAAGGCCTGGCGCCTCGTGCCCGCTCCCAAGCGCGGCGAGCTCGTGCGCCTGCTCGGCGAGGAGCTGCGCGCGTCCAAGGCCGATCTCGGCCGCCTCGTCTCCATCGAGGCCGGCAAGATCACCTCCGAAGGCCTCGGCGAAGTGCAGGAAATGATCGACATCTGCGATTTCGCCGTCGGCCTTTCCCGCCAGCTCTACGGCCTCACCATTGCCACCGAGCGCCCCGGCCACCGCATGATGGAGACCTGGCACCCGCTCGGCGTCGTCGGCATCATCTCGGCCTTCAACTTCCCGGTCGCCGTCTGGTCGTGGAACGCCGCGCTCGCGCTCGTCGCCGGCAATTCCATCGTCTGGAAGCCGTCCGAAAAGACCCCGCTGACGGCGCTCGCCTGCCAGGCGATCTTCGAGCGCGCCCTTGCCCGCTTCGGCGACGCCCCGGCGAACCTCAGCCAGGTCCTCATCGGCGACCGCGCCATCGGCGAAGCCCTCGTCGACAATTCCAAGGTCGCCCTCGTCTCGGCCACCGGCTCCACCCGCATGGGCAAGGAAGTCGGCCCGCGCCTCGCAAAGCGTTTCGCCCGCTCGATCCTCGAGCTCGGCGGCAACAATGCCGGCATCGTCTGCCCGTCCGCCGACCTCGACATGGCGCTGCGCGCCATCGCCTTCGGCGCCATGGGCACCGCCGGCCAGCGCTGCACGACGCTGCGCCGCCTCTTCGTGCATGACAGCGTCTACGATCAGCTCGTGCCGCGCCTGAAGAAGGCCTATACGAGCGTTTCCGTCGGCAACCCGCTGGAGACCTCCGCCCTCGTCGGCCCGCTCGTCGACAAGCAGGCCTTCGACAGCATGCAGAAGGCGCTGGCAGCGGCCAGGGCCGAGGGCGGCGCCGTCACCGGCGGCGAGCGCGTCACCGAGGCCGGCAAGGACACGGCCTACTATGTGAAGCCCGCCATCGTCGAAATGCCCAAGCAGGCCGGCCCGGTTCTCGAAGAAACCTTCGCGCCCATCCTCTACGTCATGAAATATTCCGACTTCGACGCCGTTCTGGACGACCACAACGCCGTCTCGGCCGGCCTCTCCTCCTCCATCTTCACGCTCAACGTGCAGGAAGCCGAGCGCTTCCTGTCGGCCGACGGCTCGGATTGCGGCATCGCCAACGTCAACATCGGCACCTCGGGCGCCGAGATCGGCGGCGCGTTCGGCGGCGAGAAGGAAACCGGCGGCGGGCGTGAATCCGGCTCCGACGCCTGGAAGGCCTATATGCGCCGCTCCACCAACACGGTGAACTATTCGAAGGCCTTGCCGCTCGCCCAGGGCGTCTCCTTCGATATCGAGTAAGCGGCCATGACCGTCTCCACCAAGATCGAGGAGGCGGGCTTCACGCCCGCCTCGCGCATCGCCGCCATCGGCGTTTCAAAGATCCTGCAGATCGGCGCGCGCGCGAATGCCATGAAGAAGGACGGCCTGCCGGTCATCATCCTCGGCGCAGGCGAGCCCGATTTCGACACGCCCGACAACGTCAAGGCCGCCGCCAAGGCTGCCATCGACCGCGGCGAGACGAAATATACCGCGCTCGACGGCACGCCGGCACTGAAGAAGGCGATCGTCGAAAAATTCCGCCGCGAGAACGATATCGACTACGCAATCGACGAGGTCACCGTCGCAACGGGCGCCAAGCAGATCCTCTTCAACGCCTTCATGGCGAGCGTCAATCCGGGCGACGAGGTGATCATCCCGACGCCCTACTGGACCTCCTATTCCGACATCGTGGAAATCTGCGGCGGCGTGCCGGTGCTGATCCCCTGCGACGCCGAAGCCGGCTTCCGCCTGAAGGCCGAACAACTCGAAAAGGCGATCACGCCGAAGACCCGCTGGGTGCTCCTCAATTCGCCGTCCAACCCCTCGGGCGCGGCCTATGGCGAGGAAGACTACCGTCCGCTGCTGGACGTGCTGCTGCGCCATCCGCATGTCTGGCTGATGGTCGACGACATGTACGAGCATATCGTCTACGATGGATTCAGGTTCGTCACCCCCGTCGCCATCGAGCCGCGCCTGAAAAGCCGGACGCTGACGATCAACGGCGTCTCGAAGGCCTATGCCATGACCGGCTGGCGCATCGGCTATGCCGGCGGCCCGAAGGCGCTGATCAAGGCCATGGCCGTGATCCAGAGCCAGGCGACCTCCTGCCCCTCCTCCGTCAGCCAGGCCGCCTCGGTCGAGGCGCTCACCGGCCCGCAGGACTTTTTGAAGGAACGCCAGGCGAGCTTCCAGCACCGCCGCGACCTCGTCGTTGCGGCGCTGAACGCCATTCCCGGCCTCGCCTGCCGCACCCCGGAAGGTGCCTTCTACACCTTCTCCGGCTGCGCCGGCGTCATCGGCAAGACGACACCCAAGGGCAAGCGCATCGAGGCCGACAGCGATTTCACGGACTATCTCCTCGAAGACGCGAATGTCGCCGTCGTCCCCGGCTCCGCCTTCGGCCTCTCGCCCTATTTCCGCATCTCCTACGCCACGTCGGAAGCGGAACTGAGGGAGGCGCTGACCCGCATCGCGGACGCCTGCGCACGGCTTTCCTGAGCCACCGCAAAGCGACCGGGCAAAAGAAAAGGGGCCTCGCGAGAGGCCCCATTTTTATTGCTCCGCGCCTTTGCGGCGTTCTTTGCTTCCCCGCGGCCGGGCCACGAACGAAAACGCCCCGGACCGGCCGGGGCGTTTGAAGAGTCCGGGAAATCAGGCGGCGCGGGCGCCGTGATGCTCCTGGGCGTAGTAATGGCCGAAGCGGTTGGCGAGGAAGGCGTCGAGGGCGATTTCTTCCTGGCGGACGAAGCCCTTCGCGCGCAGCGAGCCGTCGGCGAGCATGTCGAGCACGGCGCAGATCGAGCCGGCCGTCGTGATCTGGATCGCCGAATGCAGGCTGCCGGCGACCGGGGCGCTGTAGACCTTGTTGGCGTAGGTTTCCTGGATCAGGCGGCCGTTCTTGCGGCCCGAAACGGTCACGAAGATGATGACGACGTCCTGCGTGGTGGTCGGAAGCGCGTTCTCGAAGATGTCTTTCAGGACTTCGCGGCGATGGCGCAGGCCGAGGTCGTTGAGCAGCGCCTTCATGATGGCGGCATGGCCCGGATAGCGGATCGTCTTGTAGTTCAGCGTGCGCACCTTGCCCTTCAGCGTCTCGCAGAGCGTGCCGAGGCCGCCCGAGGTGTTGAAGGCTTCATAGGTCACGCCGTCGAGCGAGAACTCCTCGCGCTCTTCCAGCGCCGGGACCTCGATCAGCGCGCTTTCGACGATGGCTTCGCAGGGCTCGATATATTCGTTGATGACGCCGTCCGTGCTCCAGGTCAGGTTGTAGTTGAGCGCGTTGGAGGGATACTGCGGCAGGGCGCCGACGCGCATGCGCACGCTGTCGAGCGTGTCGAAGCGGCTGGCAAGGTCGTTGGCGACGATGGAGATGAAGCCCGGCGCAAGGCCGCACTGGGGAATGAAGGCCGTCGTGGCGTTTTCGGCGATGCGCTTGACCTGGCGAGTGGATTCGACGTCTTCCGTAAGGTCGAGATAGTGGACGCCCGCGGCGGCGGCAGCTTCCGCGATCGCGACCGTCAGGTGATAGGGCGCGGCCGAGAGAACGGCGAACTTGCCGGAAAGCAGCGCCTTCATGGCGACGGCATCGGCGATGTCGACGACGGCGGTGGAAACGGCGGCGTGGCGCTCGATGGCGGCAAGCTGGTCTTCCGAGCGGTCCGCGACGGTGACGCGGTAGTCCCCGCTATGGGCCAGCATGCGGGCGATGGTCGAGCCGATCTTGCCTGCGCCGATGACGACGATGTCCTTCATGTGATTTCCCTCCGGCATGAATTGATGCGCTTATTTTGACGGCGGGACCTGTCGATTTAAAGCGCCGAATCTGGCATAATGCGCCATCAATATCGGCAGAACGACGGTGGAAATGAGCATTTCGACGCTAGGCGCCAAGGATCGGGAGCTGCTCGCCATCCTCAGCGAGAACGCCCGTGAGCAGACCGCGACCATCGCCCGCAGGCTCGGCCTTTCCCGCACGACCGTGCAGGCGAAGATCGACCGGCTGGAGCGCGACGGCGTGATCGCCGGCTACGGCGTGAAACTTTCCGACGCCTACGAGAGCGGCATGGTGAAGGCCCATGTCCTCATCACCATCGCCCCGAAGACGCTGGCGCGCATCACCACGGAACTGCACGCCATCTCGGCCGTGCGCACGCTCCATTCGGTCAGCGGCAGCTTCGACCTCATCGCCGTCGTGGAGGCGGCCTCCATCGCCGAGCTCGATCACCTCATCGACCGCATCGGCGCCATTGACGGCGTGGAGCGCACGCTATCGTCGATCATCCTGTCGACGCGAATCCGGCGGTAGGGTGGCCAACATTGGGCCGCTCAGCACTCACCGGCCATCAGCAACGGCCCGCTCCCTCTCCGTCGTCATCCTCGGGCTTGACCCGAGGATCCACCTACACGGCAGAACCTGTCCTTGTGGCATGGATCCTCGGGTCAAGCCCGAGGATGACGACGGCGGGAGAGGCGGGGCTGCAATCACCTTAGGCGATGAACCGCTCCGGCCGGTACGGGCCGATATTGATCGCCGTGCGCTCGCCCAGCATCTTCTCCGCCAGCACGCGGCCGGTGATCGGGCCGAGGGTCATGCCGTGGTGGGCGTGGCCGAAGGCGAACCAGAGGCCGGCGTGGCGCGGGGCCTTGCCGATGATCGGCATCATGTCCGGCGTGCAGGGGCGGGCGCCCATCCACGGCTCCTCGTCGCGCCGCTCGGCGAGCGGGAAGAATTCGCGCGCCACCTTTTCCGCCCGGCGAAGCTGCACCGGGGTCTTGCGCGTGTCGCGCCTTGCGAATTCCGCGCCGGTCGTCAGGCGGATGCCGCGCAGCATGGGCGCGAGGAAATAGCCGCGCTCGGCATCGAGCACCCAGTTGTTGAGTTTTGCGCCCTCTTCCGCGCCGTAATGCATATGGTAGCCGCGCTTGACGGCGAGCGGGAAGCGATAGCCGAGCTTGCGCGTCACCGTATCGGCCCAGGGGCCGAGCGCGACGACGACGTCCTTCGCCTCGAGCGGGCCTTCGGGCGTGGCGATGCGCCAGCCCTCGCCCTCCAGCACATGCTCGATGGTGGCCGCATCGCCCGATTTCAGCTCACCGCCGAGCGACTGGAAGTAGGCGAGGTAGCGCTTCAGGAGGCTTTGCGGATCGAGGATCGACCACGGGTCGGTCCAGCGCAGGCCGCCCGTAAGCTCGGCGCGGATATCCGGCTCGGCGGCGGCCAGCTCCGCCGGCGTCAGCTTCTGGTGGTTGACGCCGAAATTGGCCGAGAGCTTTTCGGCTTCCGCATAGGCCGCATCGCGCGCCTTCTCCGTGCGGAAAACCTTCATCCAGCCGTCCTTGCGGATGAGATCCTCGGCACCGGAGGCGGCGATGAGGTCGGCATGCTCGCTGATCGAATGCTCGATGAGCGGCGCATAGAGGTGGGCGATGCTCTGGTGCTGGCGGAAGCCGGAATGCCACCAGTAGCGCGCCAGGAACGGGATGATGCCGGGGATCGCGGACGGGTGGTAATGCGCGTCGATCGTGTTGTTCAGCGCATAGCGGAAGAGCGCACCGAAATCGTGCGGGAAACCGTAGGGGTAGACGCCCTCGCGCTGGATGAGGCCGGCATTGCCGTAGGAGGTCTCCTCCGCCGCCCCACGCCGGTCGATCAGCACGACCTGCTTGCCGCGCCGCGCCAGGTGGATCGCCGTCGAAATGCCGACTACGCCCGCGCCGAGAACAATCACATCCGTCTTCATCTGCCTGCCCCAAGGAAAGTCACGTCGGTTCATCAATGCATGCGGCCCGCGGCAAGGCAACACCCGCGGCCGGATGCCTATTGCCCCGCAAGCCGGAGCAGGTTTTCTATCGCCGCGCGCTCGAAGCCGCCGATGCCCTCGGAGATGTCGGCCTTGATCGCGGCGGCGACGGCTTCCTCGTCGCGCTTGCGCAGCGCCGCGATCGCCTCGTGGTGACGGTCGACGAAATAGAGCTGGGCGACATGCTCCATGGCGATGCCGAGAAAGGGGCCGAGCTGGAGCCAGACGCTCTCCACCATCGGCATGATCACCTGTTCGGGATTGGCCGTATAGAGCGTGCGGTGGAATTCCTGGTTGAGGAGCAGCGCGGTCGCATTGTCCTTGCGGGCGATGGCCTCGTCCTGCGCCCTGTCGATCTCCTCCAGCCGGTCGATGCGCCGCTCGGTGATATGCGGCACGGCGCGGCGGGCGGCATGCTGCTCCAGCACGGCGCGCAGCGAGACAAGCTCGCTGAAGCGGTCGGCCGTCATGCGCGGCACCATGATGCGGCGGTTGTCGAGGACACGCAGCGCCCCTTCCGAGGACAGGCGCCGCAAGGCCTCGCGCACCGGCGTCGGGCTCGATTCCATGGCTTCCGCGATCCCCCGGATCGTCAGCGATTCCCCGGGGCGGATGGAGCCCACCATGATCGCCTGGCGCAGGCGCCGATGCGCATATTCATGCGTCGTCATGCCTTCCGGCCGGTCCAGCGGCTCAAGCGCCAAGTTGCCCAATCCATTCCTCCTGCGAAAGGCCGCCGGGTGCTATCCTGCCCGTCGGACAGGTTCTAGCAGCTTGACCCACGACAAGAAAGTGTGCATATCCTGAAAATGTGATCACAAAAATAATTATGTGATATGGAAGGGGATCATGGTGCTGGACGAGGATTCCAACTGGCTCATCAATGCCGACGGCGTGGAGAGCATCCAGGCGGTCATCTGCGACCTGAACGGCATCCTGCGCGGCAAGCGCGTGCCCGTCGGGCAGGCCGAGAAGGTGCTGAAGGGCGGCATCCGCATGCCGCTGTCCATCGCGGGCGTCGACGTGTGGGGCGAGGACATCGTCGGTTCCAGCCATGTGTTCGCCAGCGGCGACATGGACGGCATCTGCAGCCCGACCGGCCGCGGCGCGCTGCCCGTCAACTGGACCCTGAAACCCTCCGCCGTCGTGCCGCTCTGGCTGTTCAAGGAATCGGGCGAGCCCTTCCTTGCCGATCCGCGCCAGGCGCTCGCCCATATCGTGCGGCAGTACCATGAACTCGGCCTTCGCCCGGTCGTCGCCTCGGAGATGGAATTCTACCTGATCGACGCCGAGCCGGACCATGCCGAGCCGCCGATCTCGCCCTATACCGGCAAGCGCCTCGATTCCGACGCCATCCTCTCGATCGACGAACTGGACGATTTCGGCCAGTTCTTCTCCGACGTCTATGCCGAATGCGAGCGGCAGAACGTGCCGGCGGATTCGGCCGTGGCGGAAAACGGCATCGGCCAGTTCGAGATCAACCTCATCCATTCCGACGACCCGCTGAAGGCCGCCGACGACGCGCTGTTCTTCAAGCGCATCATCAAGGGCGTTGCGCGCAAGCACGGCTTTGCCGCCACCTTCATGGCGAAACCCTACGGCATGCGCTCGGGCAGCGGCATGCACATGCATTTCTCCGTGATCGACGAGGACGGCAACAACGTCTTCGACGACGGCACGCCGGAAGGCTCGGCCATCATGAAGCACGCCGTCGCGGGCCTGACGCGCGGCATGGCCGAATCCACCCTGCTCTTCGCCCCGCACTATAATTCCTACCGACGCCTTCGTCCCGACACGCACGCCCCGACCTCGATCTCCTGGGGCTACGAGAACCGCACGGCGGCGATCCGCATTCCCGGCGGCAACAACAAGGCGCGGCGCATCGAGCACCGCGTCGCCGGCGCCGACGCCAATCCCTATCTCGTCATGGCCGGCATCCTCGGCGCCGCCCTCGTCGGCATCCGCAACAAGTGGGAGCCGCCGGCGCCCGTCTCGGGCCGGGCCTATCTCTCGCAGCTGCCGCGCATCCCTTCGGAATGGGGCTCGGCCGTCACCGCCTTCGAGAACGGCTCCATCGTCTCGGAGATCTTCGACGCGGACCTGCGCTCCATGCTGATCGCCTGCAAGCGGCAGGAGATCGCCGGTTTCGCCGAGCAGGTGACCGACTTCGAATTCAGCGCCTATCTGGAAATCGTCTGATGGCCCAAAACCAGTCCTATGCCGGCAACGGCGCCTATCCCGACAGCTACTACGCTGCCTCCCGCAACATCGTCCGCACGCCGAAGGTGCTGGAAGGGGCGGTCACGGCCGACGTCGCCGTGCTCGGCGCCGGCTATTCCGGCCTTTCCACCGCCATCCACCTTGCCGAACTCGGCTACAAGGTGGTGATGGTCGAGGGCGCCGGCATCGGCTGGGGCGCATCCGGGCGCAACGGCGGCCAGCTCGTCAACGGCCTCAATGCCAGCCTCGACACGATCAGGCGCCGCTACGGCGAGGAAGCCGGTGCCTTCGTCGGCGGCCTCGTGCAGGAGGGCGGCCGGATCATCCGCCGCCTCGTCTCGCAATACGGCATTAACTGCGACCTGAAGAACGGCAACATATACGCCGCCTATACGCCCGCCCACATGAGGGAGCTGGAGCACAAGAAGGCGCTGTGGAAGCGCTACGGCATGGACGATCACCAGCTGCTCGACAAGGACGCCATCGGCAAGCTCGTCAACACCGATGCCTATGTCGGCGGCATGCTGGATACGACCGGCGGCCACCTGCATCCGCTCAATCTGACCCTCGGGGAAGCCGCCGCGCTGGAATCCCTCGGCGGCGTGATCTACGAGCAGTCCCCCGTCATCCGCGTCGAGCACGAGGCCGAAAAGCCGGTGATCCACACGGCAAGGGGCAGCGTGACGGCGAACACCGCCGTCATCTGCGGCAATGCCTATCTCGGCCATGTCGTGCCGAAGCTCGTCTCGCGCGTCATGCCGGTCTCCACCCAGATGATCGCCACCGAACCGCTCGGCGCCGAGCGGGCCGATGCGCTCATCCCGAGCGACATGTGCGTGGAGGACGTGCGCTACATCCTCGACTATTTCCGCCTGTCGGCCGACAAGCGCATGATCTTCGGCGGCGGCACCGTCTACGGCGGCACCGACCCCGCCGACGTGCGCGCGAAAATCCGCCCGAACCTCGAAAAGGTCTTCCCCTCGCTCAAGGGCGTGAAGATCGACTATGCCTGGAGCGGCAATTTCGCACTCTCCTTCTCGCGCGTGCCGCAGATGGGCAAGATCGGCAAAAATACGTATTTCGCCCACGGCTATTCCGGCCACGGCGTCACCGGCTCGCATCTCTTCGGCAAGATCCTGAGCGAGGCGATCCACGGCGATCTCTCGCGATACGGCCAGTTCGAGAAGCTGCCCTGGATCCCCTTCCCGGGCGGGCGCATGTTCCGCGCGCAATATTCGACCATCGGCTCCTGGTGGTACCAGTTCAAGGACGCCTTCGGCCTCTGAGGCTGCGCTAAGCAAAAGACCGGCGTTTCCGCCTATAAGCACCTCTCTTCCGTCATGGTCGGGCTTGACCGAGGATGACGGAGTGCGCGGGGCGATGCTCGTTCGTCGCCAGGATCGACCTTTCGATCCCGGCCCGCGCCGTTATTCGCTGATGATCTTGAACTTCTGGCCGGGCTGGACCGTGCTGGTGATCGTCATGGCGTTGATCAGCCGGAAGAGGTCGAGCTTGCGATCGGTCCCCAGCATCCGGCCCGCCAATGTGGCGACCGTGTCGCCCGGGCGCGCGGTGACGACGCGCACGCGCAGGGGCTTCAGCGAGGCGACTTCCGCCGGCGTCAGCTTGCGGAACGAGCTGCGCAGGATGTTCGCGGTCGGCTCCAGGGCGGCCGAGCCGGTCGGCACCGCCGTCAGGAAGCGGTAGATCTGGCCGTCGATGCGCACCACCGTGACGTCGAATTCCCAGCGGTCGGCCGCGGCCTTCGCGGTCGCAGCCGGAAGGCCGTTGATGGTGATCGGGCGGATCGTCTCGGGCCTGAGGCCCGTCACCCAGCCGCTCGAAATATAGTTGACGAGGTCCTGGCCGCGGCTGTCGGCGACGCCGTCGAAGCGGATCGCCACGTCGCCCGGGCCGGTCGCCAGCACCGCCTCGGCTTTGTTGTCGATCTGGAAGCCGGCCGGCACGTCGAAACGGATGCCGAGCTTGCCGTGCAGGAAGGTCTGGCCGCGCACATAGCCCTCTTCCGGCGCATCGCCGTAGAGCAGGCCGTCGATGCCGGCGAGATAGTAGTCGCGCCCGCGGTCGCCGATCGTGCCTTCCGGGCCGAAGGCGCGGGCATGCATGCGGGCAAGCTCCACGCGCTGCGGCGCGCTCGGATGGCTCGACAGGAAGTCGAGGCTCTGGTCGGAATCCGGATCGACGGCGGTGAAGCGGGCATAGGCCGCCATGGAATCGAGGAAGCGCGCGGCGGCATAGGGGTCGTAGCCCGCCTCGCCCAGCATGCGCACGCCGATCACGTCGGCCTGGAGCTCCTGGTTGCGTGAGAAGGCGGCAAGGCGCAGCTTGCCGCGCGCCAGCGCCTGCTTGCCGGCGATGTTGCTGGACAGCACCTCGGCCACCACGCGGCTGGCGATGACCTCGGCCTCCTCCTTCTTCTGCCGCTCGATGCCGTGGTTGGCGGTGACGTGCGCCATCTCGTGCGAGAGGACGGCCGCGACCTCGGAGGCGTCGTTGGCAAGCGCCAGCAGGCCCCGCGTGACGTAGAGATAGCCGCCCGGCAGCGCGAAGGCGTTGATGGCCGGCGAATTGAGGATGGTGATGCGGTACGACTGGTTCGGGTTTTCCGAAACGGCCGTCAGCGCGCCGGCGATGCGCGCGACGAGCCGCTCGGTCTTGGCGTCCTTGTATTCGCCGCCGTAGCTCGCCACGATGCGCGGATGCTCGCGGGCGCCCATCTGCGCACGCGGATCGTTCTTCTGCACTTCCTCGACGATCTGCGGATTGGAGGACGGCGAGATCGCCGGCTCATAGGCCTGCTCGAAGAGCGTGGTGCAGCCGGCCAGGAGGAAGGCGGCCAGCAGCAAGGCCGCGGCAGGTCTCACGACCCCGCGCCCGGATACCGTTGCAGCTTCCTGCGTCGCTTTCGCCATGTCTCTTGCCCAAGCCCCTTGGTGGGTTCACGCCCTTGCCACAGCCCTCGGGTGCAGCGCGGGCGCGCATCTTCGCGCCTTCGAATGGATGAGATAGACGCGCCATACCCGGCCGGCAACTCCCGATTCGACAAACGGTTTTCATGTGGCTCCGGTGACACAGGGGGGCGTCCAAATTGTGGCGCGGCGGAGCGACAGGATGACCTGCCCGATGCTAGATCGCCGAATGGCCGAGGAATTTTGCAACGCCTGGTGGTTCCCGACGCGAAAGGAAATCGCGCACCGGCTCGTCGAGCACGATCGCGCCTTCCTCGATGAACATCGCCCGGTCGGCAAGCCGGCGGATATCCTCCGGCTGGTGGGTGATGAAAAGCATCGTGCTCTTCGTCTCGGCGCGCAGTTCGGCGAGAAGGTCCGCCATCTCGCCCCGCATGGCCGGGTCGAGCGCGGCGAAGGGCTCGTCGAGCAGGAGGATCGGCCGGCGCCGCACCAGAGCGCGGGCAAGCGCCACGCGCTGGCGCTCGCCGCCGGAAAGCGAGCCCGGCAGGCGCCGCTCGTAGCCGCCGAGCCCGACGCGCGACAGCGCCGAGAAGACGCTCTGGCGCGCCGCCGAATCGAGCTTCAGCCCCGGATCGATGCCGAGGCCGACATTGTCGGCGATGGAGAGGTGGGCGAAGAGATTGTTGTCCTGGAAGACCACGGAGACCGGCCGCTCCGCCGGCTCGCGCCCCGCCATGTCCTTCCCGAGCAGTTCGACGCGGCCCGTGCGCGGCGTCTCGAAGCCGGCGATGACGTTGAACAGCGTCGATTTCCCCGCCCCCGAAGGGCCGGCGACGGCCACCGCCGCACCGGCCGGGACGGCGCAGTCGAAGGCAAGCCGCTTTTCCGCAAAGCGCACGGTCACGTCGGAAAGGAGGATCGCGGTTTCAGGCATCGGACGATGGGCTTTCGCTGGAACGGTCCGCCGCCGTCGAGGGCAGCGTCAGGAGAAGGCATAGCACGCCGAGGACGAGCGCGATGCCCGCCGCATCCGCCGTGCGGTAGCTCGCCATGCGGGAAAAGAGCAGCCAGGGCAGCGTGACGAAGCCTTCCGCGCCGAAGATGGCGACCGCGCCGAGATCGCCGAGCGACAGCGCCATGGCGAAGGCGAAGGCCGTGAGGAAGGGTTTCTTCAGCGCCGGCCAGTCGATCCGGGCAAAGCGGTCGAACCCGGTGACGCCGAGGCTGAGAGCCAGCCGGGCGGTGCGCGCCAGATGCGTGCGATAGGCCGGCTCCAGCACGCGGATCACGAAGGGCAGCGCCATCAGTGCGTTGATGACCGTGACGATGGCTGGCGCGAAGCGGCCGGTCTCGCCGAAGGTGCGCAGCATCAGGAACCAGCCCGTCGCCATGACGACCGGCGGCACGAGAAGGATGAGCGAGCCGACCGCCGGCAGCGCCCGCGCCATCAGCCGCGTTCCCATGCCCGTATCGTCCGCGCCGAGAAGCTGCGGCACCAGCACGACGGGCAGGGCGACCGCGAGGCTGAGGCTCGCCGAGGCGAAGGCGATGGTAAGGCTGGTGAGAAGCGCGCGATGCAGCAGCGGATCGAGCGAAAGCCGCGTGAAATCCGCCGCAAGTCCCGAGACGAGGGTGGCGGCGAGCGGGGCGGCGGTGAACAGCGTGAAGATGAGGATGACGAGCCCGTCGGCAAGGCGCCGCCGGCGCCCGTCGAAGCGGCGGATGGCGCGGCCCGCCGTCGCGCCCTCCTCGGGCGGGCGGCCGAAGAGCGAGAGGAGCGCGATAAGCGCGCCCGTCACGACGATCTGCAGGAAGGCGAGCAGCACGGCGCGCGCCGGATCGAAATCGAAGCGCAGCGCCTGGTAGATCGCCACCTCGATGGTGGTGGCCGCCGGCCCGCCGCCGAGCGTCAGCACGATGGTGAAGCTCGCCGCGCAGAGCATGAGGACGAGGCCGGCAATGCCGGGCAGCACCCTTCGGATGACCGGCCATTCGATCAGCCGGAAGACCGCCCCGCCCCGCATGCCGAGATTGGCCGAGGTCAGCCAGTATTCCGGCGGGATGCGCTCCAGCGCGGCGACAAGGAAGCGCACGGCGAGCGGCAGGTTGAAGAAGACATGGGCGATGAGGATGCCGGCAAGCCCGTAGACGCTGACGGGATTCTTGAGGCCGGCGAGCCGCAGGAGATCGTTGACGACGCCCTGCCGCCCCCAGATCTCGACGATGCCGAGCGCGGCGACCAGCGCCGGAAGGCCGAGTGGCACGACCGAGAGCCGGAGGATCCACACCCGCCCCGGAAAGGTCCGCTGGCGCGCCAGCGCCCGGGCGACGGGGATGGCGAGCAGCACGGAAAGCCCGGTGGAGAGCACGGCCTGCATCAGCGTGAACGTCGCCACCCGCCGGATATAGGCATCGAAGAGCGGCGCGCCGCCGCCCTCGCCCGCATGGCCGAGCAGCACGGCCGTCGCCGCGCCGACGAAGGCAACGACACCGCAAAGGGCAAGAGCCCCTGCGGCGTGCAGCGTCCGGCGTTCGGCGCGGGCGAACAGCATCTTATTTCGCGCTCATGGCGGAAAGCCACTCGTCGATCCAGGCCTTGCGGTTGGCCGCGACCTCCTCCGAGGACATCAGGAAGGTCTTTTCCGGCTTCACCAGCGCGTCGAAGGCGGCCGGTAGCGGCTCCTTCGTCTTGCCGACGGGCATCATCCAGTTGGTTTCCGGGATGACCGACTGGAACTCCGGTCCGACCATGAAGGTCAGGAACTTCCGGGCGAGATCCTTGTCGTCGGAGGTGCGCGTCATCCCCGCCACCTCGATCTGCACGTAATGCCCCTCGGAGAAGGCAGCCGCCTTGTAGCGCTCGGTGTTCTCCGCGATCACATGATAGGCGGGGGACGTCGTATAGGAGAGCACCATCGGCGCCTCGCCCTTGGTGAAGAGGCCGTAGGCCTCCGACCAGCCGGGCGTGACGGTCAGGACGCGGTCCTTCAGCTTGCCCCAGGCCTCGCCCGCCTTGTCGCCGTAGACGGACTTCACCCAGAGCAGGAGGCCGAGGCCCGGCGTCGAGGTGCGCGGGTCCTCGATGACGATCTTCTGCGAGGCGTCGCCCTCGACGAGGTCCTTGAGGCTCGACGGCGGGTTCTTCAGCGTCTCGCTGTCATAGACGACGGCGAAATGGCCGTAGTCGTAGGGCAGGAACGTATCGTCGGAAAAGCCGCCCGGCACGGTGAGGCCTTCCGGCGTCAGCCCGTGCTTTTCGAAGAGACCCGTCGCCTTGGCCTCGGAGATGAGGTTGGTGTCGAGGCCGAGCACGACGTCGGCTTTCGTGCCTTCGCCTTCCAGCTTCAGGCGCGTCAGGAGCTCGACGCCGTCGGCCGCGCTCACCCACTCGACCTTGCAGCCGCAGGTCTTCTCGAAGGCTTCCTTGACCTTCGGCCCCGGTCCCCAGTCGGCGACGAAGCTTTCGTAGGTGTAGACGGTCAGCGTCTTTTCCTGCGCGAACGCGGGAAAGGCGAGGGATGCGGCAAGCGCCGCGATCGAAATGAGAACAGTCTTGCGCATCGGCGCCTCCTTGTCTGGTCACAAACGGGAATAGGGCGCTGGATGTGCCGTCTAATCCCTCCGCCGGTACGAGCCGGATCAGGTTCTTCGGGTTGGCGAAACCGCCTCTCAGCCGGCAGGCAAACCTGCGGGCACCCCGTTAGAGCAGGAGAAGGCATAATGCCGCGCGCGGCGGCGCGCAATAGCAAAGGCCCGGATGCGGGGTGCATCCGGGCCTCTTTTCGTGCGGGCTTTCGGCAAGGCTCAGTGCTTTGCCGGCAGGCGCGGCAGGAAGACCGTCAGGATGCCGAGCAGCGGCATGTAGGAGCAGGCCTTGAAGACGAAGCCGATGCCGCGGCTGTCGGCGACGCCGCCGAGCAGGGCCGCCGCAAGGCCGCCCGCGCCGAAGGCGAAGCCGAAGAAGATGCCGGCGATCATGCCGACGCGGCCCGGCACCAGTTCCTGCGCGAAGACGACGATATTGGAGAAGGCCGAGGAGAAGATGAGGCCGATCATCACCGTCAGCACACCCGTCCAGAAGAGGTTGGCATAGGGCAGCAGCAGCGCGAAGGGAATGACGCCGAGGATCGAGAACCAGATGACGAAACGCGTGCCGAAGCGGTCGCCGATCGGCCCGCCGAGGAAGACGCCGAGCGCCGAGGAGCCGAGGAAGAGGAACAGCATGAGCTGGGCCTGTTGCACGTCGAGGCCGAAGCGGTTGATCGTGTAGAAGGTGAAATAGCTGGAGATGCTGGAGAGATAGGCGTTCTTCGTCGTCGTCAGCAGGACGAGGACGGCGAGCGCCCAGGCGACCTTGCCGCGCGGCAGCGGCAGCTCGCGGCTCGCGGCCGGGCGGCTCGCGGCAAGCCGGCGCTCGCCGGCATACCAGTTGCCGACCCAGGTGAGGATGCCCATGCCGAGAAGGGCGACGACCGAGAGCCAGGCGACGCTCGTCTGGCCGAAGGGCAGCACGATGAAGGCGGCGAGCAGCGGCCCGAGCGCCGTGCCGGCATTGCCGCCGACCTGGAACATCGACTGGGCGAGCCCGTGCCGGCCGCCGGAGGCAAGGCGCGCGACGCGCGAGGATTCCGGATGGAAGACCGCCGAGCCGAGGCCGATCAGGCAGGCGCCGAAGACGAGCACCGGGAAGGAATGCGCATAGGCGAGCATGATCAGCCCGACGAAGGTGCTGCCCATGCCGACCGGCAGGGAGAAGGGCATCGGCCAGCGGTCGGTGACGAGGCCGACGGCCGGCTGCAGCAGCGAGGCCGTGACCTGAAACGCCATGGTCAAAAGGCCGATCTGCACGAAATCGAGCGCATAGTTCTCTTTGAGCAGCGGATAGAGCGACGTCAGCAGCGACTGCATGATGTCGTTCAGCATGTGGCAGGCGCTGACCGCCAGGATGATGGAATAGGTGGTGGTGACGGCGCCGCGCGGGGCCGCAGGAACGATAGTGGACATGGTGGCCTCGAAATGGTCCTAGGGGAGGAGATCCGTTGCGCCTCCATTACAAGGATTGCGTGCGGCCTGCTTTTGTGGTGAGGTCCACTTCTTACGCGAATGGGCCAAAGATGGAAAAATTGACCGCCGCGCGCCTGCAGGCGCTCAACGACGAGCATGTGCGCAATCTCGCCCGCATGGAGCAGTCGAATGCGGACGTCCTCGTCCACAGCACCGATATTCCGGGCGGTTATGTTGTGCCGTTGCACCGCCACCGCCGCGCGCAGTTCCTCTGCGTCTTTTCCGGCGTGGTGCTGGTGGCGACGGACCGCGGTCGCTGGATGATCCCGCCCGGCCATGCTCTCGTCATTCCGCAGGGCCTCGAGCATTCCGTCGAGATGTGCAGCGACGTCAGCATGCGCTCGGTCTACATCCATGCGCCGACGGGCCAGGCGGCCTCGCCCGAGCCGGCGGTGCTGGAGGTGACGGAGCTTGCCCGCCAGCTCATCGCCACGGCCGTGCAGCAGGGCCGGGTGTCCGACGACCGGGGCCGGGCGGACCTCGTGATGGCGCTGCTCCTCGACGAGATCGGCCGCCTGCCGGAACGCCGCCTCGGCCTGCCCTTCCCGGCGAGCGGACGCCTCGCCGGCCTCTGCCGCGATTTCGTCGACCATCCCTCGCCCACCGCCAAGATCGACGACTGGGCAAGGCAGCTCCATATGAGCCGGCGCACCTTCACGCGCTTCTTCCGCCAGGAGATGGGCGTCAGCTTCGTCACCTGGCGCCAGCAGGCCTGCCTCTTCGCCTGCCTGCCGCGCCTTGCCGCCGGCGAGCCGGTGACGCGCGTGGCGCTCGACGCCGGCTACGAGAGCGTTCCGGCCTTCACCACCATGTTCCGCCGCATGCTCGGCACCTCGCCGCGCGCCTATCTTTCGAGCCGCGCGGCGGCATAAGCGTCTCAAAAAGACCGGCAAAGGGCGCGATCCGGGGGCTGTTTTCCGCGGCCGTTTGGGATTAGGAAGGACAGGCGGGACCCATTCCGGGCCGCAACCGGGAGCGCAGGCCGCACGGGAGACAGGGTTTGAGGAAGATACTGGTCATCGGCATCGGCGCGGGAAACCCCGAGCACATGACCGTGCAGGCGATCAAGGCGCTGAACCGCGCCGACGTCCTGCTCATCCCGACCAAGGGCGACGAGAAGGCGTTCCTCGCCGATGCCCGCCGCGAGATCTGCGACCGTTTCCTCGAAAATCCCGCCTGCCGCATCCTCGACTATGCCGTGCCGGTGCGCCGGGCCGACGGCTCCTACGAGGACGGCGTCAACGACTGGCACCACGCCATCGCCGCGATCTACGAGCGCACCCTCGCCGACATGAGTGAGGACGAGACGCTCGGCCTCCTCGTCTGGGGCGATCCCATGCTCTACGACAGCACGCTGCGCATCGTCGGGCATGTGCGCGCCGCCGGGCGGGTTTCCTTCGAGACGGAGGTGATCCCCGGCATCACCAGCGTGCAGGCACTCTGCGCCGGCCACGGTATCGCGCTCAACCGCATCGGCCTTCCCGTCGAGATCACCACCGGCCGCCGCCTTGCCGAAGGCTGGCCGGAAAGCGCGCGCGACGCGCTCGTCATGCTCGACGGCGTGCAGGCCTTCCGCACGGTGGAGGACCCGGAGGCGGAAATCTGGTGGGGCGCCTATCTCGGCACGCCGCACGAGATACTCCTGTCCGGCCGGCTCGCCGACATGGCGCAAACCATTACCGAAACCCGCCGCAGGGCGCGCGAGGCGCACGGCTGGATCATGGACACCTACCTGATCCGCCGCCCCACCGCGGACACGGGGGAGGATGCCTCGTGACCGCAGCCACCGCCCTTCGCAATGCACCGGATACGCTCCGCCGCGGCGCCTGCCCCTCCATCGCCGCGCCAATGCGCACCGGCGACGGCCTGCTGGTGCGCCTTCGCCCTATCGCGCCCGTGCTTTCGGCAGCGGACCTCTTAGCTCTTGCCGACCTCGCCCGCCGACACGGAAACGGCCTGATCGAGATCACCGCCCGCGGCAATCTCCAGCTCCGCGGCCTTACCGAAGCCGGCGTGCCGCAGCTTGCCGAAGGCCTGCGCAAGGCCGGCATCGTCCCGCAGACGGGCGTTGCCGTCGAAATCCCACCGCTTTCCGGCATCGACCCCTCCGAGACCGCCGACGCAACGCCACTCGCTGAAGCCCTGCGCACGGCGCTTGCCGCAGCCGCCCTCCCGCTTGCGCCCAAGCTCGCCATCGTCGTCGACGGCGGCGGCATGCTGGCGCTCGCCGACATGGTGGCCGACATCCGCCTCGACGCCGTTTCCACGGCGGGCGGGGTGTGCTGGCGTCTTTCCATCGGCGGAGATCGCCTTACGGCGAAGCCCGTCGCGCTGCTCCCGCCGGAAGAGGCAGTAAACGGTGTCATGACGCTCGCCGCTGCGCTCGCAGCGCAGGGGCCGACGGCGCGCGGCCGCGATCTCGACGCAGCCGCCATTGCCGCCACATTCGCAGCCACACCGGCCCCGACCCTTGCCGGCCTCACACGCCGCCACCCGCTCGGTGCGCACCGCATCGGCAATCGAACAGTGCTCGGCATCGCCCCCGCCTATGGCCAGATGCAGGCCGAGCGGCTCGCCGCGCTCGCCGAGGGCCTGTCGGCCTGCGGCGCCATCGCCTTCCGCCTCGCCCCTCATCGCACGCTCCTCGTCTGCGGGCTTTCCGACGACGCGCTTATAAGCGCGCAAGCCTGCGCCGACCGCGAAGGCTTCTGGCACCGGGAGGACGCGCCCGGCCGCACCGTCTCGATCTGCGCCGGCGCGGCCGGATGCGCCTCGGGCGCCTTCGATACCCGCGCCGCCGCCGATACGCTGGCAAGCGAAGCCGGCGCGCTCCTCGACGGTTCCGTCGCCGTCCATATTTCCGGCTGCCCGAAGGGCTGCGCCCATCCGGCCGCCGCCGCACTCACCCTCTGCGGCACCGCGACCGGCGTCGGCCTCGTCCTGAATGGGCGGGCGGGCGACACACCCGCCGCCACGTTGCCGGCCGCCGGCCTCACGCCCGCCATCGGCCGCCTCGCCGCCCTGCTGCGCGCCCGCCGCACCGAGGGCGAGACGACAAAGAACCTTTTCGACCGCATCCCGCCCGCAGAGCTCGTCTCTGCCTATCAAGGCCGCTCATGACACAGTACGACTACATCAAGGATGGCACCGCCATCTATGAACGCTCCTTCGCGATCATCCGCGCCGAGGCCGACCTTTCGCGCTTTTCCGAGGCGGAGGCGGATGTCGCCGTGCGCATGATCCATGCCGCCGGGCTGGTGGAGGCCGCGCCGCACTTCGTCTTCTCGCCCGGCTTCGTCGCGGCGGCCCGCGGGGCGCTTGAGGCCGGGGCGCCGATCTTCTGCGACGCGGAGATGGTGGCGCGCGGCGTCACCGCCGCCCGCCTGCCGGCGAACAACGACGTGCTCTGCCTGCTGCGCGATCCGCGCACGCCGGAGATCGCGAAAGAGATCGGCAATACCCGTTCGGCCGCAGCCATCCGCCTCTGGCTGGAGCGCATGGCGGGCTCGGTCGTCGCCATCGGCAATGCGCCGACGGCGCTCTTCTACCTGCTCGAGCTCCTGCGCGACGGTGCGCCGAAGCCGGCGGCGATCCTCGGCATGCCGGTCGGCTTCGTCGGCGCGGCCGAATCCAAGGATGCGCTGGCGGAAAACTCCTACGGCGTGCCCTTCGCCATCGTGCGCGGCCGGCTCGGCGGCAGCGCCATGACGGCGGCGGCCCTCAATTCGCTGGCAAGGCCCGGAGTATGACGATGGCGGGAAAGCTCTATGGCGTCGGCACCGGCCCCGGCGATCCGGAACTCCTGACCCTGAAGGCGGTGCGCGCGCTCAGTGAAGCCGACGTGCTCGCCTTTTTCGCCAAGGCGGGCCGGTCCGGCAACGGCCGGGCCATCGTCGAGGGCCTGCTGAAGCCCGGCATGGCGGAACTGCCGCTCTACTATCCGGTGACGACGGAGATCGACAAGGACCACGGCGACTACAAGGGCCAGATCACCGCGTTCTACGACGCCTCCGCCGCGGCCGTCGCGGACCATCTTGCCGCCGGCCGCACGGTCGCGATCCTCTCGGAGGGCGACCCGATGTTCTACGGCTCCTACATGCACCTGCATGTACGGCTCGCCGACCGTTTCCCGACCGAGGTCATCCCCGGCATCACGGCGATGTCCGGCTGCTGGTCGCTGTCGGGCCTGCCCATCGTGCAGGGCGACGACGTGCTCTCCGTCCTGCCGGGCACGATGGTCGAGACCGAACTGTCGCGCCGCCTCGCCGACACGCAGGCCGCCGTCATCATGAAGGTCGGCCGCAACCTGCCGAAGATCCGCCGGGCGCTGTCGGACGCCGGGCGGCTCGGCGAGGCGATCTATGTCGAGCGCGGCACCATGGCGACGAGCAAGTCCATGCGCCTTTCCGAGAAGCTCGACGACACGGCGCCCTATTTCTCGCTGGTGCTCGTGCCGGGCTGGAGCGGACGCGCATGACCGGCCGGCTCTTCGTCATCGGCACCGGCCCCGGCAACCCGGACCAGATGACGCCGGAAGCCCGGCACGCCGTCGCGGCGTCGACCGAGTTCTTCGGCTATTTCCCCTATATCGACCGGCTGGACCTTCGCCCCGACCAGGTCAAGGTCGCCTCCGACAACCGCGAGGAGCTGAACCGCGCCGAGGTCGCGCTGACGCGCGCGGCGGCGGGGGTGGATGTCTGCGTCGTCTCGGGCGGCGATCCCGGCGTCTTCGCCATGGCGGCCGCCGTCTGCGAGGCGATCGATGCCGGGCCTGCCGAATGGAAGACGGTCGATCTTATCGTCGTGCCGGGCGTCACGGCCATGCTGGCGGTCGCCGCGCGCATCGGCGCGCCGCTCGGCCACGATTTCTGCGCCATCTCGCTTTCCGACAACCTGAAGCCCTGGGAGATCATCGAAAAGCGCCTGCGCATGGTGGCCGAGGCCGGCCTCGTCATCGCGCTCTACAACCCGATCAGCAAGGCGCGGCCCTGGCAGCTCGGCCGGGCCTTCGAGATCCTGCGCACGGTGCTGCCGGCCGAAACGCCGGTGATCTTCGGCCGCGCCGCCGGCCGGCCCGACGAGCGCATGCTGGTCATGCCGCTTGGGGAAGCGGAGGCCGAACGCGCCGACATGGCGACCTGCGTCGTCATCGGCTCGCCGGAAACGCGCACCATCGCCCGCCCCGGCCTGCCGGACCTCGTCTATACGCCGCGTTTCCTCAAGGAGCCGGCAAGGTGATCGACAAGCCGCACCGCTTCCTCGACCGTCCCGGCGCGGTGGCCGTCCGCCGCCCTCTCCCGCTCGATCAGAATGACGGGAAGGCCGAGGCGGCGCGCGGCGGCGATCTTGCCATAGGTGGCCTCGCCGCCGGAATCCTTGCTGACGACCACGTCGATGCGACGCTCACGCAAAAGCGCCTCCTCCGCCTCGACGGCGAAGGGGCCGCGGGCGAGCAGGTAGTCGACATGGGGAGCGGTAAGCGGCGGATCGACGGGATCGACGCTGCGCACGAGATAATGGTGCTGCGGCGCGGCATCGAAAGCCTTCGCCTCCTGCCGGCCGATGGCGAGGAAGACCCGGCGCGGCGCCTCGCCCAACGCCGCTACGGCCCCGGCCATCGAGGCAACCCGCGTCCAGCGATCGCCCTCGACCTCCTCCCAGCCGCGCCGTTCGAGGCGGAGGAGCGGAACGCCCGCCGCCGCGCTCGCCGTGCGGGCATTGGCGGAAATCCGCCTTGCGAAGGGATGGGTCGCATCGACCAGCAGGTCGACGGCCTCGGCCAAGAGATGGACCTGGAGCCCCGCCGCGCCGCCGAAGCCGCCGATGCGCACCGGGACGGGCTGGGGCGCAGGATCGAGCGTGCGGCCGGCGAGCGACAGCGTGACGGAAAGATCGGCCCTGCCGGCAAGCCGGCCCGCGAGGCCGCGCGCCTCGGCCGTGCCGCCCAGTATGAGGATGCGTTTCTTGTCCACGCCTGACCCGACCCCTTCCGCCGCCCCGTGGCTCACCATCGTCGGGATCGGCGAGGATGGTCTAGCCGGTCTCGGCGACGAGGCCAAGGCCGCCATCGGCGCAGCCGAACTCGTCTTCGGCGGCGCACGGCACCTGGAGCTTGCCAGCGCGGCGATCCGCGGCGAGGCCTGCGCCTGGCTCAGCCCCTTCGAGCGGTCCGTCGCGGCGGTGCTGGCGGCGCGCGGCCGGCCCGTCGTCGTGCTCGCCTCGGGCGATCCCTTCTTCTACGGCGTCGGCGTCACGCTGTCGCGCCGCATCGCGCGGGCGGAAATGCACGTCATTCCCGCCCCTTCCGCCTTCAGCCTCGCGGCATCGCGCATGGGCTGGGCCTTGCAGGAGACCACCTGCGTCTCGCTGCACGGCCGGCCCATCGACCTCATCCGCCCGCACCTCCACCCCGGCGGCCGCATCCTCGCGCTGACGTCGGACAGCGACGGCCCGGCCGCATTGGCGGCGCTCCTTGCCGAAAGCGGCTTCGGCGCCTCGGCGCTCACCGTGCTGGAAGCGCTCGGCGGGCCGCGCGAGCGCGTCAGCCGTCACCGGGCGGAAGGTTTCGCGCTTGCATATGCGGACATGCTGAACGTCTGCGCGGTGGAGGTCGTTGCCGGCGAGACGGCGCGGGTGCCCGCCTATACGCCGGGCCTTGCCGACGATCTCTTCGAGCATGACGGCCAGATCACCAAGCGCGAGGTCCGCGCCCTGACGCTCTCGGCGCTCGCCCCCCGGCATGGTGAACTGCTGTGGGATATCGGCGCCGGTTCCGGCTCCATCGGCATCGAATGGATGCTGGCCGATCCGTCGCTGAAGGCCATCGCCGTCGAGGGCCATCCCGAGCGCGCCGCCCGTATCGCCCGCAACGCGAGGAATTTTGGCGTGCCGGGCCTTGCCGTCGTCGAGGGCACCGCACCGGTGGCCCTTGCCGGCCTTGCGGCGCCCGATGCCGTGTTCATCGGCGGCGGCGGCAGCGAGGCGGGGGTGATGGAGACGGCCATCGCCGGGCTCAAGCCCGGCGGCCGGCTGGTCGCCAATGCGGTGACGACGGAAATGGAAGCGGTGCTGCTCGCCCATCACGCCCGGCTCGGCGGGTCGCTGATCCGCATCGACATCGCAAGGGCCGCACCCGTCGGGCAGATGACGGGCTGGCGGCCAGCGATGCCGGTCACGCAATGGCGCTGGATGAAGCCGGCTAACGAAATCGAGGACTGAGACATGACCGTTCACTTCATCGGCGCCGGCCCCGGCGCCGCCGACCTCATCACCGTGCGCGGCCGCGATCTCATCGCCGCATGCCCCGTCTGCCTCTATGCCGGCTCCATTGTCTCGCCGGAGCTGCTGCAATACTGCCCGCCGGGCGCGCGCATCGTCGATACGGCGCCTATGTCGCTCGACGAAATCGAGGCGGAATTCCTGCGCGCCGCGGAGGCGGGCGAGGACGTGGCGCGGCTTCATTCCGGCGACCTTTCCGTCTGGAGCGCCGTCGCCGAACAGATCCGCCGGCTCGAACGGCATGGCCTTGCCTATACGATGACGCCGGGCGTGCCCTCCTTCGCCGCCGCCGCCGCCGCGCTCGGCCGCGAGCTCACCATCCCCGCCGTCGCGCAGAGCCTCGTGCTCACCCGCGTCTCCGGCCGCGCCTCGCCCATGCCGAACCGCGAGACGCTGGAAGGTTTCGGCGCGACCGGCGCGACGCTCGCCATCCACCTCGCCATCCACGCGCTCGACAAAGTGGTCGAGGACCTGACGCCGCTCTACGGCGCGGATTGCCCGGTCGCCATCGTCGTCAAGGCTTCCTGGCCCGACGAGCGCATCGTGCGCGGAACCCTCTCCGACATCGCCGCCAGGGTGGCCGAAGAGCCGATCGAGCGCACCGCGCTGATCTTCGTCGGCCGCACCCTCGGCGCGGAGGATTTTCGTGAAAGCTCGCTCTACGATCCTGCCTACCAGCGCCGGTTCCGCGGCCGGGGCGATTAAAGCATTGCCTCGAAGGCGAGCCCTGCCTTCGAGCGGTGGCGCTCCTTGTGCCGCAAGAGGCGGAAGGCGCGCTCCGGCAGGTCGAATGCGACGGGGGCAAGCCGGCCGGCCGCAAGATCGTCCGCGACGACATATTCCGACACCGCCGTCAGAACGTTGCCGGAGAGCACGGCGCTGCGCACCGCCTCATTGGAGGGCAGCGACAAGGTAATGTCCAGCGCCGACTCGTCGAGCACGGAGGTGAGTGCGTTGCGCGTGCCCGAGCCCGGCTCGCGCAGCACCCAGCGGGCAGTGGAGAGATCGTCCGGCGTCACCGGCCGGCCGGCGAGCGGATGGCCCCTGGACGCGACGACCACGACCCGGTCGCGGGCGACGACGCGCTGGGCGAGGGCGGGATGGTCCACCGCCCCCTCCACGAAGCCGAGCTCGGCGCGGCCGTCGAGGACGGCGTCCGCCGCCTGCTCCGTATTGCCGCCGGCCATGCGGATGGCGAGCGCCGGATAGGCCTCGTGGAAGCGCATCAGGCGCGGCGGCAGCCAGTAGCCGGCGACCGTCTGGCTGGCCGCGAGCGCCAGCGTGCCGCGCCTGAGGCCGCCGAATTCCGTGAGGAAGAGATCGGCGCTCTCCGCCCTTGCGAGCGTCGCCTTCGCCTCCGGCAGGAAGGCGAGGCCCGCATCGGTCAGTTCGATCCGCCGGCCGGTGCGATGAAATAGCGCAAGACCGTAGCGATCCTCCAACACGCGGATCGCCGAGCTGACGGCGGACGGCGTGAGATGGAGCGCCTCGGCCGCCTGCGTCAGGTGCTCGCGGTCCGCCACGGCGACGAAGATGCGCAATTGCTCCAGCGTCATCATCTGTTCGATCCAATCGAATGAAATATCCGATATTTACCGATGGATCGAACGATCTTTCAAGCGCATTCCTCAGCACATGGAAAAAACGCCTAAAAACGAATCGATCTTTGGAATTTTCGGCATCCTGCCCGGCGTGCTGCTGTCGGCCTTCGTCTCGGGCCTTGCGGTGCTCGCCGAACAGGCGGAAGTGCGGCTCACGGGCAGCGCATGGGTCGAGGCACTGGTGCTCGCCATCTTCATCGGCGCGCTCTGCCGGCTCGTCCTTCGCCGGCCGGCGACCTACGATCCGGGCATCGCCTTTTCGGCGAAATATTTCCTGGAGGTCGCCATCGTGCTGCTCGGGGCCGGCGTCAGCGCGGCGGCGATTGCCGGCATGGGCCTGCCGCTCATCGGCGCCATCGCCGCCGTCGTGGCGCTTGCGCTTCTGGCGAGCTATGGCATCGGCCGGGGGCTCGGCCTTTCCCGCCGCGTCGCGCTGCTTGTCGCCTGCGGCAACTCGATCTGCGGCAATTCCGCCATCGCCGCGACGGCGCCGGTCATCCATGCGGATGCGGAGGACGTCGCCTCCTCCATCGCCTTCACGGCCGTGCTCGGCATGGTGACGGTGCTCCTGCTGCCGGCGCTGGTGCCACTCCTCGGCCTTTCGGCGACGGGCTACGGCGTGATGGCGGGCATGACGGTCTATGCGGTGCCGCAGGTGCTGGCCGCCACCGCCCCGGTCTCGGCCCTCAGCATCCAGATCGGCACCTTCGTCAAGCTGGTGCGCGTGCTGATGCTCGGGCCCGTCGTCTTCGTGCTTTCGCTCGCCGCGGGCAAGACGGGCGGTCGCCGGCCGGCGCTCCACCGGCTCGTGCCCTGGTTCATCCTCGGCTTCCTCGCCATGCTGGCCGCCCGTAGCGTCGGCCTCATCGATGCGGAACTGGCGGCGATCATGGGCAAGGCCGCAACGGTCCTGACGATCCTCTCCATGGCCGCCCTCGGCCTCGGCATCGACCTCACCCGCGTGATGCGTGCGGGGCCGAAGGTCACGGCGACGGTCGTGCTGTCGCTCGCCGTCCTCGCCGTCGCCAGCTATGCGATGGTGCTGCTCCTGAACCTTGCGACGGCCTGAGCTTTCTCAGGCCGCATCCTCCTGCGGCGCCGGCATGTAGTTGAGCACCGGGCCGAGCCAGCGCTCCACCTCCGGAACGCTCATGCCCTTGCGGCGGGCATAATCCTCCACCTGGTCGCGCTCCACCTTGGCGACGCCGAAATAGTAGCTCTCGGGCGAGGCGATGTAGAGGCCGGAGACGGAAGAGCCGGGCCACATGGAAAAGCCCTCCGTCAGCCGCACGTCGATGGCGCGCTCGGCATCGAGCAGGCGGAAGAGCGTTTCCTTCTCCGTATGGTCGGGCTGGGCGGGATAGCCGGGGGCGGGGCGAATGCCGGCATAGGGCTCGCCGATCAGGTCGGTCGGCGAGAAGGCCTCGTTTGCCGCATAGCCCCACAGTTCCTTGCGCACATATTCGTGCATGCGCTCGGCGAAGGCCTCGGCGAAACGGTCCGCCAGCGCCTTGACGAGGATCGAGGAATAGTCGTCGTTCGACCGCTCGAAGCGCTCGGCGATGGCGATCTCGCCGAAGCCGGCCGTGACGACGAAGCCGCCGAGATAATCCGCCTTGCCGCTCTCCACCGGCGCGACGAAATCGGCCATGGCGAGGTTCGGCCGGCCGTCGCGCCGCGTGAGCTGCTGGCGCAGCGTGAAGAAGGTCGCAAGCTCCTCGTCCCGAGCCTCGTCGGTGAACAGGCGGATATCGTCGCCGACGGCGCCCGCCGGCCAGAAGCCGACCACCGCCTTGGGCGTGAACCACTTTTCGGCGATGATCTTCTCCAGCATGGCCTGCGCGTCGTCGAAAAGCTGGCGGGCGACCGCGCCCTGCTTCTCGTCGTCGAGGATCTTCGGATAGACGCCGCGCAATTCCCAGGTCTGGAAGAAGGGCGTCCAGTCGATATAGCGGGCGAGCTCGGCAAGGTCCCAGTCCTGGAAGGTGCGGGTGCCGAGGAAGGACGGGGTCCTTGGCTGGTAGGCCGCCCAGTCCGGCCGGAAAGCGTTTGCGCGCGCCTTGGCGAGCGGCAGGCGCTGCTTTTCCGCCTCGCTGCGGGCGTGGGCCTCGGCGACCTTGCGGTATTCGGCCTTCAGCCGCTCGACATAGGAGGATTTCGCCTCCGGCGACAGGAGCGCGCCGACGACGCCGACGGCGCGGCTTGCATCGTTGACATGCACGGCCTGGCCCTGGCTGTAGCGCGGATGGATTTTCACGGCGGTATGCACCCGGCTCGTCGTCGCCCCGCCGATGAGGAGGGGAATGTCGAAACCCTCGCGCTCCATCTCGGCCGCCACATGCGCCATTTCGTCGAGCGAGGGCGTGATGAGGCCGGAAAGGCCGATGATATCGACGTTTTCAGCGCGGGCCGTTTCGAGGATCTTCGTTGCCGGCACCATGACGCCGAGATCGATGATCTCGTAGTTGTTGCAGGCGAGCACGACGCCGACGATGTTCTTGCCGATGTCGTGGACGTCGCCCTTGACGGTCGCCATCAGGATCTTGCCCGCGCTCTGGCGCTCGCTGCCCCCGCCATTGGCGAGCTTTTCGGCTTCCATGTAGGGCAGCAGCACGGCGACGGCCTGCTTCATCACGCGGGCGGACTTCACCACCTGCGGCAGGAACATCTTGCCCGCGCCGAAAAGGTCGCCGACGACGTTCATGCCGGCCATCAGCGGCCCCTCGATGACATGCAGCGGGCGCTCGGCCTTCTGCCGCGCCTCTTCCGTGTCGGCCTCGACGAATTCGGTGATGCCGTTGACGAGGGCGTGCTCCAGCCGCTTTTCCACCGGCCAGTCGCGCCAGGCAAGGTCGCGCTCCTTCGCCTCCTTGCCGCCGGCGCCCTTGAAGCGCTCGGCGATCTCGAGCATGCGCTCGGTGGCGGTGCCGCCGGCTTTCGGCGCGCGGTTCAGCACCACGTCCTCACAGGCCTCGCGCAGCTCGGGCTCGATCGTGTCGTAGACCGCGAGCTGGCCGGCATTGACGATGCCCATGTCCATGCCCGCCTGGATGGCGTGGTAGAGGAAGACCGCGTGCATGGCCTCGCGCACCGGCTCGTTGCCGCGGAAGGAGAAGGAGAGGTTGGAGACCCCGCCGGAAACGTGGACATGCGGCAGGGCGGCGGTGATCTCGGCGGTCGCCTCGATGAAGTCGACACCGTAATTGTCATGCTCCTCGATGCCGGTGGCGATCGCGAAGATGTTCGGGTCGAAGACGATATCCTCCGGGGCAAGCCCCGCGACCTCGGTGAGCAGTTTGTAGGCGCGCGCGCAGATCTCCACCTTGCGGGCCTTCGTGTCCGCCTGGCCCTCTTCGTCGAAGGCCATGACGACGACGGCGGCGCCGTAGGCGCGCACCAGCTTGGCGTGGTGCAGGAAGGCTTCCTCGCCCTCCTTGAGCGAGATCGAGTTGACCAGCGGCTTGCCCTGCACGCATTTCAGGCCCGCCTCGATCACCTCCCATTTGGAGCTGTCGATCATCACCGGCACGCGGGCGATGTCCGGCTCGGCGGCGACGAGATTCAGGAACTCCGTCATTGCCCTGGCGGAATCGATCAGGCCCTCGTCCATGTTGATGTCGATGATCTGCGCGCCGTTCGCCACCTGGTCGCGCGCGACATCGAGCGCGGCCGCATAGTCGCCGGCGGTGATCAGCTTACGGAATTTTGCCGAGCCCGTGACATTGGTGCGCTCGCCCACGTTCACGAAGGGGATGGCCTCGGTCAGCGTGAAGGGTTCGAGGCCCGAGAGCCGCATGCGGCGCGGGATATCGGGGATTTCGCGCGGCTTGTGGCGGGCGGCAGCCTCGGCGATGGCGCGGATATGGTCCGGCGTCGAGCCGCAGCAGCCGCCGACCACGTTGACGAGGCCGTCGCGCATGAAGCCTTCGATCTGCGCGGCCATCTCCTCCGGGCTCTCGTCGTACTGGCCGAAGGCGTTCGGCAGGCCGGCATTCGGATAGGCGCAGACGAAGGTCTGCGCGACGGAAGAGATTTCGGCCAGATGCGCGCGCATCGCATTGGCGCCGAGCGCGCAGTTGAGGCCGATGGAGAAGGGTTCGGCATGGCGCACCGAGTTCCAGAAGGCTTCCGGCGTCTGGCCGGAGAGCGTGCGGCCGGAAAGGTCGGTGATCGTGGCCGAGATCATGACGGGCAGGTGGATGCCCTTTTCCTCGAAGACCTCGCGCGTGGCGAAGATCGCCGCCTTGGCGTTCAGCGTGTCGAAGATCGTCTCGATCAGGATGATGTCGGCGCCGCCGTCGACAAGGCCGCGCAGCTGGTCGGCATAGGCGAGGCGCAGATCGTCGAAGGTGACGGCCCGGTAACCGGGATTGTTGACGTCGGGCGAGATGGAGGCGGTGCGGTTGGTCGGGCCGAGCGCGCCGGCGACGAAGCGGCGCCGGCCGTCCTTCTGCTCGGCGCGCAGGCCCGCGCGGCGGGCAAGGCGCGCGCCGTCGCGGTTGAGCTCATAGACCATCGCCTCCATGCCGTAGTCGGCCTGCGCGATGGCGGTGGAGGAGAAGGTGTTGGTTTCGAGGATGTCCGCGCCGGCAAGAGCGTAGCGGTAATGGATGTCCTCGATGGCCGCCGGCCGGGTCAGCGTCAGGAGGTCGTTGTTGCCCTGCTGGTGGCAGGCGCAATCGCCGAAACGCGTTCCCCGGAAATCCTCCTCGACGAGCTTCAGCGTCTGGATCTCGGTGCCCATCGCCCCGTCGAGCACCAGGATGCGCTCGCGGGCGGCGGCTTCGAGCGCGGCGCGGATCTCGCGTCCGTCGCGGCGCGGCTGTTCGGGACCGAACAGGCTGTCCAGGTGGGATTCGGCCATGGGAAATCCTCCGGTGCAGGCGATACTGCACCGGAGTTCACATAAAGATATCTTTATGTCAATATGTCTTTATGCGTTTGACCTAGTGTGCCGGCCCGCCCGCTCCCGCCAGCGAGGCGAAGAGTGCCTTGAGCCGGGCGATGTCCGGATCGGCGTTCCTGCAGCGCGCGAGCTTCTGGACCTCCTTCAGCGCTTCGACGGCAAGATCGGCGCCGCGCGGCTGCCAGAGCAGCCATGAGATGAAGACGGATTCCGGCCTGCCGGTGCCGGAAGGACTGGTTTCGGTGAATGCAAACATTTCTTCCCCAATCGAAAATTGGGGGATGACCGGACGCACGCTGCTGGAATTCCGCCGAAGGCGAAGCAAGCGCACCCTTGGGACACCCCGCCCATGGACGTTACGAATGCGTCAGGGCAGGTCTCCTGGCTTGCGGGTCATCGCGTCCGTCTCGCCTTCCCGGTGTTTCCACCAGTGGCATCAAGCGACAGAAGCTCGCCGTTCACAGTTGCGGGGGCAGCGCCGGCCTTGCCGCTCCTTGCGGAGCATCGCACCGGCTTCCCTCTTAGCCTCCGAGCCGTTTCGACTCGGAAGACCCTGACGCCGGCAGACTGGCCCGGCCGCGAACGGGAGTCAACTGCCGCCTTTTTCTTTCCACGGCCGGAACTTTTCTCCCCGCGCGGGCGTTGAAAAGGGCCGTCGCCTCGCCTTGCGTCCTGTCAGGAATGGACGGCGATTCACCAAAACCGCAGATGAGGGCCCATGCTGCGCCGCCAGACCCCGCTGACATGTTGCAAGTCTCTGTCCTTGTGGCTAAAAAATGCCGTTTTCATGCACCACGCGGCCAGGATGCCAATGAGCGTGTCGCGTGAGCCATGTCCGTTCCACCCGCCTCTTCGAGGTGCTGCGTGGCGTCATGGCTGACCGCGGCACCAAGATGAACCCTGCCCGCGAAAAACCCACCGGCGCAAAGGCCGCCGCCGGATGGCTCGACATGGCCGGATCCAGAATCAGAAACATGCCCCTTCACAACACGCCGCAAGCTCCGCGCGATGCCGATGCCAAGCAGATCGACTACAACGATTCGATCCGCGCCACCTATCTGACGCTGGAGGAGCTGGCCGATTGCGGCGAAGCGCTTGCGCGCGAGAAGACGGCGAGCCTGCCGGGCTTTTATCCCTTCGAGTTCCGCCCGCGGCACAAGGAGAACGAGAAGGAGATCTTCCGCGTCTACCAGGCGACCGCCAAGGACGTGGAGGCGGGCGCCCAGATCACGCCGGCCGCCGAATGGCTGCTCGACAACTATTACGTCATCGAAGAGGCAATCCAGGAGGTCCGGCGCGACTTTCCCCGCCGCTTCTACCGCCAGCTTCCGACCATCGCGGTCGAGGGGCAGACGATCCCGCGCACGCTGGCGCTCGCCTGGCTCTATGTCGCCCACACCCACAGCAGCGTCTCGCAGGAGAGCCTGACGGCCTTCGTCCAGGGCTTCCAGCGGGTCGACGCGCTGAAGATCGGCGAATTGTGGGCCCTGCCCTCCTTCGTGCGCTTCGTGCTTCTGGAGAACCTCAGGCGCATTTCGAGCCGCGTCGAGCGCTCGCGCAAGATGCGCTTCAAGGCCAACGAGGTGGCCGACGAGCTGGTGCGCCTCAACGATCCCGACAAGGGCATCGCCTATCTGCGCTCGATGGAAGGTTTCGTTGCCGACAACACCTTCGTCATCCAGCTTCTCTACCGCCTGCGCGACGGCCTGCAGGCCTCCGGCCCGGTCATCCAGTGGCTGGAGCGCAAGATCGAGAGCCGCGGCAGCGACCTCGAGGAACTGATCGTCGCGGAGAACAATCGCCTGTCCTCCGGCAACGTGACGATGAGCTCGCTCATCAAGAGCCTGCGCACGGTGGACGATGCGGAATGGCCCGTCTGGTTCGAGAGCGTCAGCCGCCTCGACGAGGAGCTGCGCCGGCGCTCCGACTACAGCGATCTCGATTTCGGCTCGCGCAACAAGTACCGCAATTCCATCGAGCGCTTCGCCCGCCGCTCGGGCAAGAGCGAGCTGGAGGTCACCGAGACCGCGCTCGCCATGGTCGAGGAAGACGCTGCGGCGAACGCGGACGATCCCGATTACGCGGCCAATGTCGCCGCCTTCATCGTCGGCAAGAAGCGCAAGCTCCTCGAAAAGCGCATCGGCTACCGCCCCTCCATCGTCCAGCGCGTCGTGCGCCTCACGCGCAAGCTCGACTGGCTCGCCGTCGCCGGCCCGAACGTCGTGTTGACGCTGCTGGCGATGATCGCGGTCTACTATTTCCTCGACCAGCTCGACATCCCGAACGGCGCCTGGCTGATCATGCTCATCCTCTTCGCGCTGCCGGCCTCCGAGGGCGCGACGGGGCTCTTCAACACGCTCGTGACCTTCTTCGTCACGCCCTCGCGCCTCGTCGGCTACGAGTTCAAGGACGGCATTCCCGAGGATGCGCGCACGCTGCTCGTCGTGCCCTGTCTCATCTCCAAGCGCGACCATGTCGACGAGCTGGTGCGCAACCTGGAAGTCCACTACCTCGCCAATCCGCGCGGCGAGATCTATTTCGCGCTCGTCAGCGACTGGGCCGACAGCCAGAGCGAAGAGACGCCCGCCGACATCGACGTGCTGGAATATGCCAAGCGCGAGATCGCAACCCTTTCGGCCCGCTACGCCTATGACGGGCGCACCCGCTTCTACCTCCTGCACCGCCGCCGGCTCTACAATCCGTCCGAAGGCGCGTGGATGGGCTGGGAGCGCAAGCGCGGCAAGCTGCACGAATTGAACCTCCTCCTGCGCGGCGACGGCGACACCACCTTCCTGCCCGGCGCCAACATCGTGCCGGCCGACGTCAAATACGTCATGACGCTCGATTCCGACACGCGCCTGATGCGCGATGCCGTGACCAAGCTCGTCGGCAAGATGCACCATCCGATCAACCGTCCGGTGATCGACGAGGCGACCGGCGAGATCACCGCCGGCTATTCCATCCTCCAGCCGCGCGTCACCCCGTCGCTGACGACCGGCAAGGAAGCCTCGACCTTCCAGCGCATCTTCTCGGCCGACCGCGGCGTCGACCCCTACGTCTTCACCGTCTCCGACGTCTACCAGGACCTTGCCGGCGAAGGCACGTTCACCGGCAAGGGCCTCTACCACGTCGATGCCTTCGAGGCCGCGGTCAAGGGCCGCATCGGCGAGAACGCCGTCCTCAGCCACGACCTTCTCGAAGGCTCGCTCTCGCATTGCGCGCTGGTGACGGATGTCGAGCTCGTCGAGGACTTTCCGACCCGCTACGGCGTCGAGACCTCGCGCCAGCATCGCTGGGCGCGCGGCGACTGGCAGCTCCTGCCCTATCTCTTCGGCCCGTCGAGCGGAATTCCCATGCTCGGCCGCTGGAAGATGTACGACAACCTGCGCCGCAGCCTCATCCCCATCGGCTGGCTCGTCGCCTCCGTCATGGGCTGGTACTACATGGAGCCGCGCCAGGCGCTCATCTGGCAGCTCGTGCTGATCTTCCTGCTCTTCGTCGCCCCGACGCTCTCGCTGATCTCCGGCATCATGCCGCGCCGCGGCGACATCGTCGCGCGCGCCCATGTGCACCGGGTGCTTTCCGATATCCGCGCTGCCAATGCGCAGGTCGCGCTGCGCATCGTCTTCATCGCCCATTCGGCGGCCTTGATGGCCGACGCCATCGTGCGCTCGCTCTACCGCACTTTCGTCAGCCGCAAGCTGATGCTCGAATGGCGCACGGCCGCGCAGGCCGACAGCGCTGCCCGCGGCGGCATCCTCGCCCATTACAAGTCCATGTGGCAGGCTCCGGCGCTCGCCGTCTTCTCCGTGGCGCTTGCCACGATCTCCAAGACGGGCCTGCCCTTCATCGGCGTTCCCTTCGCGCTCGTCTGGGTGCTCTCTCCGATGATCGCCTGGTATGTCAGCCAGACGGCCGAGACGGAGGACCAGCTCGTCGTCTCCGACTATGTCGCGACGGAACTTCGTAAATACGCCCGCCGCACCTGGCGCTATTTCGACACCTTCGTCACCGCCGAGCAGCACTTCCTGCCGCCGGACAATTTCCAGGAAACGCCGCAGCCGGTGCTCGCCGAGCGCACCTCGCCGACCAATATCGGTGTCTACCTGCTCTCGGTCATCTCGGCGCGCGACTTCGGCTGGATCAGCTTCGAGGAGACGGTCCGCCGCCTCGAGCAGACCGTCGCCACCATCGACGGCATGCCGAAATACCGCGGCCACCTCTTCAACTGGTATCGCACCAACACGTTGGAAACGCTCGGTCCCCGCTATGTCTCGGCGGTCGACAGCGGCAACCTCGCCGGCCACCTCATCGCCGTCTCCTCCATGTGCCGCGAATGGGCGGAAGCCCCCTCGGCACACCTGCAGGGCAGCCTCGACGGCATCGGCGACGTCGCCGCGATCCTTTCCGAGACGCTGAAGCAGCTTCCGGACGACCGCAAGACGGTCCGACCGCTCCGCCGCCTCGTCGAGGAGCGCATCGCCGGCTTCAAGAACGCGCTCGCCGCCGTCAAGCGCGAGCACGAATTCGCCTCCATCCGCGTCATCAACCTCTCCGTGCTCGCGCGCGACATCAACAAGCTGATCGTCAACCTCGACCACGAGATCAAGTCGGCCGAGAGCGGCGAGCTTGCCAAGTGGGCGGGCGCGCTGGTCGCCACCTGCGAGGCGCATATCGCCGACAGCGTCTTCGACCTCGGCAGCATCGAGCACCTGCGCGACCGGCTCGTCGTGCTGCGCGACCGGGCGCGCGACATCGCCTTCTCGATGGATTTCGGCTTCCTGTTCCGCCAGGAGCGGCGCCTGCTCTCCATCGGCTATCGCGTCGAGACCAACGAGCTCGACGAGGCCTGCTACGACCTCCTCGCCTCCGAAGCCCGCCTCACCAGCCTCTTCGCCATCGCCAAGGGGGACCTGCCCACCGAGCACTGGTACAAGCTCGGCCGCCCGGTCGTGCCGGTCGGCTCGCGCGGGGCGCTCGTCTCCTGGTCGGGCTCGATGTTCGAATACCTGATGCCGCCGCTCGTCATGCAGGAGCGGCAGGGCGGCATCCTCAACCAGACCAACAATCTTGTGGTCAAGGAGCAGATGAACCACGGCCGGCGCCTCGGCACGCCCTGGGGCATCTCGGAAGCCGCCTTCAACGCCCGCGACCACGAGCTGACCTACCAGTACACCAATTTCGGCGTGCCGACGCTCGGCCTCAAGCGCGGCCTCGGCCAGAATGCCGTGATCGCGCCCTATGCCTCGCTGCTCGCCGCGCAATATGCTCCGAAGGAGGCGCTCGACAACCTGGAACGCCTGCGCAAGCTCGGCGCGCTCGGCGTCTACGGCTTCCACGACGCGGTCGACTTCACGCCGACCCGCGTGCCGGAGGGCAAGACCTGCGCCGTGGTGCGAAACTACATGGCGCACCATCACGGCATGTCGATCGCCGCCGTCGCCAACGTCGTCTTCAACGGGGCGCTGCGCGAGCGCTTCCATGCCGACCCCGTCATCGAGGCCGCCGAGCTCCTGCTTCAGGAAAAGGCACCGCGCGACATCCCGATCATCAACGCCAAGCGCGAGCCGGAAACCGTCGGCAGCACGCAGGCCGACCTCCTTCGCCCGGAAATCCGCATCTTCAAGGACCCGATCTCCCGCGAGCGCGAGGCCGTGTTCCTCTCCAACGGCCACTATTCGGTGATGCTCACGGCGACCGGCGCCGGCTATTCCCGCTGGAACGGCCAGTCCGTCACGCGCTGGAAGCCCGACCCGACGGAAGACCGCTGGGGCTCCTTCCTCTTCCTGCGCGACACGGTGACGGGCGATTGGTGGTCCGCCACCGCCGAGCCGAAGCGCGCCGAGGGCGAGGAAACCAAGACCCAGTTCGGCGACGACAAGGCTGAATTCGTCAAGACCGTCGGCACGCTGACGAGCGAGGTCGAGGTGATCGTCGCCACCGAGCACGACGCCGAGGGCCGCCGCCTGACGCTGCTCAACACCGGCCCGGAGGATCGGTTCATCGAGGTGACCTCCTACATGGAGCCGGTCATCGCCACGGACGACGCCGACAACGCCCATCCGCTCTTTTCGAAGATGTTCGTGCGCACCGAGATCGGCAAGCGCGGCGACGTCGTGCGCGCCGAGCGCCAGAAGCGCAATCCGAACGAGCCGGACATGGCGGTCGCCCACCTCATCGTCGACAATGCCGGCCCTTCGCGCCGCACCGAGATCGAGACGGACCGCCGGCGCTTCATCGGCCGCGGCCGCTCGCTGACGACCGCCGCTGCCTTCGATCCCGGCGCGCAGCTTTCCGGCACGGACGGCTTCACGCTCGACCCGATCATGGCGCTGCGCCGCGTCGTGCGCGTTCCGGCCGGCAAGAAGGTCAAGGTCATCTTCTGGACCATCGCAGCCCCGAGCCGCGCGGAGGTGGACGCGGCCATCGACCATTACCGCCACCCCGACACCTTCAACCATGAAATGATCCATGCCTGGACGCGCTCGCAGGTGCATATGCGCCATGTCGGCGTCACCTCGCAGGAGGCGGCGAGCTTCCAGACGCTCGGCCGTTACCTCACCTACCCCGACATGCACCTTCGGGCCGATGCCGGCACGATCGAGACGGGGCTTGCCCCGCAATCGGCGCTCTGGCCGCTCGCCATCTCCGGCGATTTCCCGATCTTCGTCCTGCGCATCAACGACGAGATCGACCTGGACGTCGCCCGCGAGGCGCTGCGCGCGCAGGAATACCTGCGTCACCGGGGCGTCACCGCCGACCTCGTCATCCTCAACGAGCGCGCCGCCTCCTATGCGCAGGATATGCAGCACACGCTCGACCAGATGTGCGAGAACCTGCGCATGCGCGGCCAGTCCGACGGCGTGCGCCAGCATGTCTTCACGGTCCGCCGCGACCTGATGGAGGTTTCCACCTGGCAGGCGCTGCTGGCGACGGCCCGCGCCGTCTTCCATGCCCGCAACGGCTCGCTTGCCGACCAGATCGCCCGCACCGTCTCGCTCTTTGCAACGCCCCGCGGCGAGGAGGAGCCCATTGCCGACCTGTCGCGGCTTGCTGCCCCGGCCGGAGAGCCCGCCGCCGTCGACGGCGAGGGGCTCTCCTTCTGGAACGGCTTCGGCGGCTTCAATGCCGACCGGCGCGAATATGCCGTGCGCCTTCGCGGCGGCGAGGCGACGCCCCATCCGTGGATCAACGTCATCGCCAACCCGTATTTCGGTTTCCATGTCCCGGCCGAAGGCGGCGGCTTCACCTGGAGCCGCAATTCGCGCGACTTCCAGCTCACAGCCTGGACCAACGACCCGGTGATCAACCGCCCCGGCGAGGCCTTCTACGTGAAGGACCGCGGGCGCGGCACCGTGATGACGCCGTTCGCCGCCCTCTCGCGCAAGCCGTCGGTGAAGTTCGAGACCTGGCACGGCCTCGGCTATACGGCCTTCCGGAGCTGGGAGGACGATATCGAGCTCGACCTCGTGCAGACGGTGGATCCCAAGGACCCGGTGAAATATTCCCGCCTCGTGGTGAAGAACACCGGCGACACGGAACGCAGCCTCTCCGTCTACGGCTATGTCGAATGGGTGCTCGGCAACAATCCCGCGAAAACGGCGCCCTTCGTGCTGACGAGCCATGACGAGGAGAGCGGCGCGCTCCTTGCGACCAACCCCTACAGCCTCGACTTTGCCGGCCGCACCAGCTTCTTCGCCGTCAATGCGCTGCTTGCCGGCTTCACCGCAAGGCGCCGCGAATTCATCGGCCGCACCGGCGACATCGTGCTGCCGGCCGCCCTCGCCACGGGGCAGGCGCTTTCCGGCGCCGTCGACGGCATCGGCGATCCCTGCGCCGCGCTCGCCGTCGACATCACGCTGAAGCCGGGCGAAAAGCGCGCGCTTGTCTTCGTGCTCGGCGATACGGCCGATGCCGACAGCGCCCGCGCCCTTGCCGAAAAGGCGCGCGCGGCCGATTTCGACGCCGTCATGGCCGCGGTCCGCGCCTTCTGGCAGGACTTCACCGGCACGCTCCAGGTCAGGACGCCGGATGCGGCGCTCGATCGCATGGTCAACGACTGGCTGCCCTATCAGGCGCTCGGCTGCCGCATCATGGCCCGCACGGCCTTCTACCAGGCAAGCGGCGCCTACGGCTTCCGCGACCAACTGCAGGATACGCTGGCCTTCGTCGCCCACCGGCCCGAGCTTGCCCGCAGGCAGATCCTCAACGCGGCCGCGCGCCAGTTCGTCGAAGGCGACGTGCAGCACTGGTGGCTGCCGGATACGGGCGCGGGCGTTCGCACCATGATCTCCGACGACGTGGTGTGGCTTGCCCATGCGGTCGAGCGCTACTGCCGCGTCACCGGCGACCATGCCATGCTCGACGAGAAACTGGCCTTCATCGAGGGCCAGCCGCTTGCCGAAGGCCAGCACGATTCCTTCTTCAAGCCGGGCCGCTCGCCCGAGGACGCCTCGCTCTACGACCATTGCGCCCGCGCGCTCGATCTTGCGATCCTGCGGACGGGAGAGAACGGCCTGCCGCTCATCCTCGGCGGCGACTGGAACGACGGCATGAACCGCGTCGGCGAAGCGGGCCGCGGCACGAGCGTCTGGCTCGGCTGGTTCCTTGCCGGCACGCTGCGCGGCTTTGCGCCGATCGCCCGCGAGCGCGGCGACCATGCGCATGCCGAAGCGTGGGAAAATCATGCCGGCCGCCTGAAGGAGGCGCTGGAGACGGCCGGCTGGGACGGCAGCTACTATCGCCGCGGCTACTATGACGACGGCACGCCGCTCGGTTCGTCCGAAAGCGGCGAATGCCGCATCGATTCCATCGCCCAGAGCTGGAGCGTGCTTTCCGGCGAGGGCGACGGGGAGCGTTCGCGCCAGGCGATGGATGCGGTGATGGCGAACCTCGTCGACCGGGAGAACGGTATCATCCGCCTGTTCACCCCGGCCTTCAGCGAGACCCAGCAGGACCCGGGCTACATAAAGGCCTATCCGCCGGGCGTGCGCGAAAACGGCGGGCAATATACCCACGCCGCGACCTGGGTGGTGCTGGCGCTCGCCCGCCTCGGCCGGGGCGACGACGCATGGGCATGCCTCGACCTCCTCAATCCGGTCCGGCACGCGCTCACGAAGGAAGACGCCGAGCATTACCGCACCGAGCCTTATGTGGTCGCCGCCGACGTTTACGGCGAAGGCGAGCGCACGGGGCAGGGCGGCTGGACCTGGTACACGGGCTCGGCCGGCTGGCTCTACCGCGCGGCCGTCGAGGGCATCCTCGGCATCCGCAAGGAAGGCGGCCGCCTCTTCGTCGATCCGGTCCTGCCGTCGGCGTGGGACGGCTATACCGCAACGCTCGTGCTCGACGGCAGGAAGCTTTCCATCCGCGTCGACCGCGCGGAGGAAGGCGGATGGCGGGCAAGCGTGAACGGCTCCGTCATCAAATCTTCAAACGAGGGTTATTTGCTCTGATCCACCCATGTGGATGAGAGTGCCATGACAGACAAGACTGGACCGATGGGCGCCGTGCCGCGGGAACGCGACACGCGCCTCGACGTCTTCCGGGCCTTCGCCCTCCTGACGATCTTCGTCAATCACGTTCCGGGCCAGTACCTGGAACACCTGATGTCCAAGAATTTCGGCTTTTCCGATTCGGCCGAGGCCTTCGTGCTGATCTCCGGCATGTCGGTCGGCCTCGCCTACGGATCACGCTTTCGGATAGGCGAACGCCTTGCCGTGACGCTGCGCATCCTGCGCCGGGCGCTGACGCTCTATGTCGCCCATATCATGACGAGCATCATCACCTTCGCCATCTTCGCGGGCGGGGCGCTGTGGTTCGGCCGGCAGGACCTCCTGTCGGAGATCAACCTGCGCGCCGTCGTCGACCGCACGGAGCAGGGCGTCGTCAGCATGGTGCTGCTCGGCCACCAGTTCGGCTATAACAACATTCTCTCCATGTATGCCGCGTTGTTCCTGATGTTGCCGGGCTTCCTCTGGCTCTATCGGCAGAGCGCCGTGCTGCTTCTTGCCGTCTCGGGCACGCTCTGGCTCTGCGCCGGCATCTGGCGCATCGCCCCGTCGAATTTCCTCGACGACGGCTACTGGTTCCTCAACCCGCTCTCCTGGCAGTTCCTCTTCGTCATCGGCTTTACCGGCATGCTGCGGGCAAGAGCGAAGGGCATTGCCCGCAATGCCCTCCTCCTTGCCCTTTCGGCCGCCTACCTGATGATTTCCATGCTGTGGGTCGTCTTCTCCTGGTGGAGCATCGACCTTTCCTTCGGGCTGCCGGCGGTGCTGACCGGCTTCGACAAGACCTTCCTGTCGGCGCCGCGGCTCGTCCATGTGCTGGCGGGCGCCTATCTTCTCGCGACGAGCCCGGCGCTCTCCCGCTGGGCCGCGCTGCCGCTTTCCCACCCGCTCGTCGCGGTAGGCCGCCATTCACTCGCCATCTTCATCTTCGGCACCATCCTGGCAATGATCGGGCAGGTCCTCCTGTTCGTGACGGGCAAGGACCCGCTGTTCGGCACGGCCTACGTCCTTCTCGGCATCGCGCTGCACTTCGCCTATGCGCGCTATCTCGACTGGCAGGCGGCCGTCATGAGCCGGAACGCAAACCGGCAGGGCCTTCAGGCCCTGCCGGTCAAGGAGCGCGATCGCACGCGGTGATAGGACGATCAGGCGGCCGTATGGCTCTTGCGCACGTCGTCGTCCGTCAGGATGCCGCTCGCCCGCAACAGAGCGGCGAAGCGGCCGTTGCTCTGGCTGAGATCGTTGAACGTGCCCATCTCGGCGACCTGGCCGTGATCCATGAAGATCACCAGGTCCGCCTCGCGGACCGTCGAGAGGCGGTGCGCGATGATGAAGGTGGTGCGGTTGCGGCGGAGCTGGTCGATCGCCGCCTTCACGCGCGCCTCCGTTTCCACGTCGAGCGCGCTGGTCGCCTCGTCGAGCACGAGGATCGGCGCGTTCTTGAGGATGGCGCGCGCAATCGCGATGCGCTGGCGCTCGCCGCCCGAAAGCCGGTTGCCGCGCTCGCCGACATGGGTCTCGTAGCCGCTCTGGCGCGAGGTGATGAAGTCGTTCGCCGCCGCCGCTTCCGCGGCCGCCACGATCTCCTCTTCCGTCGCGCCCTCGCGGCCGAGGCGGATATTGTCGGAGATCGAGCGGTTGAGCAGGCCCGCATCCTGGAAGACGGTGGCGATGGAGCGGCGCAGCGACTTGCGCGTCACCGTGGAGATATCGACGCCGTCGATGAGGATCTGGCCGGACTGCGGCTCGTAGACGCGCTGCAGGAGGTTGACGAGCGTCGTCTTGCCGGCGCCCGTCGGGCCGACGATGGCGACGGTCTGGCCCGCTTCCACCGTGAAGGAGACGTCGCGCACGCCCTGCGTGGCATTGGCGAAGTCGAAGCTGACATTGCGGTATTCGACCCTGCCCTTCACCTCGCCGAGTTCGCCGGCATCCGTCGGCTCCTCGCGTTCCTTCACCGCGTCCTCCAGCGTGAAGAAGTCCTCCAGCTTGGCGCGCGCCTCGAAGATCTGCGTGGCGAAGGCCTTCATCTGGTCGAGGCGGCCGATGAGCAGGCCGGCAAAGCCGATGAAGGCGATGACGTCGCCGACGCGGATTTCACCGCGCTGCACGAGCACCGTGCCGATGACGAGGATCGTCATCATGGAGATGGTGGAGGCGATGCGGTTGAGCGCGCTGGCGAGCGCCCACCAGTCGAGCACCGGGAACTGCGCGTTGATCAGCCGCTCGGCGAAGCGCTTCAGCTCGCGCGTCTCGGCCTCGATCCGGTTATAGCTGTGCACGACCGAGACGTTGCTGATCGAGTCCGACACATGGGAGAAGACCGTGTGGTAATGGCTCTCCACCGAAGCCTGTCCCTCGCGCGTGCGGTTCATCACCACCTTGCCGATGAGGACATAGAGCGCGCCGAGGACGACGAGCACCAGCGAGAGCCGGTAGTCCATAGAAAAGGCGGTGGGGATCAGAAGGGTAAGCGCGACGGCGGTGGCAAGGTGCGTGCGCATGAATTCGAGCCACAGGCTGAACAGCGTCTCGCAGGCCCGCAGCAGCGTATGCAGCGCGTTGGACGTGCCGCGCTGGCTGTGCCAGGCGAGCGGCATGGAGATGATGCGCCCGAAGGCCTCCGTCAGGAGGCTCGCGCGGCGCCCGTGCGCCAGCCGGTCAGCCTCGCGCGCGACGAGCACGTAGGCGATGGTGTTGAAGAGGCCGAAGCCCGCCCACATGAGCAGCATCGGCGTGACGTCGCCCTTGTTGGAGATGGCATCGATGATACGGCCGAACAGCACCGGCTCGGCGATGGTGATCACGGCCAGCACGACGTTGGCGGCGACGACCAGTCCGACACGAAGCTTGTAGATGGCGAGATAGCTGAGGGCTCTTGCATAAACCTGATACAAAGACACGAGAATGGAGCCTTTCCGGCAATACCTGTTATGCGGTGCAGCGAGCACCTTCGTCCCTTCGCTGCGGTAGTAATCAGCGGAAGCGGCAAAAGTTCTTCCGGGTCAAGCAAATTTCGTGACGCGGATGAAATCTTGCGTGATTTGCCGATTTCACCCCGCTCATTCGCGCAAACCGATTGATTTTCACCATGCGATCCTGCCAATTGTAAGGCGGGGAAATGAGTGGGGCGCTTGGGCCGGGATCCGGCCGGGTTCAGCTTTATCAGTTGGTTAAACAAAGCGATCAAGCGCGGGGCATATGAAGATCAACTTGCTGGTGCAATTCCTTGCACTGATCGACGAGTTGCGCGGCCGGGAAGAGACGACGGCCGAATTCGAGCGTCTGCTGACGCGTTGCGGCTTCGAATATTACTGGCTCACCCAGGCGCCGAAGCCGGTGGAGAGCCTTTCGGGCCTGCTTCTCGCCGGGCGCTGGCCCGAGGGCTGGCCGGAAACCTATCTGCGCAAGCGCTATATGCAGATCGATCCGACCGTGCGCTATCTCGGCCATGCGCAGGCCGGCTTCCGCTGGCGCGATACGCTCAGCGTGTTCCGCTCGAGCCCGCATCGCAAGCGCATGGAGCGCATGATGGTCGATGCGCGGCAGAACGGGCTGGAAGACGGCTACATCTTCCCGGTCCACGGCCGGCGCGGCCTTGTCGGCAGCCTCAGCCTCGGCGGCAAGCCGGTCGATCTGGAAGGCGTCGAGCTCGGCCTTTTCGAGAGCATCGCGCGGCGGCTCTACTGGAAGCTCATCCATGTCGCCGACCCGGAGGCCGCCGCCCGGCTCTCGGCCGTGGTCGACGTGGAATTGACGCGCCGCGAAATGGAGGCCCTCAGCCTGCTCGCCGAGGGCATGACCTCGCCGGATATCGGCCGGGTGCTCGGCATCTCCAGCCATACCGTCGACTGGTACATGAACGGGCTGCAGGAAAAGCTCGGCGCGCGTAACCGCCACCATGCCGTGGCCATCGCCTTCCGCCTCGGCCTCGTTTCCTGACGGCGCAAATCTTCTCGCCGACGACGAAAGCAAAATTGAACTTTGGAAATTACCCGTTAATAATCTCTTCGCGGGTGCAGCATTTCCCGTTTCCAGGTCATTGAGGAGTTCGACTTGCCCATTTCCAAGATCCTTGTCGCCAACCGTTCCGAAATCGCCATCCGCGTGTTCCGCGCGGCCAATGAACTGGGGCTCAAAACGGTTGCGATATGGGCGGAGGAGGACAAACTGGCGCTGCACCGCTTCAAGGCGGACGAGAGCTACCAGATCGGCCGCGGCCCGCATCTGGCCCGCGACCTCGGCCCCATCGAGAGCTACCTTTCCATCGATGAGGTGATCCGCGTCGCAAAGCTCTCCGGCGCCGACGCCATCCACCCCGGCTACGGCCTTCTGTCCGAAAGCCCGGAATTCGTCGATGCGTGCGATGCCGCCGGCATCACCTTCATCGGCCCGCGCCCGGCCACCATGCGCCAGCTCGGCAACAAGGTGGCGGCGCGCAACCTCGCCATCTCCGTCGGCGTGCCGGTCGTGCCGGCCACCGAGCCGCTGCCGGACGACGAGCAGGAGATCCACCGCCTTGCCGCCGAGATCGGCTATCCCGTCATGCTCAAGGCCTCCTGGGGCGGCGGCGGGCGCGGCATGCGCGCCATCCGCGACCCGAAGGACCTCATCCGCGAGGTGACCGAGGCCAAGCGCGAGGCCAAGGCCGCCTTCGGCAAGGACGAGGTCTATTTGGAAAAGCTGGTCGAGCGCGCCCGCCATGTCGAAAGCCAGATCCTCGGCGACACGCACGGCAATGTCGTGCACCTCTTCGAGCGCGACTGCTCCATCCAGCGCCGCAACCAGAAGGTCGTCGAGCGCGCGCCCGCGCCCTATCTTTCGGATGCGCAGCGCCAGGAGCTCGCCGCCTATTCGCTGAAGATCGCCAAGGCGACCGACTATATCGGCGCCGGCACGGTCGAATACCTGATGGATGCCGACACCGGCAAGTTCTACTTCATCGAGGTGAACCCGCGCATCCAGGTCGAGCACACCGTCACGGAAGTCGTGACCGGCATCGACATCGTCAAGGCGCAGATCCACATCCTCGACGGCTACGCCATCGGCACGCCGGAATCGGGCGTCCCCGCGCAGGAGAATATCCGTCTCAACGGCCATGCCCTCCAGTGCCGCATCACCACCGAGGACCCGGAGCAGAACTTCATCCCGGACTATGGCCGCATCACCGGCTACCGCTCGGCCGCCGGCTTCGGCATCCGCCTCGACGGCGGCACCGCCTATACCGGCGCCTATATCACCCGCTACTACGATCCGCTACTGGTGAAGGTCACGGCCTCCGGCAGCACGCCGCTGGAAGCGATCAACCGCATGGACCGGGCGCTGCGCGAATTCCGCGTGCGCGGCGTCGCGACCAACCTCACCTTCCTCGAAGCGATCATCGGCCACGAGGCCTTCCGCAACAACAGCTACACCACCCGCTTCATCGACACGACGCCGGAGCTCTTCCAGCAGGTCAAGCGCCAGGACCGCGCGACGAAGCTGCTCACCTATCTCGCCGACGTCACCGTCAACGGCCATCCGGAGGCCAAGGGCCGTCCGAGGCCGCCGGCGGATGTGGCAAAGCCGGTCGTGCCCTATATCAACGGCGATATTCCCGCCGGCACCAAGCAGAAGCTCGACGAACTCGGCCCGAAGAAGTTCGGCGAATGGATGCGCGGCGAAAGCCGGGTCTTCCTCACCGACACGACGATGCGCGACGGCCACCAGTCGCTGCTGGCGACCCGCATGCGCACGCATGACATCGCCCGCGTCGCCGGCACCTATGCAAGGGCCCTGCCGCAGCTCTTCTCGCTGGAATGCTGGGGCGGCGCGACCTTCGACGTCTCCATGCGCTTCCTCACGGAGGACCCGTGGGAGCGCCTTGCCCGCATCCGCGAGGATGCGCCGAACCTGCTTCTCCAGATGCTGCTGCGCGGGGCGAACGGCGTCGGCTACAAGAACTATCCCGACAATGTCGTGAAGTATTTCGTGCGCCAGGCGGCAAAGGGCGGCATCGACGTCTTCCGCGTCTTCGACTGCCTCAACTGGGTCGACAACATGCGCGTCTCGATGGACGCCGTCGCCGAGGAGAACCGCATCTGCGAGGCGGCGATCTGCTATACCGGCGATCTCCTCAACTCCGCCCGCCCGAAATACGACCTCAAATACTACACCGCCCTTGCCGGCGAGCTGGAAAAGGCCGGCGCGCACATGATCGCGGTGAAGGATATGGCGGGGCTCTTGAAGCCCGCCGCCGCGCGCGTGCTTTTCAAGGCGCTGCGCGAGGCGACGGACCTGCCGATCCATTTCCACACGCACGACACGTCGGGCATCGCCGCCGCGACCGTGCTCGCCGCCGTCGAATCCGGCGTCGACGTGGTGGATGCGGCGATGGACGCGCTTTCCGGCAACACGTCCCAGCCCTGCCTCGGCTCGATCGTCGAGGCGCTGAAGGGCACCGAGCGCGACCCGGGCCTCGATCCCGAATGGATCCGCCGCATCTCCTTCTACTGGGAGGCCGTGCGCTTCCAGTACGCCGCCTTCGAAAGCGACCTCAAGGGACCGGCCTCGGAAGTCTACCTGCATGAAATGCCGGGCGGCCAGTTCACCAACCTCAAGGAACAGGCCCGTTCCCTCGGCCTCGAAACCAAGTGGCACCGCGTCGCCCAGGCCTATGCCGACGCCAACCAGATGTTCGGCGATATCGTCAAGGTGACGCCCTCTTCCAAGGTCGTCGGCGACATGGCGCTGATGATGGTCTCCCAGGACCTCACGGTCGCCGACGTCGAGAATCCGGCCAAGGACATCGCCTTCCCGGATTCGGTCGTCTCCATGCTGCGCGGCGATCTCGGCCAGCCCCCGGGCGGCTGGCCGGCAGCTCTCCAGAAGAAGGCGCTGAAGGGCGAAGAACCCTATACGGCCGTGCCGGGCTCGCTGCTGCCGCCCGCCGATCTCGATGCCGAACGCAAGACCATCGAGGACAAGCTGGAACGCAAGGTCGACGATTTCGAATTCGCCTCCTACCTGATGTATCCCAAGGTCTTCACCGACTATGCGATGGCCGTCGATACCTACGGCCCGGTCAGCGTGCTGCCGACGCCGGCCTATTTCTACGGGCTTGGGCCGGGCGAGGAGCTTCAGCCGGAGCTGGAAAAGGGCGTCTCCCTCGTCATCCTGCATCAGGCCAAGAGCGAGCCGGACGAGAAGGGCATGGTGAAGGTGTTCTTCGAGCTGAACGGCCAGCCACGCCTCATCAAGGTGCCGGACCGCAACCGCGCGGCCACCTCGGCCGTGCGCCGCAAGGCCGACAGCGGCAACGCCGCCCATCTCGGCGCGCCGATGCCGGGCGTCATCTCGACGGTCTCGGTCGCGGCCGGCCAGACGGTCAAGGCCGGCGACGTGCTGCTTTCCATCGAGGCGATGAAGATGGAGACGGCGCTGCACGCCGAGAAGGACGGCATGATCTCCGAGGTGCTGGTGCGCGCCGGCGACCAGATCGACGCCAAGGACCTCCTGATCGTCTACGGCGCCTGAGCCGGCCGGCGGCTTGAAAGCGGGAAACGGATATGGGATGGGACGAACCCCATCCCGTATTTCCATGAGAACGCAGGCTTTCCATGCGCTTCGTCATCCGCACCGCCGCTCCGGGCGATATTGCCGCCTTCACCGAGATCTACCGCGAATCCGTGCTGAACGGGATCGCAAGCTACGAGATCGACCCGCCCTCGCTCGACGAGATGGCGGCGCGGTTCACGGCAATCACTGGCAAGGGCTATCCCTATATCGTCGCGGTGGAGCAGACGGGGCTCATCCTCGGCTACGCCTATGCCTCGGCCTTCCGCACGCGGCCGGCCTATCGCTGGCTCGTCGAGGATTCCGTCTATCTGGCGCCGGAAGCCCGCGGCAAGGGCATCGGCAGGGCGCTGCTTGCCGAACTCATCCAACGCACCACGGACCTCGGCTTTCGCCAGATGGTGGCCGTGATCGGCGGGGCGCACCCCGCCTCCATCGCCGTCCACGCCGCCGCCGGCTTCGAGCACAGCGGCCGCCTGACGGCAACCGGCTTCAAGCACGGCCGCTGGCTGGACACGGTGTTCATGCAGCGCGCGCTCGGCGACGGAGCGGAGACGGAGCCGCCGATGGACAGCTATCCCGGGACGATGGGATAAGGTCGGGGCCGCCGAACGCACCGCGCACCCTCGTCGGCGCCTGCCGTCTGCCTCTGCTCCCTGTCCCTGCTTCTGCCCTCTCCTCCGTCATGCTCGGGCCTGACCCGAGCATCCACGCCTCATCCGCGGCGGCGCATGGATCCTCGGGACAAGCCCGAGGATGACGCTGGAGGGGATGGTGGAGTTGAGGCAGACGGTGTTGCCGCCGGAAGCGTCTCACGTCTCGACGAGGCGCAGCACCTTGTCGAACACCTTCAGCACCTGGTTCAGCTCGTGGCCGCGCTTCAGGATGGTGCCGTGCTGGTTGATGACGCTGTAGGCGCCCTGCCTGGCGGCGAGCTTGGGGTTCTTCTCGACGCGATAGAGCGGCATTTCGCCGGAGCGCTTGAAGATGGAGAAGACCGCCCTGTCGCGCAGGTGGTCGATGGCGTAGTCGCGCCATTCGCCCTCGCCGACCATGCGGCCGTAGACCCACAGGATCGCATCGAGTTCCCGCCGATGGAAGGTCACCGGCAGCGGATCCTTGCTGCTGCGGTATTCCTTGAGGTCGACCACGACGTTGGACGCCTGCAAATCCGGCTGATCTGTCATCTAAACTCCGCACCTTCCTGTGACGGCTCGATGACAGTGTGCCTGAGCGGCGGCGAAATGCAAGGCGGGCGGACAGGCGGCGAACGGCGCCTTTCCCGCAAAAATCCGTTCCGCCGCATTTCAGACAAACCGACGCCCAAATTTAAAGGGAAAGTCCGCCCGTCGCCGCCGTGCCTGCCCCCGCCTCACGCGGAATCCGGTTCGGTACGGCAAGCGTCTGTCGAGGTTGCCTTGTATTCCGTTGCCGGCAGCTTCGTCCCGGTCCGGTCCGTGTTTCTTCGAACCCTCAAGCCCCAGCCCCTCGAGGAAGCCGGACCGGACCTCCCTTGAAAGCCCTTTCAGAGCGCAGACGGCCCCCCGGACAGGACCGTCGCGCCGAGGATCGCACCGGGCGTATCGGCGCTCTTCATGCGCTGCAGCAGCACGGCGCAGCCGCCCGCCTTCTTTTTCTTCTTCAGCATGTCGGCCGGAAGCACCAGATTGGTCTCCTTGCCTTCCCACATGCCGATCGTCTCCATGTCCGTCACGGCATGCCAGTAGTCGACCGTCTTGCCGCGGTTCTCGCCCTTGTCGATATCGATCCGGTGCTCGCGCTCGAAATAAGCGATGAGGATATTGGCCTTGCCCTCGCCGGGGCCGACGCGGATGCGTAATTCGTCGTTCTTCACCTCGGCCGCGACCGGCACCTTCAGCCCCTTGCCTTCGCCGGACAGGGCGTCGATGCGGGTGCGGATGCCGGAAAGATCGGCGCCGTTGACGTGTTCGCGCCCGTTCAGCACGGCCTGCGGCGTGTAGACGCCGTTGCGGCCGAACATGCGGGCATAGGCATATTGCCGGTCGGTATTGTCCTTGGAGGCGAGCGTGTCCGCCCAGCCGAGATAGTTCCAGTAGTCGACGTGATAGGAGAGCGCCACGACGTCGCCCTCGCGCACCAGCGTCTCCAGCGCCTTGTCGGCGGGCGGGCAGGACGAGCAGCCCTGGCTGGTGAAGAGCTCGACCACACCCTTGGGCTCGATGGATTCCTGCGCATGGGCGGTGCCGGCGCCCAGCGTCAGCAGGATCGCCAGACATTCCGGTATGTACGGTCTCGGCATGGTCATTTCCAATGAAGCGCGGCGCTGCGGCCAGCCTTTCCAGCCGTCATACGCCCTTGCCGCTTCAACGGGAAGTCACGATGGAGTGAGCCTTGCGGCCCGAAAACGAACGATGCCGGGGCTGGAGGGCCCCGGCATCGTGCATTTCAAATCCCAAAGGGATCAGGCGGCGAGATCGCGCAGAACCGTCTGCAGGATGCCGCCGTTGTTGACGTAGGTGACCTCGTCCAGCGTGTCGATGCGGCAGAGGATCGGAACGTCCTTCACCGTGCCGTCGGAATAGGTGATCTTGGCGATCTTCCGTTCGCGCGGCTTGATGTCGCCTTCCAGGCCCTCGATCGTCACCAGCTCGTCGCCCTTGAGGTCGAGCGTCGCCCAGGTCGTGCCCTCCTCGAAGACGAAGGGAATGACGCCCATGCCGACGAGGTTCGAGCGGTGGATGCGCTCGAAGGACTGCGCGATCACGGCCTTGACGCCGAGCAGGTTCGTGCCCTTGGCCGCCCAGTCGCGCGAGGAGCCGTTGCCGTATTCGACGCCGGCGAAGATGACGAGCGGAACGCCCTCTTCCTTGTACTTCATGGCCGCGTCGTAGATCGACATCTCTTCCTTGGAAGGATAGTGGATCGTGTAGCCGCCTTCCTTGCCGTTCGGGCCGAGCATGTGGTTGCGGATGCGGATATTGGCGAAGGTGCCGCGCATCATGACCTCATGGTTGCCGCGGCGCGTGCCGTACTGGTTGAAGTCCGCAACGCCGACGCCGTGGCCGATGAGGTAGGCACCGGCGGGCGAAGCCGCCTTGATCGAACCGGCCGGCGAGATGTGGTCGGTCGTGATCTTGTCGCCGAAGAGGCCGAGGACGCGCGCGCCCTTGATGTCGGAAACGCCCGCGCCGACCTTGCCCATGCCGACGAAGTAGGGCGGGTTCTGCACATAGGTCGACTGGTCGTCCCAGGCGTAGGTCTGGCCCGCGGGCACCTGCACGGCCTGCCAGTTGGCGTCGCCCTTGAAGACGTCGGCATACTTCGTGGCATAGAGCTCACGCGTGACGTACTTCATGATGAACTCCTGGATCTCCTTCGAGGAGGGCCAGATGTCCTTGAGGTAGACCGGGTTGCCGTCCTGGTCTTCGCCGAGCGGTTCCGTGGTGAGGTCCTTCTGGACCGAGCCGGCGAGCGCATAGGCGACGACGAGCGGCGGCGAGGCGAGGTAGTTCGCCTGCACGTCCGGCGAGATGCGGCCTTCGAAGTTACGGTTGCCGGAGAGCACGCCCGCGGCGATCAGACCCTTGTCGTTGATCGTCTTGGAGATCGGCGCCGGCAGCGGGCCGGAATTGCCGATGCAGGTGGTGCAGCCGAAGCCGACGAGGTTGAAGCCGAGCTTGTCGAGGTCGGTCTGCAGACCCGACTTGGAAAGGTACTCGGCAACGACCTGCGATCCCGGTGCGAGCGAGGTCTTCACCCACGGCTTCGTCTTCAGGCCCCTGGCGACCGCGTTGCGGGCGAGAAGGCCGGCGGCGATGAGCACCGACGGGTTGGACGTGTTGGTGCAGGACGTGATGGCGGCAATGGCGACGTCGCCGTGGCCGATATCATAGTCCGTGCCCTCGACGGCATAGCGGTTGGCGAGCTGGCCCGGCTTCTTGTAGTCGTTTTCGAGCGACCCGGCGAAGCCGGAAGCGATGTTTTCCAGCGGGATGCGGCCTTCCGGGCGCTTCGGGCCGGCCATGGAGGGCACGACGTCGCCGAGGTCGAGTTCCAGCGTATCGGTGAAGACGAGGTCGGAGCCGTCGCCGTCACGCCACATGCCCTGGGCCTTGGAGTAGGCTTCGACGAGGGCGATGCGCTGCTCGTCACGGCCGGACATGGTGAGGTAGTTGACGGTTTCGGCATCGACCGGGAAGAAGCCGCAGGTCGCGCCGTATTCCGGACCCATGTTGCCGATCGTCGCGCGGTCGGCAAGCGTCATGTTGTCGAGGCCGGGGCCGAAGAATTCGACGAACTTGGAGACCACGCCCTTCTTGCGCAGCATCTGCACGACCATCAGCACGAGGTCGGTCGCGGTCACGCCTTCCTTGAGCTTGCCGGTGAGCTTGAAGCCGATGACTTCCGGCAGGAGCATGGAGACCGGCTGGCCGAGCATGGCCGCTTCCGCCTCGATGCCGCCCACGCCCCAGCCGAGAACGCCGAGGCCGTTGATCATGGTCGTGTGGCTGTCCGTGCCGACACAGGTATCCGGGTAGGCGACGATCTCGCCGTCTTCTTCCTTGGTCCAAACGGTCTGGCCCAGATATTCCAGATTGACCTGGTGACAGATGCCGGTGCCGGGCGGAACGACGCGGAAGTTCTTGAACGCCTGCTGGCCCCATTTCAGGAAGCGGTAGCGCTCGCCGTTGCGCTGGTATTCCAGCTCCACGTTGCGGGCGAAGGCGGTCGGCGTGCCGAACTCGTCGACGATGACGGAGTGGTCGATGACGAGGTCGACGGGAACGAGCGGGTTGATCTTCTCCGGGTCGCCGCCGAGCGAGACCATCGCGTCGCGCATGGCCGCAAGGTCGACGACGGCGGGAACGCCGGTGAAGTCCTGCATCAGAACGCGCGCCGGGCGATAGGCGATCTCGTTTTCGACCGTGCCCTTGTTCGTCAGCCATTCGGCGACGGCGAGGATGTGGTCCTTCGTGACGGAGCGGCCGTCCTCAAAGCGCAGCAGGTTCTCAAGAAGCACCTTCATCGAGTAGGGGAGCTTCGAGACGCCGGCAAGGCCGTTCGCTTCAGCCTTGGGCAGGCTGTAATACACATAGTCGGTGCCGTTGACCGTGAGGGTCGAACGACAATTGAAACTGTCTAGGGATTTGGACACTTTATACCCCGTTCCGTCTGGTCGCCAGAAAGCTGACGTACGAACGCCCGTGCGCGTTGAGCGCGAATGGGATGCGGGTGCGGCCATTTCCGCTGTCCGTACGCGGAAATCATTCCCGTGTTCGGCGCTTGGATGAAATTCACGCCGACCGCTGGCGTGTTGCGGGCGTTATAGATAATTTCTAAGGAACGATCCAGAGCGCGTTCGCGCAAATCGGGACAATTTTTTTGCATTGCGACCAAGGTCGTAAAGGGAAAGTGAAGCACCATGCGGCTCGTCGCCGAGGGGTTGAGCGCCACGCGCGGCGAGGACCTGATTTTCCGCGATATCGCCTTTGAAATCGCCGGCGGCGAAGCCCTGGTCGTCAAGGGCCCGAACGGTTCCGGCAAGTCGACGCTGCTGCGCGTGCTGGCAGGCCTCCTGCCGGCCCGCTCGGGCTCGGCGAAACTCCTTGCTGCACCGCACCCGGTCGAGCGCCTCGGCGAGGCCGCGCACTATCTCGGCCACCGCAACGCGATGAAGCGGGAGCTCACCGTCGAGGAGAACCTTTCCTTCTGGAAGACCTTCCTCGGCGACATGGCCGGCGGCACGGGCGTCCCGGTTGAGGAGGCGGTCGAGGCGGTCGGCCTCGGCGGCATTGCCCATCTTCCCTTCGGCTACCTTTCCGCCGGCCAGCAGCGCCGCATGGCCATGGCCAAGCTGCTGGTCGCCTGGCGTCCCGTCTGGATTCTCGACGAGCCGACCGCCGCGCTGGACGCCGCGGCGGAAGACATGTTCGCCGGCCTCGTCACCGCCCACCTTGCCCGCGGCGGCATCGCCATCGCCGCCACGCACCAGCCGCTTGGGTTGGAAGGCGTGCAGGAGTTGAGGATGACGGGGTTTGCCGGGGTGGCGGAGGAGATTTGGTGATGGGCGTGCAAGTAGCCACCCCCCTCTGCCCTGCCGGGCATCTCCCCCTCAAGGGGGGAGATTGGCAAGCGGCGAAGCCCCGCCAAACGCAAACCTTGAAAACCGGGAAATGCCGGCCCTCCCAGCCAATCTCCCCCCTTGAGGGGGAGATGCCCGGCAGGGCAGAGGGGGGTAAGCCAAATCCGCTTCGCCCGGAGGCGCAAGCATGATCGCCCTCCTTGCCCGCGACCTGAAACTCTCGGTCCGCGCCGGCGGCGGCGCGCTGATCGGCGTCCTCTTCTTCATGACGGTCGTCGCCGTCATCCCCTTCGGCGTCGGGCCGGACCTCAACCTTCTCTCCCGCATCGGCCCGGCGATCCTGTGGATCGGCGCGCTGCTCGCCGCCCTTCTCGGCCTCGACCGGCTGTTCCAGGCCGAGCGCGAGGACGGCTCGCTCGACCTTCTCCTGATGCAGGAGACGCCGCTGGTGCTGACGGTCTTCGTCAAATGCCTCGCCCACTGGATCGCCACCGGCCTGCCGCTCGTCATCGCCTCGCCGCTCCTCGGCCTCTTCATGAACATGGACGAGGTGGCGATCGGCGCGACGGCGCTGACGCTGCTGGCCGGCACGCCCGCCATCACCTTCATCGGCGCGGCGGGGGCGGGGATTGCCGTGGCGCTGCCGCGCGGAGGCCTGCTCGTCTCCATCCTCGTGCTGCCGCTCGCCATTCCCGTGCTGATCTTCGGGGTGAGCGCGGTCTATGCGGCCATCGAGGACCCCGCCCCTTTCCTGCCGCCTTTCCTCATTCTGATCGCGCTCAACCTGTTCTTCGCCGTCATCGGCCCGCTGGCCGCGGCCGCGGCCCTTCGTCTTTCGAGCGACTGACGGACCGGCTGCGGCAATGTGATTGCCGCAGATCAATTGAAGAGGCGGGCCTGACACGTTAAAGAACCAGTCGTCACGTTGAAGGGCAGCCATGAGCGAACCGAGCCTTGCCATCCGCAAATTCAGCGACCTCGCCAACCCGACGCGGTTCCTGGCGCTGGTCGCCTTCCTCTGGCCGTGGCTTGCCGGGCTGACGCTCTGTCTCTTCGCGGCCGGGCTCTACCTCTCCTTCACGACGGAGGGCGACTACCAGCAGGGCGAGACGGTGCGCATCATGTATGTGCATGTGCCGGCCGCCTGGCTCTCCATGATGTGCTATACGGTGATGGCGCTTTCCGCGCTCGGCACGCTCGTCTGGCGCCATCCGCTCGCCGACGTCTCGGCCAAGGCCGCAGCGCCCATCGGCGCCGGCTTTACCTTCCTCGCCCTCGTCACCGGCTCGCTCTGGGGCAAGCCGATGTGGGGGACATGGTGGGTCTGGGATGCGCGGCTCACCTCCGTCTTCGTGCTCTTCCTGATGTATCTCGGCCTCATCGCCCTCAACCGCGCCATGGATGACCCGGCACGGGCGGCAAAGGTCAGCGCCGTCCTCATCCTCGTCGGCTTCGTCAACATCCCGATCATAAAATTCTCCGTCGAATGGTGGAACACGCTGCACCAGCCGGCGAGCGTCGTGAGGATGGGCGGGCCGACCATCGATCCAGAATTCCTGCACCCGCTTCTCATCATGGCGGTCGCCTTCACCCTGCTCTTCTTCACGCTGCACATCCTCGCCATGCGCAACGAGATCCTGCGCCGGCGCATCGCGGTGCTGCGCCGCCATGCGGCCCGCGCGGCCGGCCGCAAGAAAGGCGCCGCATGAGCCACACCTTCTACGTCGCGGTCTCCTACATCGCCGCCTTCGCCGTCAGCTTCGGCCTCGTCGCCTGGGTCTGGCTCGATCACCGCGCCCGCCAGCGCGAGCTGGCGCAGCTCGAAGCCGCCGGCATCCGCCGCCGCTCCGACCGGAGCGAGGCCGCGCAATGAGCAAGAGCGAAGGCAATGCCGCAGGCAGTGGCACGCGCATGCGCATCGTCCTTGCCGCGCTGCCGCTCGCCGTCTTCATCGCCCTTGCGCTGATCTTCTGGACGCAGCTCAATTCCGGCCGCGACATTTCCGAAATCCCCTCGGCGCTGATCGGCACCAAGGCGCCGTGGCGCGACCTCGACCCGCTCAACGGCGCGACGAAGGACGGCGCGCCCGTTCCGGCCCTCACGACGCAAACCGCCAGGGGCAAGCTGACGCTCGTCAATTTCTGGGCGTCCTGGTGCGTGCCGTGCCGGCAGGAGCACCCCGTCATCCTGCAGCTCGCGAAGGACCCGCGCATCACCGTCGTCGGCGTCAACTACAAGGACGGCGCGGAGAACGCGCTGCGCTTCCTCGGCGAGCTCGGCAACCCCTTCTCGGCCATCGGCCTCGATCCGGCCGGCCGGATGGCGATCGACTGGGGCGTCTACGGCATCCCGGAATCCTACCTCGTCGGCCCGGACGGCACGATCCTCTACAAGCGCGTCGGCCCCTTCGACGACAAGAGCCTCACGGAAGGCCTCTATCCAGCCATCGAGAAGGCGCTGGGCAAGCCCGCCGCCTGATATGAAAAGGCCGGCGTCTCCACCGGCCTTTTTTCCGATCAGCCCATGCGCTCGGAGGCGTAGGAGCCCGGCGACGGCGGGAAGACGATGGTCTTGTTGCCGTTCATGAAGACGCGGTGGTGGATGTGGGCGTGCACGGCGCGGGCAAGCACCTGGCTTTCCACGTCCCGGCCGATGGAGACATAATCCTCCGCCGACTGCGCATGGGTGATGCGCGCGACGTCCTGCTCGATGATCGGACCTTCGTCGAGGTCTTCCGTAACGTAGTGCGCCGTCGCGCCGATCAGCTTCACGCCGCGCTCGAAGGCCTGCTTGTAGGGGTTGGCGCCCTTGAAGGACGGCAGGAACGAGTGATGGATGTTGATGATGCGGCCCGACATCTTCTTGCAGACGGCATCCGACAGGACCTGCATGTAGCGGGCGAGCACGATGAGCTCGGCGCCGGACTGTTCGACCACCTCCATGAGGCGGGCTTCGGCCTGCGGCTTGTTCTCCTTCGTCACCTTGATGTGGTAGAAGGGGATGTCGTGGTTGACGATGACCTTCTGGTAATCGAAGTGGTTGGAGACGACGCCGACGATGTCGATCGGCAGCGCGCCGATCTTCCAGCGGTAGAGCAGGTCGTTGAGGCAGTGGCCGAAGCGCGAGACCATGAGCAGCACCTTCATGCGCTCGTCGCTATCGTTGAAGCGCCAGGTCATGCCGAAGGGCTTGGCGACGGGGGCAAAGCCCGCCTTGATATCCTCTTCCGGCACGCCTTCCTGGGAAAGGAAGGTGAGGCGCATGAAGAAGAGACCCGTTTCCAGATCGTCGAACTGCGACGAGTCGGAGATGTAACACCCCTTCTCGGCGAGATATCCCGTGATCGCGGCGACGATGCCGCGGGTCGATTTGCACGTTACGGTCAGCACATGGCTCTTCATCGGTTCTCTTCTCGCGTTCGGCCGACGGCGGCTGGGCCGGCGATCCCCTGTGGCGCATATTTCAGGCCGCTTGCCCCTGCGCAAGCCCCTGCAATGGCGAAAAGCTACGCTGCCTCTTGTCGCGAATCCTTCCGGTTCGCGACATTCAGTGCATCGAAAATGCCAACGGGCCCTTCCGGTGAAAATCGTGCTGGACACTATTATGGACACATGTTCTATAAAATGGACAGATTCGACGGGAGCACGCCATGCATCTTTCCATGTGGACCTATCCCTGGGACGTTCAGGACCAGGGACTTGCGGCGCTTACCGCCGACCTTTCCGGCCGCGCCGGCCTCAACACGGTGAGCCTTGCGACCTCCTACCATGCCGGCCGCTTCCTCCAGCCGAGAAGCCCCGCGCAGAAAGCCTATTTCCCGGAAGACGGCACGGTCTATTTCCGCCCCGACGAAACGCTCTGGCAGGGAAAGGCGATCCGCCCGCTGATGGCGCGGAACGTCGCCGAGCGCGGCGACATGCTGGACGTGCTGACGAAGGCGCGGGCGGAAACCGGCCTCAAGGTCTCCTGCTGGACGGTCTGCCTGCACAACACGCGCCTCGGCATGCTCCACCCGGAGGATGTCACCCGCAACGCCTTCGGCAATGCCAACCACTACAATCTCTGCCCCTCCAGCCCGGCGGCGCGCGACTACGTCGTCACGCTCGTTCGCGACATCACGACGAATTACAAGCCGGACATGCTGGAGCTGGAGAGCCCGAACTTCATGGGTTTTGCGCATGAGTACCATCACGAGAAGGACGGCGTCGGCCTCAATGCCGAGGACGACTTCCTGCTCTCGCTCTGCTTCTGCGACCATTGCACCACGCGCGCCGAAAAGGCCGGCGTCCCGGTCGAGGGCGCACGCAGGACCGTCGCCCGCTTCATCGCGGAACTCTGCGAGCGCGCCGTGCCGGAAAGGCAGTTCCCCGATTTCCCGGACGCCGGCATCGACGCCTTCCGCGACCACCCGGACCTCCATGCCTTCCTTTCCTGGCGCAGCGAGCCGGTGACGAGCCTGATCGGCGAGATCAAGGCGGCGGCCGATCCGGCAACGCGCATCGTGCTGATCGACCTGAAAGACGGCTGGCTCGGCGGCGTCGACCTTGCGGCGGTCGGCAGGCTCTGCGACGGGGCGATCCTCTGCTGCTACGACATGACGCCGGAGGCCGTCGGCGATGTCATCCGCACCGGCCGCGCGCTGCTCGGTCCGGACAGGTTCCTCGGCCTCGGCCTTCGTGTCTTCTATCCGGAGGTGGACGGGCCGGACATCCTCGCCACCCGCACGAAAAGCGCCGTCGACGCGGGCGCCGACGGCGTGAACTTCTACAATTACGGCCTCATCCCGGCAAAGCGCCTCGACTGGGTGCGCGAGGCCGTCGAGGCGATCAGCCGCTGATCGGCTCGGCGACCTGGATCAGGCAGTCGCCCGCCTGGCTGTCGGTGTGCAGCCGGTGGGAGATGACGATGCCGCCCTCGGCAAAGCGCAGCTCTTCCTCCGGCTGCTCCAGCCGTTCGAGATCGTGATACCGGCCGGCAAGGTCGCCGGCCGCAACCCGCGCACCAAGAGGCACCGCCGGCTCGAACCAACCGCGCCGGTCCGCATAGATGCCCTGGCTGTGCCGCGAGAGCGAAAGAAGCTGCAGGGCTGGCGGCGGCAGGAGAGCTTCCCGCGAGAGGACGGGCGCGTCCGCAATGCCGAGCGCCATCAGCAGCCGGTCGATCGCCGCCGCGGTGAAGGCCATGCTCTCCGGCGTCACCGTGCCGCCCCCGCCGAACTCACCGGAAAGGCCGATGGTGCCCGCCCTACCCGCCGCGCCCATCGAGGTCGGCGCCGCCGGCCCGTTGTCGGCGATGAAGGCGTGGGCCGCGCCCATGGCCCGCATCAGCGCGACGGAGCGCTCGAAACGCGCGCTATCGGCCTGCCGCTCGATCAGCGTGCAGGCAAGATGCGCCATGGACGTGCCGCCCGAATGAAGGTCCAGCACCGCATCGTGGGCCGGAAACAGCGTATGCTCGAGGAAATGCGCGAGCCGCACCGTCGGCGTGCCGGCGGGATCGCCGGGAAAGGCGCGGTTGAGGTTGCCGCCGTCGAAGGGCGAGCAGCGTTTCGCCGCCATCACCGCCGGCAGGTTCGCCATCGGCAGGATGGTGACGGCACCGCGGATCTTCGAGACATCGAGCAGGCGCATCAGCCGGCCGAGCTGGAGTTCGCCCTCATATTCGTCCCCGTGGTTGCCGGCCATCAGGAGAAGGCTCGGCCCCGCGCCGTTCTTCAGGCGCAGGATGGGAATGCGGATCTGGTAATAGGGCGAGCGGTCGACCGAATAGGGAATGGCGAGATGCCCGGCCTGCCGGCCGTCCGCCGCAAGATCGATCGGGTTGACGAGGCCGCTGTGCATGGTCAGAGCGCCGCGACGGCGGTCATCTCGACGCGCAGGTCCGGATCGGCAAGGCGCGCCTCGACGCAGGCCCGGGCCGGCGGATTGGCCGGGTCGATCCAGGCGTCATAGACGCCGTTCATCGCGTCGAAATCGACGATGGCCGGGAGGAACACGTTGACGGCGAGGAGCTTCGAGCGATCCGTGCCGGCTTCCTTCAGAAGGGCGTCGATCTTGCCGAGCACGTCGCGCGTCTGGCTCTCGATGCCGGCCTTGCGGTCTTCCGCGACCTGGCCGGCAATGTAGACGAGCCCGCCATGGCTGACGGCCTGGCTCATGCGCGAACCCTTCTGGTAACGCTGGATCATGGATGGTTTCCTTTCTTCATGGGGAGGATCAGCCGAAGCTGGTGAGATAGGCCGCCGTGACCGCGTGGTCGGGGTCGAGGCCGTAGAGGATGGCGTGCCGGTCGAGGCAGGTGCAGGGATGGGAGATGCCGAACTCCACCACGTCGCCGACGGCGACGTCGCTGCCGGCCGGCACCGTCACGAAGGCGTGCTGGTCGTTGAGGCGCTGCACCTCGGCCCCGGCGAGATCGGCAAGGCGCGCGCCGTCCCGGTAGAGCGCCAGCGGCCGCGGCAGGCCCTGGTCCATCGCGACGTCGCGAAGGCCCATGCCGCAGATGGCAAGCCCCGGCTCGGGCCGCGACAGCACTTCGGCCCAGACGCGCAGCGCCGGCCGGAAACCCTTCGCGGCGGAATGGATCGCACCGCCGAAGCTAAAACCCTGCCGCGCGTCGAGCCCGGCAAGGCCGCGCTCGTAGATGCCGTGATCGTGGAAGAAGATCGCCCCGCTGCGCAGCACCAGCCGGCAATCGGGATCAGCCGCAACAGCAGCGGAAAGCCCTTCGACCACCCGGTCGAAGAAGACCGACCCGCCCGCCGTCACGAGGAGCGGACGTTCCTTGCCGATACGGGCGCGCACCTTTGGCAGGAAGGCCGCGGTCATCTGCATCAGCCCGTCGATCCGCCGCAGCGTCTCGTCCGCATCCGCCGTGGCGGCCGCGCCCTCATAGGCGGCGATGCCGGTCAGCCGGAAGGTTGCCGTCTCGGCAGCAAGGATTGCGTCAAGGATGGCCTCCGCCGCTTCAACGCTGCGCGCACCGGCGCGGCCGGCGCCGAATTCCACCAGGATGCCGAGCGGCGGCAGGTCCGCCCGCTCCGCCCAGGCGGCGCGCAGGGCCTCCGCGAGCGTGAGGGAATCGACGAAGACATGCATCTCCGCCTCGGGGTAACCGGACAGAAGGGCCGCGAGGCGGCGGGCGGCCGCAAGGCCGCCGATCTCGTTGGCAAGGATCAGCCGGCGCTGGCCGGCCTTGAGGAAGACGGCAGCCTGCCGGATATCGGCGACCGTCGTGCCCCAGGCGCCGGCCGCGAGCAGCGCGCCGGAGAGCGCCGTCGCCATCGGCGTCTTGGCATGGGGCGCGATCTCGACGCCGCGATCCTTCACATAGGCCATCATCTGCCCGACATTGCCGGCGAAGGCCTGCTCGTCGAGCGAGATCAGCGGCAGGGCCATCCTGCCGTCATAGGGTTTCCAGCCTTTGCCGCCGATGGCATCGAGCGGCAAGGGCGCATGGCCGGGCGGAAAGCCGCGGATACGGTCGTCGATCAGCGGATTGCCGGTTTCGGTCGCGTGAAGGTCAGACATGGCTTTCTCCCATCCCGAGGCGGTAGGCTTCGTTGGCGGTGGTGAAGAAGAGGGCGCGCTGCTCGTCGAGGGAGAGCGGCGCGGCGGCGTCGCGGAACACCGCATAGACCTCGTCGAAGGAGGCATGAAGGCCGGCGACCGGGAAATCGCTGGCGAACATGGCGCGCGCCGGGCCGAAGCAATCGAGGCAATGCGTAATCACGGGCCCGAGACTTTCCGGCGTCCAGTCGTTGTCGTAGGCGACGAGGTCGGAGATCTTCAGCCGAACGTTGGGCTCGCGGCCAAGGGCGCGAAGGCCGCTCTGCCACAGCGCCATGCCCTCCGCCGTCCGATCCGCCGGGCTGCCGCCGTGGTTGAGCACGAAAAGCGTTTCGGGAAAGACGCGCACGAGGTCCACGGCCTCGTCCATCTGCCAGGGATAGAGCATCAGGTCGAAGACGAGGCCATGGCGGGAAAGACGGCCAAGGCCAGCCCGCCAGGCAGGGTCGGCCATGCGGTGCGGGCGCGGTGCAAAACTCTTGCCCGGCTCCGGGTGCCAGCTCACGATATCGCGGATGCCGGCGACATTGGGGTTGGCCGCCTCCGCCTCGATCAGGCGCGCCGCATCGGGACTGTCGAGCGGCACGCGTGCGACGTAACGCTTCGCGATGCCGGAGGAACGGTCGAGGCCGCCGAGCCAGCGGCTTTCCTCCAGCGGATGCGCGTCGGACCAGCCGGCCTCGACATGCACGGTGGCGATGACGTTCTGGTTTGCGGCATCCCGCCGGTAATCCTCCACGCCGTAATCCCGCAGGATCGGCGCGAGGCTGCCGTAGACCATCTCGCCGCCCCCACCTCGCGCTTTCTCCAGCCAGGGATGGCGGCGCAGCGAAAGGTCCCAGAGATGGTGGTGCGGGTCGATGACCGGCCCGTCGTAGCGGCCTGTCATCGCCGCGCCTCACGGCCGGAAACGAGCAGCAGCGCGAGGATCAGCGTGCCGAACATGATCGAGCGCCAGCCGGGCGAGGCGTTGACGACGGTGATCAGCGCCGTGGTCGTGACGAGCAGGATGGCGCCGGGAATGGTGCCGGCATAGGTCCCCCGCCCGCCGAGGATGGAGGTGCCGCCGAGCACGACCGCAGCGATGGAGGTGAGGAGGTACGGGTCGCCGATGCCGACATAGCCCTGCCGGTTCATGCCGAGCACGAGGATGCCGGCAAGGCCGGCGAAGAAGCCGGAGAGCGCATAGAGGATCAGCGTGTTGCGCGTGACGCTGACGCCGGAAAGCCGGGCGGCGAGCGGATTGGCGCCGAGCGCCAGGAACCGCGCGCCGATCGGCATGCGGTGGATGAGGAGCAGCACCGCCGCCGAGACGACCACCCAGAGGATGACGCCGGCCGGAATGCCGAGCGGCCGGGCCTGCCCGAGCAGGATAACCGCCGGATTGCTGACCGTGACCGCGCTGCCGCCGGCGACGATAACGAGAAGACCCTGAAGGAAGGTCGCCATGGCGAGCGTCATGATGATCGGCGGCACGCGCAGATAGGCCGCGCCAGCCCCGTTGAGGACGCCAATGCCGGTCGCAATCGCGAGCGCCAGCACGATGCCGGCAAGGCCGGTCGGGTCCCAGGCCGGCGAGAGGAGAGGCAGCAGGATCGCCGTCACGGTGATGACCGCGCCGACGGAAAGATCGATGCCGCCCATCAGGATGACGAGCGTCTGCCCCGCCGCGACGATGCCGATGACGGCCGCCAGCTCCAGAAGGTAGCGCAGGTGCCCGTAGGCGCCGAAGCCGCGCAGCGTGAGGCTGGCGACGAGCCAGACGAGGGCCACCAGCACGAAGGTCAGCAGCGGCGGGTTGCGGAACAGGGATCTGACAGCGTTCATCGCCTTGCCCTCCAGGCACCGAGAAGTTCCGGCACCGCGACGGCGCCGACGATGATGAGGCCCTGCGCCACATATTGCGCGACCGGCGGAAAGCCGAGGAAGAACATCACGTTGATCATGACCGAGAGCAGCAGGCTGCCGCAGATCGCCCCGCGCATCGTGCCCTTGCCGCCGAGGAAGCCGACGCCGCCGAGCACGGCCGCGGCAATGGAGTTGAGCGTGAAGGGCGTGCCGATGATCGGATCGCCCGAGCCGGTCTGCGCGGCGACGAAGAGGCCGGCCAGCGCGGCAAGCAGGCCGGAGAGCGCGAAGGCGACGACCTTCGCCCGCTCGACCGGCACGCCGGAGCGGAAGGCGCCGACCGGGTTGTCGCCGGCCGCATAGATGCCGAGGCCGAGCGGCGTGGCGAGGAACGCCTTCCAGCCGAGGAGGATGACGACGAGCAGCAGGAAGGCGACGGGCGTATGGCCGGCAAGCCCATTCGAAAGCCAGTCCGGGATGAAGCCGCCCGGACGCGGCAGGAGGATCAGCGCGACGCCGGTGATGATGAAGGAGCCGGCGAGCGTGACGATGATCGCCGGCAGTCTGAGATGCGCGACGATGACGCCCGTGACCGCGCCGATGGCAAGGCCGGCGAGCGCGACGGCGACAAAGCCGCCCGGCACGCCGAACACACCTTCCATCGTGGTCGCCGCAATCACCGCCCCGAGGCTGACGAGCGGGCCGATGGCGAGCGTGATGCCGCCGTTGAGCATCAGGAGCGCCTGCGCCATGGTGACGAGGGCGAGCGGGAACCAGTTCTGCGTGAACTTGGAAAAGCCGCCGACGGAGAGGATGCCGGGAAAGAGCACGGCATAGAGGACAAGGAAGGCGGCAACGACGAGATAGAGGCCGCCGAGGCCGCGGTTGCGGCGCTTCTGAATGGCGCCGTAGAGCCAGCCGGTGGACGAAACAGCGCTCATGCGGCCGCTCCCTTTCTGTCGATGCCCATGGCCGCGCCGACGATGGCCTCCTCGGTGATCGCATCCCCGGAAAGCCGCGCGGCGACCTCGCCCTCGCGCAGGATGACGACGCGGTCGCAGAGATGCACGAGCTCCGGCGTGTCGGAGCTGGCGAGGATGACGAGCCGGCCTTCGGCGGCAAACGCGCGCAGCATCAGGTAGATTTCCCGCTTCGTCTCGATGTCGACGCCGCGGGTCGGGTCGTTGAGAAGCAGGACGGCCGGATCGAGCGGCAGCCACTTGGCGAGCGCCACCTTCTGCTGGTTGCCCCCCGAAAGCGCCTGCACCGGCCGGGCGACATCGCCCTTGATGGTCAGCCGCCGGGCGAGATCGGCGATCAGTCCCGTTTCGGCCGCGCGGTCGCGCAGGCCCCCGCGCGCAAGCCGGCCGAGCGAGGGCAGGATGAGGTTCGATGCGATGGAATGGGGCAGCACCAGCCCCTCGTGCTTGCGGTCGGCCGGCACATAGACGATGCCGGCGGCATTGGCTGCGCCGACATGGGCGGGAAGGCCGGGTTTCCCGCAGACCTCCGCCTTCTCGGCCCCGGCGGGAATGGCGCCGTAGAGGCCGAGCAGCAGGTCTTCCTGCCCCTGCCCCACCAGCCCGCCGATGCCGACAATCTCGCCGGCGCGGGCCGAAAAGCCGATATCGCGCACGAGGCCGGCGGAAAAACCCTCGACGCTAATGCGCAACGCACCGGCGGAAGGCGCGGGGCGCGGCGGGAAGAGATCGCCCGTCTTACGGCCGACCATCAGGCGCACCAGCCCCTCGCCGTCAATGCCGTCGAGCGACTGGTCGGCGGTGACGCCACCGTCCTTCAGCACCGTGACATGCGAGCAGAGCGCCTGCACCTCGTTGAGGCGGTGGGAGATATAGAGAAGCGCCGTGCCGCGGTCGCGCAGCGTCCCGATGAGGCCCGCGAGGATGCCGGCCTCGTGGGCGGAGAGCGAGGAGGTCGGCTCGTCGAGGATGAGCACGCGCGGCTTGCGGTAGAGCGCCTTGGCGATCTCCACCATCTGCCGGCGGCCGAGCGCGAGATCGGCGACGGGCATGTCGAGCGGTTCGGTGAGGCCCACCATGTCGCAGACCTCCCGAACGCCGCGATGAAGCGCGGCATAGTCGATGAGGCCGAAGCGGCGCGGAAAGGCGCCGAGGCCGATATTCTCGGCGATGGAAAGGTCCGCCGTCAGGCTCAGTTCCTGCTGCACCACGGCGATGCCGGCCGCACGGGCGGCGGCCGGGCTGAAGCGCCCGACCGGCCGGCCGTCCACGAGGATGGCACCGCTGTCCGGCTGGAGGGCGCCGGACAGGAGATTGATCAATGTGGATTTCCCGGCCCCGTTCTCGCCGAGCAGGGCGTGAACCCTGCCCGGCCGAAGGGCGATGTCCACGCCCTTGAGAACGGGATTGCCGAAGAACCCCTTGAACACCTGCCGGGCTTCCAGCAGGGGCGTTGCATCCGTCATGGCGGCGTCCTTTGCGGGCTTTTACTGCGCGAGCAGCTTGTCGAACAGCGCCTGGTCGTAGTCCGAGTAGATGTAGCCGTCGGCCGGGAACTGGTCGGCGCGGGCAAGGTAGCTGTCGATATTGCTGTCGTCGATGACCGGCAGCGGCACCTTGACGAAGGCCGGCACGTCCTTGCCTTCCAGCGCCTGCACGGCGGTATAGACCGAGAGGGCGCCGAGCCAGTTCGGCTGCATGGTGGCCCAGCCCTTCAGGCCCTTTTCCTTCCACAGTTCCAGGAACTGGCGGGCGTTCTCGCCGGTGATCGGCACCTGGTCGCGGCCCTGGCGGTCGAAGGCCATGACGGAGCCGGCCGAAAGCGCGCCGCCGAGCGAGAGCACGCCGTCGATCTCCGGATTGGCGAAGAGCAGGCTCGTCATCGCTTCCTGCGCGGGGGCGACGTTGTATTCGGTGTTCGTCTCGGTGATGACCTCGAGGCCCGGATTGGCGTCGAGCACCGGCTGGGCGCCCTTGCGGCGGTCGTCGCTGACGGAGATGCCGGCCGGGCCGTTCATGACGATGATCTTGCCCTTGCCGCCGAGCTGGTCGGAGAGCCACTTGGCAGCGCCCGCACCCCATTCGCCCGAATCGGTGTTGATCTTCGCCGTCACCTTGTCGGTGTTGACGAGGCTGTCGAAGTTGACGACGGCGATGCCCTTGTCGCAGGCATCCGAGATGACGCGGTCGAGCGCGTTGGACGAGCCGGCGATGACGACGATGGCGTCGACATTGGCATCGATCATCGACTGGATGTGCTGGATCTGCGTCTGGGCGTTGCCCTGCGCGTCCGTGATCATCAGGTCCTTCACGAGACCGGCCTTCTTCAGCTCCTCCACTTCGGCCGAGATCGTGCCCTCGGTCTGCTTCATCCAGGTCGGCACGGAATAGATGTTCGCCCAGCCGATCGTATAGGGCGCCTTGCGGTCGCCCTTGATGCAGTTCGCCGCGGCCGAAGCCGTGCCGGCGCTGAAGGCGAGGAGGGTCGCGGCGGCAGCGGCACCCGCGAGGAGGCGGCTGCGCAGCGAGGCGGAATTTGCGGATTTCTTCATGTCGATCCCCTTTTCATTGCGGCAGCAGGAACGGGCTTGCCATCCGTCTTTGTCCAATATAATGTACATATGATCTTTATACCGGACGAGGCGATCTTATGCCGATTTTTCCGCCTCGCAAGGGGGGTGGCGAAATTTCGTTCACGCCGCGTCGGATCCAGCGGATTGACAGACGCTTCCGGCGGCGGGAGAAGTTGGGCGAAGACAGGGAAGGAATGGAAATGGACGCGATTTCGGACGAAGCAGGGGCGAAGCGGGCCCGCGGGCTCGACCGGGCCTTCGAGATCCTCGACTTCCTGCGCCAGAAGCGGCAGGCGCTGAAGCCGAACGAAATCGCCGCGCAGATCGGCGCGCCGCGCTCATCGGTCTACGAGCTGGTCAACCTGCTGCTGCGCAACGGCATTCTGGAGTTTTCCGGCGGCGAGGGCCGCGTCTATCTCGGCCGCAAGCTCTATTTCCTCGGCGCGGCCTACGAGAACCATTTCGACTTCACGCGCGAATGCGAGGCCGCGCTCGACTGGCTGGCCGACGAGACGCGCGAGACCGCGCAGTTCTGCATGCTGGACGGCAACAAATACACGGTGGTGCGCATGCGCGAGGGCGCGCGTCCCTTCCGCATCTCCACCGACATCGGCCAGTCCGTGCCGATCCCGTGGACGGCCTCCGGCCGCCTCCTCGTCGCGCATATGAGCGACGAGGAGATCCTTGCCTTCATTCCCCCGCAGGATTTCCGCCTGCCGGACGGCAAATGGCTCGATTCGGCGCAGTTCCTCGCCGAGGTGCGGCGGGCCGATGCGGACGGCTTCTTCACCTTCAACAGCATCGTCGACAGCTTCACCCATTGCTTCGCCGTGCCGGTGATGGGCGAGGAAGGCCATGCAGCCGCGACGCTCTGCCTCGTCGCCCCGCGCGCCGACGGGCTTGCCAACCGCGACCGCTATCTCGATTGCCTGAAGGCCGCCGCCGCCCGCCTCGGCCAGGCGCCGACGGGCGCGAAGCGGGTCCTCGCCTAGCTGGATAGCCAGCGATCCATGCCCTCGGCGGCCGCCCGGCCGGTCGCAAAGCAGGCGGTCAGCAGATAGCCGCCGGTCGGAGCCTCCCAGTCGAGCATTTCGCCCGCAGCGAAGATGCCGGGCAGCGCCTTCAGCATGTAGTCCTCATCCAGCGCATCGAAACGGATGCCGCCGGCCGACGAGATCGCCTCGCCAATCGGCCGCGGCCGAAGGAGGGCAAGCGGCAATGCCTTGATCGCGGCACCCAATGCGTCCGGCGAAAGCCGCGCCGCATCGGGCCGGCATTCGCGCAGCAGCGCCGCCTTGACACCGTCGAGCCCCGCTCCCTTGCGCAGACGCGTCGAAAGGCTCGCCTTGCCGCCCTGCCGCGCGAGATCCGCCGCCAGCCGCCCGGCGGTTCGCCCCGGTGCCAGATCGAGGATCAGGGTAGCCTTGCCTTCCCCCTCCAGCCGGTCGCGTAGCGCCGCGGCATGGGCATAGATCAGGCTACCCTCCACGCCCGTGTGCGAAATGACGAACTCGCCGGGAATGGCCCCGGCCGGCGAAGTCGCGACGACGCCCTTGACCGGCGCCCCGGCGAATTTCTCCGCGAAGAAGGCCGACCAGTCGATATCGAAACCGCAATTGGCCGGACGGAAGGGCGCGATATCGACGCCCCGGTCCGCGAGCCATCCGACCCAGGCAGCATCCGAGCCGAGCCGCGGCCAGCTCGCGCCACCGAGCGCAAGAAGCACCGCGTCGAAACCCATCGTCACCTCGCCCGCCGGCGTCTTGACCCGCAATCCCTCCGGCGCAAAGCCTGTCCAGCGGTGGCGCACGCGGATATCGACGCCCTGCCCTTCCAGCCGCGCCCGCCAGGCCCGCAGCAGGGGCGAAGCTTTCATGACGGTCGGGAACACCCGGCCGGACGAGCCGACGAAGGTCTCCGTCCCGAGCCCCGCCGCCCAGGCGCGCACATCCTCGGGCGTGAAGGCATCGAGCGCGGCGGCAAGCCGCCCGCTCGCCGCGCCGAAGCGTGTGGCGAAGCGTTCATGGGCTTCCGAATGGGTGATGTTCAGGCCGGATTTTCCGGCGAGCAGGAACTTGCGGCCGATGGTCGGCATCGCCTCCAGCACCGTGACGGCATGGCCGCGCGCCGACAGCACCTCTGCCGCCATCAGCCCGGCCGGCCCGCCGCCGACGATCCCGATCCGCTTGCCCATGCCGCCTCTTACCTCGAAACTCTCCGCCGTCCTCATAGAGCGCCCGAAGGGCCGATGCCAGCGCCTCAGTCGCCCGGCGGCACGTATTTCCGCGTGAAGGGCACACCGTTGAACGTGTGCGTGCAGCAGGCGCAGGCCGGCTCCATGTCCTCGACGCGAAGCATCGGATCGACCAGCCGCAGCCGGTTGTCTTCGTCGACATGGAGGCCGGAATAATAGGAGCTTTCGCCGATCCGCACGAAGGGCTGCCGCTCGGCCTCGGACCGCGCGATCAGCCAGAAGATCGGCTCCGCCCTGTCGAGCCGCGCCACCGCCTCGGCATGGACGGCATCCCAGTCCTCCCCGACCCGCGACAGCAGGAACCTGAAGAGCGGCGTATAATCCAGCCCGCGCCGGGAATTGCCGCCCATGGCCCCCGCATGCGCGCGGTCCTCACGCCGGCGCGACCAGCGATAGTCGCCGCCCGATCCATGATGCACGCCATGGGTCCGCGTGTTGACGCTGCGGTAAAGCGGTTTCTTCCGGTCCATTCGTCCCCTCCGCCGTTCGCCCTTTCATAGCCCGAAACGGCGGCAGGCGCATCAGCCGTGAAGGCCCGGCGCCTCCTGGCCGGTCTGCGCGACATATTCGCTGTAGCCGCCCGGATACTGATGGACGTCCTCGCCGTTCAGCTCCAGAACGCGGTTCGACAGCGCGCCGAGGAAGCGGCGGTCGTGCGAGACGAAGAGCATGGTGCCCTCGTAGTCCGAAAGCGCCTTGATCAGCATTTCCTTCGTGTCGAGGTCGAGATGGTTCGTCGGCTCGTCGAGGATCAGGAAATTCGGCGGGTCGAACAGCATCGCCGCCATGACCAGCCGCGCCTTCTCGCCGCCGGACAGCACCCGGCACTTCTTCTCGACGTCGTCGCCGGAAAAGCCGAAGCAGCCGGCAAGCGTCCTCAGCGGTCCCTGCCCCGCGCGCGGGAACTCCCGCTCCAGCCATTCGAAGACGGTGAGGTCGCCGTCGAGCAGATCCATCGCATGCTGTGCAAAGTATCCGACCTTGACGCTCGCCCCGATCGTCACGCTGCCGGCATCCGGATCGGCGGCACCGGCAACGAGCTTCAGGAGCGTCGACTTGCCAGCGCCGTTGACGCCCATCACACACCAGCGCTCCTTGCGGCGCACGAGGAAGCTGAAATCCCTGTAGATGGTGCGGCTGCCATAGGCCTTGCCGACATTCTTGAGGTTGGCGACATCCTCGCCCGAGCGCGGCGCCGGCTGGAACTCGAACATGACGGTCTGGCGCCGGCGCGGCGGCTCGACGCGCTCGATCTTGTCGAGCTTCTTGACGCGGCTCTGCACCTGCGCGGCGTGGGAGGCGCGCGCCTTGAACCGCTCGATGAACTTGATCTCCTTGGCAAGCATGGCCTGCTGGCGCTCGAACTGCGCCTGCTGCTGCTTCTCGTTCTGCGCGCGCTGCTGCTCGTAGAAGCCATAGTCGCCGGAATAGGTGGTGAGCGAGCCGGCATCGATCTCGATGATCTTGGTGACGATGCGGTTCATGAACTCACGGTCGTGCGAGGTCATCAGCAGCGCGCCCTCGTAACCTTTCAGGAACTGCTCCAGCCAGATCAGGCTTTCGAGGTCGAGATGGTTGCTCGGCTCGTCGAGCAACATCACATCCGGCCGCATGAGGAGGATGCGGGCAAGCGCCACGCGCATCTTCCAGCCGCCCGAGAGCTTGCCGACGTCGCCGTCCATCATCTCCTGGCTGAAGCCGAGGCCGGCCAGCACCTCGCGCGCCCGGCTCTCCAGCCCGTAGCCGTCGAGCTCCTCGTAGCGCGCCTGCACCTCGCCGTAGCGCTCGATGATCGCATCCTCCTCATCCAGCTTGTCCGGATCGACCATCGCCGCTTCCAGTTCGCGCAGCGCGGCGGCGACCGAGCTCACCGGCCCCGCCCCGTCCATCACCTCGGTAACGGCGCTCCGCCCCGCCATCTCGCCGACATCCTGGCTGAAATAGCCGATGGTGACGGCCTTCTCGACAGAGACCTGCCCCTCGTCCGGCTGCTCCTGCCCGGTGATCATGCGGAAAAGCGTCGTCTTGCCCGCCCCGTTCGGCCCGACAAGCCCGATCTTCTCCCCGCGGTTCAGCGCGGCGGACGCCTCGATATAGAGGATGCGGTGGCTGTTGGACTTGCTGATATTCTCGATGCGGATCATGAAAAGCCGGGCCTCGTGACGATCCGCGCCCTATGCCACGACGCAGCGCGCCAAGTCCATGCGCTCCCCGAAGGAAAGCCGGTAAATCGGACAGCAGGTTTGGAAAAGAAGGATATGGCGGAGAGGGTGGGATTCGAACCCACGATACCCTTGCAGGTATGCCGCATTTCGAGTGCGGTGCATTCGACCTCTCTGCCACCTCTCCGCATCGGGTCGGCGCTTTTCAGCGCGGGCGGTACATAGCGGGTGTGGGACGGGCTTGCAAGGGGGCTGGCGCGTGGAAACGCCATCTATTTGTCATGGTGACGGAAATGTCCTTGACAGTTTTCACCGCCTCACCTATTGCGCAAGGTGCAGTGGCTTGGGTCCGACCCGCGCCGCGACGCTGGTTCTTTGTGCCGCATCACCTTGTCTTTGGCAAGCGCTGCCCGCAGGGAACCGTTTGAGCCGGCGGTGCGCCAATGCATCGTCATTTTCGCGACTGACAAAAAGACGGCCTTGTCCTTCTGGGCAAAGAGCCGGCACGAACATGAAAGGATATAAAATGTTCGCAGTCATCAAGACCGGCGGTAAGCAGTACCGCGTGGCCGCCAACGACGTCCTGACGGTTGAGAAGCTGTCCGGCGACGCTGGTGCAAAGATCGAATTCACCGAAGTGCTGATGGTCGGCGTCGGCGCCGATGCCACGATCGGCGCGCCCTTCGTCGAAGGCGCCGTCGTGACCGCCGAAGTCGTCGAGCATGGCCGGGCCAAGAAGGTCATCGCCTTCAAGAAGCGCCGCCGCCAGAACTCCAAGCGCTCGCGCGGTCATCGTCAGCACAACACGACCGTCCGCATCATCGACATCGCAGCCGCCGGCGGCAAGGCAAAGAAGGCTTCCAAGAAGTCTGAAGCCGCTGCCGAAGCAGCAGCCGAATAATCCGGACAGGTAAAGGAGAACTCCCATGGCACACAAGAAAGCTGGCGGTTCCTCGCGCAACGGTCGCGATTCCGAGTCCAAGCGCCTTGGCGTGAAGAAGTTTGGCGGCGAAGCCGTCATCGCAGGCAACATCATCGTGCGCCAGCGCGGCACGCAGTGGCATCCCGGTGCCAATGTCGGCCTCGGCAAGGATCACACGATCTTCGCCCTTACGGCTGGCAATGTGAATTTCCGTACGAAGGCCAACGGTCGCGTCTACGTGTCCGTAATGCCGAAAGCGGAAGCAGCGGAATAAGCCGGTAGCGCTCTAAAACAGCCGGCGTCTCATCGACCCGGCTGACGCCACAGGTTTCGGACCTGCAAGACAAAAAGGGGAGATGAGGCAAGACCTTATCTCCCCTTTTTGCTCTGGAGGAACGAGCCATGCAGACCGAACTCATGCGGGAAGACCAATCCCGGTCTCCCAAGGAAAGACTGAGGCCGGAACGGCCGAGGACCGATTGCCCGATCTTGCTGTCGCAGAGGCTCGTCATGAGAGCCCCGCACGAAGACGACATCGACGCCCTTGCCCATCTCGCCAACAACGCCAACATCGCCAACATGGTCGCCCGCATGCCGCACCCCTACACGGTCGCGGATGCCGCCGATTTCGTGCGACGCACACGCGCCGGCGCGATTGGCAAGTGCGTCTATGCCATTACGAAAGCCGACAATGGCGCCTTCCTCGGCTGCTGCGGGATCGAGCCGCACGAGGACGGACGCACGGTCGAACTCGGCTACTGGCTGGGCGAACCCTACTGGAACGAGGGCTATGCGACCGAGGCGGCGCACACGCTGATCGACATGGTCTTCCGCACCCGCGACATCGAGCAGATCGATGCGCGCTGCCGGGTCATGAACATCCCCTCGCGCCGGGTCATCCAGAAGTGCGGCTTCCAGTTCCAGGCGACCGGCATGGTCCAGAGCATCGCCCTCGGCGGCATGGTCCCGGTCGAATGGTACAGGCTCGACCGCAAGACCTGGGTCTCGCTGAAGAGCTGGGGAGGCCTGCGATGAACGTCCTGCAGGCTCCGACGGAACGACGGCATGCTTCCGGCCCCGGCTCCGCGCCGACCATCGCGACGGCGCGCCTCACCCTGCGCCCGCACCGGCCTGCCGATGCGGACGCCATCGCCCGGTCGTTGAACGACTTCGCCGTCTCGCGCATGCTGGCGCGGGTGCCCGCCCCCTATGACCGGCAAGACGCGAGCGAATGGCTTTCGCTCGTCGCCACCGATCTCAGCGAGGACTGGACGCTGGCGATCACCGCCGGCGACGACGTCCATATCGGCTGCGTGGCCTTCGAGTGGCGCGGCGGGGAGTGGCATCTCGGCTACTGGCTGAACCGCTTCTACTGGGGGCGGGGCTACATGAGCGAGGCGGTCCGGGCCGCAACGGGCCGCTTCCTGATGCGCATGCCGGGCACGGAAATCCGCTCCGGCGTCTTCGCCGACAACCTCGCCTCACTGCGGGTGCAGGAAAAGGCGGGGTTTCGCATCACGGGATGCAGCGAGACCTTCTGCGTCGCCCGCGGCGCGATGGTCCCGCATATCGAGACGCGGCTGGAGCCGGGTGATTTCCGCCCGGCAATGCCGCGGCACTGAAAAACGGCCGGGGCGGAGCGATCCGCCCCGCTCACGACAGCTCGAACCAGACGGGCATGTGGTCGGAGCCGAAGGCGGTCTCGTCGACCCAGGCGTCCGTCAGCCGTTCCACGAGACCGTGGCTGAGGAAGCAATAGTCGAGGAAGAGGCGGTCGGCATGGTCCTGCGGGTTGATCCAGCTGAAGCTTGCGGCGTGCCGCTTGCCGAGGCCGGCGATCGCATCGACCGGATGGGTCGCGCGGATCTGGCGGCCGTAGAGCCCGTCCACGCCGCCGACCATCTCGCAATATTCCGGCGATTCCGGCACCATGTTGAAATCGCCCATCAGGACGTAGTCCTCCGGCACCGGCGGCTCGGCGAGGCCGAACTCGTGGGCGCCGGAGATCGCCCCGCCCTCGAAGGCGTAGAGCTGCGCGCGGTCCTTGAGATAGCGGATCTGCGCGATGCGCTCGTCGCGGTGGACGTGGTCGAGATGCACGGAATAGACGCGGATCGGCCCGCCGGGCGTCTCGATCACCGCCTCGGTCGCGCCGCGCTGCAGGTTGAGCTTGTCGAGCGTGCGCGTGCGGGGCAGGGGGATGAGGCGCGACGACAGGATCGGCCAGCGGGAGAAGATCATGTTGCCGAACTGGAAGCGGCGGTTGACGACGCGCCCCTTCTCGATGGCCGAGCCCGCGTCGAGATCGCAGGCCGGCCAGTAGACGGAATAGTGGTTGGCAAGGAGCGTGCGCAGTTCCGCCACCATGTCGACATGGCCGTTGCGGTGGAAATTGCGGGTGACTTCCTGCAGCGCGATGATATCGGCGCCGTGGATGGACGAGACGATGCGGGGCAGGTCGAGGCGGTCGTCGAGGCCGATGCCGTACTGGACGTTGTAGCTGACGAATTTCACGATAGTCTTTGACCTCTTACGGAAGCGTCTGTATCGAAGACGGCAAAACGAGCATGACCACACGAACAAAGCGAACGGCGAGCCGATGAAGTTCCTGGACGAAGCAAAAGTCTATATCCGGTCCGGCGACGGCGGGGCAGGGGCTGTCTCGTTCCGCCGTGAAAAATTCATCGAATTCGGCGGCCCGGACGGCGGCGACGGCGGGCGCGGCGGCGATGTGTGGGTGGAGGCCGTCAACGGCCTCAACACGCTGATCGACTTCCGCTACCAGCAGCATTTCAAGGCCTCCATCGGCACGCACGGCATGGGCCGCAACCGCACCGGCGCCAACGGCGCCAGCGTGACGCTGAAAGTGCCGGTCGGCACGCAGATCTTCGAGGAAGACAACGAGACGCTGATCGTCGACCTCGTGACGGAAGGCCAGCGCTTCAAGCTCGCCGCCGGCGGCAACGGCGGCTTCGGCAACGCGCATTTCAAATCTTCGACCAACCAGGCGCCGAACCGGGCCAATCCCGGCCTTGCCGGCGAGGAGAAGACCATCTGGCTGCGGCTGAAGCTGATCGCCGATGCCGGCCTCGTCGGCCTGCCGAATGCCGGCAAGTCGACCTTCCTTGCCACCTGCACCCGCGCCCGGCCGAAGATCGCCAACTATCCCTTCACGACGCTGCATCCGAACCTCGGCGTCGCCACCATCGACGGGCGCGAGTTCATCATCGCCGACATTCCGGGCCTCATCGAGGGCGCGCATGAGGGCGTCGGCCTCGGCGACCGCTTCCTCGGCCATGTCGAGCGCACCCGCGTGCTCCTCCATCTCGTCTCCGCGCAGGAAGAGGACGTCGCGAAGGCCTACAAGACCGTGCGCCACGAACTGGAGGCCTATGGCGAGGGCATCACCGACAAGCCGGAGATCGTCGCCCTGTCGCAGATCGACGTGGTCGACGCGGACGAGCTCAAGAAGAAGGCCAAGGCGCTGGCAAAGGCCTGCGGCAAGACCCCGCTGCAGCTTTCGGCCGTCGCCGGCATCGGCATGACCGAGACGCTCCGCGCGCTGCGCGCCGTCATCACCGATCCCGAAGGCACCGGCGAGTGACATGACGAAGCATCGCAGACCGCTGGCAAAACACCGCCGGATCGTCATCAAGATCGGCTCCGCCCTGCTCGTCGACCGGGCGACGGGGCTGAAGAAGGCGTGGCTCGAGGCGATCTGCCGGGATATAGCGGCGCTCAGGGCCGGCGGCACCGACGTGCTCGTCGTCTCCTCGGGCGCCATCGCGCTCGGGCGTTCCGTGCTGAAGGTGCCGGCCGGCACGCTGAAGCTGGAGGAAAGCCAGGCTGCCGCCGCCGTCGGCCAGATCGCGCTTGCCCGCGCCTGGTCGGAAAGCCTGTCGGCGGACGGCATCGTCGCCGGCCAGATCCTGCTGACGCTCGGCGATACGGAAGAGCGCCGCCGCTATCTCAACGCGCGCGCGACGATCAGCCAGCTCCTCAAGCTCGGCGCCGTGCCGATCATCAACGAGAACGACACGGTCGCGACCACCGAGATCCGCTACGGCGACAACGACCGCCTCGCCGCACGCGTCGCCACCATGACGGGCGCGGACCTTCTCGTCCTGCTCTCCGATATCGACGGGCTCTACACGGCCCCGCCCCATCTCGACCCCGATGCCCGCTTCCTCGAGACGATCGAGGCGATCACGCCGGAGATCGAGGCGATGGCGGGCGGCGCGGCCTCGGAACTCTCGCGCGGCGGCATGCGCACCAAGATCGACGCCGGCAAGATCGCGACGGGCGCCGGCTGCGCCATGATCATCGCCTCCGGCAAGGTCGACCATCCGCTCAGCGCCATCGAGGAAGGCGCTCGCTCTTCCTGGTTCGCGCCGTCCGGTTCGCCCGTGACGGCACGCAAGACCTGGATTGCCGGGCAGCTCCAGCCGGCCGGCCGCATCGAGATCGATGCGGGCGCAGAGACGGCGCTTGCCGCCGGCAAGAGCCTGCTTCCCGCCGGCGTGCGCGGCGTCTGGGGCAGCTTTTCGCGCGGCGACACCGTTTCGATCTACGGTGCGAACGGGCGCGAGATCGCCCGGGGGCTCGCCGGCTACGACGCCGACGAGGCGCGGCTGATCGCCGGGAAGAAATCCGCGGAGATCGCCGATATCCTCGGCCATGCCGGCCGCGCCGCGATGGTGCACAGGGACGATCTCGTCGTGACCGGGCTTGCCGCGCCGGCCGGCGAGCGCGCAAGGGATGCGAGCCATGCTTGACCAGGTGAAGACCACCGACATCGACGCGCTGATGGCCGAAATCGGCCGCAATGCCCGCGCCGCCGCCCGGCCGCTCGCCACCGCCACGACGGAGGCGAAGAACCGGGCGCTGCAGGCCATGGCCGCGGAAATCCTTGCGAACCGCGACAGGATCCTTGCCGCCAATGCCCTCGACCTTGCCCATGCGCGGGAAAGCGGGGTCGCGGCCTCCTTCCTCGACCGGCTGACGCTGACGGCCGAGCGCATCGAGGGTATCGCCGGCGCGATCCGCGACATCGCCGGCCTCAAGGACCCGGTCGGCGACGTCATCGCCGAATGGGACCGGCCGAACGGCCTGCACATCGAGCGCGTGCGCACACCGCTCGGCGTCATCGGCGTCATCTACGAGAGCCGGCCGAACGTGACGGCCGATGCCGGGGCGCTTTGCCTCAAGGCCGGCAATGCCGTGATCCTTCGCGGCGGATCGGACAGCGTGAATTCATCGCAGGCTATCCATTCCTGCCTCGTCGCCGGCCTCAAGGCCGCCGGTCTGCCGGAGCACGCGATCCAGTACGTGCCGGTGACGGACCGTGCCGCCGTCAGCGCCATGCTGTCCGGCCTCGGCGGCGCCATCGACGTCATCGTGCCGCGCGGCGGGAAAAGCCTCGTCGCCCGCGTGCAGAACGAGGCGCGCGTGCCGGTCTTCGCCCATCTCGAAGGCCTCTGCCACATCTATGTCGACAAATCCGCCGACCTCGCCATGGCGAAGGAGATCGTCGTCAACGCCAAGATGCGCCGCACGGGCGTCTGCGGCGCGATGGAAACGCTGCTCGTCGACCGCGCCGTCGCGGACACGCACCTCGCCCCGCTCGTCGAAAGCCTCCGCGCCGCCGGCTGCGAGGTGCGCGCGACGGAGGAAATCCGCACCCGCATCGCAGGTCTCGTGCCCGCAGCCGAAACGGACTGGTCGACGGAATATCTCGACGCCATCGTCTCCGTCGCCCTGGTCGACGGCATTTCCGGCGCAATCGAGCACATCAACCGCTGGTCCTCGGCCCATACGGAAGCCGTGATCGCGGAGGACCCGGCGGTCGTCGAGCGCTTCTTCGGCGAGATCGATTCGGCGATCCTCGTGCACAACGCCTCCACACAGTTCGCCGACGGCGGCGAATTCGGCATGGGCGGCGAGATCGGCATCGCGACGGGCAAGATGCATGCGCGCGGCCCCGTCGGCGTCGAGCAGCTCACCTCCTTCAAATACCGGGTGCGCGGCACCGGACAGGTGCGGCCCTGAGGTGACGCGGGACGCTGTCGCAGAGCGCTATCTGAGAATGCCCCATGTCGAGAAGGGCATGGCGGTCGGCCTGTTCGGCGGCTCGTTCAACCCGCCGCACCAGGGCCATGCGCTCGTTGCCGAAACGGCGCTGCGCCGGCTCGGCCTTGACCAGCTCTGGTGGATGGTGACGCCCGGCAACCCCTTGAAGGACCACAGGGAACTTGCCCCGCTTGCCGAGCGCATCCGTCTCAGCGAGGAAATCGCGCCCGATCCGCGCGTCCGGGTGACGGCCTTCGAGAAGCGCCTCGGCCAGAGCTATACGGCAAAGACGCTGGAGCGCGTGCAGGCACTGAACCGCGGCGTCCATTTCGTCTGGATCATGGGCGCCGACAATCTCGGCACCTTCCACCGCTGGCAGAACTGGCAGAAGATCGCCCGCACCTTCCCCATCGCCGTCATCGACCGGCCGGGCTCGACGCTCTCCTACCTCTCCTCGCGCATGGCCAAGACCTTCGACTATGCCCGCATCGACGAGGAGGACGCCATGTCCCTGCCGGGCCGCAGGGCGCCGGCCTGGACCTTCATCCACGGGCCGCGCTCGGCGCTGAGTTCCACGGCGCTGCGGCACCAGGCGCTAGAGAAAACCATCCCTCAGAAGTGACGTCTTGAAACTGATACCCATCGGTGCCTACATTTAGTAGGTATCGGCAGCATTTGCCGGTACGGACGTGCTGTTCTGGTAAAGAAAGGAACGAACCTGACAACAGTGCACGCAAAGGGAAACGTCGTTGGCGTTTTCTCCAGGAGCGCGGGCCGCAGCGACGATGCCGCCGACCGTGCCCTTCAACTGGTCCTCGCAAGTCTCGAGGACTCCAAGGCAGAAGATATCGTCACCATCAACATTGCCGGCAAATCGGCGCTCGGCGACTACATGGTGGTCGTATCCGGACGCTCGAACCGTCATGTCATGGCGATCGCCGATCACCTCATCACCGACATCAAGGACGAAGACCTGGGCAATGCCCGCGTCGAGGGCCTGGAAGCGGGCGACTGGGTGCTGATCGACACGGGTGACATCATCATCCATGTGTTCCGGCCGGAAATCCGGGAGTTCTACAACATCGAACGGATGTGGGCGGCTCCCGAGATCGAGGACGGCACCGTACACTGAACATGCGCCGGGCACCTGTCCGGCAGGAAACGGGCAGGATCGCGGGCAATGCGGGTTGGACTTTTTTCGGTTGGACGGCTGAAGGCCGGCCCTGAGAAGGAGCTTGCGGCCCGCTACATCGACCGCTTCGCCAAGGCTGGCCCCGCCATCGGCCTCGATCTCGGCAGGATGGCCGAGGTCGGCGAGAGCCGCGCCGGCAATGCCGAGACGCGCAAGCGCGAGGAAGCGGCGATGCTGGAAAAGGCGCTGCCCGACGGCGCCGTGCTGATCCTGCTCGACGAGCGCGGCAAATCGCTCGATTCCCCCGCCTTTGCCGATCTTCTCGCCGGCTTCCGCGATGCGGGCAAGCGCGACCTGATGATCGCCATCGGCGGGGCCGACGGGCTCGACCCTTCCCTTTACGAGCGGGCCGACGCCACGCTCTGCCTCGGCAAGATGACCTGGCCGCACCAGCTCGCGCGCATCCTGCTCGCCGAACAGCTCTACCGCGCCGTCACCATCCTGTCCGGCCACCCCTATCACCGCGTTTGACGGGACGTCACCGCCGCGCAAGCCCGAAGCGGCATGATGAGCCGTATTTTCGGCGCTGTTTCTTGGCGAAATCGCCAAATCAGCATAGAGCGGGTGACGAACGGTCGGGGAACGATGGAAAAAGCCGGCATAGCCAGTCGGGGTGAGGGGGCGGGCCGCCTGTTGCGGCCGGCGCTGCTCTCGGCCGTCCTGGCGCTGGCGCTCGTTTCCCATCCCCTTGCCGCCGGGCAGGAGGAGGGCGATGTCGCGCTCGAAAAGACCGGCTCGCTGCCGCGGGCCGAACCCGACCCCGCCGCCGCGCTTGCCCTTCGCCGCGACAGCACGCGCCGCGAGCTTGAAGCCCTCTCCCAGTCCATCACCGTCTCCTCGGAAAAGACGAAACAGCTCGAAGCCGAGATCGCCGAACTGGAGAAGACGAAGCAGTCGCTGCGCGATGCGATCGTCAAGTCCGCCGCGCTCCGCAAGGAGATGGAGCAGAAGATCCTCGACGGCGAGAAACGGCTGGAAGGCATGCGCGACCGCGAGGCGGCCGTGCGCGCCTCGCTGCACGAGCGCCGCGGCCTTCTTGCCGAAGTGCTCGCCGCCCTCCAGCGCATGGGCCGCAACCCGCCGCCGGCGCTGCTGGTGACGCCCGAGGACGCGCTGTCCTCCGTGCGCAGCGCCATCCTTCTCGGCGCCGTCGTGCCGGGCATCCGCAAGGAGACGGACGAGCTCGTCGCCGACCTCAAGGACCTGATGACGGTGAAGGCCGGGATCGACAGCGAGCGCGCCGAGCTTGCCTCGGCGATGCAGTCGCGCGTCGAGGAGGAGAAGCGCTCCGAGCTGCTGATCGCCCAGAACGAGACGCTGACGGAAAAGAACAGCCGCACGCTCGAAGCCGAGCGGCGCCGGGCGGAGGAACTTGCCGGCCGCGCCACCAGCCTCGAAGGCCTGATCGGCAGCCTGGAGCAGGAGATCGGCTCGGTGCGCGAGGCCGCCGCGATCGCCCGCGCGAAGGAAGCCGAACGGCAGAACCAGACGGACGCCGAACGCGAGAAGGCACGCGAGCTCGCGCGCCAGTCCGTGCCCGACAAAAACCGCATTGCTCCAGCATACGAATTCTCCGAACTGCAGGCAAAACTCGATTATCCCGCGGCAGGAGACGTCCTTCGCCAGTTCGGCGAGCCGGACGGCACCGGCCATGATTCGCAGGGCGTGACGCTCGCGACCAATCCCGGCGCGCTCGTCACGGCACCTTCGGACGGATGGATCGTCTTTGCCGGCACATTCCGCAGTTACGGGCGCATGATCATCCTGAACGCGGGCGAGGGCTACCATCTCGTCCTTGCCGGCATGGACAGGGTGAACGTGCGGGAGGGTCAATTCGTCGTGGCCGGCGAGCCGCTTGCCGTGATGGGTGAAAAAAGGGTCGCGAGTGTCAACGCTTTGACGCTGGAAACGGACAAGCCGACACTTTACATTGAATTCCGAAAGAACGGAAAACCGGTTGATTCCCGGCCGTGGTGGTCCGCAAGAGATTCTGGAAAGGCACGCAATGATACGTAAGGCTTCACTTGTTATTGTCGGTGCACTCATGGGTGCCACGGCCATGACTGTCATCAATACCGTCACGCAGCCGGCCGAAGCCGCGGGCTCGTCGACCTATCGCGAGCTTTCCATCTTCGGCGACGTCTTCGAGCGCGTGCGCGCCCAGTACGTGACCCCGCCGAACGAAGAGCAGCTCATCGAGAACGCCATCAACGGCATGCTCACCTCGCTCGACCCGCATTCCTCCTACATGAATGCCAAGGACGCCGAGGACATGCGCACCCAGACGCGCGGCGAATTCGGCGGCCTCGGCATCGAGGTGACGATGGAGGACGAGCTCGTCAAGGTCATCACCCCGATCGACGACACCCCGGCCGCCCGAGCCGGCGTTCTTGCCGGCGACTTCATCTCGAAGATCGACGGGCAGGACGTGCGCGGCCTGAAGCTGGAAGACGCGGTCGAGAAGATGCGCGGCGCGGTCAACACGCCGATCAAGCTGACGCTGATCCGCAAGGGCGCCGACAAGCCGATCGAGCTGACCATCATGCGCGACATCATCGCCGTGAAGGCGGTCAAGTCCCGTGTCGAGGGCGATGTCGGGTATCTGCGCGTCATCTCCTTCACGGAGAAGACCTATGACGACCTGGAAGCCGCGATCGCCAAGATCAAGGAAGAGGTCCCGGCCGACAAGCTGAAGGGCTACGTGCTCGACCTCCGCCTCAACCCCGGCGGCCTGCTCGACCAGGCGATCAACGTCTCCGACGCCTTCCTCGAACGCGGCGAGGTCGTCTCGACCCGCGGCCGCAACGAGGACGAGACCCGCCGCTTCAACGCGACGCCGGGCGACGACGTCGACGGCAAGCCGGTGATCGTGCTGGTCAACGGCGGCTCGGCCTCGGCTTCGGAAATCGTCGCCGGCGCCCTGCAGGACCTGCGCCGCGCCACGGTCGTCGGCACGCGGTCCTTCGGCAAGGGCTCCGTCCAGACCATCATCCCGATGGGCGATGCGGGCGCGCTGCGCCTGACGACGGCGCTCTATTACACGCCGTCCGGCAAGTCGATCCAGGGCACCGGCATCACGCCGGACATCACCGTCGAGCAGCCGCTGCCGCCCGAGCTTCAGGGCAAGCTGGAAACCGCCGGCGAATCGAGCCTGCGCGGCCACATCCAGGGCCAGAGCGAGACGGATCAGGGCTCCGGCTCCTCCGCCTACGTTCCGCCGGAAGCCAAGGACGACGTGCAGCTCCAGTACGCGCTGGAACTGCTGCGCGGCCAGAAGACGGACCCGTCCTTCCCGGCCAATCCGGAAAAGGCCGAACTGAAGAAGTAAGCCGAAATCACGGGGCCTGCCGCAAGGCGGGCCTCATTTTCCCATGCACCCTCCGGCCGGCGCGGACTGACCTTGGGCACAGACATTCACGCACCTCTCGGCCAGGACCGCAAGGCAAGGCCAGGACCGTCGGGACCCTCGCGGTTCTCCGCCGGCACCGTCGTGTTTTCCCTCGTTGCCGCCGGCCTTCTCGGCTTTTCCGCCTGGACCGCCCTGGCGCCGAGCGGACTTGCCACGGCACCATTCGAGCTTCCGGCCAGCGAGACGGCCGCAAATGACAAGGCCGACCTCAAGACCGCCGAGGCGAAGGACGGTGTGCGCCGCGCCAACGGCCTTTCCGGCGCGAATGTCCGCGAGACGCTGACCGACGACGGCAATGTGGTGCGCACCTACAGGCCGGGCGCCCGCAACGGCGACGGGCCGCTCGTCATCGAGGCGAGCCGCGTCGGCCAGGACCCGCGCACCGCCGCCTTCCCCAACGAGGACCTGCTGGAAGAGACGCCCGAGGGCAAGATCCCGGTCATCGGCCTCGACGGCACGCGCCCGATGGACCAGTACGCCCGGCCGTGGTCCGGCGCGCGCGGCACGCGGGTCGCCATCGTCGTCGGCGGGCTCGGCCTCAGCCAGACGGGCACGCAGCGCGCCATCCGCGACCTTCCGGGCGAGGTGACGCTGGCCTTCGCGGCAAGCGGCAACAGCCTGCCGCGCTGGATGCAGGAGGCGCGCCGCAGCGGCCACGAGATCCTCTTGCAGATGCCGCTGGAGCCCTTCGACTACCCGCAGACCGATCCCGGCCCCTATACGCTGCGCACCGACGCCGGCACGGCGAAGAACCTGTCCGAGCTGCACCGGGCCATGGCGCAGATCACCAACTATACCGGCATCGTGAACTTCATGGGCGGCCGCTTCCTCTCCGACGCCGATGCGCTGGAGCCGGTGATGCGCGACGTTGCAAGCCGCGGCCTCCTCTTCCTCGACGACGGCAGCTCGGCCCAGTCGCTTTCCGGCACCGTGGCCGGCGCCATCGAGGCACCGCACGCCTTCGCCGATCTCCAGCTCGACAGCGAGCTTTCGCGCCCGGCCGTGCTGAAGAAGCTCGACGAGCTGGAGCGCATCGCACGGCGCAACGGCACGGCGATCGGCATCGCCTCCGCCTTCGACGAAAGTGTGGACGCGATCCGCGAATGGTGCGAGGAAGCAAGCGGCCGCGGCATCGAGATCGTCGGCGTCGCATCGCTCGCGGCCGTCCCCGCCAGGAAATAGGAACATTCGATGGGCAAGGAAAAGGACAAGGTGGTTCGGGCCGAGGACCTGCCCTACCGCCCCTGTGTCGGCATCATGGTGCTGAACGCGGACAACAAGGTCTGGGCCGGCCGGCGCATACCCGTCGGCAATTCCGAATATGACGGCTCGCCGCAGCTCTGGCAGATGCCGCAGGGCGGTATCGACAAGGGCGAGGATCCGCTGGAGGCCGCCTATCGCGAGCTCTACGAGGAGACCGGCATGAGAAGCGTCTCGCTTCTCGCCGATGCGGGACGCTGGATCAATTACGACCTGCCCGCCCATCTCGTCGGCATCGGCCTCAAGGGAAAATATCGCGGCCAGACGCAGCGCTGGTTCGCCTTCCGCTTCGAGGGTCCCGAAAGCGAGATCGCCATCAACCCGCCGCCGGGCGGCCATACGGCGGAATTCGACGCCTGGGAATGGAAGCCGATGCGCGACCTGCCCGAACTGATCGTCTCCTTCAAGCGCAAGGTCTACGAGGAGGTCATCGCCGCCTTCGCCCACCTGGCACCCTGACAAATAAAAATCCCCGGCAAGGCCGGGGATTCCGCATTGAAGGTTGCCGAAGCTTATTCCGCTTCGTTGGCCGGCGCGGCGTTGAGCTGGCCGTATTTTTCCTCGCCGAGCTTGCCGAGCAGGTCGAGCTGGGTTTCGAGGAAGTCGATATGGCCTTCCTCGTCCGCCAGCAGCTCCTCGAAGAGCTTCATGGTGACGTAGTCGCCGGCATCGTGACAGATATCGCGCGACTTCTTGTAGGCCGTGCGCGCGTCGTATTCGCCGGCAAGGTCGGCTTCCAGCACTTCCTTGACGTTCTGGCCGATGCGCAGCGGCGCGACGGTCTGCAGGTTCGGATGGCCTTCGAGGAAGATGATGCGGGCGACGAGCTTGTCGGCGTGCTGCATCTCTTCGATGGACTCGGCGCGCTCCTTCTTGGCGAGAAGCGTGTAACCCCAGTCCTCGAGAAGGCGGTAGTGGAGCCAGTACTGGTTGACAGCACCCAGCTCGAGATAGAGCGCTTCGTTAAGCTGCTCGATGACCTTTTTGTCGCCTTTCAAGATCCGCTCTCCTGTTTTCTTCATGGAATTGTTTGAGGCGGGTCATGAAATCAAATATCTCGGCATCCGTCGAGTCACGGCGGGCGTGGTACTGCTCGGTGGTGCGGATGATGATGTCCACCACATTGGGGAAACAGCCGCAGCAGCGGCCCCGCTTCTGCATCGCGTGGTAGACCTTTGCGGGCACGATGAGCTGCCAACAGTCCTCGTCGAGGAGGCCGTTGATCGTGTCGACGATTTCCTTTTCGGTGATGAAGTTGCAACTGCAAACGAGCATTTCGACTTGCCTGTCATACGCAAAGCACTGAGTTTCCGGGATTAAGCAAAAGAAGACCTTCGGTGTCAAGAATGAACAGGTCAGCCCTGCTGACCGATCTTTTTAGAGCCGTTCTAATCTTGAATAAAAAGATCGTCTTTTCATGGTGTTACAGTCCTGTTTCCGCCGGATCATCCATGGGCAACTGCGTCAAACTGACCGATCACATTTTGTTGCATAACCCGCTTCCGCCACCCCGTCTTTTCGCTGAAGACACCATGGCCCGCCCGGCCTCCGCGCCGAATCGAGGCCCGCCATGCAATTCATCCCTCGAAAAACCCTTGAAATCGTCTATATGACGGGCAAAGGAGAGCCCATGGCCCGCATTGACCAGAGCGAGGATTGGCGCAACCGCCATGCCCCGACCATCAGCACGTTCGAATCCCTGGCGCTGGAGGCCTATGGCCACCTGCCGGAGGAGTTCCGTGCGCTGACGGGCAACCTCATCATCGAGATCGCAGAATTCCCGAGCGACGACGTCTTCGAGGACATGGCGCTGGAAACGCCCTTCGACCTTCTGGGTCTCTTCGAGGGCCGCGGCATCAGCGAGCGCTTCACCGTGGAAACCGGCGAGATGCCCAACCGCATCACCCTCTACCGCCGCCCGATCCTCGACTACTGGGCGGAGAACGAGGAAACATTGGGCGACATCGTCACCCACGTCCTCATCCACGAGATCGGCCACCATTTCGGCCTGTCCGACGACGACATGGAGCGCATCGAGGCGAGCGCGGAGATCGCGGCAGGCTGAGACTGGCGTAACCAAGCCCGGCCACCTATCCATCGTCATGGACGGGCTTGACCCGACCATCCATCGCCATTGCGGCAGCTGGATCCTCGGGTCGAGCCCGAGGATGACGGAGGAGGGAGAGAGTTGGCTTAAACGCCCTCACTGTTCCGACAGCTTGATATCCGGCGTATACTCCTTGCCCGGAACGTCCTTCACCACGGCCTGGCCGCATTGCATGACCTTGGCCTCGGCATTGTAAGCATAGGTCGGCGAGCCGTGCAGGTCCCAGCCCTTGTTGAGGGCCAGCGTCACCTTGTGGCAGAACGAGGCATCGTCCGGGGCGGTCAGGAAGCGGTAGACTTTCATGTTTTCGTCTTTCTCTCGTTGATCAGGTCGACCTTGGCGAGCAGGCGCCCGGCCTGGTCGGCGTGGAGCTTTTCGACCATGCGGCCGGCAATATTGACGACGGCCTTGCCGGCATTGTCCGGCGCGGCGAAGGCGGCGACGATGGCGAGTGCCTCGGCGGCCTCGGCCTCCGTCACACCGAAGGCTGCGTTGGCCGCCTCGATCTGCACGGGATGGATCAGCATCTTGCCGTCGAATCCCATCTGGCGGGCCTGCCGGCATTCCGCCTCGAAGGCGTCCTCGTCGGAAAAGTCGTTGAAGACGGCATCGACGACATCGAGCCCCGAGGCGCGCGCGGCGACGACCACCTGAAGCAGCAGCGGCACAAGGAAGGGACGACCCGCCATGTCGGCGATGCCGGTCTCCTTGCGCAGGTCGTTGAGGCCGACGACGAAGCAGTCGAGCCGGCCGCCATGGGTGCGGCCGATCTCGGCGATGGCGGCGAGGTTGAGGAGGCCGGCCGCCGTTTCGATCATCGCCCACAGGCGCGGCCCGTCATCCGCCCCGGCCTCGGAAAGCCAGTCGGCGACGGTGAGCACATCCTGCGGCTCCGAGACTTTCGGCAAAAGCACCGCATCGGGCATGCAGGCGAGCACCGTTTCGAGGTCGAGCGCGCCGTCCGGTCCTTCGAGCGGATTGATGCGAATGACGTGCTCGCCGCCGGATGAGCGGTCGAGCGCGGCAAAATGCGAAACGAGCGCGGCGCGCGCCTCCGCCTTCTTCTCCGGCAGGACGGAATCCTCGAGGTCGAAGATGATCGCGTCGCAATCGAGCGTCCTCGATTTGGCGATCGCCCGGCCGTTGGCGGCGGGAACGCTGAGCACGGAGCGGCGAAGGCGAAGCGGGTGGTGGTGCGGTGTCCTGTTCATCCCCCCTTTGTGCCGCGCTTTGCCGCAGCCGGCAAGCACCTGCGATTTCGGCCTTGCAATGGACAAAATCGACCCCCACATTGCTCTCAGAGAAAGGGCAAATCAAAATGCAGCGTATCCGCTCCATCGTCTTCACCATCCTCGCCATGATGATCGCCGGCGCGACGTTCCTGTTCGCCGCCTCCGTTGGCCTTGCCATCGCCGGCATCGTTTCCGTGCTGATGATCGGCTCCATGCTTGCCGCAAAGCTCCAGCCGGCTCCCGTACGTGCGACCGCCCGCAACGATCGCCGGGCACCCGGCCAGCGCGAGCCGCGCATCTGGAACGACGGCCGCGGCACGATCATCGACCTCTGAGAGAGGCTTCGTTCCGACAAGGACACCCGGGCGTTTTTCACGCCCGGCGGCTGCGTTTGCGGCCCATCAGCAAGTTTTCCCTTCAAATCCCGGGAAAACTGCTCTAAACGCTTCAGCAACCGACATCACCGCATTCCGAGGGTTTCCGCATGGACAAGTTCGTCAAGCTGACCGGCGTCGCCGCGCCGCTTCCCGTCGTCAATATCGACACGGACATGATCATTCCGAAGGATTACCTCAAGACGATCAAGCGCACCGGCCTCGGCACGGGCCTCTTCGCCGAAGCGCGCTACAACGAGGACGGCACGCCGAACCCGGATTTCGTGCTGAACAAGCCCGCCTACCAGAACGCCACGATCCTGGTGGCCGGCGACAATTTCGGCTGCGGCTCCTCGCGTGAGCATGCGCCGTGGGCGCTGCTCGACTTCGGCATCCGCTGCGTTATCTCCACCAGCTTCGCCGACATCTTCTACAACAACTGTTTCAAGAACGGCATCCTGCCGATCGTCGTCAGCCCCGAAGACCTCGACAAGTTGATGGACGACGCCAGCCGCGGCTCCAACGCCGTGCTGACCGTGGACCTCGAAGCCCAGGAAATCACCGGCCCCGACGGCGGCCGCATCGGCTTCGAGATCGACGCCTTCCGCCGCCACTGCCTGCTGAACGGCCTCGACGACATCGGCCTGACGCTGGAAAAGGCGACCTCCATCGACAGCTTCGAGAAGAAGACCGCGTCCTCCCGCCCCTGGGCGTAAGGCCATGCGCCGGCTGATCTCGTCCGGCTCCCCATTCGAAGCGACGGCGGGCTATTCGCGCGCCGTCGTTTCCGGCGACTGGTGCTTCGTGTCCGGCACGACCGGCTACGATTATGCCACCATGACCATGCCGGAGAGCGTCGAGGACCAGACGCGCAACTGCCTTGCCACCATCGGCAAGGTCCTGGAGGAGGCCGGCTTTTCCTTTTCCGATGTCGTGCGCTGTCATTACTACGTGACCGACGCCGTCTTCGCGACCCGTGTCTTCCCGATTCTCGGCGAGACGTTCGGCACGGTCCGCCCCGCCGCCACCATGGTGGTCTGCGGCCTGATCCGGCCGGAAATGCTGATCGAGATCGAGGTCACGGCGCTGCGCCAAAGCTGAGCGGACCCGCGCAAAAATCTTTCCTTCGAATGATTTTCCTTGAACGGAAGTTGCGCTAAGAAGCGCGCAACCCTTCCGTGACATCAAGGAAAATCCCATGACAGCGCGTACCCTCCTCCTCCTGCCCGGCGACGGCATCGGCCCGGAAGCCATGGCGGAAGTCCGCAAGATCATCGCCTATATGAACGCCGAACTCGGTGCCGGCTTTGAGACCGACGAAGGCCTCGTCGGCGGCTGCGCGTACGATGCCCATGGCGCGGCGATCTCGGAAGGCGACATGGAGAAGGCGCTTGCGGCGGACGCCGTGCTGTTCGGCGCCGTCGGCGGCCCGAAATGGGATGCCGTTCCCTATGAAGTCCGTCCGGAAGCCGGCCTCCTGCGCCTGCGCAAGGACCTGAAGCTCTTCGCAAACCTGCGCCCGGCCATCTGCTACCCGGCGCTCGCCAACGCCTCCTCGCTGAAGCCCGAGCTCGTCGAAGGCCTCGACATCCTCATCGTGCGCGAGCTGACGGGCGGCGTCTATTTCGGCGAGCCGAAGGAGATCATCGACCTCGGCAACGGCCAGAAGCGCGGCATCGACACCCAGGTCTACGACACCTACGAGATCGAGCGCATCGCCGGCGTCGCCTTCGAGCTTGCCCGCACGCGCGGCAACCGCGTCTGCTCGATGGAAAAGCGCAACGTCATGAAGTCCGGCGTTCTCTGGAACCAGGTCGTGACGGAAACGCACAAGCGCAGCTATTCCGACGTACAGCTCGAGCACATGCTGGCCGATGCCGGCGGCATGCAGCTCGTACGCGCGCCGAAACAGTTCGACGTCATCGTGACCGACAACCTCTTCGGCGACATGCTCTCCGACGTCGCCGCCATGCTGACGGGTTCGCTCGGCATGCTGCCCTCCGCTTCGCTCGGCGCCCCGGATGCCAAGACGGGCAAGCGCAAGGCGCTCTACGAGCCCGTGCACGGCTCCGCGCCGGACATTGCCGGCAAGGGCGTCGCCAACCCGATCGCCATGATCGCCTCCTTCGCCATGTGCCTGCGCTACTCGTTCAACATGGTCAAGGAAGCCGACAACCTCGAAAAGGCCATCGCCGAAGTCCTCGACAGCGGCGTGCGCACCGGCGACATCATGGCCGAGGGTTGCCGCAAGGTCGGTACCTCGGAAATGGGCGACACCATCCTTGCCGCCTTCCGGAAACTCTCGGCCTGAACCGGCTGACAGGACAATAAGGCTCCCGGCACGTCCGGGAGCCTTTTTCGTTCGCCTCCCTTGAAAAGCCGGCTTTTTTCGACACATGGAAGCCACGCCTCTTCAAGGGATGCCCATGAACCGATCGTTCGCGACTTCCTCGCTCTGGATCCTCGCTGCCACCGTCGTCCTCGTCGTGGCCCTCGTTCCCTTCGATCCCGTCGTCTCGCAGCGCGCGCAGGGCCTTCCCGGCGCCATCGTCGCCTTCAATGCGCATATCACCGATTTCGGCACCTTCCGCTGGATGATCTACGGCTCCGGCGTCCTCGTCATCCTCGCCTATGCCGTCCATCGGGCGCTCGGCAACGGAACGGCCGCCGGCCGGGCACGGTCCGTAACGCGCCTGTCGCTCTATTTCTTCCTCACCATCGGCGCGACGAGCGCATTCGTGCACCTCGCCAAGCTGATCGTCGGGCGCGCCCGGCCGGAGCTTTTCGCCGATCTCGGCGCCTACAGCCTGACGCCCTTTGCCTATGACAACCTCTATGCGAGCTTTCCCTCCGGCCATTCGGCGGCGGTGGGTGCCTTCTTCGGCGCCTTTTCCATGCTGGTTCCGCGGCTGCGCCCGCTCTTCCTTGCCGGCGCGCTGGCGATCGGCGTCTCGCGCGTCATCCTCGGCGCGCACTATCCGAGCGATGTCGCCGCCGGGCTGCTGCTGGGCCTGTGGACGGCCATCGCCGTCGCCTTCCTCTTCGCCCGCCGGGACTGGCTCTTCCGCTTCGACGCCCGCGGCTGGCCGTTGCCGAAGGCACTTTCCGGCAGGCCGAAATAAAACCGGCCCGCGTTAACGCGGGCCGGTTCGCCATGAACGGATCGGAAGGGGGGGATCAATCCATGGCGTGGATGTCGCGGTCCTTCGTTTCCGGCAGGAAGAGAAGGCCGATGACGAGCGTGATGCCTGCGAAGACGATCGGATACCACAGGCCGTAGTAGATATCGCCCTCCGCCGCGCTCATGGCGAAGGCCATGGCCGGAAGCAGGCCGCCGAACCAGCCGTTGCCGATATGATAGGGCAGCGACATGCCGGTGTAGCGGATGCGGGTCGGGAAGAGCTCGACCAGCAGTGCGGCGATGGGGCCGTAGACCATCGTGACGTAGATCACGAGGACCGTCAGCACGGCGATGATCGTGACCCAGTTCACGTTGGCGGGGTCGGCGACCATGGTGTAGGCACCGCCGCCGGCAATCGTGTAGACGGCCATGTCGGTGACGCCGTTGGCTTCGTCGGCCGTCAGCAGCTTGCCGGCGACGAGATCGGCGGCAGGCATGCTGGCCTTCTCGCCGGCGCGGATCGCGGCCGCATCCAGAGCGAGCTCCGGATTGGCGGCGACGAAGGCGTCGAGCTTGGAGTCCGGAACCTTCGCCGCGCCACGGACCAGCGGATAGCCGGCGTCGTGGAGCGCGATGTTCGTCTGCTTCTGGAACGCCGCGTCGAGACCCTTGGCCTGGTCGCCGGCTGCGACGGCGTCGTAGCTGGCGATCGTCTTGTCGCCGATCTGGACCGTTGCGGGCGTGCCGGCCGCCGCCGTGGTGACGACGTCGTAGGGCACGGAGTTGCGGGTCAGGAACGAGGTCGCGATGTCGCAGGACGTCGTGAACTTCGCCGTGCCGGTCGGGTTGAACTGGAACTTGCAGTCGCCCGGTGCGGCGGTGACCGTCGCGCGGATCGTGTCCTGCGCCTCGGCGAGCGCCGGATTGCCGGCCCAGGTCAGGGCCTTGAACAGCGGGAAGTAGGTCAGCATGGCGAGCAGCAGGCCGGCCATGATGATCGGCTTGCGGCCGATCTTGTCCGACAGCCAGCCGAAGAAGACGAAGAAGCCGGTGCCGATCGCCAGCGAGATGGCGACCATGATGTTGGCCGACTGGCCGTCGACCTTCAGCACGCCCGTCAGGAAGAACAGCGCGTAGAACTGGCCGGCATACCAGACGACGGCCTGGCCGACGACGGCGCCGAAGAGCGCCAGAAGCGCGATCTTGGCATTGCGCCACTGGCCGAAGGCTTCCGTCAGCGGTGCCTTGGAGCCCTTGCCCTCTTCCTTCATCTTCTGGAAGGCGGGCGATTCGTTCATCTTCATGCGGATCCAGACGGACACGCCGAGCAGGACGACCGAGACGATGAACGGGATGCGCCAGCCCCAGGCGGCGAAGTCTTCCTTGCCGAGGGCGAACTGCACCGCCAGGATGACGAGAAGCGACAGGAAGAGGCCGAGCGTCGCCGTGGTCTGGATCCAGGAGGTGAAGTAGCCGCGCCGGCCGTCCGGCGCATGCTCGGCGACGTAGGTCGCGGCACCGCCGTATTCACCGCCGAGCGCCAGGCCCTGCAGCATGCGCAGCGCGATCAGGATGATCGGTGCGGCGATGCCGATCGTGGCGGCACCGGGCAGGAGGCCGACGATGAAGGTCGACATGCCCATGATCAGGATGGTGATGAGGAAGGTGTATTTGCGCCCGACGAGGTCGCCGAGGCGGCCGAACACCAGCGCGCCGAACGGGCGCACGAGGAAGCCGGCGGCGAAGGCGAGCAGCGCGAAGATGTTGCGCGTCGTTTCCGGATACTGGCTGAAGAAGGTGGCGCCGATATAGATCGCCAGCGAACCGTAAAGATAGAAATCGTACCACTCGAAGACGGTGCCGAGCGAGGAGGCGAAAATCACCTTCTTCTGCTCGCTCGTCATGGGCGCCGCCTTTGCGCTGCCCACGGTCGAAACATTTGCCATTTGATTGTCCTCCACAAAAACGGCGTGTCGGGCAGCCCCACGGAGAGGTCCGGAGTTTCTCCCGAAAACGCCGGACAGGGTGCGCCTTGGCGGAAGATGTCAGAATTCGCGCGGCGAAAGCAGCGCTGCTTTGGGCTTATGACTTTCGGCGTACGACTTTTGTCGCGGGCGGGTTTCCCCTCCATGCGAGGCTTGACTCTTCGGCAGATGAGCGTATTCAGCACGCACGCAAAGGAACCGCCATGTACCGCCTTGGGATCGCCATCGCCCGCATGATCGCTCCGGCCTTCAACGCCGGACGGGTTCGCCATTGCGTATCGATTTCCAAAACAACGGCCAAAACGACGACGAAAACCGTCTGACGTCTCTGGCCCACCGCTCTCTCCCCGGTATGGCCGGGGACCGAAACCCGCGCTTCGGCCGGCGGGTTTTACCTCCTGAACCCGCGGAGAGACAGAGAAAGAGAGCTGTAGACATGGGTTTCAAGATCGCAATCGCCGGCGCGACCGGCAATGTCGGCCGTGAAATGCTGAACATCCTGTCCGAACGCGGTTTCCCGGCCGACGAAGTCGTCGCGCTCGCCTCCAGCCGCTCCATCGGCACCGAGGTCTCCTTCGGCGACAAGACGCTGAAGGTGCAGAACCTCGAGAACTACGATTTCTCCGACACGGACATCTGCCTGATGTCGGCCGGCGGCTCGGTCTCGCAGAAGTATTCGCCGAAGATCGGCGCGCAGGGCTGCGTCGTCATCGACAACTCCTCGGCCTGGCGCTACGACGCCGAGGTGCCGCTGATCGTTCCGGAAGTGAACCCCGACGCCATCGCCGGCTTCACCAAGAAGAACATCATCGCCAACCCGAATTGCTCGACCGCCCAGCTCGTCGTCGCGCTGAAGCCGCTGCACGACCGCGCCACGATCAAGCGCATCGTGGTGTCGACCTACCAGTCGGTCTCCGGCGCCGGCAAGGACGGCATGGACGAGCTCTTCAACCAGACCCGCGCCGTCTTCGTCGCCGATCCGATCGAATCGAAGAAGTTCACCAAGCGCATCGCCTTCAACGTCATCCCGCACATCGACGTGTTCATGGAAGACGGCTACACGAAGGAAGAGTGGAAGGTGCTGGCCGAGACAAAGAAGATGCTCGACCCGAAGATCAAGGTTACTTGCACGGCCGTGCGCGTTCCGGTCTTCATCGGCCATTCCGAATCGGTCAACATCGAGTTCGAGAAGGAAATCACCGCCGACGAGGCCCGCGAGATCCTGCGCGAGGCACCGGGCTGCCAGGTCATCGACAAGCAGGAGAACGGCGGCTACATCACGCCGTACGAATCGGCAGGCGAGGACGCCACCTACATCTCGCGCATCCGCGAGGACGCGACGGTCGAGAACGGCCTCAACATGTGGGTCGTTTCCGACAACCTGCGCAAGGGCGCCGCCCTCAACGCCGTCCAGATCGCGGAACTGCTTATCGCCCGCGGCCTGATCAAGGCGAAGAAGCAGGCCGCCTGATCCGGGGCGGGACGGAGAATTTCCACGCTTCCTCACAAATGTGGCAACGATCCGTTAATCGGTTTTAAATAAAAGTCCCGGTTGTTCCGTCAAAGGACAATCGGGACTTCGCTTTGCAGCGACGACGCAGGACACGGAGCGCGGCAGCTCCCGCAGCGCAAAAGACAAGGATCACGGGGTTTTTCATGGGCATGGCAAAGAGCGTGGCCAAGGTGCTGGCCGTAATGATCGCCACGGCAGCGGTTCCGGCAACTGCCGAAGCCGCTAGGTGCGGCAACGACGCGGGCGGTTTTCCGGCCTGGGCCGAGGCATTCAAGGGCGAGGCGGCCGCCCGCGGCATCAGCCGCTCGACGCTGGACAAGGCCTTCTCCAATATCGGCTATGCGCGCGCGACGATCCGCGCCGACCGCGGCCAGAAGAGCTTCAAGCTCTCGCTCGACCAGTTCATGCAGAAGCGCGGCGGCCCGACGATCATTCGCCGCGGCAAGAGCCTGAAGCAGCAGAACGCCGCCCTCTTCGCCCGCATCGAGAGCCGCTACGGCGTTCCGGCCGGCCCGCTGCTCGCCATCTGGGGCATGGAGACCGGCTTCGGCGGCTTCCTCGGCAAGGAGCACACGCTCTCGGCCGTCGCCACGCTCGCCTATGACTGCCGCCGCTCCGACTACTTCACCGACCAGTTCTACGCGGCCCTGCAGCTCGTGCAGAAGGGCATCCTCAGCCCCACGGCCCGCGGCGCGGCCCATGGCGAGATCGGCCAGACCCAGTTCCTGCCGGTCAATGTCCTGAAATACGGCGCCGACGGCGACGGCAACGGCCATATCGACCTCGTCGGTTCGAAGGCCGACGCGCTCGCCTCGACGGCGAACTTCCTGCGCGGCCACGGCTGGAGCGCCGGTGCCGGCTACCAGCCGGGCGAGCCGAATTTCGCGGCCCTGCAGGGCTGGAACGCGGCCAGCGTCTACCAGCGCGCCATCGCCATCATCGGCGCGGAAATCGACGGCCGCTGACCGCCGAAGGCGGGCACGACCCTCTATCGAAGACGAGCCCGGCCGGAGAAACCCGGCCGGGTTTTACATTTCGTCCGGCCGCAGGAAATCGCCGGTCTTGGCGTCCATGATCCACAATTCGCCGCTGGAGATGTCGAACCAGGCGCCGTGCAGTTGCAGGCGGCCCTTCTCCTCCAGGATGCGGACACAGGGGAACGTCCTGAGGTTGGAGAGCGAGTTGCGGATGGAAACGCGCTCCAGCGCGCGCTGGCGCTCCGCCTTGGTGAGGAGCTCGGCGCCCTGGATCTGCTCGGCGACGGGCTTCAGCATACCCATCCACTGGCCGATGAAGTCGCCGGGCGACAGCGGCTCGGCATCGGGGTCGAGCGCGGCGGAAATGCCGCCGCAGCGCCCGTGCCCCATCACCACGATGTCGCTGACCTTCAGCGACTGGACGGCGAATTCGAGGGCGGCGGAGGTGGCGTGGAACTGGCTGTCCGGCTCATAGGGCGGCACGAGGTTGGCGACGTTGCGCACGACGAAGAGCTCGCCCGGCCCGCAGTCGAAGATGGTCTCCGGCGCGGCGCGGGAATCGCAACAGGCGATCACCAGCGTCTTCGGTTTCTGGCCCGTCTCGGCCAGCGCCCGGTAGCGCGCCGATTGCTCGGCATAGCGGCCGGACATGAAGTTGCGGTAGCCATTCATGAGACGATCGGGAAAGCGGTTCATGGCGTCGGAATACTCCCGTGCGGACGATCCGCCGGACGAGGCTCCATCCGGCTTTCCGCATAAACCATTCCGGGCGGCACGGCGCAAGACCGGATCGTTCAGCGCCGGCGGATCTGGCCGGGATGCATCAGGCGGCGCATCTGCACCATGGCCATCGGCGTCGAAATGCTGGAGGCGTCCTGCTCCAGCGTCAGCTCGTCGGCGCCGCGCCTTGCCGTGCGCGCGACGATCTCGAAGACGCTGGCCGTCGCCGTCATCAATGCGCGTTCCTCCGGCAGGCCTTCCATCAGGCGGGAGAGGAAGATCGCCGAAAGCAGGTCCCCCGTGCCGTTCGGCGGGTTCGGCACGATGCGGTGCTCGGCGAGCAGCGCGCCGGTGCCGGAGAGATAAAGGTTGCCCGTGCTGCCCGCCATCATCGGCAGGGCGGAGGTGACGAGCATGCGCGGCGGGCCGAGCGACAGGGCCGCTTCCATGATCGCCGCGTTGGTTTCCAGCGGCGCGCCGGCAAGCCAGGCGAGCTCGAAGCGGTTGGGCGTCGCCACCGAGGCGAGCGGAATGAGGCTGTCGCGGATCGCCGCCGCCGTTTCCTCCGGCACGTAGAGGCCGCGGTCGTCGCCGCAGACGGGATCGCACATGTAGAGCAGGTCGGGATTGTCGGCCCGAAGGCTCTCCACCAGCCGGGCCACGGAACGCGCCTGCGCGGCGCTGCCGAGATAGCCGGAGAGCACGGCCTTCACCTCGCCGCGCCAGGGCGCGCGGATGAGGTCGGAGACGATCGCGTCGAAATCCTCGGCCGAGACCGGCACCCGCGTCGACCGGCCGTGGCCGGGATGCCAGGGCAGGATGACGGTCGGCAGCGCCCAGACCGGATGGCCGAGCGTTTCGAGCGCAAAGACGGCGGCGCGGTTGCCCACCGTGCCGCGCACCACATGGCTCGAAATCACGATGACCGTGCCCTTGTCGCTCTCGTTCATAGCCGGCTCCCTTTCCTGGCCGAGTGATCGCAAGGCGGCTCATTCCTGTCAACGCCCGCGGCATCGAACGCCCATCCCGACAAGTGCCTCCAAGAGGCTTCGGCCGGTTTCGAGCTGCTTTTCGACGAAAAAACAGGAAATTCACGACGAAACGACAGTAGAACTGACCTGTTTTGGACAAAATCGATTGAATTTTCTCGGAAAATCACAAATTTCGCTGCAGGTGTTTTTTCTTCTGCTAACGTCCCGGCATCGGATTCGAGGGAGAATTCCATGGGTGCCAGGACCAACGTGAAACGAGAAAAACACATCGAGGCCGCAAAGGCCGCAGCAGCCGCCCTCGGCGCAAGGACATTGAACCCGGACATTCTTTTCGGGCGGGCCAGCAAGGACGACATCGAGCACTATACCGGCGAGATGCTGGCCGCCGCCGCCGCCCATGCCATGGCCGAGATCGAGGCCTTCGACGGCAGCGAGCCGCGCGTCACCGTCACAACGCTGCCGGAGGTGGCGCCGCAGGGCCAGCCCGTCTCGATCCTTTCCGTCACCGACCGCAACCAGCCGTTCCTCTACGATTCGGTGATGGGCGAGGTGACGAGCACGCACCGCGACATCCATCTTGCCGTCCACCCGATCCTCGTGGTGGCGCCGGGCGAGGCGCCGAAGCTCTTCTCGCCGGACGAGGAGAGCGATCCCGCCCAGCGCATCAGCCATATCGAGATCCACCTGTCCGAGCTTTCGCCGGGCGAGGCCGCCTCGCTCGTCGAGCGCATGAAGACCGTGCTGGACCAGGTCCACCTCGCCGTCGACGACTGGCCCGCCATGCTGGAAAAGCTCGGCGGCACCATGGCCGACATGGAGCGCTACGCCAAGGACAAGCCCGGCAAGGGCGAGGCGCTCGCCTTCCTCGACTGGCTGCGCGGCAACAACTTCACCTTCCTCGGCATGCGGGAATACACTTATTCCGGCAAGGGCGAGGCCGCCACGGTGGAACGCGGCGGCGAGGGGCTCGGCATTCTCTCCGATCCGGACGTGCGCGTGCTGCGCCTCGGCAAGGACGCCGTGACGACGACGCCGGAAATCCTCGAATTCCTCGAAGGCCCGGATTTCCTCATCGTCACCAAGGCCAACGTGAAGTCCCTCGTGCACCGCCGCGCCTATATGGATTATGTCGGCCTGAAACGCTTCGACGAGAAGGGCAAGGTGATCGGCGAGCTGCGTATCGTCGGCCTCTTCACCTCCACCGCCTATACGCACGCCGCCGGGCAGATCCCGCTCCTGCGCTCCAAGGTGGAGGCCGTCGTCGAGCATTTCGGCTACGACCCGAAGAGCCATTCCAGCAAGATGCTGATCAACACGCTGGAATCCTACCCGCGCGACGATCTCTTCCAGATCGACACCGGCCTGCTTTCCACCTTCTGCGAGCAGATCAACGAGCTCTCCGACCGGCCGCGCATCCGCGTGCTGCCGCGCATCGACCGCTTCGACCGCTTCGTCTCGGTCATCGTCTACGTGCCGCGCGAGCAGTACGATTCCGACGTGCGCGAGAAGATCGGCAATTTCCTGAAGTCGGCTTATGACGGGCGCGTCTCGGCCTATTACCCGGCTTTCCCGGAGGGCGGCCTTGCCCGCGTCCACTTCATCATCGGCCGCTCCGGCGGCAAGACGCCGCGTATTCCGCAGGCAAAGCTCGAACAGGCCGTGCGCGAGATCGCGACGCGCTGGACCGACCGCTTCGAGGCGCTGTCCGATCCCGACGGCGTGCGGCTCGTCACCGACCGCGGCTACCAGGAGGACTTCACGCCCACCGAGGCCCATGCGGACCTTGCCCTCATCACCACGGCGACGGCGGAGAACCCGATCCGCATCGCCTTCTACCGCAAGGCCTGGAACACCGATCCGAGCACGGTCGAATTGAAGATATTCCATGCCGGCGAGCCGGTCTCGCTGTCGCGGCGCGTGCCGCTGCTGGAAAACCTCGGTTTCAACGTCGTCAGCGAGCAGACGCACGTCCTGATGCTCGCCGATCCCAACGGCAGCGAGCGCCGCGTCATCCTGCACGACATGGAGCTGAAGCAGCGCGAGGGGCTGGAGATCAATCCCAAGTTGAGCCCGATGCTGGAGGAGGCGTTCCTCGCCGCCTGGCACGGCGAGGTGGACGACGACGCACTGAACCGCCTCATCCTTGCCGCCGGCCTTTCGGCCCGCGAGATCATGGCGCTGCGCACCTATTCGCGCTACCTGCGCCAGACGGGCATCGCCTATTCGCAGGGTTATATCGCCGATACGCTGAACAAGTACCCGGCGATCGCCGCCGATCTCTTCCGCCTGTTCGACGCACGGCTGGACCCGAAACTCTCCGAACGGCAGCGGGAGAAGAAATCCACCGAGCTCTCGGCCGCCATCGAGGAGGCGCTGACCAAGGTGCCGAGCCTCGACGAGGACCGGATCCTGCGCCGCTACGTCAACGCCATCGGCGCGACGCTGCGCACCAACTACTTCCAGCACGATGCCGACGGCAAGCCGCGCAAGACGCTGGCGATCAAGCTCGACCCCAAGCAGCTCGAAGGCCTGCCCGAGCCGCGGCCTTTCCGCGAGATCTTCGTCTACGGCGCGGAGGTCGAGGGCGTGCACCTGCGCTTCGGCAAGGTCGCCCGCGGCGGCCTTCGCTGGTCCGACCGCGCGCAGGACTACCGCACCGAAGTGCTCGGCCTCGTCAAGGCGCAGCAGGTAAAGAACGCGGTCATCGTGCCGGTCGGCGCCAAGGGCGGCTTCTATCCCAAGCAGCTTCCCGCCGGCGGCAGCCGCGAGGCGGTCTTCAAGGCCGGCACCGAGGCCTACAAGACCTATATCCGCACCCTGCTCTCCGTCACCGACAATATCGTCGGCCAGGACGTCGTGCCGCCGGCCGATACGGTGCGGCTCGACGGGGACGACCCCTATTTCGTCGTCGCTGCCGACAAGGGCACGGCGACCTTCTCCGATACGGCGAACGGCCTTGCGCAGGAAGCCGGCTTCTGGCTCGACGACGCCTTCGCCTCGGGCGGCTCGGCCGGCTACGACCACAAGAAGATGGGCATCACCGCCCGCGGCGCCTGGGAAACCGTCAAGCGCCACTTCCGCGAGATGAACATCGACATCCAGAAGACGCCCTTCACCGTCGCCGGCGTCGGCGACATGTCGGGCGACGTCTTCGGCAACGGCATGCTGCTGTCGCGCAAGATCCGGCTGATCGCCGCCTTCGACCACCGCGACATCTTCATCGATCCGAACCCGGATATCGATACGTCCTTCGCCGAGCGCCGCCGCATGTTCAACCTGCCGCGCTCGAGCTGGCAGGACTATGACCGCTCGGTGCTTTCCAAGGGCGCGATGATTATCCCGCGCACGGAGAAATCCGTGACGCTGACACCGGAGGCGATGGCCGCCATCGGCATCGACAAGGCCAAGGCCACCCCCTTCGAGATCATGACGGCGATCCTGAAGGCGCCCGTCGATCTTCTCTGGTTCGGCGGCATCGGCACCTATATCCGCGGCCTGAACGAGACGGACGCGGAGGTGGGCGACCGCGCCAACGACCCGATCCGCATCGTCGCCGACGACGTGCGGGCCAAGGTGATCGGCGAAGGGGCCAACCTCGGCGTGACGCAGCGCGGCCGCATCGCCTTCGGCCTCAAGGGCGGGCGCTGCAACTCCGACGCCATCGACAATTCGGCCGGCGTGAACTCCTCGGACGTCGAGGTCAACATCAAGATCGCGCTCGCCTCGGCCATGCGCGACGAGCGGCTGACGCGCGCCAAGCGCAACGTGCTGCTCGCCTCGATGACGGACGAGGTGGGCCATCTCGTGCTGCGCAACAACTACCTGCAATCGCTGGCGATCTCGCTCACCGAAAAGCAGGGCGCGGCCAACCGCGCGCCGCTGACGCGGCTGATGGACCGGCTGGAGGCCGCCGGCCAGCTCAACCGCAAGGTCGAGACGCTGCCCGACGACCGCACGCTCGCCGAGCGCTACCAGGCCGGCAAGCCGCTGACCCGGCCGGAGATCGGCGTGCTGCTTTCCTATGCCAAGCTGGTGCTGTTCGACGAGCTGGTCCACACGAGCCTGCCGGATGAGCCCTATTTCGAGCCTACGCTGACCGGCTATTTCCCGGCCAAGATGCAGAAGGCCTATGCGGATGACATCCGCTCGCACCGCCTGCGCCGCGAGATCATTGCGACGATCCTCGCCAACGAGGTGATCAACCGGGGCGGACCGGCCTTCGTCACCACGCTCACCGACGGCACCGGCTTCGGCCCGGCGGACGCCGTGAAGGCGGCCGTCATCGCCCGCGACGGCTACGGCCTGCAAGCGCTCTATGCCGGCGTCGATGCGCTGGACAACGTGGTGTCCGGCTCCGTGCAGAACGACCTCTACGAGGAGATCGGCCGCATCTACGCCGCCGTCACCGGCCTGCTTTTGACGACGGGCGCCGTGTCCGGCCCGATGAGCGAGGCGATCCACAAGCTCAGGCAGGCGCTGAAGCAGCTCCGCCCGAACCTTGCCACGCTGGTTTCGGAGGCCGCCGCCGACGAGACCCGCCGCAAGGCCCATGCCTATGAGGACGAGGGCGTGCCGACGGAGCTGGCGGAAGAGATCGCCACGCTCTCCATGCTGACCTTCGTGCCGGAGGTCATGCTGATCGCGAACGCCACCGGCGACAGCCTCGGCAAGACGGCGCAGACCTTCGCCGGCATCAGCGCCGCGCTGAACATCGGCCGGCTGCTGTCGTCCGCAAGCCGTATCCCGACGGGCGATCTCTACGAGGCGCTCGCCCTGCAGCGCAGCCTCACCGATATCGCCAATGCGCGCCGCGACCTCGCGACCGCCATCCTCACCCGCTACAAGGGCGACAAGGCGCCGCTTGCCGCCTGGCAGCAGGCGGAGAAGGGACGGCTCACGCGAGTGACGGCGAACCTCTCCGCGCTGACGGAAGCGGGCGAGGCGACCCTCGCCAAGGTCTCCGTCGCCGCCGGCATCCTCAGCGACCTTGCGCAGGAAAGGGCGAAATGACACAGTCCCGGCCGGCTGACGGGCGGAACGCTCCGTTGGCCGGCTGAGGACGGGCGCGATCGCCCTGTCGACGGGAGGGGCGATGACGGGTGTTTCGGAAGGCCGGGAGCCGCGCGCAAGCCGCCTCGGCATTGCAGGCTGGATGCTGTTCGACTGGGCGGCGCAGCCGTTCTTCACGGTCATCACCACCTTCATCTTCGGGCCCTATCTCGTCTCGCGGCTGGCGGCCGATCCCGCCGCCGGACAGGCCGCCTGGAGCTACACGCTCACCATCGCCGGCATCGCGATCGCGCTTCTCGCGCCCATCATGGGCTCCATCGCCGACGCCTCCGGCGCGCGAAAACCCTGGATCGCGGCCTTTGCCGTCATAAAGATTCTCTCGCTTCTCGCCCTCTGGAATGCCGCACCCGGCAGCAGCCTCGTCTTCGCCATGGCGATGATCGTGCTGGCAACCGTGGCGGCGGAATTCTCCATCGTCTTCAACGATTCGATGATGCCGCGGCTCGTCAGCCCGGCCGAGACGGGGCGTATCTCCAACATCGCCTGGGGCCTCGGCTATCTCGGCGGCATGATCGTGCTGATCGCGGTCGTGGCATTGCTGTCCGCCAACCCCGAAACCGGCAGGACGGCGATCGGCATTCCCCCGCTCTTCGGCCTCGATCCGGCAACGGGCGAAGATGCGCGCATCACCGGGCCGATCTCGGCCGTCTGGTATTTCGTCTTCATCCTGCCGATGTTCTTCTTCACGCCGGACCAGAGCCGCGGCCTGCCGATCGCTGCCGCCGTGCGCGCCGGTTTCACCGATCTTTCCGCAGCCCTCCGCGATCTCAGGAACAAGCCGGGCATCCTGCGCTTCCTCGTGGCGCGCATGATCTACCAGGACGGTGTCAACGGCCTTCTGGCGCTCGGCGGCACCTTCGCGGCCGGCATGTTCGCCTGGCAGACCTTCGAACTCGGCGTCTACGGCATCATCCTCAATGTCGTCGCCATCGGCGGCTGCCTCTATGCCAGCCGGCTGGACGCGCGCCTCGGCTCGAAGAGCGTGGTCGTCATCAGCCTCGTCTGCCTGACGGTCGCGACCGTCGGCATCGTCTCCACCGGCCCGGGCTTCACCCTGTTCGGGCTCATTCCCCTGCCGACGGCCGATTCCGGCGGACTTTTCGGCACCGCCGCGGAGAAGGCCTATATCCTCTACGGCCTCCTTATCGGCCTCGCCTTCGGCCCCGTGCAGGCCTCGGCCCGCTCCTATCTCGCAAGAAGCGTCCATCCCGACGAGGCCGGCCGCTATTTCGGCCTCTATGCGCTTTCGGGCCGCGCGACGTCCTTCCTCGCCCCGCTCTCCGTCGCGCTCGTCACCAGCGCCACGGGCTCGGCGCGGCTCGGCATGATGGCGCTCGTCGTCTTCCTTCTCGCCGGCTTCCTGCTCCTCCTGCGCACACCCTATCCGGCCGCCAAGGTCGAGGCCTGAAACGCAAAACGCCCCGCAAGCGGGGCGCTTCGACACCGGCGAAGACTCCGGCTCAGTGGCGGAAATGGCGCATGCCGGTGAAGACCATGGCAACGCCCGCCTCATCGGCGGCGGCGATGACTTCCGCATCGCGCATCGAGCCGCCCGGCTGGATCACCGCCGTGGCGCCCGCGGCAATCGCCGAGAGGAGGCCGTCGGCGAAGGGCAGGAAGGCTTCCGAGGCAACGGCGGAGCCGCGCGTCAGCGGCTCGGCAAGGCCCATGGCCTTGGCCGCTTCCTCGGCCTTCAGCCCGGCGATACGGGCGGAATCGACGCGGCTCATCTGGCCGGCGCCGATGCCGGCCGTCTGCCCGTCCTTGGCATAGACGACGGCATTCGACTTGACGTGCTTGGCGACCTTGAAGGCGAACTTCATGTCCTCAAGCTCCTGCGCTGTCGGCGCGCGCCTGGTGACGACCTTCAGCTCCAGGTCCTCGACCATGCCGTTGTCGCGGCCCTGCACGAGGAAGCCCCCGGAGACCGTCTTGGCGGAAAGGCCGGGCGTGCGCGGATCAGGCAGGGCGCCGGTGACGAGGAGGCGCAGGTTCGGCTTGCCGGCGATGATGGCGCGGGCCTTCTCGTCCGCATCCGGCGCGATGATGACCTCGGTGAAGAGTTTGACGATCTCCTCCGCCGTCTCGCCATCGAGCATCGAGTTGAGCGCGATGATGCCGCCGAAGGCCGAGACCGGATCGCAGGCGAGCGCCCGGGCATAGGCCTCCTTCAGCGTCTTGCCGGTGGCGACGCCGCAAGGGTTGGCGTGCTTGATGATCGCGCAGGCCGGGCCGTTCTCCGGCAGGAACTCGGCGACCAGCTCGAAGGCGGCGTCCGTGTCGTTGATGTTGTTGTAGGAAAGCTGCTTGCCCTGCAGCAGCGTTGCGGTGGCGACACCGGGCCGGTTCTCGCCGGTGACGTAGAAGCCCGCCTTCTGGTGCGGGTTCTCGCCGTAGCGCATCTCTTCCTTCAGGACACCGCCGAGGACCCGGTGGCGCGGCATGGAAATGTCGAGCGCCTCGGCGAACCAGTTGGAGATCGCCGCGTCATAAGCGGCCGTGCGGGCATAGGCCTTCGCCGCCATGCGCTGGCGGAAGGCATAGGAGGTCGAACCCTCGGCAAGCTCCTCGATGAGCGCGGCATAATCCGCCGGATCGGTGAGGATCGTCACATAGGCATGGTTCTTGGCCGCCGCGCGGATCATCGCCGGGCCGCCGATATCGATGTTCTCCACTGTCGTCGGATAGTCGCCGCCCTTGGCGCGCACTTCCTCGAAGGGATAGAGGTTGATGACGGCAAGGTCGATGGCGCCGATGCCGTGCGCCTTCATCGCCTCGACATGCTCGGCATCGTCGCGGATCGCCAGAAGCCCGCCATGCACGGAGGGATGCAGCGTCTTGACGCGCCCGTCCATGATCTCCGGAAAGCCCGTGACCTCGGAAACGTCCGTCACGTCGAGGCCGGCGTCGCGAAGCGCCTTATGCGTGCCGCCGGTCGACAGCAGCTTCACGCCCTTTGCGGCGAGCGCCCGGGCGAGATCGACGATGCCTGCCTTGTCGGACACCGACAGCAGCGCGGTGCGCAGGGCAACGCGATCGGGGGCGGGGATTTTCTTGGAAATGACGGCCATGGGACGCTCCGTTCTGGTGCCCCGGGGAGGAGGGGCGGGATGGTCATGCGCCCCGTTATCACAGCCGCCGCCGCGAGAAAACCGCGAAGCGCCGGGAAATCTCAGCGCTGGCGCACCAGCGACCACTGAACCTCCGGCAGGCCGGCAAGCGGCATGGTGAGGGAGAGCTGGCGCGAGGCCCGGATGCCGGACGGATCGGCGAAGAAGACGTCCTCTTCCTCCTCCACCGGTACATCGAGGCAGATGAGCGCCCAGACCTCGCCGTCCGGCGCCACCAGCCGCGTCTCGTTGTCCGAGGCGCGATAGAGCTGGATGGTCGGGTGGATATGGAAGCGTACGACCGCCGTTCCGGCGCCGGACGGAGCCGAGGGATCGGCCGGCTTGAAGAAACGCTCCCGCCCGCGGATTTCCCGTCCCGAGGAAGCGATGAGGATATCCCGCTCGTAAAGGAGGCCGAACCGTTCGAGATAGCCGTCATGCGTGGCGGTGATCCCGTCGGCGCCCGATTCCCGCTCGGTCCGCGCCACCTCCACCTTGCTGACGCCGCCGATGACGATCGGCCCGAGGAAGCGGGAGGTCGAGATGCGGGAGGAGGAGCTATCGTTCAGCGTCGCGACGGAATGGGCGGCCGTAGTGCGCGACATCTGCCGCAGCGCCTCGCCGGCAAAGCGCGGCCGGCCGGAATTGACGATGAAGCGGTTGCGCCCGGAAGACATCTCGATGGAGAGCGTGCCGGCGGCGGCGGTCGCGGAAAGGTCGACGGATTTCGGCCGGCCGGTATCCATCAGCACGACCGTGTCCTTCACGGCGAGGCGGTCGTAGTTGATCGACGGCAGGGCCTTGAACGGCGCCCCGCCGGTCTCGTCGTAGCGCAGCGCCGACATCAGCTCGTTCGCCAGCGTATAGGTCGCGCCGTTGAAGAGCGCGAGTTCCCCGCCCTGGTGGCGGAAGAAGCGCAGCGCCGGATAGATCCGGTCGATGGAGGGGATGAGCTGCGCCGGCATGTCGTGGCCGAGATTGACATAGGTCTGGCGCAGCGGCAGCAGGTCGAGCAGGAGATCGAGCGCGGCGCGCGGATTGCGCGAGCAATGGCCGCCGTCTGGCAATATCTGCCGGTCGAGCTCTTCATCAAGGTGGCGCGCGGCCCGCCGCATCCTGGAGCCGGACGCCGGCATGGCGATCGAGGCCATGGCGAGCGCGATGCGCACGCGCAGCCGCGGCTCCCCGTCGCGGGTCGTATCGGCCACATGGCGCAGGTACCGCACCTGGAAGGCGAGGCTCTTCAGGAAACGGCGGTAGAAGGGATAATCGGCATCCTTCAGCACGACGGGCGAATGGGAAAGCCAGGCGATGATGCGTTGCGCAGCCACGTCCGGCCGCCAGGCAAGCCCGCCGATGACGCGGCCGTGGCTGTGCAGCCAGTCGTCGACGATGAAGCGGGCGGTATGCGCGGCCTTTTCCGGATCGACCAGCCGCAGGTGGCGCAGCCAGCCGAAGGAATGGAGACGCACGGCGAATTCCTCGGACGGAAGCTCCAGCGCGAAGGGCGATTCGCCGTCGCATTCGAGAACGCGGCCGGCGAGCGGAAAGCGGCCGCCGACAATTTCTTCGCCGGCAAAGGAATCGGCGGGATGCAGGTCCGTCGGCGCGACGACGAGGCGGTCCGGCGCGCCGCCGGAAAAGCGCAAGGCACTGATGCGGCCCACGGCGAGCCTTCGCGAGAACCGGCGCCAACCCTCACGCAGATACAGATAGAGAAGCCGCTGCCGGTCGGAAAGCTGCATGGTTAACGAGTGCCTCCTTGCCTATAGGTAGGCCGAGGAGAGGAGCGGCGTCAATTCACCGCCTGCCGATGGACTGTTGATGACGGCGGCCAAATCCGGGAGGGAATTTTCCACTCAGCCGCCGTTCTTCAGCCGAACGGCATAAAAGCCGTCGAGGCCGCCGGCATGGCCCTCGGTCGCGGGCAGCATGGCGGGCGTGGTGCGGAACTCGCCGCGCGGGGAGATCGCCGCTTCCAGCCCCGGCCAGTCGGCGGGATCGACGGGCACGACATGCCAGGACGGATGGTCGGCCAGCACGCGGGTGACCATCTCCTCGCCTTCGGCGGGATCGAGCGAGCAATTGGAGAAGACCAGCTCGCCGCCGGGCTTCACCAGCGTCAGCGCATGGCGCAGCAGCCGCTCCTGCAGGCGGGCGAGTTTTCCGATATCCTCCGGCCCCTTGGTCCACAGCACGTCCGGATGCTTGCGGATCGTACCGGTGGAGGAGCAGGGCGCATCGAGCAGCACCGCGTCGAAAAGAGCGTCGGGCCGATAGTCCGCCATGTTCGCTTCGACCGCCGTGACGGAAAGGCCGAGCCGGTCGAGATTGCCGATGAGCCGCTTCAGGCGATTGCCGGACTGGTCGAGCGCGGTGACGTCGCCGCCGGCAAGCGCAAGCTGCGCCGTCTTGCCGCCGGGGGCTGCACAGAGATCGGCGACGCGCTTTCCCGCAAGATCGCCGAACAGCTTTGCCGGAAGGCTTGCGGCGGCGTCCTGAACCCACCATTCGCCGGCCTCGAAGCCTTCGAGCGCCGGGATGGCGCCCGAGCCGGCGGGAAGGCGGACGGAACCCGTCGGCAGGACGAGCCCGCCGAGCCGCGCGGCCCAGCCCTCGGGATCGGACTTGACGGTGAGGTCGATGGCGGAGGGTTCGAGCAGCGATTGCGCGATGCGCGCCGCATGCTCCCGCCCGTAGATGGCGACGAGCCGCTCATGGAACCAGGCAGGGACGACGGAAACCACATGGGTCGCATCGAGATGCGCACCCTTTTCGCGCGACAGCCGGCGCAGCACCGCATTGGTGAGGCTGGCGAAACGGCGGTTGCGCGGGTCGATCTGCGCCTGCTCGACGGCAAGGTCGACGGCGGAGTGATCCGGCACATCGAGATAGAGGATTTGCGCGGCGGCGACCGTCAGGACATGGTGGAGAGCCCGGGCGCCATCCGGCAGCGGCGTGCCGACGAGCGTGTCGAGGATCGTCTCGATACGCGGAAGATGACGCAACGCCGTGTTGAGGATGGCGCGCACCAGCGCCCGGTCGGCATCGTTCAGTTGCTTATAGGCCGGGTTGCCGTTCTCGAGGTCCAGCATGCCGTCGAGCGGCGTCCGGCGGTCCACCACGGCGGCAAGGATCTTCGCGGCGGCCTGGCGGGCACGCAGGCCCGGCTTTTCCGGATGGCCGGCGGCCGCATCGGCAACGGGCCTCGGGCCCCTGCCGGGGCGATGTTTCGGATGCGTTCTTCTCTTCTGCGTGTCGTCGTTCAAGACCAGGGACCTTTGGGCGGTTCGGGACCACCGCGGCCCCAGCCGGTCGTCGGAACGGAGCGCGATTTGCGTGACGGATTATCAGCCCGGACCGGTTCCGTCGAGCGGGCCTGCATTCCGCGCGCCATTTCCTGCAGCGCCGCGATGCGGTTTTCCGTGTCCGGATGGGTCGAGAACAGGTTATCCATACGCTCGCCCGAGAGCGGATTGATGATGAACATATGCGCCGTCGCGGGATTGTGCTCGGCCGCTTCGTTGGGGATGCGGCCGGCGGCCGTGGCGATCTTCCGCAGGGCCGAGGCGAGCGCCAGCGGGTTGCCGGAGATCTCCGCACCGCGCCGGTCGGCGGAATATTCACGCGTGCGGCTGATCGCCATCTGCACCAGCATGGCGGCGAAGGGCGCGACGATCATCGCGATCAGCACACCGATGAAGCCGAGCGGATTGTTGTTCTCGCGACTATGTCCGCCGCCGAAGAACATGGCGAAGTTGGCGAGCATGGAGATCGCGCCGGCGAGCGTCGCCGTCAGCGTCATGGTCAGCGTATCGCGGTTCTGCACATGGGCGAGCTCGTGCGCCATCACACCCGCCACCTCCTCGTAGGAGAGAGCGTCGAGAAGGCCGGTCGAGGCGGCGACGGCGGCGTTTTCCGGGTTGCGGCCGGTGGCGAAGGCATTCGGCTGGTCGCTGTTGATGACGAAGACGCGGGGCATCGGAAGGCCGGCCCGCTGCGCGAGATCGCGCACGATGCCGTAATATTCCGGCGCGGAGCGCTCATCGACCTCCTTGGCGCCGTACATGGACAGCACCATCCGGTCGGAGTTCCAGTAGGAGAAGAAGTTCATCGCCACCGCGACGAGAAAGGCGATCATCATGCCGCCCCTGCCGCCGATGAGCAGGCCCACGCCCATGAAAAGCGCCGTCATGACGGCGAGAAGCATGGCTGTGCGAACGAGGTTCATGCGGTTTCGGCTCCTGTCGGACTGTGCGTGTCAAGCACATGTTTCACGTGAATCAGCGCTTTCCACAGCGCCGTCACGCTCCTATATGATGGGAAGCAGGCAGGAATTCTTCAATATCCGGACAGGATGCCGATTTTCATGCAGAACGACAACGACAATCATTCCGACGGCCGCAAGGTCCTTTCGCCCGCCGCCCAGCGCGCGCTGCAGGAGGCCGAGGAGCGCCGCAAGGCCGCAAGGCCCGTCGAGCGGGCGCCGGAGATCGGCGGCCGCGGCGGCGAGGACCCGGCCCGCTTCGGCGACTGGGAGATCAAGGGCCGGGCGATCGATTTCTGAGAGGGAATCCGGCTCAGGATTTCGTTCCCTCGGCGTTTCTCCGCGCCTTCGTCTCCCTTTCACCGCCTGCTCCTTCTCCGATCCTCACCCTCTCCGTCGTCATGGTCGGGCTTGACCCGACCATCCACGCAACCGGCACGCCGTGGAGGTGGATCCTCGGGTCAAGCCCGAGGATGACGTCGGTGAGGAGGGAGAGGTTTCCCGGGATACACACCCTCAAATGAAAACGGCGGCCGATGGCCGCCGTTTCGTTTTCCCTGGGGCGCCGGTCAGTCGGCTGCCTTGTTCTGGCGATTGGCGATCAGGTCGTCGACGACGGCCGGATCGGCGAGTGTCGAGGTGTCGCCGAGCGAGCCGAAATCGTCCTCGGCGATCTTGCGCAGGATGCGGCGCATGATCTTGCCGGAGCGGGTCTTCGGCAGGCCGGGGGCGAACTGGATCTTGTCCGGCGTGGCGATGGGGCCGATCTCCTTGCGCACATGTTTGACGAGGTCCTGGCGGAGCGCGTCGGTGCCTTCCTCGCCGGCCATCAGCGAGACGTAGCAATAGATGCCCTGTCCCTTGAGGCCGTGCGGATAGCCGACCACGGCCGCTTCCGAGACGAGATGGTGCGAGACGAGCGCTGATTCGATTTCCGCGGTGCCGAGGCGATGGCCGGAAATGTTCAGCACGTCGTCGACGCGGCCGGTGATCCAGTAATAGCCGTCCTCGTCGCGCCGGCAGCCGTCACCCGTGAAATACTTGCCCTTGTAGGTGGAGAAGTAGGCCTCGACGAAGCGCTTGTGATCGCCGTAGACGGTGCGCATCTGTCCCGGCCAGCTATCGACGATGCAGAGGTTGCCGTCGGCAGCACCCTCCTGCACCTTGCCCTCGCCATCGACGATCTGCGGATTGACGCCGAAGAAGGGCCGCGTCGCCGAGCCGGGCTTGAGGTCCGTCGCGCCGGGAAGCGGCGAGATCATGATGCCGCCGGTCTCCGTCTGCCACCAGGTATCGACGATCGGGCTGCGATCCTCGCCGACCGTGTGGTAGTACCATTCCCAGGCTTCCGGGTTGATCGGCTCGCCGACGGAGCCGAGCAGGCGCAGCGAGGTGCGCTCGGAGCGCTTGACGAACTCGTCGCCCGCGCCCATCAGCGCGCGGATCGCGGTCGGCGCGGTGTAGAAGATGTTGACCTTGTGCTTGTCGATCACATCCCAGAAGCGGCCGGCATCGGGGAAGTTCGGCACGCCCTCGAACATCAGCGTGGTCGCGCGGTTGGCGAGCGGGCCGTAGACGATGTAGGAATGGCCGGTCACCCAGCCGACATCGGCCGTGCACCAGTAGATATCGCCGTCGTGATAATCGAAGACGTACTGGTGGGTCATCGAGACATAGACGAGATACCCGCCCGTCGTGTGCAGCACGCCCTTCGGCTTGCCGGTCGAGCCGGACGTATAGAGGATGAAGAGCGGGTCCTCGGCCTTCATGCGGGCCGGCGGACAATCGCGCGGCACCGTCAGCACTTCCTTGTGGTACCAGATGTCGCGACCCGGCGCCCAGCCGGTCTTGCCGCCGGTGCGGCGCACGACCAGCACCTTGTCGACGATGACGTGCTGCTTGGCGGCGATGTCGATCGCCGTGTCGGTATTCTCCTTGAGCGGGATCGGCTTGCCGCCGCGCACGCCCTCGTCGCAGGTGATGACGAAGGTGGATTCGCAGTCGACGATGCGGCCGGCCAGCGCATCCGGCGAGAAGCCGCCGAAGACGACGGAATGGATGGCGCCGATGCGCGCGCAGGCGAGCATCGCATAGGCCGCTTCCGGGATCATCGGCATGTAGATGGTGACGCGGTCGCCCTTCTTCACGCCGTGCTTCTTCATCACGTTCGCCATGCGGCAGACGTGCTCGTAAAGCTCGTTATAGGTGATCTTCTTGTCGATATAGGGGTTGTCGCCTTCCCAGATGATGGCGACCTGATCGCCGTGCGCCTTCAGGTGCCGGTCGATACAGTTGTAGGAAACGTTGGTGATGCCGTCCTCGAACCACTTGATCGGGACCTTGCCGTTGAACGAGGTGTTCTTGACCTTGGTATAGGGCTTGAACCAGTCGATCCGCATGCCGTGCTTGTCCCAGAAGCGCTCCGGGTTCTCGATGCTCTCACGATACCAGTTCTGGTAGGTGGCATTGTCGATCAGCGCGCGGCTTTTCGCGGATTTCAGGACCGGATAGGTCTTTGCGGACATGGTTTCCTCCTCACTGCGCATATAGGCGCAAGGCCGATCTCCTCCGGCCCCACGCGGCTCCGTCGCCATACATAACAGGTCAGGCCCCCCGGGCAATTAGACAAAAGGTCATTTGCGCTTGAAGAATTGCATTTCTGAGACAGTGAGGTTATAGAGGGCCGAATTCCCGGAAATATAGTGGTTACACCCCACGGCCCGCGACACCGGCGCGGACGGACAGAAGGATTATATCCATGGCTCAACAGCTTCTCATGCCAAAGGCGACAGCGGTCTGGCTGGTCGACAACACGGCGCTGTCGTTCGACCAGATCGCCACGTTCTGCAAGCTGCACCCCCTCGAAGTGAAGGCCATCGCCGACGGCGAATCGGCGCAGGGCATCAAGGGCCTCGACCCGATCTCGACCGGCCAGCTCTCCCGCGAGGAGATCGCCCGCGCCGAAGCCAACCCCGCCCACAAGCTGAAGCTTTCCGAACCCAAGGTTCGCGTGCCGGAATCCAAGCGCAAGGGCCCGCGCTACACCCCGGTCTCCAAGCGCCAGGATCGCCCGAACGCCATCCTCTGGCTCGTGCGCAACCATCCCGAACTGAAGGATGCGCAGATCTCGCGTCTCGTCGGCACCACCAAGTCGACGATCGAGCAGATCCGCGAACGCACCCACTGGAACTCGGCGAACCTGACGCCGATGGATCCCGTCACCCTTGGCCTCTGCTCGCAGATCGACCTCGACCTCGAAGTCGAACGCGCATCGAAGGGCCGTCCGCTGCCGACCGCCGCCGAACTCGGCGCCACGCTCGAATCCGCGCAGGAAACGGAAAAGCTGCCCTACAGCACCGACCGCGAGGAAGAGAAGGAAATCGACGCCGACGCCGTCTTCGCCAAGCTGAAGTCGCTGAAGTCCTCCACGCCGGACGACGACGAAGACGACCAGTTCTGACGGGCGCTCCCGCCAGAATAACGACCGCCTGCCTTTCCTCCGTCATGGTCGGGCTTGACCCGACCATCCATCCACCGGCACGCCGCGGCCATGGATCCTCGGCTCAAGGCCGAGGATGACGCAGTGGGCTGGGAGGAGTCCAAAACCGACCCGGCCCTTCGGCCGGGTTTTTTCATGTTCAACCGATCCGCCGCTCCGACAGAACCCCTGCGATCTCGCCGAGGATCGCCGGATCGTCGATGGTCGCCGGCATCTTCCAGTCGAGCCCGTCGGCGATCTTCTGCATGGTGCCGCGCAGGATCTTGCCCGAGCGCGTCTTGGGCAGGCGCTTCACGCAGATCGCCGTCTTGAAGGCCGCAACCGGGCCGATGCGCTCGCGCACCAAGCCCACCACCTCCTGCTCCACCACCGATGATTCACGTGAAACACCGCTCTTGAGCACGAGGAAGCCGGCCGGCACCTGGCCCTTCACGGCATCCGCGACACCGATGACCGCGCATTCGGCAACGTCGGGATGGCTGGCGCAGACCTCCTCCATCGCTCCCGTCGACAGGCGGTGGCCTGCGACATTGATGATGTCGTCGGTGCGCGCCATGACGAAGACATAGCCGTCCTCATCGACATAGCCGGCATCGGCCGTCTTGTAATAGCCGGGAAACTCCGAAAGGCAGGCCGAGCGGAAGCGCTCGTCGGCATTCCAGAACGTCGTCAGGCAGCCCGGGGGGAGGGGAAGGCGGAGCGCGATATTGCCGAGCGTGCCGGGCGGCACCTCATGGCCGGCATCGTCCAGCACCCGCAGATCGTAGCCCGGCATGGTCACGGTCGGCGAGCCGTGCTTGACGGGAAGCGCGCCGAGCCCGAGCGGATTGCCGGCGATCGCCCAGCCCGTCTCCGTCTGCCACCAGTGATCGATGACCGGCACGCCCAGCACCGCCTCCGCCCAGCGGATCGTATCCGGATCGGCCCGCTCGCCGGCAAGGAAGAGAGCCCTCAGGCTGGAAATGTCGTGGCGTTTCACGAAGCGCCCTTCCGGATCCTCCTTGCGGATCGCGCGGAAGGCGGTCGGCGCGGTGAAGAGGACCGAGACCTTGTATTCCTCCACCACGCGCCAGAAGGCGCCGGCATCGGGCGTGCCGATCGGCTTGCCCTCGTAGAGCACCGTGGTGCTGCCGTTGAGAAGGGGCGCATAGACGATGTAGGAATGGCCGACGACCCAGCCGATATCCGATGCCGCCCAATAGACCTCGCCGGGTTCCACGCCGTAGAGCGCGCGCATGGTCCACGCAAGCGCCACCATATGCCCGCCATTGTCGCGAATGACGCCCTTCGGCTGTCCCGTCGTACCGGAGGTATAGAGGATATAGAGCGGATCGGTGGCCGCGAGCGCCGCACAGGGCACCGTGCGGCCGGCCGCCGCCGAAAGCGCCTGCCCGAGATCGACATCGCGGCCGGGCACGAGGTCTGCCGCAAGCTCCGGCCGCTGCAGGACGAGGCAGCGCTCCGGCTTGTTGCGGGCAAGATCGATGGCCGCATCGAGCAGGGGCTTGTAGGCCACCACCCGGTTCGGCTCCACGCCGCAGCTTGCCGTGACAACCAGCTTTGCGGCCGAATCGTCGATGCGCGCCGCAAGCTCGCTGGCGGCGAAACCACCGAAGACCACGGAATGGATCGCGCCGATGCGCGCGCAGGCGAGCATGGCGAAGATCGCTTCGGGGATCATCGGCATGTAGACGATCACGCGGTCGCCCTTGGCGACACCCGCGTCGGCGAGCACCGCCGCCATCGCGTTCACCTGCGCCAGAAGCGCTTCATAGCTGTAGCACGCCTTCCGGCCCGTCACGGGGCTGTCGTAGATCAGGGCCGTCGTATCACCGCGGCCCGCCGCCACATGCCGGTCCACGCAGTTGTGACAGGTATTGCCCGCCGCGTCGGGAAACCAGCGGCCGTAGACGCCGTCATTGCCATCGAAAATCCGCGACGGCTCTGTGAACCAGTCTATGTCCCGCGCCAGCTCCGCCCAGTACCCATCGGGGTCGTCCCTCCAGGCGCGATAGATTTCGGCATAGGTCCCTTGCATTGCTTCCTCCCGCATGCGCCCGGCCGCAAGCGGCCGGCTCCTCGACGGGAAGAATAGGAGAGGGCGGGCGTTCCGCAAAGCCAGACGAAAGCCTGAGGCGAAAATCGCGCGGAAAATAGTGTCAGCGCGACCCGAAGATCGCCGAGCCGACCCGCACGCTCGTCGCGCCGAAGCCGACGGCCGTTTCATAATCGCCGGACATGCCCATCGACAGCCGGTCGAGACCGCACCGTGCGGCGAGCTTGGCGAGCAGCGCGAAATGCGGTCCGGGATTCTCGTCCGCCGGCGGAATGCACATCAGCCCTTCGATCGCAAGGCCGAGCTCCTCCCGGCAGAAGGCGACGAAGGAGACCGTGTCGTCCGGCGCGATCCCAGCCTTCTGCGGCTCGAGCCCGGTATTGACCTGCACATAGAGCCGAAGCGCGCGGCCCTGCTTCGTCATCTCGGCGGCGATCGTCCGTGCGATCTTCTCGCGGTCGACCGTCTCGATGACGTCGAACAGCGCGACGGCATCGGCGGCCTTGTTGGACTGCAGGGGGCCGATCAGATGCAGCTCGATGCCCTTCGTCCCGGTGCGCAGTTCCGGCCATTTGCCCTCGGCCTCCTGCACGCGGTTCTCGCCGAAGACGCGCTGGCCGGCGGCGATCGCCGGGCGAATCGCCTGCGCGTCGAAGGTCTTCGACACGGCCACAAGCGTGACGGCATCCGGCTGCCGGCCGGCTTCCTTCGCCGCCTTGGCGATCCGGCTACGAACGTCCTCAAGACGATCCTGCAAATCCATGGTCCCTCTCCGTCGAAATCCTCTCCCGCACTAGCGAAATCGGCTGCGCTTGCCAAGCGCAGCCCGGAAAACTTGACGCTTCGGCGGTTTCATGATGAAGGTCTCGGCACCATATTCGCATGGGCGGACCACCCGCCAAGACTCCCAAAAGACTCCCGGAACATCAAAGACATGGCCACCGAACGTTACAATCCGCGCGATGCCGAGCCCCGCTGGCAGGCAAAATGGAACGACGAAAACGTCTTCCTGACCAGGAACGACGACCCGCGCGAGAAGTACTACGTCCTCGAGATGTTCCCCTACCCGTCGGGCCGCATCCACATGGGCCATGTGCGCAACTACGCGATGGGCGACGTCGTCGCCCGCTACAAGCGCGCCCGCGGCTACAATGTGCTGCACCCGATGGGCTGGGACGCCTTCGGCATGCCCGCCGAGAACGCCGCCATGCAGAACAAGGTCCACCCGAAGGGCTGGACCTATGACAACATCGCGGCGATGCGCAAGCAGCTCAAGTCCATGGGCCTGTCGCTCGACTGGTCGCGCGAATTCGCCACGTGCGACGTCGACTACTACCACCGCCAGCAGTACCTCTTCCTCGACTTCCTGGAAAAGGGCCTCGTCTACCGCAAGCAGTCCAAGGTGAACTGGGACCCGGTCGACCATACGGTGCTTGCCAACGAGCAGGTAATCGACGGCCGCGGCTGGCGCTCCGGCGCGCTCGTCGAACAGCGCGAGCTGACGCAGTGGTTCTTCCGCATCACCGATTTCAGCCAGGACCTGCTGGATTCGCTGGAAGCGCTCGACCAGTGGCCGGAAAAGGTCCGGCTGATGCAGAAGAACTGGATCGGCCGCTCCGAGGGCATGCTGGTGCGCTGGGAAGTCTCCGATGGCGCAGGCCTGACGGGTGAGAAGGACGTGACGGTCTACACGACCCGTCCCGACACGCTGTTCGGCGCCTCGTTCCTCGCCATTTCCGCCGATCATCCGCTAGCCAAGGATGCATCCGCCAGGAACCCCGAGATCATGGCCTTCTGCGAGGAGTGCCGCCGCGCCGGCACCTCGCTCGCCGCCCTCGAAACGGCGGAGAAGAAGGGCATGGATACGGGCATCCGCGTCCGCCACCCCTTCGATCCGAGCTGGGAGCTGCCGGTCTATGTCGCGAACTTCGTGCTGATGGACTACGGCACGGGCGCCATCTTCGGCTGCCCCTCCGGCGACCAGCGCGACCTCGACTTCGCCCGCAAGTACGACCTGCCGGTCGTGCCCGTTGTCATGCCGAAGGAAGCGGATGCCGCCACCTTCGCGATCGGCGACGAGGCCTATGTCGGCGACGGCGTGATGATCAATTCCCGCTTCCTCGACGGCCTTTCCACCGAGGAAGCCTTCGAGGAGGTCGCACGGCGCCTCACCGCCGCAACGCTCGGCAATGCGCCGGCGGGCGAGCGCAAGGTGAACTTCCGCCTGCGCGACTGGGGCATTTCGCGCCAGCGCTATTGGGGCTGCCCCATCCCGGTCATCCATTGCGAGGCCTGCGGCGTGGTTCCCGTGCCGAAGGCGGACCTGCCGGTGAAGCTGCCCGACGACGTCACCTTCGACAAGCCGGGCAACCCGCTCGACCGTCACCCGACCTGGCGGCATGTCGCCTGCCCGCATTGCGGCAAGGATGCCCGCCGCGAGACGGACACGATGGACACCTTCGTCGATTCGTCCTGGTACTTCGCCCGCTTCACCGCGCCGTGGGAAGATGCCCCGACGGATCCGGCGGCCGCCAATGCCTGGCTCCCCGTCGACCAGTATATCGGCGGCATCGAGCACGCGATCCTGCATCTTCTCTATTCGCGCTTCTTCACCCGCGCCATGCAGGCGACCGGCCATCTCGACCTGAAGGAGCCCTTCAAGGGTCTCTTCACGCAGGGCATGGTCGTGCACGAGACCTACAGCCGCAGTATCGACGGCAAGCGCGAATGGGTGATGCCGGCCGAGATCCGCATCGAGGAGCTGGACGGCCAGCGGCGCGCGGTGCATCTCGAATCCGGCGAAGAAATCGCCATCGGTTCCATCGAGAAGATGTCGAAGTCGAAGAAGAACGTCGTCGATCCGGACGATATCATCGCCTCCTACGGCGCCGATACCGCCCGCTTCTTCGTGCTCTCCGACTCCCCGCCGGACCGTGACGTGATCTGGTCGGAAGCCGGCGTCGAAGGCGCGCACCGCTTCGTCCAGCGCGTCTGGCGCCTCGTTTCGGAAGCCGCTCCCGCCCTCAAGGCCGCCGAAAGCCGCCCCGGCACGGAAGGCGAGGCGCTTGCCGTCTCGCAAGCCGCGCACAAGACGCTGAAGGCGGTGCAGGCGGACTACGACAAGCTTGCCTTCAACAAGGCCGTCGCGCGCATCTACGAATTCGTCAACGCGCTCGCCGCTCCGCTGGCGACAGCGGCCTCCGGCAAGACCTCGCCCGAGCTTGCGGACGCCCTGCGTGAAGCCGTCGGCATCCTGATCCGCATCGTCGCGCCCATGACGCCGCATCTTTCGGAAGAATGCTGGCGCGAGATCGGCGGCGAAGACCTCGTGGCAACCTCGGGCTGGCCGGCCTATGACGAACGGCTGGTCGCCGAGAACGAGATCACGCTGCCGGTGCAGATCAACGGCAAGAAGCGCGCCGATTTGACAATCGCCCGCGACGCGGACCAGAGTGCGGTCGAAGAGGCCGTGCTCGCGCTCGAGGCTGTCCAGGCCGCACTCGGCGGCCAGCGTCCCAAGAAGATCATCGTCGTACCGCAGAGGATCGTGAATGTTGTTGTCTGACGGAACCGGCTTCTCGCGGCTTGTGAAGACGATAGCCGGCATCGCCATTCTCGGCGCTGTCGCCGGCTGCCAGGTGCGGCCGCTCTATTCCACGCCTGGCGTGGTGGAGGGCAAGCTTGCGTCCGTTTCCATTTCGGAAGCGGACGACCGCATAGAGCAGCAGGTCCGCAACCAGCTCGTCTTCCTGTTCGGGGGCGGCGCCGGCGAGCCGCAGAATGCGGCCTATCGCCTGGAACTCCACGTCACCAGCCGGTCGCTCGGCGTCCTCGCCGACGTTGCGAGCGATACGATGCGTGCCGGCCGCATCATCGTTTCGGCGGACTACAACCTTGCCCGCGCCGACACCGGCGAAACGGTGGCTTCGGGAAAACGAACGGCCTCGGCCATGGTTGATTTCCCGGCGCAGCAGTTCGCCAAGCTTCGTGCCATCCGCGAGGCCCAGGACCGGGCGGCGCGCGAAGCGGCCGAGTTCGTGCGCGCGGACGTGGCGGCGGCGCTCGCCCGTCGCTGATCCGGCCATGGCGGAAGTCAAGTCGCACGAATTCGACGCTTTCCTGAAACGGAAGCCGCTGCCCGTGCGGCTTTTTCTTATCTACGGCCCCGACCGTGGCCTGGTTTCCGAGCGCGCTGCGGCACTGGCGGCAGCAAGCGGCGTTGCCCTCGACGATGCCTTCTCCGTCGTAAAGCTCGACGCCGGCGATATCGGTATCCAACCGGGCCGGCTCATCGACGAGATGAACGCCATCGGCCTTTTCGGCGGCGAGCGCCTTATCTGGATTCGCAACGCCGGCAGCGAGAAGGGTCTTTCCGACGGCCTCGATATCCTTGCCGGCATGCCGGCCGGCCCCTCCACGCTCATCATCGAGGCGGGGGACCTCAAGAAGGGCGCCGCCCTGCGCAAGGCTGCCGAATCCATCTCCGCCGCTGTCGCGATCCCCTGCTATGCCGATGACGGCCGCGCCCTCCAGGCACTGATCGATCAGGAGCTTTCCGCCGAGAATCTCAGGATTTCCCCCGCCGCGCGCGAGCGCCTGGCCGAAACGATCGGCGGTGATCGCCTCGCATCGCGTAACGAGGTGCGCAAGCTCGCTCTCTATTGCCGCGGCAAGGAAATGGTCGAGGAACAGGATGTTGCGGAGATTGTCGGGGATGCCAGCGCGATTTCGACGGACGACGCCATCGACGCCATTCTCAAGGGGGACCGGGACGGCTTTCTCCACGCGATCCAGAAGATCGTCTCGTCCAAGACCCCGGTTTTCCTGGTCTTGCAGGGCTGCCTCAGGCAGTTCCAGCTCCTGGAGTTGATGCGCGCTGAGATGGACGAGAAGCGCCTGCCCGCCGCGCAGGCGATGGCGAGCCTCGGGCGGCACCTGCATTTCCGCCGCAAGCCGATCGTCGAGAATGCGTTGAGAACCTGGACCGGCCCCGCCATCCGGCGTGAAACCCAGCGCCTCCAGGCCGCCATCCTGCAAAGCCGGCAGCGGCCGGCCCTGGAGGATACCATCGCCATGCAGACCATGCTGGCGACCGTTCTCCAATCCGCTCGCCGCTGAATCCGGCTAAGGAGATTATCTCCGCTCAAGGAGCCGGCAGATTTCTTCCAGTTGTTCCAGGGTTTTGTAGGCGATCTTCAGGTGGCCGCCGCTGCCCTTGTGATTGACCGTCACGTCAAGGCCGAGAACGTCGGACAGCGTGCGCTCCAGCGCCACCGTATCGGCGTCCTTCTCTTCCTTCCGCGATGCCTGACCCTGGCTCGGATCGCTCTGCGCCCTTATGTCGTTCTGCGCGAGACGCTCGGCATCGCGCACGGACATGCCCTTGGCGACGATCGACCGCGCCAATGCCACGGGATCGGACGTGGGAATGAGCGCACGGGCGTGGCCTGCGGAAAGCGTGCCCGAGGCAAGCATTTCACGCACCGGCTCCGGCAGCTTCAGAAGGCGGAGGCTGTTGGCGACGTGACTGCGGCTCTTGCCGATGATCTCGCCGAGATCGTTTTGCGTATAGCCATGATCGGCGATCAGCAGCTCGTATCCCATCGCTTCTTCCAGCGGATTGAGGTCCGACCGCTGGACGTTTTCCACGATGGCGATCTCCAGCGCCGTCCGGTCGTCGACATCCCGGATGATAACCGGAATCTCGATAAGGCCGGCAAGCTGGGCAGCGCGCCAGCGCCGCTCGCCGGCGATGATCTCATAGCGATCGTCGGCCGTGGTGCGAACGACGACGGGCTGGACGATGCCGTGCTGGCGAATGGACGACGCCAGATCCTGCAGTTCCGATTCATCGAAATAGCGGCGCGGGTTGCGCGGATTGCGGCCGACGAATTCAATCGGCACCAGCCGGTCCGGGTTGACGGCCGGCCGGGCGCCGATATCGGCAGCAGGGAGCTGGTCCATTTCACCGATCAGGGCAGCAAGGCCGCGGCCAAGGCGCCGCTTGGAGTTGTCGTCAGTCATCGATTCTACTCACGGATACGGTTTACGCAGCCTTCCGCTGCCTTTCACGCTGGATCACCTCGGAAGCGAGCTGAAGATAGGCTTGGCTTCCGGCGCATTTGAGGTCGTAGAGAATGGCCGGCTTGCCGTAGGACGGCGCCTCGGAAACGCGCACGTTCCGCGGAATGAGTGTGTGGTAGACCTTCTCGCCGAGATGGGTGCGCACGTCGTTGACGACCTGCTGGGCCAGGTTGTTGCGCGAATCGAACATCGTCAGCACGATACCCTGGATATCGAGGCGCGGATTGACCGTCCGGCGCACCTGGTCGACGGTTTCCAGAAGCTGGCTCAGGCCCTCGAGCGCGAAGAACTCGCACTGGAGCGGCACGAGAACGGAATGCGCCGCCGCAAGCGCGTTCATTGTCAGGAGATTGAACGACGGCGGGCAATCGACGAGAACGTAAGAGTAAGACAACGCCTCGGCCGAGGCGAGGGCGCGCTTGAGTCGGAAGACGCGATCACTCTGCTGCGCGATCTCCATCTCGATCCCGAGAAGGTCCATGGTGGACGGAATGATGGAAAGGTTCGGAACCGCCGTCGCCAGCGCCGTCTCGGCAACGCCATGGCTACCGATCATAAGATCGTAGGAGGAAAGCTCACGATTACGCCGGTCGATGCCGAGGCCGGTGCTGGCATTGCCCTGCGGATCGAGATCGACGATCAGGACGCGTTCGCCGATTGCGGCAAGCGCAGTCGCCAGATTGATCGCGGTCGTCGTCTTGCCGACGCCGCCCTTCTGGTTCGCAATGGTGATGATCCGGTTCTTCTCGCCTATCATGGACGTGCCGTTCACTGGAGTTTTCGCGAAAGATTCGACAATTCGAGCACAACGGAGTCGGGCTCGACGATGCTGGCATGTTTTACCAGATCGAATCTCCACCGACCAAGCGCTTTATCGACCTCGCGCTGGTAATCCCGGCCTTTGTGCAGGAAAAAGCGAAGCGAAGGGTTCTGCTCGGCCCAAGGCAGGCCGAACTGCATCAGCAGATCGAGATCGGCGAGAGCTCGTGCCGAAATGGCGTCGCAACGCTGGATTTCCGTCGGTGCATCCTCGATCCGGATCGCATGGACGGATGCGCGGGCGCCGGTTTCGAGAATGGCGGTGCGAAGAAATGCCGCCTTCTTGTTGTTGCTCTCGACAAGATGAACCCAGCCATCCCCTTTACCGGCAAGAAGAATCCCGGTCACGATGCCGGGAAAACCACCGCCGCTGCCAAGATCGACCCAAGTTCGCGGGCCGGGATGCAGCGCATAGATCTGCATGCTGTCGACGACATGCCGCTTCCATGCTTCGGCGAGCGTCGACGGTGCAACAAGGTTGATCGCCTTCGCCCATTTCTGGAAAAGCGCGATAAAGGTTTCAAGCCGTCCCATCGTTTCACGTGAAACATCCAGGGCGCTCAACTCGCGGGGAAGGGAATTCATGCGGTTGCGACCCGGTGAGATTGCTCAAGCGGCAATCGCTTGAGATAGGCCAGGAGAAGGGTCAAGGCCGCCGGCGTCATACCATCGATGCGCGCGGCTTGCGCGAGGTTGGCAGGCCGTGCAGCGGTCAACTTCTGGCGCAGTTCGGTGGAAAGGCCCGGCAGCATGCTGAAATCGAAATCGTCAGGGATACGGCGTTCCTCTTCCCGGCGCGCCTCGGCAATATCCGCTTCCTGCCGATTCATGTAAACCGCATATCCCGCCTCGATCTCGATGGCCTCGCATGTGCGAGACGAGAAGGCTTTCAACTCCTCAGGCCAGATTTTGGCCAGGCGCCCGTAATCGATGGCGGGATAGGCGAGCAAGTCGTACGCGCTGCGCCGCACGCCGTCACGGTTGATCTGAATCCCGTGACTGGCGGCTTCGTTCGGCGATAGCTGCAGGGAGCGAAGCCGGTCTCGCGCGGCATCCATCTCGGCAGACCATGCCGAAAAACGCTGCCGACGATCCGTGCCAACAAGGCCCAGCAGCATCCCTAGCGGCGTCAAGCGAACATCGGCATTGTCTGCGCGCAGGGAAAGGCGGTATTCCGCGCGAGAGGTGAACATGCGGTAGGGTTCGGCGACGCCTCGCGACGTCAGGTCATCGATCATCACACCGACATAGCTGTCCGTCCGGCTGAAGACATGGCCATGGACCCCCGCGGCGCGACGTGCGGCGTTCAGGCCGGCGACCAGGCCTTGGGCCGCGGCTTCCTCATAACCGGTCGTGCCGTTGATCTGCCCGGCAAGAAACAGGCCGGGCTGCCGTTTGACTTCGAGGGTAGCGGAGAGCTCGCGCGGGTCGATATGGTCATACTCGATCGCGTAGCCCGGCTGAAGGATGGTGACCTTCTCCAAGCCGGGGATCGTCCGTATGAATGCGTCCTGCACGTCGGCGGGCAGGGAGGTGGAGATACCGTTCGGATAGACGGTCGGATCATCCAGCCCTTCGGGCTCGAGAAAAATCTGATGGCCATCCCGTTCGCCGAATTTTACGATCTTGTCCTCAATCGAAGGGCAATAACGCGGACCCACACCTTCGATCTGGCCGGAATACATGGCCGACTTGCCGATATTCTCCTCGATAATATGATGCGTGGCGGGCGTTGTCCGAGTCACGCCGCATTCGATCTGGGGCGTGGTAATCCGATCCGTCAGGAAGGAAAAGGGAACCGGGTTCTCATCCGCAGCCTGCCTGCCGACCGATTGCCAGTCGATCGTGCGGCCATCAAGGCGAGCCGGAGTCCCGGTCTTCAAACGGCCGAGACGAAGGCCAAGACGCTCGAACGTTGCGGAGAGGCCAAGCGAGGGCTCTTCACCGACGCGGCCGGCGGGAATCTTTTCGTTGCCGATATGAATGAGGCCCCGCAGGAATGTACCGGTCGTGACCACCACAGAGCGGCAAGCCAGATGCCTTCCATCCTTCAGGATAACGCCCGCAACCCTTCCGTCCTCAAAGCTGAGATCGAAGGCATCGCCTTCAATGACATCGAGCCCGGCAATAGCAGCAATCTCCTCCTGCATCGCCTCGCGATAAAGCTTGCGGTCGGCCTGCGTCCGCGGCCCCCGTACGGCCGGTCCCTTGCGTCGGTTGAGCAAACGGAACTGGATACCGGCCCGGTCCGCGACCCGACCCATCAAACCATCCAGCGCATCCACCTCCCGGACGAGATGACCTTTTCCGAGGCCGCCAATCGCGGGATTGCACGACATAACGCCGATCGTCGCCGCCTTGTGCGTAACGAGCGCGGTTTTGGCGCCGCAACGAGCCGATGCGGCCGCGGCTTCCACGCCCGCATGACCGCCACCGATGACGACGACATCATAGATAAAGTTGCTCATTCTATTGTTCCACCTGTTTCACGTGAAACGCTCGCTGCGACTCGCATGCGTTGTAGTGTTTCACGTGAATCATTTGCCAATACAGAATTCCGAGAAGATGATATCGAGCAGGTTCTCGACATCAACCCGACCCGTCACGCGTCCAAGAGCCTGTCCCGCCAAGCGAAGATACTCGGACTGAATATCCAGTCCATCCACACATCCAAGGGCCCGCTCGATCTGGATCCGGGCTTCCGCCAAGCTCTCCATGTGCCGCTGCCGTGTCGGCAGGGCCAACGCACTTCCACCCTCGATGTTCGGAAGATGACCCGCGACAGCTCCAAGCAGATCGTCAATGCCGCTTCCCGTCCTTGTCGAGATCATAACATCGGAACGAACGGGAGGCCACGCCGTGTCTCGTGTATCGGATTTCGTCAGAACTCGAATGATCGCGCCTTCATAGCCGTGGGCAAGCGTCAGCCAGTCCTCATCCGGTCGATCCGACAACAGAAGGACGAGATGCGCTTCCGCCATCGAGAGCTGGGTCCGTCGAATGCCCTCGCGCTCAACCGCGTCTTCCGTCTTCCGCAGGCCCGCCGTATCGAAAAGCCGGACCGCAAAACCGAGGAGATCGAGATCGACGTGGAGAACATCACGCGTCGTCCCGGGAACATCCGTGACGATGGCGACCTCCCGACGCGCAAGATAGTTGAGAAGGCTGGATTTTCCGGCGTTCGGCGGGCCAGCGATGACGACTTTCAAACCATCGCGAACGATTTCGCCAATTCGTCCTTCGTCCAGATGGTTAACGATTTCCTTCTGCAAGACGCGCATGTCGTCCCAGATCGACACAGCGACGGAACCCGGTACATCGTCTTCATCGGCAAAATCAAGCTCCGCCTCGATCATTGCCCGCGCATGGGTCAGTCGTTTCGCCCACGAATCGTAAAGGCGGGAGAGACCCCCGGCGGCCTGTTCAGCCGCCAACCGGCGTTGCATCTCCGTCTCGGCGGCGATCAGGTCGGCAAGACCTTCCACTTCGACGAGATCCATGCGACCGTTCAGAAAGGCTCTCCGGGAGAATTCTCCCGCTTCAGCCGGCCGCAGTCCCTCCAACTCCCCCAGCGTCGCCAAGATGGCCCGCACGGTCGCCCGCCCGCCATGAATCTGGAGTTCGGCACAGTCTTCACCCGTGAAGGAATTCGGAGAGGGGAAAAAGAGGACCAGGCCCTTGTCCAGTTCCTCACCGTTCCGGGACCGAATCGGGCGTAGCGTAGCGCGGCGGGACGCCGGAACGTCTCCGCAGAGAGAAACCAAGGCATTTCGCGTCGCGGATCCGCTTATGCGGACAACCGCCACGCCCGACGGCAGGCCGCCGCTCGAAAGCGCGAAGATTGTGTCCGAGGCCTGCGTCATCTGGCGTTCCGGATACGAATCGATCCTGTCGTTTCGGACAAGAATCGATAGTGATGGATCAAACGAAAATGGCCCCGCCTTGCCGGCGGGACCATGGAAAAGGCGATGCGATGCCTTAATCAGGTGTTCATCGAGTCGAAGAAGTCGCCGTTGTTCTTCGTCTGCTTGAGCTTGTCGATGAGGAACTCGATCGCGTCGGTCGTGCCCATCGGAGCCAGGATGCGGCGGAGCACGAAGATTTTCTGCAGGTCCTGGCGCGGCACCAGCAGGTCTTCCTTGCGGGTACCGGACTTGAGGATATCCATCGCCGGGAAGATACGCTTGTCGGCGACCTTGCGGTCGAGCACGATTTCCGAGTTGCCGGTGCCCTTGAACTCTTCGAAGATCACTTCGTCCATGCGGCTGCCGGTATCGATGAGCGCCGTCGCGATGATCGTCAGCGAACCGCCTTCCTCGATATTGCGCGCCGCGCCGAAGAAGCGTTTCGGACGCTGGAGGGCATTAGCGTCGACACCGCCCGTCAGCACCTTGCCGGAGGACGGAACGACGGTGTTGTAGGCGCGGCCAAGGCGGGTGATCGAATCGAGCAGGATGACGACGTCACGGCCGTGCTCGACGAGGCGCTTGGCCTTCTCGATGACCATCTCGGCGACCTGGACGTGGCGCGTCGCCGGTTCGTCGAAGGTGGAGGAGACGACCTCGCCCTTCACCGAGCGCTGCATGTCCGTCACTTCTTCCGGACGCTCGTCGATGAGAAGGACGATGAGGTAGCATTCCGGATGGTTGGCGGTGATCGAATGGGCGATGTTCTGCAGGAGAACGGTCTTACCCGTGCGCGGCGGCGCGACGATCAGCGCACGCTGGCCCTTGCCGAGCGGCGCGACCAGGTCGATGACGCGCGGGGAAAGGTCCTTCGACGTCGGGACGTCGAGCTCCATCTTGAAGCGCTCGTTCGGATAGAGCGGCGTCAGATTGTCGAAATGGACCTTGTGGCGGATCTTTTCCGGGTCGTCGAAATTGATCGTGTTGACCTTGAGGAGGGCGAAATAGCGCTCGCCTTCCTTGGGGCCGCGGATCGGGCCCTCCACCGTGTCGCCGGTCTTCAGCGAGAAGCGGCGGATCTGCGAAGGGGAGATGTAGATGTCGTCCGGGCCCGGCAGGTAGTTCGCGTTGGCCGAACGCAGGAAGCCGAAACCGTCCTGCAGCACTTCCACGACGCCTTCGCCGATGATTTCGACATCCTGCGAGGCCAACATCTTGAGGATGGCAAACATCAGTTCCTGCTTGCGCATCGTGCTCGCGTTCTCAACCTCGAGCGATTCGGCAAAGGCGAGGAGGTCGGTCGGAGTCTTGTTCTTGAGGTCTTGTAGCTTCATTTCGGCCATGAATGGTCCATGCTGCGGGTCATCGGGTGGGGAAAGGCGTGCGGGTCAAGGACGAACTGCGCGGGATTCGGTGCAGTCCACTGAACGAGTACACATGCCATGAAGATGAGATGGGCGGAAAATAGCGATTCCGGCCGAGGCCCGCAAGGGGGGCGATGCATTTCGTCCGATTTGTCGCGGATGGCCTCAGAACGGCTTGACGATCACCATGATGACGATGAGGACCATCAGCAGCGCCGGCGCCTCGTTCCAGATGCGCCATTGCCGGCCGGTGCGGGTGTTGCGGTCTTCGGCAAAGGCCTGCACGGCACGGCCGTAGAACTGATGCACGCCGGACAGAAGCACGACGAAGGCGAGCTTGGCATGCAGCCAGCCGCCCTGGAAACCATAGACGGACCAGGCGAGATAAAGGCCGAGCAGCCAGGAAAGGCCCATGGCGGGCTGCATGATGACCCGGTAGAGCCGCTTTTCCATCACTTTGAAGGTTTCCGAAAGGGCCGAACCGGCCGGCGCGTCGGTATGGTAGACGAAGAGCCGCGGCAGGTAGAGAAGGCCGGACATCCAGGAAATCACGGCGACGACATGCAGCGCCTTGATCCACGATACGGGGTCTTCCGGCGGATGGAGGATGACCAGAAGGGCGACCAGCGCGAAGACGGCGATGGCGATGGCCGCCCGTATCTGCGCCCGCCGCCCGGCGCCCGCGCCCGTCTGTTTCTCGCTCACGGGGTTTCCCCACGCACCCGCGCGACGAGGCGCGTCACATGATCGGGATCGGCCTGCGGCGTGATGCCGTGGCCGAGATTGAAGATGAGCGGGCCGTTGCCGAGCGCCTGAAGGATCGCATCCACGCCGGTATCGAGCGCGACGCCTCCCGCAACCACCCGCATCGGGTCGAGATTGCCCTGCACCGGGCCGTCGTTCTGCAGCTCGGCCGCGAAGGACAGCGGTACCGACCAGTCAAGGCCGATGGCATCGGCGCGCGTCTCCTGCCGGTAGGACCTCAGGAGAAGGCCCGCGCCCTTGGCGAAGGCGATGATCCTGGCTCCGGGCCGGCGTGCCTTCACCGAATCGACGATGCGCCGAACGGGGCGGAGGGCATAATCGGCAAATTCCGTCTCGCCGAGCACGCCCGCCCAGGAATCGAAGATCTGCACGGCATCGGCGCCGGCATCGATCTGCGCCACGAGATAGTCGGCCGAAAGATCGGCCAGCACATCGAGAAGGCGGGCGAAGGCCTTCGGCTCGCGATAGGCGAAAAGCCGCGCCGGCGCCTGGTCCGGCGTGCCGTGGCCGGCGATCATGTAGGTCGCCACCGTCCAAGGGGCGCCGCAGAAGCCGAGCAGCGCCGTTTCATCCGGCAGCGCCCCACGGATGCGCCCGACCGCCTCGATGACGGGCCGGAGGTGATCCAGAACGCCGTCTTCCTTCAGCGCGAGAATGCCGTCGACGTCGATCGGGTCGAGCCGCGGTCCATGGCCTTCCTCGAAGCGCACGTTCCGCTTCAGGGCATCGGGGATGACGAGGATATCGGAGAAGAGGATCGCCGCATCGAAGCCGTAGCGGCGGATCGGCTGGAGCGTCACTTCCGTCGCCAGCTCCGGCGAATAACACAGATCGAGGAAGCTTCCCGCCTCCGCACGCGTTGCCCGATACTCCGGCAGGTAACGGCCTGCCTGGCGCATCAGCCAGAGGGGAGGGGGAGAAACCGTCTTCCCATTCAGGACCTCGACGATCTTCCGGCTTTTCTCAGACACGCGGGGGTTTCTCCCAATAAAGAAATAATCTCTTTGAAAAGGTTTCTATTTCTTAGAGTCGGTGACTATCAAGGATTAAATCCTTTCCACAAAATCCCGGCAGAAGCCCGAGAGACCGGGAAAAGGCGGCCGGCAATCGGCTTTTGCGAAGTGAAAACCGGGAAAACCGGATTCTCCTTTTGGAATCAAGTCGGTTCGAAGCGGTCAGGAAAGTCGCTTCCTGTGGACAGGCTGTGGGAAGGCGCGACACTTTGCCGTGACCGCGAGTCTTATCCACATGCGCGGTGAATCGCTTTCCCGCCATTCGTCGATTGTGGAAAAGTCGGCACTTATCCTCTTGCCTCCGGCCCCGTCCCGTTTTTAGCTCCCGGTTCTCCCGGGCCATCAACAGGGGGCGGAGGATATTGTGGAAAGCACCAGAAACTACTTCCATCTGCACCTCATATCGGACTCGACGGGCGAAACCCTGATCGCCGCGGGACGGGCGGCAGCGGCGCAGTTCCAGTCCTCGCAGGCGCTGGAGCATGTCTATCCGCTGATCCGCAACCGCAGGCAGCTCATGCCGGTGCTCGATGCGATCGACGGCGCGCCGGGCATCGTGCTCTATACGATCGTCGACCGGGAACTTTCGGGCATCATCGACCAGCGCTGCCGGGAAATGAGCGTGCCCTGCGTTTCCGTGCTGGAGCCGGTGATCGATCTTTTCCAGTCCTATCTCGGTGCGCCCTCGCGCCGGCGGGTCGGCGCGCAGCATGTGATGGATGCGGATTATTTCGCGCGCATCGAGGCGCTGAATTTCACGATGGACCATGACGACGGGCAATTGCCGGCCGATCTCGAGGAGGCGGATGTGATCCTGATCGGCATCAGCCGCACCTCCAAGACGCCGACCAGCATCTATCTTGCAAACCGCGGCATCAAGACCGCGAACGTGCCGATCGTGCTGGGCGTGCCGCTGCCGGAGCGCCTCTCGGCAGCGGTAAGGCCGCTGATCGTCGGCCTTATCGCCACGACAGACCGGATCGCCCAGGTCCGGCAGAACCGCGTGCTCGGCCAGACTCAGGATTTCCGCGGCGACGATTATATCGACCGCGCGCAGATCTCCGAGGAACTGAAATATGCAAGGGCGCTCTGCTCGCGCAACAACTGGCCGGTGATCGACGTCACGCGCCGCTCCATCGAGGAAACGGCCGCCGCCATCGTTGCTCTTCGCCCCAAGCTCCGTTAACGCGGAAGGCGAATGGAGATCGTCATGACGCCGCCGCTGATCCTTGCCTCGCAAAGCCCCTTCCGCCGCATGCTGATGGAAAATGCCGGCCTCGCCTTTTCGGCCGAAGCCGCGGCCATCGACGAGCGCGCCGTCGAGGCGGCCCTGTCGGAGCGAACCCCGACGCCGCCGGAGGTTGCCGCGGCGCTGGCCGTGGAGAAGGCACGGGACGTTGCCGGGCGCAATCCCGGTGCCCTCGTCATCGGTTCCGACCAGACGCTTTCGCTGGAAGGACGCGTGTTCCACAAGCCGGCCGACATGGTGGAGGCGAAATCCCATCTCCTCTCCATGTCCGGGCGGACGCATGAATTGAACTGCGGCGTCGCGCTCGTCCGCGACGGTGAAACGCTGTGGAACCATGTGTCCATCGCCCGCCTGACAATGCGGCCGCTTTCGCAGGATTTCGTCGATCGCCATCTTGCCCGTGTCGGAATGCGGGTGCTGGCAAGCGTCGGCGCCTACCAGCTTGAAGGCGAGGGCGTGCAGCTCTTCGAGCGGATCGACGGCGACTATTTCACCATTCTCGGCCTTCCGCTCCTGCCGCTGCTGGCCAAACTTCGTAATCTCGGTGCCATCGATGCATGATTCACGTGAAACATCCGCCCGCCACGCCTTCGTCGTCGGCTATCCGATCAAGCATTCGCGCTCGCCGCTGATCCACGGCCATTGGCTAGAAAAGGTGGGCCTTGCCGGGTCCTACACGCGGCAGGCCGTCGCACCCGAGGATTTCGCCGGCTTCATATCCCGGCTGAAGAGCGGTGAATCCGGCTTTGTCGGCGGCAATGTCACCATCCCCCACAAGGAGGCGGCGTTCACGCTGGCCGACCGGCCGGACGAACTCAGCGCCGAGCTCGGCGCGGCAAACACGCTCTGGCTGGAGGACGGGCGCCTTCATGCGACCAACACGGACGGCTACGGCTTCCTTGCCAATCTCGATGCCGCGGCACCGGGCTGGAACAGGACGGGCCGCGCCGTCATCCTCGGTGCGGGTGGAGCCAGCCGGGCGATCATCCAGGCGGTGCGCGACCGGGGTGTCGGCGAAATTCACGTCGTCAACCGCACGATGTCGCGGGTGCAGGAGCTTGCCGACCGCTTCGGGCCGAAGGTCCACGCCCATCCCATGGAAGCGCTCGGGGAGGTGACGAAGGGCGCCGGCCTGTTCGTCAACACCACGTCGCTCGGCATGGACGGTGCACCGGCGCCGGCCATCGATTTCTCGCCGCTTGCCGGCGGCGCGGTGGTGACCGATATCGTCTATGTGCCGCTCGTCACGCCCATTCTCCGCCAGGCCATCGACCAGGGCTTCGCTACGGTCGACGGTCTCGGCATGCTGCTGCATCAGGCGGTGCCCGGCTTCGAGAAATGGTTCGGCGTGCGGCCGCAGGTCGATGCGGTACTGCGTGACATCATCCTCGCCGACATGGAGGCGCACGGATGATCGTGCTCGGCCTCACCGGATCGATCGGAACGGGCAAGTCGACGACGGCCGCCATGTTCGGGGATCTCGGCGTGCCGGTTCACGACGCCGATGCGACGGTGCACGATCTTTACCGGACGGACGCCGTGGCGCCTGTCGCGTCCCTGTTTCCCGAGGCGCTGGCCGATGGCGTGATCGACCGAAAGGCGCTTTCCGCCGCGCTTGCCCGCGCGCCTGAACGGTTCGGGGAACTGGAAGCCGTCATCCATCCGCTGGTGCGGGCGCGCGAACAGGCCTTCCTCGAAGCCGAGCGCCGGAACGGGTCTCCCCTCGTTCTCCTCGATATCCCGCTGCTCTTCGAGACGGGCGGCGAGGCACGGGTGGACAAGGTGGTGGTCGTTACCTGCGATCCGCGGATCCAGCGGGAACGCGTGCTCGCCCGGCCCGGCATGACGGAGGAAAAATTCCGGCTCATCCTGTCGCGCCAGAGGCCGGATGCGGAAAAGCGCAGCCGGGCCGATTTCCTCATCGATACCGGAAAGGGGCTTGAAGCGGCGCGCAAACAGGTGGAAGAGATCGTAGGGAAGCTGACGGAACGGAAAGACTGATGCGCGAGATCATCTTCGATACGGAAACGACGGGCCTCGACAGCAAGCTCGACCGTGTCATCGAAATCGGCGGCGTGGAACTGGAGAACCATTTCCCGACCGGCCGGTTCCTGCACATCTATATCAACCCCGGCGACCGCAAGGTGCACCCCGATGCGCTCGCGGTGCACGGAATCACGGACGAGTTTCTGCAGGACAAGCGCTCCTTCGCCGAGGTTGCGCAGGAAATCGTCGATTTCTTCGGCGATGGCCGCTGGGTGGCGCACAATGCCAACTTCGACATGGGCTTCATCAATGCCGAATTCGAGCGGATCGGCCTGCCGCCGGTGGCGTCCGACCGGGTGACCGATACGCTGGCGCTCGCTCGCCGCAAGCATCCGATGGGGCCGAATTCGCTCGACGCGCTCTGCCGGCGCTACGGCATCGACAATTCCCGCCGCACCCATCACGGCGCGCTTCTCGACTCCGAACTGCTCGCCGAGGTCTATATCGAGATGATCGGCGGCCGGCAGGCGGCCCTCGGTCTCGGCACGGCCGAAGCCGGGCGGAAGACGCTGGTCGAGGTGGAAGACGAGGTCGTCCTGCCGCTCGGCGCGCGTCCGCGTCCGCTCGCGCCCCGGCTTTCGGAGGAGGACCGCGCCGCCCATGCCGCCATGGTGGAGAAGATGGGCGCGAAGGCGATCTGGGCGAAATACGGCGCCTGAATCCGGCTCACGATCCATCGACAAAAGAAAACGCCCGGCCACATCGTGACCGGGCGTCGTTGTCTGGAAATGCCGTCGGGCTTAGTTGGCCTGGACCTTTGCCTTGACCTGTTCCTCGGCCATGCGCTGGGTGAACATCTGGGCAAAGTCGATCGGGTCGATCATCAGCGGCGGGAAGCCGCCGTTGCGGGTGGCGTCGGCGATGATCTGGCGGGCGAAGGGGAAGAGCAGGCGCGGGCACTCGATGAAGAGGACCGGCAGCATGTGCTCCTGCGGGAAGCCCGTGACGCGGAAGACGCCGCCATAGGCGAGCTCGGCGTTGAAGAGCATCTTGTCGCCGTCCTTGGCTTCCGCGTTCAGCGAAAGGATGACGTCGAAGTCCGTGTCGGAGAGCGGGTTGGCGTTGACGTTGACGCTGATATTGATCGCCGGCGCGTTTTCACGGGCCTGAAGCGAGCGCGGCGCACCCGGATTTTCGAAGGAAAAATCCTTCACATACTGTGCCAGGATATTGAGCGAAGGGCTCGCGGCGTTGTTCTCGGTGGCTGCGTCGGTCATGGAGATATCCTCGGGACTCTGGAAAGTCAGGCCATCTAGCATTTCGGCCGGGGGCTTACAACCCTGGGCCCTCAGCGCGGACCGTCGCGATGGAAGTCGTCTTCGTCAAGGTCGATGGTGCGCTGCGGCCCGGTTTGCGGCGCCTGGCCCGGCGGCACGCCGCCGATATCCACCACAACGACATTGCGCACCAGCCGGTTCCAGAGGAAGCGCCGCACCGGCGGCAGGAGAAGCGCAAGCCCGATGACGTCGCTGAGGAAGCCGGGCACGAGCAGCAGCGCGCCGGCGATGAAGATCATCGTCACATCGGCCAGTTCCTTGCCGGGCGCCTGGCCGTCCCGGCCCGATTGCCGAAGCCTCGCCAGCGCACCGAAGCCGGCCATGCGCATCAGGAAGAGGCCGGCAAAGGCCGAGAGGACCACCAGCGAAAGCGTCGCAAGAAGGCCGATGCGCCGCCCGACGAGAATGAAACAGGCGATTTCCGCAAGCGGCAGGACGAGGAAGAAGAAGGCAAGAAGGCGTCTCGGCATGGCCGCCAGTGTCGCACAGATTCGCCCGAGCCGATACGGCCCCCGAGACCCTTCGTCCTATTCGCAGGATCGCTATTTGAATGATCCGGCTTTGCGGACTATATGGAAAGGAACAAAAAACAGAAACCGGCAGCGGATCATAATGGGCTCATTCGATTTCGTAACGATTTTCTTCCTCGTGGCTGCGGTGGTCATCTTCCTGCAGTTGCGCAGCGTGCTCGGCCGGCGCACCGGCAGCGAGCGCCCGCCCTTCGATCCCTATTCCAAGCGCGAAACGGTCGAGCCGGCCGATTCGGCCGACCGCGGCAAGGTGGTGACCCTGCCCCGGCGCGATGCGGACGAGGAGGAGAACCCCTTCGCCGCCGTCGACAGCTTCGCCCCGGCCGGAACGCCGCTCAACGACCAACTCCGTGCGATCGTCAAGGCCGACCCCTCCTTCAACCCGAAGGAATTCGTCGCCGGCGCCCGCATGGCCTATGAGATGATCGTCGTCGCCTTCGCCGACGGTGATCGCAAGGCGCTGAAGAACCTTCTGTCGCGCGAGGTCTACGAAGGCTTCGATGCCGCGATCTCCGAGCGCGAGAGCAAGGGCGAGGTCGTGCGCTCCAGCTTCGTCGGCATCGAGAAGGCCGATATCGTCGGCGCGGAGATCAAGGACAGCGAGGCGAATGTCACGCTGCGCATCGTCAGCCAGCTCATTTCCGCCACCTACGACAAGGCCGGCGCGCTGGTCGAGGGCGATGCCGAGAGCGTCGCGGAGGTGAATGATCTCTGGACCTTCGCCCGCGACATCCGCTCGCGCGATCCGAACTGGAAGCTGATCGCCACCGAGTCGGAAGGCTGAGCGAGGCTCCCATGGACTACCGCCTGGTTCCGGCCCGGTTTTCGGCGCTTCCCGGCTGGGACGAGGACGATCCGACGCCGCTTCTGGCGGCGATGGCCCGCTGCCGCGCGCATATCCGCACTGTCAAGCCTTACAGGACAGGTTCGCTCGGCATCACCGCCGGCGAACTTCTGGCATTGCTGGACGCGGCAGACGTGGAAAAGCCGGAAGGCGCCGGCGCGGTGCGTGCTTTCTTCGAGACCCATTGCGTGCCCTTCCGCATCGAGAAGACGGACGGCTCCAGCGGCTTCGTCACCGCCTTCTACGAGCCGGAAGTGGCGGTGAAGGCGGCGCCGGACGCGGAGTACCGCTATCCCTTCTATCGCCGTCCCGACGATCTCGTCGACATCGACGACATCAACTGCCCGGCCGGCTTTCCGGCGGGCTACGCGTTCGGGCTGGAGAGGGATGGCAAGATCGTCGAGCATCCCGACCGCGGCGAGATCGAGCGTGGCTGTCTTGCCGGCCGTGGGCTGGAGATCGCCTATGCCCGCTCGAAGGTCGATGTGTTCTTTGCCCATGTGCAGGGCGCGGCGCGGCTCGTCTATCCGGACGGATCGGTAAGGCGCATCACCTATGCGGCGAAATCCGGCCATCCCTTCTCCGCCATCGGCAAGCTGCTGATCGACCGCGGCGAGATCGATGCCGCGACCGTCTCCATGGCCTCGATCCGCGACTGGCTGGCGCAGCATGAGGATCAGGTGGACGGCGTGCTCTGGCACAACCGCTCCTTCATCTTCTTCAAGGAGGCCGCGGTCGACGACGGCGTGCTCGGGCCGATTGCCGCCGCCAAGGTGCCGCTCGTTGCCGGTCGCTCGCTCGCGGTCGACCGGGCAATCCACACCTTCGGCCTGCCCTTCTTCATTTCGAGCGAGACGCTCACTCACATGGACGGCGGAAAACCCTTCCGCCGGCTGATGCTGGCGCTCGATACCGGCACGGCCATCGTCGGCCCGGCCCGCGGCGACATCTTCACCGGATCGGGCGATGCGGCAGGCGCATTGGCGGGCCATGTCCGCAACGCGGCGACCTTCCATATCCTCATCCCGCGCGCTGCGGCGGAGCGCTATCTCCATGCCCAGGGATAAGGCGCTTTCGAGCGAGGATCGCATCCTCTGGGGCAAGGTGGCGCGCAGCACGCGGGCCATGCCCGGCAAGCTCGATGCGCTGACGGAGTTCGAAGCCGCCTTCGCCGAGAAGGTCGAGGAGGAAAAGGCGCCGGAGCCGACGAAGGCGAAGGCCGGCACGCCGGTTTCCGAAGGCATCGCGCTCACCGTCGGCCGCGGCAAGGAGACCCGGCACCATGCGCTGGAGCGTCCCGTCAAGCGCAAGATCGCCAAGGGGCGGCTTGCCCTTGAGGCACGCATCGACCTGCACGGCATGATCCAGAGCGAGGCGCACGGCTTCCTGCTCGGCTTCCTCATCAAGGCGCACGAGCGGGGCCTGCGCCATGTGCTGGTCATCACCGGCAAGGGCACCTCGCTCGGCAGCGACGGCGCCTTGAAGCGGGCGGTGCCGCTCTGGTTCGCCCTGCCGGAATTCCGCCCGCTGATCTCCTCCTACGAGCCGGCGGCGCGCAACCACGGCGGCGAGGGCGCGCTCTACGTGCGGCTCGCCCGCCAGCCGGGGGAGAAGCGATGACGACGCCCTTCGGCAAGGCCGTTCGGCACCTGCGCGACCGCAAGGGCGTCTCGCAGAAGGAGATGGCCAAGGCCCTCGGCGTCAGCCCGGCCTATCTCTCGGCGCTGGAGCACGGCAAGCGCGGCATGCCGAGCTTCGATTTCCTCCAGCGCGTCGCCGGATACTTCAACGTCATCTGGGACGAGGCCGAGGAGCTCTTGCGCATCGCGCAGATCTCCGACCCGCGCGTCGTGGTCGATACTGCCGGCCTGCCGCCGGAATACACGGCCTTCGCCAACCGGCTTTCGGCCGAAATCGCAAGCCTTCCGCCCGAGACGGTGCGCCGTCTTGCCGGCATTCTGGAAAAAGCGTGCAATAACCGGGTAAAACCCGGTTGATCCCCGGATTTCTGCCGTGTTTGCCTGCTCTGCGGTTTGGAACTTGAGGGCAAAATCCCTATATTCGAAAGACCCGGAAAGCCGTGATTCGCCTGGCTTCCCCGCCTTCCGTGAGAACCCTGGAAAGACGTTTGAATGACTGACACACCCGAGACCGAAAACGGCCCGGCCGAGTATGGCGCAGATTCGATCAAGGTCCTGAAGGGGCTCGATGCGGTGCGCAAGCGCCCCGGCATGTATATCGGCGATACCGACGACGGTTCGGGCCTGCACCACATGGTCTACGAGGTCGTCGACAACGCGATCGACGAGGCGCTGGCCGGCCATGCCGACATCGTGACGGTGACGCTCAATGCGGACGGTTCGGTCACGGTGACGGACAACGGCCGCGGCATCCCGACCGACATTCACAAGGAAGAGGGCGTTTCGGCGGCCGAGGTCATCATGACCCAGCTCCATGCCGGCGGCAAGTTCGACCAGAATTCCTACAAGGTCTCCGGCGGCCTGCATGGCGTCGGCGTCTCGGTGGTGAACGCGCTTTCCGTCAAGCTGAAGCTGAAGATCCGCCGCGCCGGCAAGATCCACGAGATGAGCTTCACGCACGGCGTTGCCGACGGCCCGCTGGCGGTGACGGGCGAGGCGGGCGGGGAGACCGGCACGGAAGTGACCTTCCTGCCCTCGACGGATACCTTCTCCAACATCGAATTCAACTATGCGACGCTGGAGCATCGCCTGCGCGAGCTCGCCTTCCTCAATTCCGGCGTGCGCATCCTTCTCACCGACCGCCGTCATTCGGACATCAGGCAGGACGAGCTGATGTACGAAGGCGGCCTCGAAGCCTTCGTCGCCTTTCTCGACCGCGCCAAGAAGCCGCTGGTCGAAAAGCCGATCGCCATTCGCGGCGAGAAGGACGGCATCACCGTCGAAGTCGCCATGTGGTGGAACGACAGCTACCACGAGAACGTGCTCTGCTTCACCAACAACATCCCGCAGCGCGACGGCGGCACGCATATGGCGGGCTTCCGCGGCGCGCTGACGCGCCAGGTCGTCTCCTATGCCGAAACCACCGGCATCATGAAGAAGGAAAAGGTCTCGCTGACCGGCGACGACTGCCGTGAAGGCCTCACCGCCGTTCTCTCGGTGAAGGTGCCGGATCCGAAATTCTCCTCGCAGACCAAGGACAAGCTCGTCTCGTCCGAAGTCCGCCCGGTCGTCGAAAGCCTCGTCAACGAGGCGCTTTCCACCTGGCTGGAAGAGCATCCAGCCGATGCGAAGACGCTCGTCGGCAAGGTCGTCGAGGCCGCCGCGGCGCGTGAGGCCGCCCGCAAGGCGCGCGAGCTGACGCGGCGCAAGGGTGCGCTCGACATCTCCTCGCTGCCCGGCAAGCTCGCCGACTGCTCCGAGCGCGACCCGGCCAAGTCCGAAGTCTTTCTCGTCGAGGGCGATTCGGCCGGCGGTTCGGCCAAGCAGGGCCGTTCGCGCGAGAACCAGGCCATTCTGCCTTTGCGCGGGAAAATCCTCAATGTCGAGCGGGCGCGCTTCGACAAGATGCTATCCAGCCAGGAGATCGGCACGCTGATCACCGCGCTCGGCACCTCCATCGGCAAGGACGAGTTCAACGCCGACAAGCTGCGCTACCACAAGATCATCATCATGACGGACGCCGACGTCGACGGCGCCCATATCCGCACGCTGCTGCTCACCTTCTTCTTCCGGCAGATGCCGGAGCTGATCGAGCGCGGCCATCTCTATATCGCCCAGCCGCCGCTCTATAAGGTCTCGCGCGGCAAATCGAGCCAGTACCTGAAGAACGAGAAGGCGCTGGAAGACTACCTGATCGGCGCCGGCCTCGACGATGCGGCGCTGGAGCTTTCCTCCGGCGAGGTGCGTGCCGGCCAGGATATCCTCGAGCTGATCCAGGACGCGCTGCGCCTGCGCACGCTGCTCGATGGCCTGCATTCGCGCTACAACCGTTCCATCGTCGAGCAGGCGGCGATCGCCGGCGCGCTGAACCTCGAGCTCAGTCACGACCGCGAAGGTTATGCGGCGATGGCGCAGGAAGTCGCCCGCCGCCTCGACCTCATCGCCGAGGAAACGGAACGCGGCTGGGAGGGATCCGTCGCGGCGGATGGCGGCCTGCGCTTCGAGCGCATGGTGCGCGGCGTCAAGGAATTCGCCCATCTCGACATGGCGCTGATCCGCTCGTCCGACGCCCGCCATCTCGACCAGCTCGCTCCCCGCCTCAAGGAAACCTATGCAATGCCGCCGGTCCTGCGCCGCAAGGACGGGCAGACCGAGATCACCGGCCCGCGCGCCCTGCTGGATGCGATCTTCGCCGCCGGCCGCAAGGGCCTCTCCATGCAGCGCTACAAGGGCCTCGGCGAGATGAACGCCGAGCAGCTCTGGGAAACGACGCTCGACCCGAACGTCCGCTCGCTGCTGCAGGTGAAGGTCACGGATGCGACCGATGCCGACGGCCTCTTTGCCCGCCTGATGGGCGACGAGGTGGAGCCCCGCCGCGATTTCATCCAGGAAAACGCCCTCAGCGTCGCCAACCTCGACATCTGACGAGAGAGCCGCCGAAAGGCGGCTTTCTTTTGCTGGCCGGTTCTACCCCACCCTCGACGTCATCCTCGGGTCAAGCCCGAGAGTGACGGAGGGGAGCGTCGAAGGGCGCTATCGCTAGCCGGCTCAGGAAGCGAAACGGCCTTCCGAAACGAACTCCGTAACCGGCTTGCGCAAGCTCGGCACCTCACGCTTCATCAGGTCTTCCGGCAGGGTCTCCTTCGGGGCGATCTTGCCGATGGCGACGGCCGCCTCCACGCGAAAACCTTCCGGAATGCCGAGCACCTCCATGGCCCTGGCGCGGTCGATGCCGCCCATGCCGTGGGCGTGGTAGCCGGCATGGATCGCCTGGAGGGCGAGGCAGGCCCAGGCGGCACCCGTGTCGAAGGCGTGGGTATAGGCGGGCCGCATCTCGCCGTCGGCGCTCTTGCGATGGGTCTGCGAGACGATCACGGCAAGGACGGAAGCCTTGTCCGCCCAGCGGCGGTTGCCCTCGTCCAGCGTGGCGTAGATCCGGTCGAAGGCTTCGGTGCCGCGATGGCCGTAGATGAAGCGCCAGGGCTGGCTGTTGGCGGCCGAAGGCGCCCAGCGCGCGGCCTCGAACAGCGAAAGAAGCGTTTCGTGCGGCATGGCCTCGCCCGTGAAGGCGCGGGGCGACCAGCGGTCGAGAAAGATGGGGTCTATGGGGTGGTCGGCGATACGGCCGGTCGTCTCGGTCATTGCAAGCCTCGAATTTCCTGTCGCCGCCCGGCCTCCGACGCCATTGTCGAAGGGGCGGCGCAGGCAATATAACCGCTTGGACACGTCTTGGAACGGCATTGCGAAAATGGGAGAGATGCGATGAACCTCAAAGACCCGAGCCTGTTGCGGGAGGCGGCCCTTGTCGGCACGCGCTGGATCGAAGCCGATGGTGCCGGCATAGCGGTGACGAACCCGGCGACGGGCGAGCTGATCGGCCATGTGCCGAAACTGGGAGGCAAGGAGACGCGCGAGGCCATCGAGGCCGCCGCCGAGGCGCAGAAAGGCTGGGCCGCCCGCACGGCCAAGGAGCGCGCCGGCGTGCTGCGCAGGTGGTTCGAGCTGATGATCGAGAACAAGGACGATCTCGGCCGCATCCTGACGGCGGAGCAGGGCAAGCCCCTTGCCGAGGCCACCGGCGAGATCGTCTACGGCGCGAGCTTCGTCGAATGGTTCGCAGAGGAAGCCCGCCGCCTCTACGGCGACATCGTGCCCGGCCACCAGAAGGACAAGCGCATCCTCGTCATGAAGCAGCCGGTCGGCGTCGTCGCGGCGATCACGCCCTGGAACTTCCCGAACGCCATGATCACCCGCAAGGCGGGCCCCGCTTTTGCCGCCGGCTGCGCCATGGTGCTGAAGCCCGCCTCGCAGACACCCTTCTCCGCCATCGCGATCGCCGTGCTCGCCGAGCGCGCCGGCCTTCCCGCCGGCCTCTTCTCGGTCGTCACGGGTTCCGCCCGCGAGATCGGCGCGGAGCTGACGGCCAATCCCATCGTGCGCAAACTCACCTTCACCGGCTCGACGGAGGTCGGCGCGGAACTCTACAAGCAATGCGCCCCGACCATCAAGAAGCTCGGCCTCGAGCTCGGCGGCAATGCGCCCTTCATCGTCTTCGACGATGCCGATCTCGACGCGGCGGTGGAAGGCGCGCTGATCGCCAAGTTCCGCAACAACGGCCAGACCTGCGTGTGCGCCAACCGGCTCTATGTGCAGGACGCCGTCTATGATGCCTTCTCCGAAAAGCTCGCCGCCGCCGTCGGCAAATTGAAGACCGGCAACGGCTTCGACGAGGGCGTGGTGCTTGGGCCCCTCATCGACCAGGCGGCGCTCGACAAGGTCGAGGAGCATGTCTCCGACGCGGTGAAGAAGGGCGCGCGGGTCATCTCCGGCGGCAAGCGCCATGCGCTCGGCGGCACCTTCTACGAGGCGACGGTGATCGCCGGCGTGACGAAGGACATGGCGGTGACGCGCGAGGAGACCTTCGGTCCCGTCGCGCCGCTCTTCCGCTTTTCGGACGAGAACGACGTCATCGCGCAGGCGAACGACACGGAATTCGGCCTTGCCTCCTATTTCTACGCTAAGGACCTGTCGCGGGTGTTCCGCGTCGCCGAGGCACTGGAATACGGCATGGTCGGCGTCAACACCGGCCTCATCTCGACGGCGGAAGCCCCGTTCGGCGGCGTAAAGCTCTCCGGTCTCGGCCGCGAGGGCTCGCGCTACGGCATCGAGGAATTCACCGAGATCAAATATGTCTGCCTCGGCGGCATCGCCTGAGGCAATTCTGCAATGACCGGCCGGGCGATCCCGGCCGGCTTCCATTTCGAGGGGAAAATCGTGGCAGCACCGAAAAACACCTTCAAGGCCGCCCTTGCCGAAGGCCGGTTCCAGCTTGGCCTGTGGGTGGCGCTCGGCAGCGCCTATGCGGCTGAAATCCTGTCGACCAGCGGCTACGACTGGCTGCTGATCGACGGCGAGCACGGGCCCAACGACCTGCCGTCGATGGGCGCGCAGATCGGGGCGCTCCGCCATGCGCCGGCCCATGCCATGGTGCGCCCGCCGATGGGCGAGGCCTGGCTTTTGAAGCAACTGCTCGATCAGGGCGCCCAGACCTTCCTGATCCCGATGGTCGAATCGGCCGCACAGGCCGAGGCGCTGGTGCGCGCGCTCCGCTATCCACCGCACGGTATCCGCGGCGTCGGCGCGGGCCTCGGCCGGGCGAGCGATTTCAACCGCGTGCCGGACTATGTGACGACCGCCAATGCGGAGATCTGCCTGATCGTGCAGGTGGAAAGCCGGGCCGGCCTTGCCGCGATCGACGAGATCGCGGCGGTGGACGGGGTCGACGGCGTCTTCATCGGCCCATCGGACCTTGCCGCGGACATGGGCCATCTCGGCAATCCCGGCGCGCCGGAAGTGCTGGCGGCGATCACCCACGCCTTCGCGCGGATCAAGGCCCACGGCAAGGCGCGCGGCATTATGACGGTCTCGCTGGCGCAGGCTGAGGTCTACCGCGATCTGGGGGCGGATTTCATGGCGATCGGCACCGACGTCAATTGCCTCGTCGCGGCGGTGGACGACCTGCGCCGACGCTTCCTCGGTGAGGCGCCGGCGACGGGGCAAGGCGGCGGCTACTGAGCGCCGCCGGCACCGCAGCGGTCAATTGATCGATTGCAGCAGGGTCTCGCGCGCGGATTTCAGGTGCTGCCGGCAGGCGGTCTCGATGCCGGCCGCATCGCGCGAGCGCAGCGCGGCGATATAGGCGAGATGCTCTTCCAGGGCCCGGGCGTTGCGTGCGCGGGCATTCGTCTTGTTCCACTGGTAATGGTAGTGGAAGACGATGGCGATCACATCGTAGAAATCGACGATGAAGCGGTTCTTCGAGGCGCGATGCACCAGAAGGTGGAAGCGCTCGTCGAGCTCTGAGAAATCCGGATAGCGGGCCTCGATGTCGGCGAGGATCTCGTGGTGCACGGCCTCGATCGCGTCGAGCTCGCGCCAGGCCGGATGGTCCTCCGGCAGGTGGGCGAAGGCGGCGGCCGAGCGCAGCTCGAACATCTCGCGCACTTCCGTCAGCTCCAGCGCGAATTCGCGGGTGAAACCCTTCAGAACCCAATGGCTGTTCGGCCGCTTCTCGATGAGGCCGAAGCGGCTGAAACGGATGAGGAATTCGCGGACGCTCGTGGTGCCGATGCCGATCTCGCGGGCAAGCTCCAGCTCGTTGATCTGCATGCCCGGTTGCGCCCCGCCGGCAAGGATCCGGCGCATGAAGCTGCGCTCGATGATCTCCGAGAGGGAATCGGTCTCTTCCGTCGGGAAGTAGTCGGCTGGCACGGGCTTGCGCAGCACGATCTTGCGCCGCTTCTCCCAGGCGAGCAGGCCGACGTCCTCCAGCCGGGTCAGGATCGCCCGCACGGTCGTTCGGCTGACGCCGAGCGCGGCGCCGAGCTCCGGCTCGGACGGCAGGCTCGCCGTCTGCTCCAGAAGCTTCACGCAGCGATTGAAGGCATCCTTGAAGACGTTGTTCTGCTTGGCCATGGGTGCCGCCGGTTGTTGGGGTTCGCGTCCCTTAATGGCTGACCGGGCAAATGACCAGACGCGCCGTTCCCGTCATTCTCCCGTTTCCTCCTTCCTTCATATTACCCATTGACGGCATTCTGTCTATTGTCGATAAAAGACAAAAAGCCGGTGAGAGGACGCCGGCCGGGAGGAAGCATGAAGACGCGGACCATCGGGACGACGGGCCTTGCCGTGACCGAATTCAGTTTCGGCACCGCGGCGCTGGGCGGGCTTTACCGGGCCTGCCCGCGCGAGATCGCGATGGCGACGCTGGAGACCGCCTGGGACGAGGGCATCCGCTATTTCGATACGGCGCCCTGGTACGGCTTCGGCCTTGCCGAACGGCGCACCGGCGATTTCCTGCGCGGGAAGCCGAAGGGAAGCTACGTGCTTTCCACCAAGGTCGGCCGCATCATGGTTCCGGTCGCCGACGACAAGGTGCCGGACTACGGCTATGTCGATCCGCTGCCCTTCGACGTGCGCTACGACTACAGCTATGACGGCATGATGCGCTCGGTCGAGCTCAGCCATGCCCGCCTCGGCCTCAACCGCATCGATATCCTCTATGTGCACGATATCGGCGTCTATACGCACGGCGCCGAGCGCAACGCGTTCCATCTGCGCCAATTGCTCGATTCGGGCCTCAAGGCGCTGGATGCGCTGAAATCCTCGGGCGCGATCCGCGCCTACGGCCTCGGCGTCAACGAGGTGCCGGTCTGCCTCGACGTGCTGCGGCAGGCCGATCTCGACTGCATCCTGCTTGCCGGCCGCTATACGTTGCTCGACCGTTCGGCCGTCGCGGAGCTCCTGCCGCTCTGCGAACGCAGGAAGACCTCGCTCGTCGTGGGCGGCGTCTTCAATTCCGGCATCCTGGCGACCGGCCCGGTGGCGGGCGCCCACTTCGACTACATGCCGGCAACACCGGAGATCGCCGGCAAGGTCGGCGCGATGGTGGAGATCGCGCGGGAGAGGGGCGTGCCGCTCGCCGCGCCCGCCCTGCAGTTTCCGCTGCAGAATCCGGCTGTCGCCTCGGTGCTGATCGGCACGGCAAGGCCGGACAGCCTCGGCCGCAACATGGCGCTCGCGCGAGAGCCGCTGCCGGCGGACATCTACCCGGCCTTCGAGCCCCACACGCTGGTCGCGCCGGAACTGGGGCTCGACGCCGTCCGGCAATAGTTTCGAGGAGGATCGCATCCGCATGTTGAAAGGCATTCACCCCCTGCTCGGCCCGGATCTCCTGCATGCGCTGAGAACCATGGGCCACGGCGACGAGATCGTCATCGCCGACGCCAATTTCCCGTCGAGCTTTCTCGGCCCGGACGTCATCCGCGCGGATGGTGTCGATGCCGTCGCCATGACAGAGGCGGTGCTGGCGCACATGCCGCTCGACACGTTCGTGCCCGAGGCGGCCTGGCGCATGGAAGTGGTGGGAGATCCGGCGGCGGTGCCGGAGGTCTGCGCCACCTTCCAGGATATCGTCCATCGGCTGGCGGGCGACTTCACCGTCCATTCGCTGGAGCGCTTTGCCTTCTACGAGCGGGCGAAGGCAGCGGCCGTCATCGTCGCCACGACGGAATTCCGGCTTTACGGCAACCTCATTTTGAAGAAAGGTGTCGTGCTTCCGCAGGAGGTCCACCGGGTCTGAACCCCGGCGGCCACCGTTTGGGAGGACGGTGCGAATGGACGGGAATGCCTGTAAAGACAGCGTTTTTTCGAGAATCCACCCGCTTGCCAAGCGAAAGGAGCGGGTGTAGCCTGCGATAGAAATGTTTTTTATCGATAAAAGATCGAGTTGTCCGCTTCCTGCAACCCGATCCCCAAAGGAGGACAGGAAGCACCTAAGAGGAGAACATAAATGAGCATTGTAAGATCGCTTCTGACCCGCCGCGCCTTCACCGCGCTTGCAGGTGCCGCAGTCCTCGCAACCATGACCCCTGCGGCCTCCATGGCTCAGGATGTCACCATCCCGATCATCGTCAAGGACACGACGTCCTTCTACTGGCAGATCGTGCTCGCCGGTGCGCGCCAGGCCGGCAAGGACCTCGGCGTCAACGTGCCGGAACTCGGCGCGCAGTCGGAATCCGACATCAACGGCCAGATCAGCATCCTTGAAAACGCCGTGGCCGGCGGTCCTGCCGCCGTCGTCATCTCGCCGACGGAATTCAAGGCGCTCGGCAAGCCGGTCGACGAGGCGGCCAAGTCCGTTCCGATCATCGGCATCGACTCGGCCGCCGATTCCAAGGCCTTCACCTCGTTCCTGACGACCGACAACGTCCAGGGCGGCCGCATCGCCGCTGACGGCCTTGCCGCCGCCATCAAGGCCGCGACCGGCAAGGAAGAGGGCAAGATCGCCATCATCACCAGCCTTCCGGGCGTCGGCTCGCTCGACCAGCGCCGCGAAGGCTTCCTCGACGAGGTCAAGACCAAGTATCCGGGCCTCGAAGTGGTTGCCGACAAGTATGCGGACGGTCAGGCCACCACCGGCCTCAACATGATGACCGACCTCATCACCGCCAATCCCGACCTCGTCGGCGTCTTCGCCTCCAACCTCATCATGGCGCAGGGCGTCGGCCAGGCGATCGCGGAGAACAAGCTCGGCGACAAGATCAAGGTCATCGGCTTCGATTCGGATGAAAAGACGGTCGGCTTCCTCAAGGAAGGCGTGCTGGCCGGCCTCGTCGTGCAGGACCCCTACCGCATGGGCTACGACGGCGTGAAGACGGCGCTCGCCGCCTCCAAGAAGGAGAAGGTCGAAGCCTTCGTCGACACCGGCGCGAACCTCGTGACCAAGGATAACATGTCCGACCCGAAGATCGACGCGCTTCTCAACCCGAAGATCTGATCGCATCGGGTCACGTTTGACGATCACCCGCCCGGGCCGCATGATCCGGGCGGACGCTTTCCGTCTAAGTCAGGCCGTCTAAGTCAGGGAGGAGAGGGCGATGAGCAGCCTTCAGGAGCTAAGCCACCGGCATGAGGACGAGGCCAAGCTCGCCGAATCCGAAACGGTGCCGCGGGGCGCCCCGATCCTCGAAATGCGCGGCCTGCAGAAGAAATACGGTTTCGTCGAGGCGCTGAAGCCGGCGACGATCACCTTCCTTGCCGGCGAGATCCACGCCATCGTCGGGGAGAACGGCGCCGGCAAGTCCACCCTCATCAAGCTGCTCACCGGCGTCATCCGCCGCACGGCCGGCGAGGTGCTGTGGTGCGGCAAGCCCGTGCAGCTTGCAACGCCGACCGAGGCGATTTCCCGCGGCATCAATGCCGTGCACCAGGAGGTCGTGCTCTGCCCGCACCTTTCGGTTGCGGCCAACATGTTCCTCGGCGACGAATTGAACCGCAACGGGCTGATGCGCAAGCGCGCCATGGAGCGCGCCGCCCAGGCCGTTCTTGACGATCTCGGCTTCCAGCTTCCCGCCGCCGCCGTGCTCAGCAGCCTCACCATCGGCCAGCAGCAGCTTGTCGCGACGGCACGAGCCGCCATGCGCGGCATCCGCTTCCTCATCTTCGACGAGCCGACCGCCTATCTCACGCGCCAGGAATCGGCCCAGCTCTTCCGGCTCATCCGCCGGCTGCGCGAGGAGGGCGTCACCATCGTCTATATCAGCCACCGTATGGAAGAAGTCTTCGAGCTTGCCGACCGCGTCTCGGTGCTGCGCGACGGCACCCATGTCGGCACGCGCCTCATCGGCGAGACGAACGAGAACGAGTTGATCGCCCTGATGATCAACCGCTCGATCGAGCAGATCTACCACAAGGAGAAGGTGCCGGCCGGCGATGTGATCGTCGAGACCCGCGGCCTTTCGGGGCCGGGCTTCGAGGATATCTCCCTTTCGGTGCGGTCGGGCGAGATCGTCGGCCTCTACGGCCTCATCGGCGCGGGGCGCAGCGAATTCGCGCTCGGCCTCTACGGCCGCCAGCCCGTCACCGCGGGCGAGATCTTCTGGGACGGCAAGAAGGTCGCCATCTCCAACGAGCGCACGGCCATGGACCTCGGCATCGCGCTCGCGCCGGAAAGCCGCCGCGACCAGGGGCTCTGCCTCAACCTGCCGATCGGGCTCAACATCAACCTGCCGGTCTTCCGCAGGCTGAGTTCGGGGCCGGTGATCCGCCGCCGCGACGAGGCGGAGAACGCCGACCGGCAGATCCGCAACCTCGCCATCAAGACCCCGTCGCGGGCCGTGCTCGCCTCGGCCATGTCCGGCGGCAACCAGCAGAAGATCGTCATCGGCAAGTGGCTGAGCCACGGCGCGCGCCTCTTCATCTTCGACGAGCCGACCGTGGGCGTCGACGTCGGCACCAAGGCGGAAATCTACCGCCTGTTCGGCGAACTCCTGAAGCAGGGCGCCGGCATCATCCTCATTTCGTCCTACCTGCCGGAAGTCTACGAACTGTCGGACCGGCTGCACGTCTTCCGCGGCGGCCGGCTCGTCGCCAGCCACGATCACCGGGCCGCTTCCCATGAGGACGTCCTGACCCAGGCCATCGGCGCCTGAGCCGCCGCGCAAAGAAAAAGAAGAGGGAGAAACACATGAGCGTGGAAACCACCACGGAAAGCGCACCGGCGCCGAAAAAGGGAACGAACATCCTGCTCGGGCTCACGCTGCTCGGGCTTCTTCTGGCGCTATGGCTGGCGCTCGGCCTTGCGACCCATGCCTTCTGGTCGCCGAATAACATCTCGAACCTTCTGCGCCAGGGGGCGATGACGGCGATCCTGGCGGTCGGCCAGACCTTCGTCATCATCACGGCGGGCATCGACCTTTCGGTCGGCGCGATCGTCGGCTTCACCAGCGTCATCGTCGCCTGGCTGCTGCAGGCGGGGGTGCCGCTGTGGCTTTCGATCCTCCTGACGCTGCTGATCGGCGTCGCCATCGGCGCCTTTCACGGCTTCGGCATCGTGCGCATGGGCCTGCCGCCCTTCATCATCACGCTGGCGACGCTGACCTCGCTGCGCGGCATCGGCCTGCTCATCACCAACGGCTCGACCATCTCGATCAGCCACGAGGGCTTCACCAACTTCTCGCGGGCCGATTTCCTTGGCGTGCCGAGCCTCTTCTGGATGGTGATCCTGGTGGCGATCCCCGCCTTCGTCTACCTGCACCTCTCCCGCTTCGGCCGCTATCTCTTCGCGGTCGGCTCGAACAGCGAGGCGGCGCGCCTTTCCGGCGTCAACGTCAACCGCACGATCTATCTCGCCTATATCCTCTCGGCCACCTGCGCGGCCCTCGTCGGCGTGCTGCTCGCCTCGCGCATCGGCATCGGCAACGCCACGCAGGCGGAAGGCTGGGAACTCCAGGCGATCGCCTCCTCGGTCATCGGCGGCACCAGCCTGTTCGGCGCGGTCGGCTCGGTGCACGGGCCGCTCCTCGGCGCCTTCATCCTGGCGACGATCAACAACGGCGCGAACCTGCTCAACGTCAATTCGTTCTGGCAGCGCATCATCACGGGCCTGCTGATCATCGTCATCGTCTATTTCGACCAGTTGCGCCGCCGCGGAACCCGTTAGACCGAAACCATCGCCTGCGGGGATACCCGCGGGCTGAATCCGGCCCTTCAAGGCCATCATGCGCAGCAGACTGGAGTGACATCATGAGCAATCTCGAAGGCAAGACCGTTCTGGTGACGGCGGCGGGGCAGGGCATCGGGCGGGCATCCGCGCTCGCCTTCCAGCGCGCCGGCGCGACGGTGCTTGCCACGGATATCAACGCGGGGGCCCTCGCAAGCCTTGCCGACGAGAGCGGTATCGCCACCCGCATCCTCAACGTGCTGGACGACGCGGCCGTCTCCGCCGTCATCGGCGAGGCCGGCCCGATCGACGTGCTCTTCAACTGCGCCGGCGTCGTGCACGGCGGCACGATCCTCGACATGAAGCAGGACGATCTCGCCTTCGCCTGGAACCTCAACGTGCTCGCCATGGTGCGCACCATCCAGGCCGTGCTGCCCGGCATGCTGGAGCGCGGCGACGGCGCCATCATCAACATGGCCTCGGTGGCGTCCAGCGTGAAGGGCGTGCCGAACCGCTTCGCCTACAGCACCACAAAGGCGGCCGTCATCGGCCTCACCAAGTCCGTCGCTGCCGACTACGTGGCCAAGGGCGTCCGCTGCAACGCCATCTGCCCCGGCACCGTGGAAAGCCCCTCGCTGCAGGACCGCATGCGGGCCGGCGGCGACTACGATGCCGCTCGCGCCGCCTTCATATCCCGCCAGCCGATGGGCCGCATCGGCACGCCCGAGGAGGTCGCCGATCTCGCGGTGCACCTTGCCGGTGCCAGCTACACGACCGGCCAGGCCTATGTCATCGACGGCGGCTGGACGGGCTGACGGCGCGTTCATGTTCGCGAAAGGTCCGCAGGACTAGGATGGCGGTGTGGCATGTTGCCACGCAGCGAAAAGATGCTTACTCTTTTCGCATCTGCGGAAACCGGGTGAAGGCGGTGCAGGGGGCGCAAGGTCCCGCACCGGAAAATGGGATACGCGTCCGATGTATTATCAGCTCTATGAATTCAATCATGCCGCCATGGCCCCCTGGCATGCCATGGCCGACCAGATGCGCATCGCCTTCCGAAACCCGCTCAATCCGCTGTCGCACACCTATTTCGGGCGCACCGTCGCCGCCGGCTTCGAGGTGCTGGAGCGCACGACCCGGCGCTACGGCAAGCCGGAATTCGGCCTTTCCGAGACGGTGATCGGCGACAAGACGGTCTCGGTGCACGAGAAGATCGTCTGGCAGCAGCCCTTCTGCAACCTCATCCATTTCGAGCGCTGTCTGCCGGCCGGCCACCGCAACGATCCGAAGATCCTCATCGTCGCGCCGATGTCCGGCCACTATGCAACGCTCCTGCGCGGCACCGTCGAGGCGCTGCTGCCCCATGCGGAAGTGCACATCACCGACTGGGTCGACGCGCGCATGGTGCCGCTCGCCGAGGGCGGCTTCGACCTCGACGACTATATCGACTACGTCATCGAGATGCTGCATGCGCTGGGGCCGGATACCCATGTGATCGCCGTCTGCCAGCCGGCGGTGCCGGTTCTGGCCGCCGTCTCCGTCATGGAGGCCGACAGCGATCCGCTCTCGCCCTCCACCATGACGCTGATGGGCGGGCCGATCGATACGCGCATCAACCCGACCGCCGTCAACCAGCTCGCCAAGGAAAAGCCGATCGAGTGGTTCCGCGACAATGTCGTCATGCCCGTGCCGTGGCCGCAGCCCGGCTTCATGCGCATGGTCTATCCGGGCTTCCTGCAGCTCTCCGGCTTCATGTCGATGAACCTCGACCGCCATGTCATCGCCCACAAGGAGTTCTTCGCCCATCTGGTGAAGAACGACGGCGACGCGGCGGAGAAGCACCGCGACTTCTACGACGAATATCTCGCCGTCATGGACCTGACGGCCGAATTCTACCTCCAGACGGTCGAGACCGTCTTCATGCGCCACGCCCTGCCGAAGGGCGAGATGATGCACCGCGACCGCCCCGTCGACACGACGGCGATCCGCAAGGTGGCGCTGCTCACCGTCGAGGGCGAGAACGACGACATTTCCGGCGTCGGCCAGACCGAGGCGGCGCAGACCATCTGCACCAACATCCCCGATCACATGCGCCTGCACTACATGCAGCCCGATGTCGGCCACTACGGCGTCTTCAACGGATCGCGCTTCCGCAAGGAGATCGCCCCGCGCATCCTCTCCTTCATCGAGGAGCATGCCCGCACCGGCAAGGCAAAGCCGGCGCCGCGCGTCATCAGGGGCGGCAAGGCCGGCAGTGCCGCCTGATTTTCCGGGCCCGTTTCAGGCACTTGCCCGAATTCCGGGCGTCTTGCCTTGAACGTGCCCGGCGCTCTGCCCACATCGGATTCACCGGAAACCGGGGTGGTTTCCGCCGATCGTGAGGAAGATTGCACATGAACCAGTCAGCACTGATCCGTCCGGACTGGACGCCTGCGACCATCGCCCTGATGGTGCTGGGCTTCGTGGTGTTCTGGCCGCTCGGCCTTGCCATGCTTGCCTACATCGTCTTCGGCGACCGCCTGAAAACCTTCAAGAAAGACGCCAACGACACCATGGACGGCATGTTCGCCTCCTGCCGCGGCAGGTTCCGCGGCGGCCGCGGCCGTCATCCCTTCCGCAACGCCACCGGCAATGGCGCCTTCGACGACTGGCGTGACGCCGAGCTCGCCCGCCTCGACGAGGAACGCCGCAAGCTGGACGAGATGCGCGAGGAATTCGACGCCTATGTCCGCGAACTGCGCCGCGCCAAGGACCAGGAGGAATTCGACCGCTTCATGCGCGAACGCCGGGCCGAAGGCAAAGGCGACGTCCCGGGTTTCCCGGCGAGCTAATCCCGCCCTCTCCGTCATCCTCGGGCTTGACCCGAGGATTCACCGCCTCACCCGCGGCATGGATGGTCGGGTCAAGCCCGACCATGACGAGGAGAGGGAAGCGGGCAACCACGGAAGATCAACCGGCGCCTTCCCGCGCCGGTTTTTCGTTGAAGCGTTTCAGCCGTCATCGAATCGGCTATGAAAGGCAGCATGTTCCCGTCCCTTCGCAAGCCCCGAAAGGCCCTGAAGACGCCGCCTCCGCCGGAGAGGCGCGAGATCCACGTCAATGGCCGGCGCCTGCCGCTCACCATCCGGCGGGATTTTCGCGCGACGCGCCTGACGCTGCGCATCGAGCCGGGCGGTCGGGCGCTGCGCATGACGGTGCCGAACGGCACTGCCGAGCGCGATATCCGCGATTTCCTCGATCGTCATCAGGGCTGGCTGATGACGAAGCTTGCGAAATTCCGCACGACGAACGAACTGGCCGACGGCGGCTATGTGATGATCCGCGGCGTCGCCCACCGCATCGAGGCGACGGGCCGGCTGCGCGGGCTGACGGAGGCCGTCGTCGTCGACGACGAGGCGGTGCTGCGTGTCGGCGGCATGGAGGAGAGCATCCCCCGCCGCATCTGCGATTTCCTCAAGAAAGAGGCGCGGCTGGAGCTGGAACGGCTCGTTGCCGTCCATACCGGCCGCAGCGGCAGGAAGGTGAAATCCCTGACGCTGCGCGATACGCGCAGCCGCTGGGGCTCCTGCTCGGCCGATGGCGCGCTCAGCTTCTCCTGGCGCATCGCCATGGCCCCGCCCCATGTCATCGACTATCTCGCCGCCCATGAGGTGGCGCATCTCACCGAAATGAACCACAGCCCTGCCTTCTGGGCGCTCTGCGAAAGGCTCTGCCCGGCGACGGAGGAGGCCAAGCGCTGGCTGAAGCGCAACGGCAGCCTGCTGCATGCCGTGGACTTCGGCTGAGGCGGCGACGGACCTATTGCCGCCGTCTTTCGGCTCGACTCTTCCGGTGATTCGTGCAACTTCCTCCGCCATGAGACTGGACATCAAGATCTGCGGGCTGAAGACCGAGGAGGCCGTCGACAGGGCGGTCGCGCTCGGCGCGAGCCATATCGGCTTCATCTTCTTTCCGAAAAGCCCGCGCAATATCGAGCCGTCCGACGCGGGCCGCCTTGCTGCGCGCATTCGCGGCCGTGCGAAGGTCGTTGCCGTCACCGTGGATGCCGACAGCGACCTGCTCGACGAGATCGTCCACGAGGTTTCGCCCGATATCCTGCAACTGCACGGCAAGGAGAGCCCGGAGCGGCTTTTGACCGTCAAGGCGGTCTACGGCCTGCCCGTCATGAAGGCCTTTTCGGTGCGCGAGGCGGACGACCTGAAGAGGATCGATCCCTATATCGGCATTGCCGACCGTTTTCTCTTCGATGCCAAGCCGCCGGTAGGCTCCGAGCTTCCGGGCGGCAATGGCGTCTCCTTCGACTGGAAACTCATGCATCTGCTTGACGGAAGCGTCGATTACATGCTTTCCGGTGGGCTGAACAAGGATAACATCGCCGAAGCCATCCGGCTCACCGGCGCACCGGGCATCGACGTCAGTTCCGGGGTCGAGAGCGCACCGGGCGTCAAGGACCTCGGCCTGATGGAAGCGTTTTTTGAAGCGGCACGAAAGGCGGAATTCGAGGCCGCCGCCGCAGGGAGCGATACGTGAACCAGCCACTCAACCTCAATTCGTTCCGCGAAGGCCCGGACGAGGACGGCCGTTTCGGCATCTTCGGCGGCCGTTTCGTTGCCGAAACCCTGATGCCGCTGATCCTCGACCTGCAGGCCGAGTGGAACAAGGCGAAGACCGATCCCGCCTTCCAGGCGGAGCTGAAGGACCTCGGCGCCCACTATATCGGCCGTCCGAGCCCGCTTTATTATGCCGAACGCCTGACGCAGCATCTCGGCGGCGCGAAGATCTATTTCAAGCGCGAGGAGCTGAACCACACCGGCTCGCACAAGATCAACAACTGCATCGGCCAGATCCTGCTTGCCCGGCGCATGGGCAAGACGCGCATCATCGCGGAGACCGGCGCCGGCCAGCATGGTGTGGCCTCGGCCACCGTCGCTGCCCGCTTCGGCCTGCCCTGCGTTGTCTACATGGGTGCGACGGACGTCGAGCGCCAGGCGCCGAACGTCTTCCGCATGAAGCTGCTCGGTGCCGAGGTGAAGCCCGTCACGGCCGGCAGCGGCACGCTGAAGGACGCCATGAACGAGGCGCTGCGCGACTGGGTCACCAATGTCGACGACACCTATTACCTGATCGGCACGGCCGCTGGCCCGCACCCCTATCCGGAGCTGGTGCGCGATTTCCAGGCGGTGATCGGCCAGGAGGCCCGCGAGCAGATCCTCGCCGCCGAAGGCCGCCTGCCGGACATGGTGATCGCTGCCGTCGGCGGCGGCTCCAACGCCATCGGCATCTTCCACCCGTTCCTCGACGACAAGGACGTTCAGATCGTCGGCGTCGAAGCCGGCGGCAAGGGCCTCGACGGCGAGGAGCATTGCGCCTCGCTGACCGCCGGCTCCCCGGGCGTCCTTCACGGCAACCGCACCTACCTGCTGCAGGATGCGGACGGCCAGATCAAGGAAGGCCATTCCATCTCCGCCGGCCTCGATTATCCCGGCATCGGCCCCGAGCACGCCTGGCTGCACGATACCGGCCGCGCCGAGTACGTGCCGATCATGGACGACGAGGCGCTGGAAGCCTTCCAGCTCCTGACGAAGCTCGAAGGCATCATCCCGGCGCTGGAGCCGAGCCATGCCGTCGCTGAGGTGATCAAGCGCGCGCCGAAGATGCGCAAGGACCAGATCATCGTGATGAACCTCTCCGGCCGCGGCGACAAGGACATCTTCACCGTCGGCAAGATCCTCGGCATGGAGCTTTGAGACTATGACCGCACGCATGGACAAACGCTTCGCGGATCTCGCGGCAGAAGGCCGCCCGGCGCTCGTCACCTATTTCATGGGCGGCGATCCGGATTATGCCAGCTCGCTGGAGATCATGAAGGCGCTGCCGAAGGCCGGCGCCGACGTCATCGAGCTCGGCATGCCCTTCTCCGACCCGATGGCGGACGGTCCGGCGATCCAGCTTGCCGGCCAGCGCGCGCTTGCCGGCGGCCAGACGCTCGCCAAGACCCTGCAGATGGCCCGCGACTTCCGCAAGGACGACGATGCGACGCCGATCGTGCTGATGGGCTACTACAATCCGATCTATATCTACGGCGTCGACCGTTTCCTCGACGATGCGCTGGAAGCGGGCATCGACGGCCTCATCGTCGTCGACCTGCCGCCGGAAATGGACGACGAGCTGTGCATCCCGGCCGTCGCAAAGGGCATCAACTTCATCCGTCTCGCCACGCCGACGACCGATGAGAAGCGCCTGCCTGCCGTGCTGAAGAACACTTCAGGCTTCGTCTACTATGTCTCGATGAACGGCATCACCGGCTCGGCCCTGCCGGATCCGTCGGTGATCGGCAGCGCGGTCGGGCGCATCAAGGCGCATACCGGGTTGCCGGTCTGCGTCGGTTTCGGCGTCAAGACGGCCGAGCATGCCCGCGCCATCGGCGCCTCGGCGGACGGCGTCGTCGTCGGCACCGCCATCGTCAACCAGATCGCCTCCAGCCTGACGGCGGACGGCAAGGCGAGCGCCGCCACCGTCGCGGGTGTCGAAACGCTGGTCATGAGCCTCGCATCGGGCGTGCGTGCGTCGCGCCTTGCGGCGGCGGAGTAAAGTTCCCACATGGGAACGATTGGAACGGGAGTCTAGACCGTGAACTGGATCACGAACTACGTTCGGCCGAAGATCAACTCGATGCTTGGCCGTCCCAACCGGGATGTACCGGAAAACCTCTGGATCAAATGCCCGGAAACCGGCGAGATGGTGTTCCACCGCGATCTCGAGGAGAACAAGTGGGTCATCCCGGCCTCGGGCTACCACATGAAGATGCCGGCGAAGGCCCGCCTCCGGGACCTCTTCGACGACGGCGTCTACGAGGCCCTGCAGCAGCCGAAGGTGGCGCAGGACCCGCTGAAGTTCCGCGATTCGAAGAAATACACCGATCGCCTGCGCGACAGCCGCGCCAAGACGGAGCTGGAAGACACGATCGTCGCCGGCCTCGGCAAGGTGCGCGGCGTCAAGCTCGTCGCCGTCGTGCATGAATTCGCCTTCATGGGCGGCTCGCTCGGCATCGCCGCCGGCGAGGCGATCATCAAGGCCTTCGAGCGCGCCATCGCCGAAAAGTGCCCGCTCGTCATGTTCCCCGCCTCGGGCGGCGCGCGCATGCAGGAAGGCATCCTTTCGCTGATGCAGCTTCCGCGCACCACGGTCGCCGTGGAGATGCTGAAGGAAGCGGGCCTGCCCTATATCGTGGTTCTCACCAACCCGACGACGGGCGGCGTGACGGCCTCCTACGCCATGCTGGGCGATATCCACCTCGCAGAGCCGGGCGCGGAAATCTGCTTTGCCGGCAAGCGCGTCATCGAGCAGACCATCCGCGAAAAGCTCCCCGAAGGCTTCCAGACGTCGGAATACCTTCAGGAGCACGGCATGGTCGACATGGTCGTCAAGCGCCATGACATTCCCGATACGCTCGCCCGCCTTCTGAAGATCCTGATGAAGAAGCCGGCGGCTGCGGCCCCGGCGACGAACGACGTCATCGCCATCGCGGCCCAGTGAGATGGTAAGCGTAGCGGCCAGCGAAGCGGCAACGGAGATCGAGAAGCTTCTCGCGCTCCATCCCAAGGGGTTCGATCTTTCGCTGGACCGCATCACGCGGCTGCTCGCCGCGCTCGGCGATCCGCACCTCAAGCTGCCGCCGGTCATCCATGTGGCCGGCACCAACGGCAAGGGTTCGGTCTCGGCCTTCTGCCGCTCGATCCTCGAAGCGGCGGGCCTTGCCGTCCACGTCCACACCTCGCCCCATCTCGTCAACTGGCACGAGCGCTACCGCCTCGGCGTTGCGGGCGGGCGCGGGCAGTTCGTGGAGGACGCGGTCCTTGCCGATGCCGTGCGCCGCGTGGCGGCGGCCAATGGCGGGCAGAAGATCACCGTCTTCGAGATCCTGACGGCCGTCACCTTCCTGCTCTTTTCCGAGCATCCGGCGGATGTCGCGGTCATCGAGGTCGGCCTTGGCGGGCGCTTCGACGCGACGAACGTCATTCCGCATCCCGCCGTCTCCATCATCATGCCGATCTCGCTCGACCATCAGGCCTATCTCGGCGACCGGGTGGAGCTGATCGCTGCCGAAAAGGCCGGCATCATGAAGCGCGGCGTGCCGGTCGTCATCGGCTTCCAGACGGAGGATGCCGCCCGCGACGTGCTGATCGAGACCGCCGAGCGGCTCGGCTGCCCCTATACCGTCTATGGCCAGGATTTCATGGCCCATGAGGAATATGGCCGCCTCGTCTACCAGGACGAGTTCGGCCTTGCCGACCTGCCCCTGCCGCGCCTGCCGGGCCGCCATCAATATGCCAACGCCGCCGCGGCGATCCGCGCGGTCAAGGCGGCCGGCCTTGCGGTTACAGAGCATGCTATGGAAATCGGCCTTGCCCATGTCGAATGGCCGGGCCGCCTGCAGCGGCTGACGGACGGCGCCCTGGCGCGGCTTGCCCCGCGCGGCAGCGAGATCTGGGTCGACGGCGGCCACAATCCCGGCGCCGGCCAGGTGATCGCCGAGACCATGGCGAGTTTCGAGGAGCGCGATGCGCGTCCGCTCTTCCTCGTCACGGGCATGATCAACACGAAGGATCCGGTCGGCTATTTCGAACCATTCGGCGGCCTTGCCGAGCGGGTCTTCACCGTGCCGATCCGCGGCTCCGATGCCGGGCTCGATCCGGTGGCGCTGGCGGGCGATGCCGCCCGCGCCGGGCTCGACGTCGAGCCCCTGTCGTCGGTCGCCGACGCCCTTGCCGAGATCAGCCGCATCACCGCCGAAGACGCGGTGCCGCCGCGCATCCTGATCGGCGGCTCGCTCTACCTCGTCGGCGACGTCCTTGCCGACAACGGCACTCCGCCGGCCTGACGAAACGTCACCCTTCCCCCTCGTCGTGCTCGGGCATCCATGGCCCTGTGCCAAAAAATAAGCCCGGCGCGAAGGCCGGGCTTGATATGGTCCGTTTTCAGCCGATCAGGCGGCGCTGGAAATCCAGGAAGAGAGGGCCGTCTTGGGCGCGGCACCGACCTTGATGTCGGCGACTTCGCCGCCCTTGAACATGGCGAGCGTCGGGATCGAGCGTACGCCGAACTTGGCGGCCAGTTCCGGGTTCTCGTCGATGTTCAGCTTGGCGACCTTCACCTTGCCGGCAAGCTCCGAGGAGATTTCTTCGAGGGCGGGCGCGATCATCTTGCACGGGCCGCACCATTCGGCCCAGAAATCCACGACGACCGGCTCTGCGGAATTCAGCACTTCGGCCTCGAAATTGGACTGGTCGACTTTTACGGTAGCCATGAGGCTCTCCTTGAACGGTGATTGTTACCTGAAATGTGATGCCGCCGGCCCCCGGTTTCAACCCCGGCCGATAGCGGATCGTCCCGTCCGGTATCTCACTTTGCCGTGAGTTCGGCAAGGCTCGCGTCCATCCGGGCGGGCTCCAGCCAGTAGGTTTTCGCCGCCTCCGTATAGATCAGCCCGCAGCGGATTTCCTTGTCCGGATAGAGCGGGCCGAGGATCGCCCGGTAGATCGCAAGCTGTGCCCGGTGCTCGAAGGGGATATCGCCGGGCGAGGCGGGCGGCACGCGGTTCGTCTTGAAGTCGACGATCTCCACGGCGCTGTCCGTCACCACCATCCGGTCGATGCGGCCCGATACCGCGAATTCGCGGCTGCCGAGCCGCAGCGTGCCCATGATCGACACTTCCGCCCGCGCGGCCGGCGAGAAGATCGCGGCAAGGCTCCCGTCGTCGATCACCGCAAGCGCCGCCGCAACCAGCGAGGCCTGCGCGCTCTCCGGCCAGGCCGCGGCCGCGCGCTTGAGATAGCGCCGCGCCGCCGCAGGCCGTTCCGCGGGATCGAAGGCCGGCAACACCTGCAGGAAGCGGTGGAGGATGCGCCCGCGCTCCAGCGCAAGGCCGGCGCCGGGGGCACCGCCCTTCCTGCCGAAGAGCGCCGAGGGCACGAGAAGGTCCGCCGCATCCGTCTCGATCACCGCCGCCGCACCCGAGGGGCTGAGCGGCCGCGGCAACGCGCGCTGCGGGGGAAGCGGCCGCCCGAGCGCTTCGGGAAGCTGCACCTTCGGCTTGTCCGCGACGGCCATCGCCGTGACCTCGCCTGCCGTTGCCGCACCCGCCTCGCGCCAAGCAAAACCCGGCCAGCTCTCGCTGCGCGTCGAGAAGGTCGTCGCGGCGCAGCGTTCCGCGTCGGCCGAAAGCGCCGCGGCGATCATCTGGTGCCAGGTGTCCTTGTTTTCCTGCTTGCCGCGATAGCCGCAGACGACCAGCCGATCGGCCGCGCGGGTCATCGCCACGTAGAGCAGCCGGCGATATTCCTCCTCCGCGCCGGCCTTGATGCGCTCGGCGTCGGTCTTCGTCATCTCGTTGCCGATCTCGGTTAGCGGCAGCCAGACCGGCAGGCTGCTGGCGAGGGCTTCCGTCGAAAGGAAGCGCAGCTTCGGCATATGGTTCGCATTGAACGGCTTGGAGCCGCCGTCGACGAGGAAGACGACCGGCGCCTCGAGCCCCTTGGCGGCATGCACGGTCATGATGCGGATCTCGCCGCGCGCCTTGTCCTGCTCGCGCTTGACGGTCGGGGCCTCCAGCTCCAGCGTCGAGACGAAGGCCTGCAGGCCCGGAAGGCCGTTCTCCTCCTGGTCCAGCGCGAAGGTCAGGAACTCGTCGATGATCTCGCCGGCCTCCGTGCCGAGCCGTGCGAGGAAGGCCCGCCGCCCACCGTCGGCCCCGAGGATGCGGGCGTAGAAATCGTGCACGGACTGGCCTTCCGCATCCCGCAGGATTTCCTCCAGCCGGCGGACGACGGAGGCGAGCTCGGCCGTCTCGCGCAGCCGCGCCCACAGGCTCTGGCGCGCGCCGCGCCGGGCGGCAAGGTCGAAGAGGGTTTCCTCGTCAAGGGAGAAGAGCGGGCTTTTCAGGAGCGCGGCCAGCGACAGGTCGTCCTCCGGCAGGACGGCGAAGCGGCCGAGCGCCACGAGGTCCTGCACGGCGATGTGCTTGGTCAGCACCAGCCGGTCGGCGCCGGCGACAGGCAGGTCGTGCCGCTGCTTCAAGGTGCGCGTCAGTGCATTGACGAAGGCGTCGCGCTTGCGCACCAGCACGATGATGTCGCCGGCCTCCATCGGCCGTGCCTTGCCCTTTTCCGTCACCGTCTCGCGGCCGATCCAGCCGGCGAGCGTATCGGCGATGCGCCGGGCGAGAACGTTGATCGGCGCCTCTTCCGCCACCGCGTCGAAGGGCGCTGTCCAGTCCTCCTCGTCGAGGCCCGGCGGGGCGGCGATCACCTCCCAGATGTCGACCGCGCCCGGCTCGCGCCCGCGGTTGGAGGCATGGACGATCTCGCCGCCGTCCGGCGACAGGCCGCGTGCATTGGCGGGATCGAGGAAGACCCGGTCGACGGCCGAAAGCACGTCCCGCGTCGAGCGGAAGGAAAGGAGGAGCCGGATGGGGCTGAAGGCGGCTTCGGCCGCCCGCGTGCGTCGTGCGACCTCGCGTCCCTCTTCCGCAAAGCGCTCCGGCCGGGCGCCCTGGAAGGAGTAGATCGACTGCTTCTCGTCGCCTACGGCGAAGATCGTTCGCCCGGCGACCCTCGCCGTTTCGCCGGCGAAGAAATCGTCGGTCAGCGCGCTGACGATCTGCCATTGCCGGGGGCTCGTGTCCTGCGCCTCGTCGACGAGGATATGGTCGATGCCCTGGTCGAGCTTGTAGTGCACCCAGGCGCTCACCTTCTCGCGCGTCAGGAGCCGCGCCGTGCGGTCGATCAGGTCGTCGAAGTCGAGCAGGCTGCGCGTGCGCTTCAGGTCCTCGTAATCGCCGATCAGCCGCTCGGCGATGGTGAGCGCCGCGCGCGTCGCCTCATACATGCGGAACCGCCGCAGCCGGTCGGTGCAGGCGATCACATGGGCCTGTGCGGCGAGAAGCGGCGTTTCGAAATGCGGGAATTGCTTTTTTAACACGGCGGAGAAGAAGGCGGTGCCGATCTTCCTGGGTGCCCCGTCTTTCGTGAAGAACAGGGAATGAAGCAGGGCGCGGCGCGCTTCGGCATCGGTGAGCCCGCTTGCGGAGCGGAAACCGGCCGCCGATGTCTTCACCGTGTCGCTGCCGAATGTCTCGGCAGCGGAGAGATAGGCTTCGAGCACGTCGCCCTGCAGCCCGTCGAGCGGCCAGAAGGCGGCAAGGATATCCTCCGCCGTCTCCTGCGGGTCGAGCCCGGTTTCCCGGCGCAGAACGGCGTCCACGCCGCCCGCCTTCGCAGCACCGTCGAGGAAATCGCGGATCGGCCCGCGGCTTGCGACGATCTCGGAGATCAGCCGTTCCAGCCCGGTGTCGTCGGCGATGTCGAGCACGGTGGCGAAGGCGTCGGCCAGCGCCGCGTCGCCCTCGCTGGCCGTGGCGGTCAGGAGCGTCCGGCGGGCATCGGCGAGGAGCACCGCCGCCGCCCGGTCGTCGAGCACCGAAAAGTGCCCGGCGACGTTCGCCTCCAGCGGGAACTGGTGCAGCAGCGCCTCGCAGAAGGCGTGGATGGTCTGGATCTTCAGGCCGCCCGGCGTTTCGAGCGCCCGGGCGAAGAGCCGGCGCGCCTCGGCGAGCTTGAAGAGGTCCGGCGCCTTGCCCTCGATGGCGGCCACGCGTCCGGACAATTCCGCGTCGGAGAGCGTTGCCCATTCGGCCAGCCGCTCGAAGACGCGGTTCGACATTTCCGAGGCCGCCGCCTTGGTATAGGTGAGGCAGAGGATGGCCGAGGGCCGGCAGCCGGCGAGCAGCAGGCGGATGACGCGCTGCGTCAGCACATGGGTCTTGCCCGAGCCGGCGTTGGCCGAAACCCAGGCCGAGCGGCCGGGATCGGAGGCCGTGGCCTGCTTCTGCGACGTCCAGCTCAGCCAGGCGGCCGGGTCGGCGGAGGCGGGGCGCTCCTCGTCAAGCATCGTCGCTCTCCTCGCCCTCTTCGGCCGACGACCATTCGGCGACGCGCGCCAGATGGTCGTATTCGCCGCCATAGTCGCGCTCCTTCTCGGGGATGAGTCGGGAGGCGAAGCCGAAGCGGCCCTCGATCAGTCCCGTCAGCAGCTTTTCCAGCTCGGTCAGCGCTTCCTCCGCTAGTTCCAGCGCGGATTTCGGCGTCGCATTGGCGGATTTCGCCTCTTCGTTGTTGACCTGCTCGGGCTTGAAGCGATGGCCGGGCTTGAGGCGCACATAGAGAAGGTTCGCCGGCTCACGAATCCCCGGGCCGCGGAAGGCGCCGCGGCGGAGCGCCGCCGCCTCCAGCGCGAGCTGCGGGTCGAGCAGCGCGCGCGCCACCCTCGGCGAGGGCGCGCTGCCGGTCTTGTAGTCGAGGATGTCCGCCCTGCCGTCGGGCAGGATGTCGATGCGGTCGGCAATGCCGGTGAGGCGGATGCCGGCGACGGAAAGGTCGAGCGAGGCCGGCACCTCCGTCAGGCTCTCGCGAATCTCGCCGGCGCGGGCAAGATGCCACTCGACGAAGGCACGGGCGACGGCGGCAAAGCGCGGCCGCCAGACGGCATCGATATGCGGCGGCAGGCGCGCCGCGTCGAATTCCTCGCCGAGGATACGGCCGATGACGGCAAAAGGTTCGCCGGTCCTCTCCTCGCGCACGAAGCGGTCGACGATCCGGTGATAGAGCGAGCCGCGCTCGGCCGGTCCAGGATCGAGGTTGAAGGGCGCGATGGGGTCGAGCCGAAGGATATGGCGGGCATAGATCGCATAGGGGTCGCGGCGCAGGCGCCCGATCTCGCTGAAGGAATATTTCCTCGGCTGCAGCTCGGCCGGCGGGTGCGGCGCGGGGCGGCGGGCGGTGGGCACGCTCGCGCTCTCGTCCACGGCATTCGCCCAGCCGAGAAGTTCGCTGCCGCGTGCCCGCAGGTCTTCGGCCAGCGCCGGCCCGCCGACGGCGAGGAGGCGTTGCAGCCAGCGCGAGGCGACGGTCGGCGCGGTGCCGCTGCGCAATGCGCGGGTGAGGATCAGCTTCGGCGCGCCGGCTGCCATCTGCAGGTCGTGGCCGAGCTGGCCGATGCGCCGTTCCGGCGGTTCGAGGCCGATGTCGATCTTCATGACGCGCGAGAGGAAGGCGTCGTTTGCCGCCTGTCCCGGCCATGTGCCCTCGTTGAGCCCGCCGATCACCACCGTGTCGACGCTCTGCAGGCGCGATTCCAGCGCGCCGAAGATGAAGACGCGCGGATGGCGCATGGCGCGCGGCTTGACGCTCTCGCTCGCCGCCAGCGCCTCGACGATATCGCACCATTGCGGCCCGTCGGCTTCGATCTCGCCGTCCGTGGCGATCACGCTGGCAAGGAGGTTCGCAAGGCTGTCGCCCGCCTCGCCGGACCAGAGCGCCGCAAGGTCGCCGCGCTCGTCCACCGCGACGGCCTCCAGCGCCCGCCCCGTCCGCTCCGCCCAGTCGGAGACCGCGAGCCGGCCGGAAAGACGCCGCCCCGTCCGGCTCTGCCCGACCAGCACGCCGGCCAGCGGCTCGGCGGCGGCGGCGACCCGGCGCGCGAGATCGCGGGCAAGGGCGAGCGAAGGTTCCGGCAGCGCCGTGCGCCAGACGGGCGGATGACGGTCCTCCGCCTGTTTGGCGAGCGCCGCCTCCAGCAGGGGTTCGAGCGTGGAAATGTCGATCTCGGCGGTGCCGCCGCGCAGCGCCGTCAGCTCCAGCGCGGCAACGGCCGCGCGCCTGTCATCGGCGGAAAGGCCGAAGCGGGCGAGGGGATGCTTCAGCAGCGCGGCGAGCGGCACCGGGTCGCCGGGGCGCAACGCCGCCTCGACAAGGAGGCGCAGGAGCGTGCCCTGCGGGCTCGAGAGCAGCGGTGTACCGGCCGAATCGTCCGCCTCGATCCCGAAGCGGGCAAGCTCCGCCGCCACGCGCCGGCCGAGCTTGCGGTCGGGCGTGATCAGCGCGGCCTGTGCGTCCTCGCTTTCCTCCAGCGCGAGGCGCAGCGCGATCGCGATGGAAAGCGCCTCCTCCCGCTCGTTTGCCGCCTCCACCAGCGAGACGTCGCGGAAGGCGGCCGCCATGCGCTGCGGATCGAGCGTGCCGCGCACCTCGCCCCAGCCGGCCGTCGCCTGCGTCGGCAGGAAGGCGCTGGAGAGGATCTTAGCGCGGTATTCCAGCGCCGCGGGTGGATCGCCGAGCGTTTCCACGTCGTCGCGCGTGCAGCCCATGCGCGTCAGCAGGCGGTGGAGGCCGTATTGCGGATGGCTGCGCGCGGCCGCATCCGCCTTGCCGGCGCCGTCCTGACGGCCGACGAGCATCCAGTCGGCGTCCGACATGAAGCGGTCGAGCCCGGGCAGGATGACGATGCCGTTCGGCAGGTTCGCCACCGCCGCGATGAGCCCGGCGGTCGCGGGAATGGAGCCCGTCGAGCCGGCGATGACGACCGGGCCGGCGGGCGGCGCATGGCGATAGCGCTCCGTCTCGGCATGCAGCGTCGCGTTGCGGCGCAGCGACGGGGAGGAGCGGTTGAGCTCGGCGAGCCGCGCCGGCCAGTAGTCGCTGGCGATCTTCAGGAATTCGGCGGTGAGCTGCCACCAGAGCGCATGGTTGACGGTGTCGAGCGCCTCCAGCGCCGACCAGTCGAGCTCCTCCGTCTCCATCGCGTCGATGATCTCGGCGAGGTTGCGGGCAAGCCATACGGCGTCGGCGGGGCTTGCGGGCGCGACGAGCGGGCTTTCGGCATGGACGGCGGTGACGGCGGCGGGCAGCCGGTTGCGCCAGGCGAGCACGAGGCGGGCAAGCTCCAGGAGGCGCGTCGGGCCGGAAAGCGGCTCGGCCATGTCGAGGAGCGCGGGGGCCACCTCGTCGAAGAAGCCGGCGTCGTCGTCCGTCTCGCCGAGCGCGCGGATGACGGGCAGGATGGCCGAGCGCCCGCCGAGAAGGTCGACGAAGTCGGAGCGCAGCACGCGCGCCGCGCGCCGCGTCGGCACGTAGATCGTCACGTCGGAGAGCGCCAGCGGGTCGGCGGGATCGTAGGTGAAGCCGGGCACCAGCCGGCCCCCGATGAGGCTTGCCGCAACCGTCTTCAGGAAGGGCAGGCTCGCGGGGATCGACAGGATGCGCCCGCCCCGGGAGCCCGTCACGCCGCCGCCTCGCGGAAAGCGCCGATCACCGCCTCCGCCGCGCCGATCGCCTCCGGCGTGCCGACCGTAATCCAGTGACCCTCCAGCATCAGGCCGGAGAGCCGGCCCGCCGCGATGGCACGGTCGAAATAGAGGTTGAGGTTGAAAGCGTCGTCCGGCGCGTCGTCGAGGAGCGACGGCATCAGGGCGAGCGCGCCGGCATAGACGACCGGCGTGCCGAGCCCTTCGGCATAGCGGGCGAGGCGGCCGTCCTCGCCGAGCGAGAAATCCTTCTTGCCGTTGTGGCCCGTCGTGTCCTCCAGCTTCACGCAGAGCATGAGCATGTCCATCCGCGCCGGGTCGAAGGCCTCGGCAAGCCGTTGCAGGTTGGTTCTTTCGCCGGGTTTCTCGCCGATCCAGAAGAGGTCCGCGTTCATCACCAGCACCGGGCCGCGGCCAAGCAGTCGCAGGCCTTTGGCGAGGCCGCCGCCGGAATTCATCAGCCGGTCCGTCTCGTCGGACAGGAGGATTTCGGGCGCGCTGCGGTGCGAAAGATGCGCTTTCATCTGGTCGGCGAAATGGTGGATGTTGACGACGGCGCGCTTCACGCCGGCTTCGGCCAGCGCGTCGAGCCCGTAGTCGATCATCGCCTTTCCGGCGATCGGCACCAGCGGCTTGGGCATCGTGTCGGTGATGGGGCGCAGGCGCGTTCCAAGGCCCGCGGCCAGCACCATGGCGTCTTCGATCTTCATCGGGCGCTCGCGATCATGATTCGGTCGCGAGGATTCCAGCCTTTTCGCACCACGCGCGCAAGGGGGCGAGGTCGGGATGGGAGAGCGCCCGGGTGAGATTGCGGAAGGTGCGCGGCATGTGGCGCATGTAGCCGGGCTTGCCGTCGCGCTGCATCAGCCGCACCCAGATGCCGACGAGCTTGCAGTTGCGCTGCGCCGCCATGACGTGCCAGTCGCGCAGGAAACGCTCCCGGTCGAAGCCGCCCTGCTTTTCGCGAAGGGCGAGATAGTGCGCCAAAACGCCCGCGGCGAGGCCGTCCGGCATGTCGACGCGGGCGTCCTGCACCAGCGAGGCGACGTCGTAGGCGGACGGCCCGATCATCGCATCCTGGAAATCGATGATGCCGGCCCGGTCGATGCCGGCGGCTTCCGGCCGCCAGATGATGTTCGGCGAATGGAAGTCGCGCAGCAGGAGATTGTGTTCGGCGCCGCCGAGGCTCTCGATCAGCCCGTCCCAGATGGCAATATAGGCGCGGCGCTCCTTATCGCTTGCCGGCGTGCCGCGCTTGAAGGGCAGGTACCAGTCGGTGAGAAGGCTGACCTCGATCTGCATCGCATCCCGGTCGAAGTCCGGCACACGGTGGACGATGCCGTCCGCCACAGGAAGGTCGCGCTCGAAGGCCTGCCCGTGCAGATGCGCAAGGCAGGCGGCGCTTTCGCGGTAGCGCTCGGCGACCGGCGCGCCGTTTGCGTCGAGTACACCGTCGCTGCCGAGGTCTTCGATCAGCAGGATGCCCGCGTCGATATCCGCCTTGTAGATGGCCGGCGCACGCAAGCCGCGTGAGACGAGATGCCGGCCGACCGCGATAAACGGTTTCACGTCCTCCGCGATATGGGCGATCTGCTGGTAGTATTTGCCGTAGGCGAGGATCGGCCCCGGCGCATGGCGCGGCGCGTCCATCAGCACGAAGCGGTCCCCGCCGGCATGGATGTGTTCATAGGCCCGCACGGAGGCATCGCCGGTGAGGTGCCGGCGCGCCGCGTTGCCGTAGCCGGCTTTTTCAAGGAAGGCGCGGATCGATAATGAGCGGCGGATGCGCGCGAGCGCCGGCTCCGGCCCGTCGACGGCAACGCGTCGCCCCTCGCCCTCCTGCATGAAGGTGAGGGCGATCCCGTCCGCCGGCAGCGCGCCGGAACCCTTTTCCGGCCATTCGACGAGGCAGATGCCGTCGGACAGAGCTTCGTCGAAGCCGAGTTCGTCGATCTCGGCGGCGTCGGCGATGCGGTAAAGATCGAAATGGGCGACGGGGAGCCGGAGATCGTAGCTCTGCACCAGCGTGAAGGTCGGGCTCGGCACTTCGAGAAAGGCGTCGTCGGCGATGGCGCGGATCAGCGCCCGGGCGAAGGTCGATTTGCCGGCGCCGAGATCGCCGTTGAGCGCGAGATAGTCGCCGCGCCGCACGGCGAGCGCCATGTCCTCGCCGAAGCGGAGGGTAGCGGCCTCGTCGGCAAGGAAGACGTCGAGCGCCATGGGCCTTATTCCGCTGCCGCGAAGGCCGTCATCGTGGCGGAAGGGATGCGCACGGTGACCTCGGTGCCGCGCCCCTCGTGGCTGTCGATGGTGACGGTGCCGTGGTGCAGGCTCACGAAGCTCTCGACGATGGAAAGGCCGAGGCCCGCGCCGCCATGGCGGCCATGGCTTTCGAAGCGGTTGAACACCGTCTTCAGCACGTCCTGCGGAATGCCCGGCCCGCGGTCGGAGACGGTGAAGACGAGATCGGCGCCCTCGCGCCAGCAGCGAAGGCCGATGGCGCTGCCCGCCGGGGCGAAATTCGCGGCATTGGCGAGGAGCTTGATGAGGATCTGCTTGAGGCGCTGCTGGTCGGCGACGATGGTGCCGAGATTGTCCGGCGCGGTGATCTCCAGCGTCACCTGCGCGTCATGCAGCCGGTCGGCGAACTGCATGGAAACGTCATCGAGCAGGTCCGTCAGGTTGATGTCGGCATAGTCGAGTTCCATGATGCCGGCATCGACGGTCGCAAGGTCGAGGATGTCGTTGACGATGGTGAGCAGCACCGCCGAGGACGTCGCGATATGGTCGACATATTCGGCCTGCCGGTCGTTGAGCTCGCCCATGGTCGGCGTCTTCAGGAGATCGGCGAAGCCAATGATATTGGTGAGCGGCGAGCGCAGTTCGTAGGAGACGTGCTGGACGAAATCGTTCTTCAGGGCGTCCGCCTTGCGCAGCGCCTCGTTCTTCTCGGTGAGCGCCCGGCTGACACGCACGCTGTCGGTGATGTTGACGAAGGTCAGCATCGTCTGCGCGTTGGAGAGCGGGATGACGGCGTAGTCGAGAACGAGGCCGGTTCGCAGCTCCAGAACACCCTGGCAGGAGGGCCGCTCGTCGTCGAAGCTGGTGATCATGTGGCCGAAACGCTTCCAGCCGTCCGGCTTGTCGTAGGAAGGCGCGCAGGCCTGCTCGATGGCGCGGATATGCGTGCCGGATTTCGCCTCGGCCTCGCTGATGCCCCAGAGCGCCCGGAAGGCCGGGTTGGAAAGGCGGATGCGCCCGTCCGGGCTGAATACGGCAACGCCCTCGGCCAGGTGGTCGATCGTCTCGTCCTGCACCTGCACCAGCGTGTTGTAGCGCGTTTCGAGGTCCACCTTTTCCGTCAGGTTCTCGAAGACCCAGGTGGCGCCGCCCTGCGGGCGGGCGGTTGCGAAGACGCGCAGCGTCTGGCCGTTCGGCAGATGCCAGAGGTCGGTCTGCGTGTCGATGGCGCGGTAGACGGAAAGGGCGTTTTCCTTCCACTGTTTCCAGTTGAGCTGTTCCGGCAGCTTGCCGGCGGCGCGCAGGCGGTCGAGCAGCTCGCCGTTGCCGGGCTTGCCCTCGAGGAAGGCGGTGTCGACCTCCCACATGCGCTGGAAGGCCTGGTTGTAGAATTGCAGGCGCTGGTCGCCGTCGAAAATGGCGACGGGCGTTGCCAGGTGATCGAGCGTTTCGGCATGGCTCTTCAGCGTGCGGGCCAGCTCCTCGCGCACGGCCTCGACATCGGAGACGTTGACGGCGATGCCGGCCGAGCCCGTCGGGCTCCGCGTATCGACCACGTCGAAGAAGCCGCGGTTGCCGCGCACGACGGTGGAGACCTTGTCGCGGAACGGCGTGTCGTAGGTCGCGGTGGCGCGAATCTTTTCGCGCGCGATGGTCGGCAGCAGCTCGCGGCTCTCGCGCACGGCTTCAGTGGCATCCTTCGCCTCGACGGCTTCGGCATAGGCCTCGTTCACCCAGGCGAGCGCACCGTCGGCGCCGCGCTGCCAGACGGGAAGGTCGATCTGGTCGAGAAGGCCCTGCAGCGTGGTGAGCGCGGCGACCAGCCGGTCGCGTTCGAGCTTCAGCCCGGCGGCTTCCGCCCGCAGGTTGTTGAGCGCCACGAAGCGCACGAAGGCCTGTCCGCCCGAAACGCGGCCCTGCGCCTCCAGCACCTCGTCACGGTTCGTTTCCACGACGAGGTCGAAGCTCTGGGCCTGCGAGCGCAGCCGTTCGACGGCGCGTTCGATCTCGGCGGCCGATGTCGGCTTCATCCAGCGCCCGAAGGCGAGGAAATCGCGGTCGGCCTGCGGGGCGCCGGTCTCCGGCGGAAGCTGGCCGAGGAATTCCGGCTTGCCGGAAAGCCCGTCCCACACGACGATGCGGCGGTTCTTGTCGCCGATGAGCGCCTGCAGGCGGGAAATGTCGTGACGGGCCTCGGAAAGGTGCGCCTTCAGCCCGCGGTTCTCCGCTTCCATGCGGCCGCGCTGGCGGATCATCCAGATGGCGGAGACCATCGCCGCCGACATGACGCCGAGCAGCATGGAGCCGGTGACGATTTCCGGGGTGGCGAGATGGCCGCTCGCATGGGCCGGGCCGGCAAGCAGGGCCAGCGCCGAGCCGGCCGAAAGTGCCGATACGAGACGGCGCCTGCCGCCTGTAAACCATCTGTTAACCATAAAGCCATCTTGCAGCGCGAGCGAATGCGCGCATTCCCGTTCCGGCATGCCAAAAGCCTGCCCGGAACGGCCTCGTTTTTCTTCCGCCATCATCCCCGGTATGTCTCCGTCCGTTTGCCGCCTGATCGACAAGACATCCCAATTCGGCGCGAAGGGTCCGCATCTTTCCGCCGAATCAATGTCTTAAACGATACCTGCTTCCCGAATCGTCGGGAAGGGACAGGGTCAAAAAAGAGGCGGCGCGCTCGTGTCAAGCGCGCCGCCTCTAGATGTTGTGGATAATCCGGGTAAGGATCAGTACCTGTAGTGTTCGGCCTTGTAGGGGCCCTGCGGCGTCACGCCGATATAGCCGGCCTGCTCCTCGGAGAGTTCCGTGAGCCTTGCGCCGAGCTTGGCGAGGTGCAGGCGCGCGACCTTCTCGTCGAGCTGCTTGGGCAGGACATAGACCTCGTTCTTGTAGGCATCGCCCTTGGTGAAGAGCTCGATCTGCGCCAGGACCTGGTTGGAGAAGGAGGCGGACATCACGAAGGACGGATGGCCGGTGGCGTTGCCGAGGTTGAGCAGGCGGCCTTCCGAGAGCAGGATCATGCGGTTGCCCTTGGGGAACTCGATCATGTCGACCTGCGGCTTGATGTTCGTCCACTTGAGATTGCGGAGCGCGGCGACCTGGATCTCGTTGTCGAAGTGGCCGATATTGCCGACGATTGCCATGTCCTTCATCTCGCGCATGTGCTCGATGCGGATGACGTCCTTGTTGCCGGTCGTGGTGATGAAGATGTCGGCCGAGGAGACGACGTCTTCGAGCTGAACCACCTCGAAGCCGTCCATGGCCGCCTGCAGGGCGCAGATCGGGTCGATCTCCGTCACCTTCACGCGGGCACCGGCGCCGCGCAGCGAAGCCGCCGAACCCTTGCCGACGTCGCCATAGCCGCAGACGACGGCGACCTTGCCGGCCATCATCACGTCGGTGCCGCGGCGGATGCCGTCGACCAGCGATTCCTTGCAGCCGT